>ENA-UPXM01000107-UPXM01000107.1-activated-sludge-metagenome-genome-assembly--contig:-NODE-107-length-105786-cov-68.916789_pt1 | contig 105786 bp, 68 predicted proteins | sample MGYA00238178_ERZ772708 | MGnify/ENA primary metagenome ERZ772708 (study PRJEB29002, sample SAMN05720212) | activated sludge metagenome | isolation source: anaerobic digester from wastewater...
TCGATCTTCAAGGGTTGTTCCATCATTTTAATGGCTCTCTTGCATGCCTCTATCTGCTGGTCAACATAGTCGAGGCTATAAACGTCCTTGGTATCAATCAACTCCCTGAATGTGCTGTATGCCTCGATAGCCTTGTCGATATTTTCAACCACCCTATATGCCTCTCCCAGGTAGAAATAGGCATTTTTCGGCGCTTTCGTTTCTTTGTAGGATCCCTCAAGGTAGGTTGGAGTAATGTTCTGCACCGCCTTTTCAAGGTAGGGTATGGCCTTGTGTTTTTGCCCCGGTGTATTCAAGTAGCACAGTCCAATCCTATAGTGCAAATTAGCATTGTCGGGTTTTTGTTCAAGTGTTTTCTGGTAAAGAGGGAGAGCCTCGGCGAAATCGTTATAGAGGAAATAGTACTCTGCATCGGAAAAGATTATTCGATAATCTGTGTCCTGAGCCTTGGTCGTTGCGATAGACAAAAGCAAAAACGCAACTAACAACTGCCAAAAAATGAGGATTACTCTTTTCATGGTTAGTAGTACTTAGGTTTATGTAATTGCAAACAGGGTGTCAACCAACTATATATCAATATAATAATTAATATCAAGCGCCTTTTTATTCAATATACTATTGAATATTCATTAAAAACAAATATAAAAAAAAACCCATTATTCCGGCTGTTTATTTCCATGAAAATGGGTAATTGTTAATAAATTGATAATCTCCAATTTCTCAAGCAGAAAGCTTGTTAAAAAATCGGATTATTCTCAGTATTTCAGGCAGATGAATATTACTCGTTGAGTTCCTCCCTCCTATTCCGTTTAATCAGGAAAAACAGGATTACTGCCGCTGCAACCAGCACCAGAGTGCCAAAAATAGCCTTTGGTCCAAAATGTGAATGTTTTCTATGTATTGTTTTATATACATTCTCTTTCTGTTTTGGACTCAGTTCAAGGAACCCTTCGAAAGCCGTTTCGGCAAAAAGTTGTAGCAATTCGGAGATATATGGGGCAATTTCTTTCTCCTTTTGGGTTTTCAAATAGTTCCACAACGACACGAATGAGGTAATATCGGGATTTGTGAGCACAGCATAGTCAAGTATATCTGCCAATGCAGGTGATGCCTTTCTTTTGAGTGACTGAAATTTGAAAAAGAACTCTTCAATCTGCGAGGCAAACGATATCTTGCGCGATTGCCTGTATTGCATATCCATGTACTCTTTATTCACTGCATCCAGCAGTTCTGCCAGCATATCCAAATATTCCCGGGCAATTCCCAGTGAGTCGGCCAAATGGGCTAATCGTGCAGCCCAAAGGTTATGTATAGTTTTGGGATTTTGCCAGGTTTTATCAAAGCTTTGCAAGATAATGGGGTTAATATTCTTATCGGCAAGCACGGTTAAAATCTTGGTGAGCCACTCTGCTTCACGGGCCACTCGCTCAATGTCGTCCTCACTAATATAGTCGGCAATGGGCTTGGTTTTTTCTTCGACAGTATCGGGTGTTACTGCCATTGGCTGGGGAATAACAGCCACCGAATCGGATTTGTGATCGACTACTCTATTCATGCTGCTTAAATCCCGTTGCAAATCGAAATCCAGATCTCTTGTGAGATCCTTTATTATATCTACGGTTTTAAGCTGTTCCTGCTCATGTACCGGTTTGGCTTCCATTTTGGCAGCAATAATCTCCTTAATATTGCTTTGATCTTTCAGGTTGTATGCTTTCCCTTCAAAGAACAGGGTAAACCTCTTTTCGGGGTCTAAGTAGGCGATATTTTCACTCTTCACCGGGTCAATCAACGCAACCCCATGAACGTTTGCCGTATCAATCACCAGGGTGTGTTTTGGCAAATTATCCTTCTTTTCGAAATAATCGCTTGATGTAACAATGCTTTTCTGATACCTTGGCAGGAAGATCTCCAATTGATAAATATCGGTTTCGCCAATGGCATCATCGGCAAATAGCGACATAAGCCCAACTGACCCATCGCCAATGGGAAAATAAAACAAATCGTCATCGGTAGAATTAATGGGATACCCCATGTTTACCGGTTTAGACCATGTGCCATCGCTTTGTTTTTGGGAAAAGAAAATATCGTACCCGCCCATGGTATTGTGACCTTCGGAACTGAAGTATAGCGTATTGCCATCGGTTGTAACGAATGGGGTGTTCTCGTTGAAACGCGAGTTGATGTTTGGACCCAAATTGGTGGCAGGACCCCAATCGCCACCGGGAACTCTTTCGGACACGTAGATGTCGAGGTCTCCATATCCGCCTGCCCTGTTGCTGGAAAAAAACAGCTTAGTCCCATCGGCCGAAACGCAGGCATGGGTCTCGTAATGCTGCGTGTTGATATTAGCATTCAGTTTCCGCATGGGACTCCATTTGCCATTCTTGTAGTTGGACACATAAATATTGCCCACATGATCAACATCCTTAAAAAGGTAGAGTTCATCTCCCGAATAGGACAGCGATAACGTGGTACAGTTCCCATCCACCACCAGATCAAGGGTAATGTTTCTGGGCGTACCCCACTTATCCCCCTCCTTGCGGGCCACATATATGGCCTGATAGAACTTCTGTTTGGTGGTAAAAGCCAAAGTTTGCCCATCGCCCGACACCACGGGGTTGTAGTTTGGCAGGTGGTCATTAATGGGAGCGCCCAAATTGCTCCGTAAAAAATTCACAGGATAGCTCCGGATGGTTTTGGAGCGCTTAATGCTATTCACCTGATGTGTCATGTAATCCATGTCGTAAAGCTTTTCGCTGCGAATGCTCTCTAAAAACTGATCATAGGCTTGCTGTGCCTTGTTCAGCTGGTTATTAATAAAATAAGCATTACCCAGGTAAAAAAGTGCTTCCACGGGAGCACGCATTTCCTTAATGGACTGGTCGCTATATCGCTTGGCGATATTTTTTGATGCCCTTTCGAGATAGGGCACAGCAAGGTGTTTACGACCCGGTATATTGAGGTAGCAAAAGCCAATCCTGTAATCGAGGTTGAAATTATCGGTATAGGAATTATAGACTTTCAGATACAAGGCCAAGGCCTCTTCATAATCTTCGAAGTAGAAGTATGCATTGGCATCCTTATATAATTCTTCTATTTGCTGTTTATTCTGTTGCCCTGCAGCAGTGAAGATGATAAAAAAACTTAAGCAAATTAGGGTGGCAAAATTAATCCTATTCATTCTTGATACCTGTCTTTATCGGCTGGCTTTAAAAAATTAAAAATGGAATTATCAGAAACACTAAACAATTGCATGGTTCAGCTATTGCTCGACACATATAATTTACTTTAATAAGCTAATGGTATGGAGTTTTGTAAGTTCGCGTTTAGAGTTGACCTGCTGGTTACCCTGCCCTTGGGTTCCGGGCTTGATAATTATATTTATGCCCGACAGATCCTCTTCGGTATTCTTATTCTTGTTGAACTCTACAAAATAGATATCATTCTCGCCAAAACTCTCGGTAAGGGTCCGTGATATATAGCCTTTGGTTCCATCGCCAACGGGGTAGAAAAAGATATCATCATCGGTGGTATTGATCGGATAGCCCAGGTTGATGGGTTTTGTCCACTTACCATTTCTACGGTAGGCAACGAAGATATCGAACCCCCCAATGGTGGTATGACCATTGGATGCAAAGAAAAGTTTTTTGCCATCGTGCGAGAGCGCAGGAGCAATCTCATCGCCTTTGGTATTAATTGTAATATCCAGTGCCACGGCCTCCGACCACCCGGTGGCAGTTTTGGTGGAATAGTAGATATCAAATCCGCCCTGCCCTCCCGGGCGGTTGCTTGAAAAATAGAGAGTATCGCCCGAAGGGCTGAACGAGCCATAGTTCTCCCAGCTTTTCGAATTGATCTCCTTGGGCAATTTTGACATTATACTCCAACTTTTTTTGGTAGTATCGTAGGTGCTGATATAAAGATTGTAAATATCGTTGTCGTTCCGCGCCAAAAGCAAAGTCCTTCCATCGGCCGATAGCCCTACGGTTCTGATGGCTCCTTCGGCAAATAGCTGCGCTGTAATATTCAGGGGATGATACCAATTTCCTTCGTTCTTTGTGGTCATCATTATGGCGTAGTAAAACTGCTGAGCCGAGGTGTAAACCATAGTCTTATTATCCGATGAAACCACAGGGAACAACTCGGAAAAACGTGTATTCACATATCTGCCTACCGATGAAATTTTAACATTCACCGGATTCTCCATCATCGATTTGGCATACTCAATAGACTCCAGTTCCCGCTTAACCAAGGCATTTTCATAGTCGCTTGGATTCTTGAGTTTACTTTTATAGGTATTCAACGCCTCCGTCGCCTTTTCGAACTCACCGATTACCCTCAACGCTTGTCCATAGTGAAAGTATGCCTGAACAGGAGCCTGTTGCTCTGTGTAGTAGCCTTCATGATAATCATTGGTAATGTCGGTAATTGCCCTTTCGAAAAAGGGAATGGATTTATGCTTCTGATTGGGTATATTCAAATAGCAAAGGGCAATCCTGTAGTTAATATTGGCGTTTTTGGGGTGAAGGTTGTAAATCTCAAGGTAAAGCGGCAGGGCATCCTGATAATCTTCATACAACAGGTAGTATTCGGCATCAACAAATACCCTGTTAAAGTATGAACTCCTTTGGGAAAATACTGAAAGGGCAAAGAATATAAGGAAAGAGAAAATATATAATCGCTTAATCATTATACCCTGTTTATCAATACAAAAATATAAAAATTGAATAATTTTTATATCGCTGTTCAATTACTCGGTTTAAGCAGATAAACAAACGCACGTCAAAGTAAGTAAATTTAATAATATCTGCAAAATAACTTTTCAAAAAACTTATGGTTCAACATGTTGAATAATATCTTTGGGCAACCTGAAAAAGAACTCACAGATCAGTTGTAAAGCCTGAATCCGCTGGGATGTTAGGTAAAAAATATACAATGCTGGAGTTACGGAGCGAAGTTCTGCAGGTTGTCCCTTACCACTTTCAGGAACATGCCACCCAGTGCCCCATCAATCACCCTGTGGTCATACGACAGCGAAAGCATGGTCATATGACGGATGCCAATGGAGTCACCGCTATCCGACTCAATCACCACCACCCTTTTGGTTATGCTTCCCACGGCCAGTATGGCCACCTGGGGCTGGTTGATAATGGGAGTGCCTGTCAAGGTTTCGAACATTCCGAGATTGGTAATGGTAAACGTTCCCCCTTGGATCTCATCGGGCTGAAGTTTGTTTTCGCGGGCACGCTGAGCCAGCTGATTCACCTTGGCCGAAAGGCCAGCAAGGTTCAACTTATCGGCATCCTTCACCACAGGGACAATGAGGTTTCCATTGGGTAGAGCCGTGGCAATGCCAATGTTGATATTCCGTTTAACTAATATTTTATCACCATCAACCGAGCTGTTTATCATGGGGAATTGCCTAATGGCCTTCACGGCAGCTTCGACAAACATCGGGGTAAGCGTCAGCTTATGCCCTTCGCGCTGCAGGAAGCTATCCTTATTGGCATTGCGCCATGCCACAAGGTTGGTTACATCGGCCTCGATGAAAGAGGTTACGTGGGCCGAGGTCTGCTTGGACATCACCATGTGCTCGGCAATAAGCTTACGCATGCGATCCATGTGTACCACCTCCACGGCGGGAGAAGCATCTGCACCCCTGTCTTCAACAGTGGCTTTGGGTTTATCAATAAACTTGCTTCGTTTCCCGACGTAGGCAAGGATATCGTCGCGCGTGATGCGCCCTTGTAGTCCTGTGCCCTTCACCTGCCGAAGTTCATCGTCGGGAATGCCTTCCTGCTTCACAATGGTTCGCACCAAAGGGCTGATAACCGGTTGTTTTTTATCGGCAGTGGGAATGGGTTTTTCTACGCTACGACTGCCTGCCTCCTCTTTCTTGATGGCTGTGGCGTGGGTATCTTCCCTGCGAAGAGTTTCTGCCGAAGGGGACTGAACCTGTGCCTGTTTATCAGTTTCTACCTCAATAATAACAATGGTTTGCCCCACTTTGGGTACTTCCCCCTCTTTAAAAAGGAACTCTTTAACCCGCCCTGCGGCCGGAGCAGGGATTTCCGAATCGACCTTGTCGGTGGCTATCTCTACTATGGATTGATCCTCGGTAACCATATCGCCCACCGAAACAAGCCATTTGGTAATGGTGGCATCCACAATGCCCTCGCCCATGGCCGGTAAAACTATATCTATCAGCATCATTATCTTTCAATTTTATTAGTATAACACAGGTTCGCTACAATTGTTGAAAAAAACGAGGGGCGGTAATCATAAAATTGTTCACCCTTTGGGGTGAAATATTAGACAAAACTAATTTCCCTGCTTTTTCTGTTTATCAGAAAATTTATAGTGATTTTTCGCTCTTTCCCAGTAATTCCGACATCAAGTATTCGTTCCTGTTCTCAATGCCCTCAATCAATTCCCTTTCAAACTCTTTAAACTCGCTTTTATCCTTGCTAAACCTAATCTTACCCCCTTCTAAATAGTGAATGAAATCGCAAAGGTTGGTCAATGTTTCGATAATATGTGAGGTGATAATCACGGTCTTGCCCATCTGTTTAATTTTTAACAGAATGGAATGTAGAATACGACAGGTTTCCATATCCAAACCGTTAAACGGTTCATCGAGAATAATCAAAGGCTTGTCCTGCTTGATAACACTCAGGATGGCCAGTTTTTTCTTCATCCCCGAAGAGTACTCATCCACAATTCGATGGAGCGGAAGGTGAAATAGTTCATTCCATTTTTCCGTAGGGAAATGGCTATTCTCAAAAAGGCTGAGATGCTCGTACCCCGTAATGTTGGAATAGAAAAAGGGTTCGGCCACCAGATAGGAGACAATTTTTTTGGACAGACGCTCTCCATGCCATGTAATACCCCCGGTATCAATACCCTTAACTCCATACATGGCGTTGAGCAGTGTGGTTTTCCCTGCACCATTGAGGCCAACGATGCCATTGATTGTCCCCTCAGAAATGGTCAACTGAAGGTTCTCAATCACCCTCTTGTCCTTACCATAGGAGATGCAAAGGTTTTCAATGGAAATCATTCAGGTAAAAGTTTAATTTTTGTTTAGCCTTAAAATAGAAACGCAGCATGAGCAGCAAAACCAATGGTGCGAAAATGGGGATTATCAAGCCTATAAATCCAATGCCCACGAGAAGTTGGGCGGCCAACGATTTACTGTTGGGTTCGTAGAATGCGTACTTTGCTATGATTGAGTAGATTTGCAAAATGTATAGCAAAATGAAAATTAGGAAAGGAACATACCAAATGGAGAAATGGAATACAAGAAAACTTGCCATCAGGGGAAGCGAGAGCAAGGTAACTAGGTATGTATGTTGTCGTATCTTTAGTGCCAACAATCCATCGGGGCTTTTCTCCAATGCCGTTAACAACGGGTATGGCTCACATCTTTCGTAGAAATTCAACACTATCACCCCAATTACCAGCAAGGCTGCAGGTACACTGCCAACGAAAAATGAGAAGACAATCCCGGCCAGCCAAACAGTTGCTACAATGGGCAACATCCTCCTCATTCCGCCTCTCCATTCCATACATTCAAGGGGTATCCACTGCAAAAGCCTGCCATGGTAGCGTGTCTGTCCTTTTCCAATGTCAACGTGTGCAATAACCAGGGGGATGACAATGGCGAGAAGTGACAACAACCATAGTTTATGGATAAGGAGAAAAACCACAAGGATTATAGAAATGGCCAGATATTCGAGATAAAAAATCCATCGAAAATGGTTGAAGCCGAAGGAAAGAAACTGCTTGTCCTCCCTGTTTCTGTGCAAAAGCAATATTAAGAGCCAAACAATAGCCGATGCGTAGAGGGCGTTGGGAAGTTTTGATGTTTGCAAAAACATGAAAGCAAGGAGAAGGAACACCATAACCAAGAGAACCATAACCCTTAACAGGCCGATGCCAACCATTTCCCGCCTAATCTGCCTGAGCCGTATGCGTATAAGGTTTGTAATCATTTGACCATGGTTTGCCAAAGTGTATTGCAACGTATGCAGTTCTACTTAGTGAAAAATATGACGCATGACAAACATATTACAATTACAGAAACAAGATTTGAAGCCAATTCTTAAAAAATATTAAAAAACGTTGTTCTCAAAAACACCGATTGTTTATTTTAGCCCCTGTTAAACCAAACCTTGGGCAAGTCATGGAAAATCAGCTGCAAATTTTATTCATAATAGCCGGATATTTTTTCCTGCTAATTCTATGGGGCATCTATCAGGGACAAAGGGTGAAAACCGAGGCTGACTATGCCATTGCCGGTCGCAAGCTTCCCGGATGGGTGGCGGCTCTCTCGGAGCGTGCAACGGGCGAATCGTCGTGGGCACTGCTGGGACTGCCGGGTGCCGCATATGCCGTTGGCCTCACCGAGATTTGGACAGCCCTGGGATGTGTGGTGGGCATTATCACCGCATGGTGGCTGTTGGCATGGCGACTTCGCGACGAGGCCGAGAAGTACAATGCCAACACCTTTGCCGACTACCTTGCCCGCAAACATGGCGATGCAGGCAACACCATCAGGATTGTGGGAAGTTTTACCATTGTTTTCTTTTTCTTCTTTTACGTTGGCGCACAATTCCTTGGCGGCGGCAAAACGTTGCACACCCTTTTCAGCATTAAACCCGAGTGGGGCATGCTTTTTACCGCCCTTATAATTGTCCCCTACGCCATTTATGGAGGTTTCAGAAGTGTTGTTTACACCGATGTCATTCAGGCGCTGATTATGATTTTTACCCTGATAGTGGGCCCCATTGCCGGGCTGATATACATTTCGAACAATCCCGATATTTTTGCCACAAACGTAACTGAAGCCCTACGGCAAGCAGGGCCAACTCACCTTTCGCTTACCAACGGGCTGAAAGGGTTGGGAGCAGGGGTTGTAATAGTTAGTGGTTTCAGCTGGTTTTTTGGGTATCTGGGGGGATTGCCGCAGCTGTCGCTGCGGTTTATGGCCATCAGCGACGAGAGGCAAGCCAGGAAAGCAAGGAATATCGGTATTGCATGGACTCTGGTTGCATACGTTGGTGCCATACTGATTGGACTTATCGGGCTTGCCATCTTTGGTCCCGGGACCCTCTCCGATCAGGAGTACGTTATGCCGGCAGTTATCCTCAGGATATTCCCGCCCTACCTTGCCGCATTCCTAATTGTTGGCGCCATTGCCGCCATGATTTCCACCGCCGACTCGGTGCTTGTACTCTCGTCCACCGAGATGAGCGAGAACCTTGTTAAGCCGTTACGAAAATCCATGGATCAACGCAAAGGGTTAAGACAATCGCGGTATATCACAGCCATATTAGCCGCTGTGGCACTGCTCATAGCATACATATCACCCCAGAAACTGATTTTTACGCTGGTGGGCTACGTTTGGGCAGGTATAGGCTGCACTTTTTCGGTGGTAATCCTGCTTACCCTGTTTTGGAAACGTTACCACGGCAGGGCTGCAGTAATAACCATTCTGTCGGGACTTATCTTTACCATCCTTTGGATTAGCCTCGGATTCGACCAATCCATCATTTCGGTCAGGTTTGCCAACTTTGCCTTCACGCTATTGGTAGCCATTGCCACAACATACATTGTTAAACCCGGAGTGCCAAAAGGATAGGGCTTCTATGGCAGGAGTACCGTTCATTTCGACAGGCTCAATGAACGGTTTAGCAACTAGTAAAATATCCATTTATTTGCTTTTTACGTATAAGTTTTGTATCTTTGTACGTACAACATATTGCCATGGAAACAAAATTAACACTGAAATTGAGTAAGCAAGTCATCGGCCGAGCCAAGAAATATGCTAAGTTTCACAAAATTAGCATCTCTAAAATGGTTGAATCTTACTTAGAGTCCGTTACGAAATCAAAAAACTACTCAACTGAGATTTCCCCTTTGGTAGAAAGCCTAAGTGGTGTAATTCAATTGCCTGAGGATTACGATTTAAGAAAAGACTATTCAGATTTCCTGACTGAAAAATACAAATGAAAAAAGTATTTATAGACACCAATATCATCGTCGATCTTCTGGCAAAAAGAGAACCATTCTATGAAGAAGCGGCTATGCTGTTTACACTGGCCGACAAACAACAGGTGTGCCTGAGTGTTTCTGCACTTACATTTGCAAACACCAATTACATTCTTTCCCAATCATTGAAACCCGAAGAAGTCAGGCAGATACTTCGCAAAATGAAACTCATTGTTCAGGTGTTATGCATAAACGAAAAGATCATAGGGTTGTCGCTCAACGACAATGACTTTAGAGATTTTGAGGATGCTGTCCAGTATTACACTGCCTTGGAAAATGATACCGATATCATCATTACACGGAATCTTAAAGACTTCCAAAAGGCCAAACTACCCGTAATGACAGCAGCTCAGTTTTTAACGACTATTTAATTATTGCCCTCGGTTATCAGTAGCATAGTTCCGAACCCAAAGCACCATATCACCATACCAAGGAATCGGAGGATGGAATGGGGCTAAAAACGAAACGCAGGCTTGCATAAAGTAAGATGCCCGTTCATTTCGACAGGTTCAATGAACGGCGGGCTTAATGAATGGGGAAATCGAGCGTAGAGTTAAAACCTTATGCCTACGGTTTTGAAATGGCCTCGCAAATCTCTCTGAAGTAGGTAACCTCAAATCGGCGCTGCGCCTCCTTAATGGCTTCGAGGCCTGCCTCCCTTTCGCTATAGTGCCTACCGCTAAAACCCTCTAATGCCTTATAATAAACACGGTTACCCTCAGGAGTTTCCACTTTGATGTGCCCTTCGAGGGCAACATTTTTGTAAGTATCGCCCTTTCCGAAACTCCTGGTGAGGGTATTGATATGCACGATGTAATCGGCATCGGCCGGCTTATCCTTGATCACATACCCCATCTCCATGGCCTTTTTAATGAATACGTTGTAAAGAGGGCCCGGATTTAACGCTTCGCCCATGTTCACCTCCGAATCGACAATGGCAAAAGTAGGCTTGGCTATGTTAATCCTAATGCTGCCCTCGGGCAGGATAAGCCTTGATACCAGCCTTCGAATCATGGGATCGGTAGTGCCTTCGTTCAGTATTTCATCCATATCAACCGTAGCCAGAAGGGTTTCGTGCGATTTGGCAGAGCGAACCATATCAATCTCAAAGGAGGCGATGCCATTCCTATCGGTTCTCTTCCTGTTATTCCTGAGTGGCTTTTCCGAGTATGTTACAATCAGGGGCAAATCGGCAACATTTCCAATGGTACGGAAACGGGACTGAAATCGTAAGGACGATGCCTCAATCCCTTTTCCCGTTTTAACGCTCACCTCTCCCTGCAAGGGCACTATCTCCAGCCCCGAAAGAGTGGCCGAAAGCTCTTTGTAAACCTCATTGCCCAGGTATATTTGTGCACCCCTGAACTCCACCGGCAGAGGCTCGCTGAAATAGGGTTTTATGGGCTCGAGGGCCTTTACCAGCTGAACCAGGGCCTGGCGGATGTTCCCGGCATCGCAGGCATTAATACCACCGGAGAAAAAATCGAGCGAGCGGGCAACTGCATTGCTCTTCTTCTGCTCCTTGAGCTGCTGGTAGTGTGATTTGGATAAACGGTAGAAAACCCAGTAGCTATCGGCACTGTCCCACGAGTCAACCATTTCATATCCCTCCAGCTCCTGCTGTGTTTGCGCCCTGATTATGGAAGTGAAATCCTCCCTATAGCTGAGGTTCGATTCAAAGGCATGGAGCAGCGAATTGCTGGATATGTTGATGGAAATCTCCCCTGCCATATCGGCTAATGCGCTTTGGCGTGCAGCCTGCTGATACTGGCTCACATCTGCAGTTTTTCGGGCGGCGCCTATACCATAGTAATACAAAGGCGATGTAGGCCTGCTCTGAACCCACTCCGGTTTGGGCGATTGCGGCGGTTGCTGTGCCTTCCTGGTGCTGAAGCATCCCGATAAAACAAAGGCAAAAACGATGAAGGAAAACGGATATAACGACTTACTCATTGGTTTTCAGGATTATACTGATTTATCTTTTGGGCTACTCGCTGGGCAACCCTATCGGTAACTTCGGACTGGAGCGTGCTAACGGTTTTTACATTGCGATTGGCCGCTAACAGCTGCTTTAAAGCCTTATCGGCGCTTGCCGATTCATCTATCCTGTCCTTGGGCGAATCCTTATCGGCAAACTCCCAATACCCGGGGACCAGTTTACTTTTATCGCCTTCAAAAATGGCATAGTTAGCCTGATCGGACAGGTTCACATCGAATGCATCGGATACCAAAACGGCATTGGTTTCGGTAGAGGTAAGCTGATATTGGAAAGTAATGTTCACATTATTCTCCTTGCTGACCACAAGGTAAACGATTTTGTGGTACTTAACCTCTTTTTTCTCCTCGCCGGTAACCTTATCTTTGTTTACCACCTCCTCTTTCATATAGCCCCGTTTCTCTTCCCTTTTCTCTTTCCCTTCGAAAGTGGTGTACTTAACCACTGTTCCGTTGAACGACGCTTTGGCCATCAACATTTTGGTAGATGAAACTTCGCTTATACTGGCACTGGCAACGGGTATCCTATTGCCCTTAATTTCCACAACCTTAATAAACGGATTGCGCAGTTCACCAAGTTGGGTTACAATCTTACTCTGCAAAATGGTTGCTGCGTCGGCAATATTGGTGTTATTTTTAATGGCTCCCATCGAGATGGTCAACATTCCCTTGTTCAGGGCTTCATCGCGCAAATCCTTGCTATCCTTATAAACCCCATGGTTTACTATGATGGTGTTGAAAGAGAGGTATGCCGAACGGTAAAGCCCGTTGAGCAGGTATTCCGTACCCTGCCTGTATAGCGGTTCGCACTGCGAAACCTTCATATGCTCGTCAACGCCCTGATACCCGGGGTCGATTTGCTTGATCTCGGCAAAAATTTGCTCCGATTCCTTGAATTTTTCATCCTCGAGAAGCAAACGGGCTTCATCGTATCGTTTTGAGAGGTAGCGGGGTTTTGCCTCATCGAAGTAGCCTTTGGTGGCTGGCGACAGGGCAATGTTAACGCCTGTGGCGTTAATCTTGTCGAAATAGGCCCTCGATTCGATGTAATTGTACACCACCGCCTTATCATCGCCATTGAGGTATGCCTTGCTTACCTCAAATTCCTTATTGGATAGTACCTTTTGACCATTGTTTCTGAGTCCAATGGCTGCGTCTAAATTCTTGGGGTTGGCCAATACGGCCTGGTAAAACATCTCGGCGGCCAGCTCGTAAAATCCTGCCTCCTCGTACTTTAAGCCTTTTTTCACATACCTTTTCGATACGCAGCCCGCAAATGCAATGGCAATGGCCAATAGTAGTAATGGTAATCTTTGTTTCACGGTTAATGAAGTTAGAGTTAGTGTAAACAGTGATTGTATTTTTAATTGGGCTAAAAGTAGTAAAAATAATGGGGAGTATTGATGCCGTTCAGGCTAATATTCCTTACTTTCATTCCGTCAAAATATTATAGTTCACCATTGTTCCATTGCCTAATTGAGAATCAAAAACTTGTGGATTGCCATCAATCATCGTGCATTAGAATAATTAGTCAAGATATAAAACAATGAGTCTCTTCATCAGAGTTTATTTTTCTGCCTCCTTATATGCCAATTTATTGTTCAATTTTTATATTTGGGTGTTGAACGGGATTAGAAAAAGAGAGCATCCTTATGAACTAAACTTAACCACAATATCTTCATCTAACTGAAAATCCAACTACAAATCAAAAAAAACTAACCCATGAAACAGTTCAAATTTTTCAATCTGCTAGTGGCTCTTCAGGTATTCATTCCAAGCATACTTCAGGGTATCAACACTAATGATACCCGTATGCTGTCGCAACCTGCCATCGGTGCCAATCAAATCGCCTTTATCTATGCCGAAGACCTGTGGGTAGCCAATATCGATGGTACCCAACCTCGTAGGCTTACGGTGGACAGGGGCGTAGAATCCAACCCCGTATTCTCACCCGATGGTCGGTTAATAGCCTTCAGTGCCGAGTACGATGGCAATGTTGATGTTTATGTTGTTCCTGTTGAAGGGGGTATTCCCTCCCGATTGACCTGGCATCCCGGGGCCGATTATGTGCGGGGGTTCACACCAGACGGGAAGAGTGTGCTTTTCATCTCGCAACGTTCTACCCACACAGGGAGTCATTTCCAGCTGTTCACTGTGCCGATAACCGGTGGTTTTCCCAATCAACTTGAGATACCCAGTGCCTTCCACGCTTCCTACTCGCCCAAAGGCGATTACATTGCCTATACGCCTCTGTATGATGCCTTTAATCAATGGAAGAACTATAGGGGAGGCACCATATCCACCATTTGGCTTTTCTCCACAGCCGACCATTCGGTGAAAGTAATCCCGAAACCGGAAGGGGGATGCAACGACACCAAGCCCGTTTGGATAGGCGAAACCGTTTATTTTCTTTCCGACAGGAATGGCGAGTTCAACCTATTCAGCTTTAATTTTAAAACTTCTGAGATTTTACAATTGACAAACTACTCTGATTTTCCGGTGGTAAACATAGCCACCAATGGCAATCAAATCATCCTTGAGCAGGGGGGATATCTTCACATCTATCGCGATGGGATAAAATGGCCACAGAAACTTACCGTGGGCATAGCCACCGATTTGCAGGAACTCCGCCCCCGCTTTGTGAGCGACAGCAAGTATATACGAAGTGCTCATATATCCCCCTCAGGTGCCCGTGCCGTATTTGATTACAGGGGCGAAATTATTACCATCCCTGCCGAAAAGGGCGATCCCCGTAACATTACCCAATCCGTTGATGCCCATGACAAGTTCCCCGCATGGTCGCCCGACGGGAAGTCTATTGCATACATCTCCGATGCCACAGGCGAATATCAACTCTATATCAAACCGCAGGATGGCAAGGGCGATGCCAAATTGTACAAGCTGAATGGGGCAGGATTCTATGCCTATCCACGCTGGTCGCCCGATGGCAAGAAAATTGCCTATGTTGATAATAGCCGTACCCTATACATTCTGGATGTTGAGTCGGGCAGTATTGTTGCAATTGATGCCGACGAGGTTTACTCCCCTGGAGATTTCCGCCAGATACTTGGATCGTGGTCGCACGACTCCAGGTGGATAGCCTACACCAAGGTGCTTGACACCTACTTTAAACAGGTATTCATATACTCGTTGGATCAGGGTAAATCATATCCTGTTACCGACGGGTTAAGCGATGCCTCGGAGCCCGTTTTTGATCCCGAAGGGAAATATCTCTACTTCTTCGCCTCTACCGATGCGGGTCCCGTTGTCAACTGGTTCGATCTCTCCAGCAGTGATATGAGGATGACGCGGACAATCTACCTGGTTACACTGCAGAAAGAGACCATTTCGCCCTTTGCCCAGGAGAGCGATGAGGAAGAGCCTAAAAAGGATGAGGATGCCCCGAAGGAAATGGACAAGGGAAAAAAAGGCGATAAGAAGGATGCTGCCAGCGAGAAAAAGGCTGAAGGGTTGAAAATTGATTTTCAGGGGATTGAAAACCGCATTGTGGATTTTCCAATAAAGGCTGGCAACTACTACAATCTGGGTACTCCAAAGGAAGGGGAGATACTTTTTATAGAAAGACCCTACGAATACGGTGCATCGGGTACGTTGCGTAAATACGATATGAAAAAGCGCAAGGAGTCTGAGGTGATGGAGATGGACGGCTACATTCTGTCGGCCGATGGGAAAAAGATGCTGTATGTGAAGGATAGGGCGTGGACTATTTCGGGTGCGGGCGAAAAGCCCGAACAGGGAAAGGGAATGCTCAACCTTGGAAAGGTGAGCGTGAAAATAGACCCAGTTGCCGAGTGGCGGCAAATACTGGACGAGGCGTGGCGAATCAACCGCGACTATTTTTACGATCCCGGGATGCACGGGGCCGACTGGAAAGCCATGAAAGCCAAGTACGAGGTTTTCCTCCCCGATCTGGCCTGCCGCAGCGATTTAAACCGCCTGATACAATGGATGTGCAGTGAGCTGGCCGTTGGGCATAGCTACTCCGGCGGTGGCGACAGGATTGATAGCCCCAAAAGGATCAGTGGTGGCCTACTGGGGGCAGACTACAGCATAGACAACAACAGGTATAGATTCTGCAAAATCTACGGCGGGCTAAACTGGAATCCCGAGTTACGCTCACCGCTTACCGAGCCGGGTATCAACGCTAAGGAGGGCGATTACCTGCTTGCCGTTAACGGCAACGACCTTACCGCCGATCAGAACCTTTTCAGCTTTTTTGAAAATACATCGGGTAAGATTGTAGAGCTAACCATTGGCCCCAACCCCAACTACACCCAATCGAGGGTGGTGAAAGTGGTGCCCGTTGGCAATGAGTTCGCGCTGCGAAATCGCAATTGGGTTGAAGGGAACCTGAAAAGGGTTACCGAGGCCACCAACGGACAGGTTGCCTACGTTTACGTGCCCAACACCGGGGGTTCAGGGCATCAATACTTTAAGCGATACTTTTTCCCTCAGGTGAACCGCAAGGCAATTATCATAGATGAGCGTTACAACGGCGGCGGCCTTTTGGCCGATTACTATGTTGATCTACTTACACGTCGCTACCAGTCGCACTGGAACTACAGGTACGGCAAGGATTTAAAATCGCCCACGGCATCCATACAGGGGCCTAAGGTGATGATTATTGACGAGAATGCCGGATCGGGAGGCGATATGCTACCCTACATGTTTCGTAAATTCGGGGTGGGAACCCTGGTAGGCAAACGCACCTGGGGCGGACTTGTCGGCGTGCTCGGCTTCCCCGAACTCATGGATGGTGGGTATGTAACGGCTCCCAATGTAGCCATTTGGACAGAGGATGGATTTATTGTGGAGAATGTAGGAGTTGAGCCCGATATTGAGGTAAACCAGTGGCCGGCCGAGGTTATAAAGGGCAGGGATCCGCAGCTGGAAAAGGCCATAGAGGTTGCCCTCAAGGAGTTGGAGAAGAATCCGCCGGTTGAGCCAAAGAGACCGCCACATCCTGTAAGAGTGAGGCAATAATATCTGCGAAGTTGACTCCCTGCCCTTCGAAGGGCTCGGCGTAACCAAACAGGATATCTCTTCAATGTTTCGCTGCGCTGCAGCTTGAACGTCTCACAAGCCCCAGAGGGGCGTGATCCCGATCCCGATCGGGATGGTAGCAAGAGATATAGAAAAAAAAGCCCTGTAAGGGCGACATTATCTTACAAAGATTATAATGTCACCCCTACGGGGTTTTGATTATGCTTAGTATAATTCCACTACTACCATAATTTCATCCCGACATCTTCAATGTCGGGACTACGGAGTTTGCTTATGAACCTCCCCTTGCTATTTTATTCCTCTACGACATTCTGCGAAGATTTTGGGGATACGCCCCTGATGTACTGTCCCGTCCTGATTTTAGTTGACACTTTTAAAGGTTTTCACTCTGCAATGTTAACATCTTTTTTTGGTTATAAAATTCTTCTCTCCCATTTTTGCCGTGCAGTGATAAGCGGAGGATGGCTCTGCTGGGGAGCAAGCCACGTGGAAACGTTATATATTATTTGGGCAATGATATTAGGGTAAGCTCTGAATAAAGGGGCTTTTTAACACGCCCAATGGTGAGCAATAAATGGGTAGGCCATGGAGTTATTAACCTATTTAAAATGGGAAAAAGAGGTCTGAGAGAAAAAAAATGTTTATTTTCGTAATTGTTTTTAATAAGGTATATCCTTTTTTGACGAACAAACGTTAAAGCATGATAAAGGAGCAATACAGTTTGGTAAACACTATGATTTCTTACACCAACATAAAAAATACTGCGCATAGTGGATATAGCCGCTATGCCTTTAAAGCACTTCTAACGCTGGCCCTGGGAACTTTCCTTTTGGGTGAAAGTAGCATCCTGCGGGCTCAAACCGACACCCTATTCTGGTTCTCAGCACCTGAGGTTAATAGGTATCATTCCAGTGGTACAGCCACTAACCCTCAAAACTTTGGAAGGCCGGTATATTTACGTATGACCACTCAGGATTTACCAGCTACGGTTACCATATCTATGCCTGCTAATGAGGCCTACTTCAATGGAGGTAACCCCATAGTGATAACCATGGGTGCCGGAGAAACCTACAGCTTAGATATGTCTTCCTTTATAGAAAATGCTACTATCTATGGTAGTGGAGGATTACCCGGTAATATAAATCTTCCCGGCTCCATTGAGAATGTGCTGGCATGGACCTCATCAAATCTATTTCCTGCTGATGGAAAGCCTTACATAAACAAGAACAACAAGGGGATAAAAATTAAATCAACAGCAGATATTACCGTTTATTATGAAATTAGTGTCCAATACAATATGGATCTTATTGCCCTTAAAGGGCAAAATGGGTTGGGTACCCAATTCTTTGTGCCATTTCAAACATCAAATGATACCCGTAGTTATCCATTCGCATACCGACCATACAACTCAATTGATATTGTTGCCACTGAGGATAATACAAAAATAAATATTACGGTACCCAGGCCCATTTGGGTAAAGGATGTTGGGTCGCGCCCCTTGGGGACCTATTCCATTTGGCTTAACAAGGGGGAAACCTCCATAATTCCATCATACGCAAACAACACGGCAGGACATTACCAAACATCATTTGCAGCTAATGCCAGGCTTGCAGGTGCCTATATAGAGGTAGATCAGATTGAGGGAAGTGGAAAACCTATAACGGTTATTACCCATGATGACCTTGTTCAAAGTCGTTTCTCTTTAAATCCCGACTATGTAACCGACCAACTGGTTCCCATAGAGCACATTGGAACGGACTATGCTGTTATTCAAGGTGTTGGATATAGTGCTTTTCAAATAGAAGATGAAGTATTTATTGTTGGGACTGAAAATGGCACATCTTTTACTGTAAAGCGTGGGCCTGCCGGTGTAACCACCAACCACAACGTGAATCGTGGGGGTTCAGTACACGTTACCATGAATAACCAGAATTACAGGGTGCTCACAGTCAAGTCCGACAAACCGGTATATGTGCTCCACATGTCGGGTGCCGGACGACAAAAAGCTGGGGCTATTATTCCTACCATATCAATGTGTACTGGTTCAAATAGGGTGGCTTTTAACCGTACAAAAGGTGGAGCTTATGCATTCTACCTGAATATTCTGGCATGGGCTCACCCGGTAAATTCAGCTATTGGTCATTTCACATTACTGAGGGATGGTATTCCTGTATCCAGTGCTGATGACATAGCTGTTGAAAATGCCATCAACAACCATTTGAACTTTAATCCTCTGCCAGAAACAGGATACCCATTTGACAACTGGCAATATGCACGAATTGATGCCAGTCAACTTACGGCCAATGCCGCATATATGCTGGTAAATGATAGGAATGTTTTCCACCTGGGGGTACTTAACGGCCAAACAGACAATGATGCCTTTTATGGCTACTTTTCAAATTTCAATAAGTTCTCTGCTAATGCTATTGTGATTCAGTCCGGTTCTTCGGGGAATAAAATCTGCTCCGGGGAATCCTTGCAGCTAAGGGCCACTGGAGGAGCAACCTATTCATGGGACCCAACCACCCATCTCGATAACCCCTTTATCTCAAATCCCACTGCATACAACATTACTTCATCTTTAACTTATAAGGTAACTGTTAGTGGTGCATGCGATCTGACAGATTCTGCATATATTGATATACAGGTAGGCGGGCCTATTACCGCCTCTTTTGATGCTGACCGCTACGCTGCATGTGCCGCCCCTCCGGTCGGAAATCCTTCGGGTACCCCCGGCTACGAGTTTACATTCACCAGCACCTCCACGGGCGACAATATACGTGAGTGGAGATATCAGCAGGGTGCAAATCCTCCAGTGACTTTTAAATATGGAAGGGATGTTGACCCGGATGATGCCAGAACTGCTACACTGTGGATTGAAAATAACACCGATGATATAGTAGAATACGATATCTGGTTGTATACTACTGATATGGCTGAAATTTGTGCTAAAGAGATCAAAAAAACCGTCAGGGTATTCCCTTATATCGGGATCAATGCTTCCCATACCATATCCGGAAATGCCAACTGCCAACCGCTTACGGTGAACTTTACCTCTACTCCCATTGGTCATTCCAATGATGCAACCTATCTGTGGACCTTTGGCGATGGCAACTCGGCTCCCACGCAGAATGCAACAAACACCTATTACAACACTGCACCTCCATACAACATGATACCCTACACAGCTCAGGTGAAAATTATTGACCAGTGGAATGTTTGTCGCGACAGCGCATCGAGAGTTGTTAACGTGCCGCCATACCTTGAGGCAAGTTTCACTGCCCAACCCATTGAGGGATGCTCGCCGCTGAATGTGGCCAATCTGACCGATAAAAGCAAGGGTGCCTTAAACAGGACATGGCGTTTGTACCGTGATGGTATTCATCAATCAACCGGACCTACCCCGCCGCCATTAAACAATCTTATCAACACAAAAACAAATAACACCGCTACCATTTACAGGCTGGAATTTGAGGTGGAGAGTTCAACGGGATGCCACGACACCTATTCTCAGGAGTTTAAGGTTTACCCCAACCCCAATATTACCCTTGCCTCACTTAGAGCAACCCCAAGTTCAACCGAGTGTTCTCCTTTAACGGTTGATTACGAAGTGGAAGGTATTGTAAACACCAACACATACTGGTGGCTACTTGAAACAAACGCCATAGATGATGGCGATATCATCACCTTTACACCACCCGCCACTGCCAACGGGTCCATTGACCTTGTAAATTATACTGATACCCCCGTTACACGGTATTTCAGCTTTGAGGCTACCAATAATTGGGGCTGTACCCGTACTTGGGGGCCAATTCCGGTTGTGGTGCCTCCGTATATCGAGGCCAATATTGTGATCGATCCCGAGGAGGTGTGCCCCGATCCCGTTACCGGGCTGTTTGATGTGGATATTCTGGATGCCTCGCTGCTGGCCGATGGTTACTATCAATGGACTGTAAACGGGGTAACTTTGCCACCCAACACAAATCCCGGTCCGCTAAATGACGGGAGGATACAATTTGACTATACTACTCTTACCCTTAATGGCGACGGGAGTGCGGATATCCCTGTCTCCCTTTCAGTTTACAACTCCACCGGATGCGTAGCAACCGACAGCCGTACAATCCATGTGCACCCATGGGTTACGGGCAGTTTCACCGCCTCGGTTGGCGGAAGCCCCATAGCCAACAACGAACAGCTTTGCGCTCCGGTAACCATACACTTTAACAGCGCCATGACCCATGCCGACAGCCATCACTGGCAATTTGGATCGCTGGGGGCATCGTTGGATGTGAATCCCGATTTCGAATTCACCAACGCGGGCGATACACCCTATAATGTAACGGTTAAACTAACCGCCAACAGTGACTTTGGGTGCAAGGCGGAATATACTCAAACCTATACCATACTGCCCGAGGTGAAGGCCAACTTTAGCCTGAACACCACCGCCGGTTGTGTACCCCTTACCATTGAGGCCACAGCACCTGATATTGCGGGGGTTACTTACAACTGGGATTTCAACGGTGAGACACCAACGGGACATTCGCAAACATTTGGTACCATTACCAGCAATACCACAGGAGGGCCTTCAACTTATACCATAAATTTACAAGCACATCGCGGAATTTGCCATGCCTCCTCCTCCATTGATATAACTGTTTACCCACAGGTGCGGGCGCAGTGGGATTTCACTGATCCTTCGGATTACTGCCATCCAGTTGATGATGCTGTGTTCCAGAATACTTCAGACCTTTATGTAGCCCCCAATCCGGTTAATAATATCCAGTGGGAAATATTCGATAGCGGGGCTCTGGTTACCAGCTCCGGCGATCAGAGTTTTGTACCAACTCTGCCCAATAGCAGCCATACCACCCCAAAAACTTACGATGTTGTACTCACCGCTACCAGCGATGATGGTTGTGTTGACACCCACAGCGGGGATATAACGGTCTATCCCACGCCGTATGCCATGTTCAACGTTGATATTGCCGAAAGTTGCACCCCCATGGAAATTTTGGTTACCGATGCCAGCGAAACCACTGATCCCGGAGACTATACCTGGAGTTGGGGCGGTGGTACCACAACCTCAACCGGCTCGCCATGGGTGGTGGAGTACGATAATCCACCGCCATCCAACAGCGATGTGCCCGTGACCATAAACCTTGATCTTATTAACACGTATGGCTGTACCGACCATTACAGCCACTCGTTCAACGTACCGCCTCAGGTAGATGCGGCTATCACCCTGGCTACCGTTGATACCATTTGCGGTGGCCAGAGCATAACCTTTGCCAACAACTCCACCGGAGGTGCACCTGGAACGCTTACCTACTCCTGGGATTTTGACGATGGCACTTCCCCTGTGGTTACCACCAATTTAAATCAGGTAACACATACCTTTATCAACAACACCAATAATCCCATTACCAGAAATGTTACCCTTACGGTAACCAACAGCAGGGGCTGTCAGGATATTTCCAACACCATACCCGTGACTATCTACCCGCGGGTAGTGGCAGCGCAGAGCTTTATCATTACCGATGTTTGCAACGGTACAACCATCGACCTGTCCAACGCATCGAGCAACACACTGGTAACAAATCCCAATGCAACAAATTCATACCAGTGGAACTTTACCACCGGAAGCCCCAATGGGGCCAACGTTACCGTGAACTATCCCGGCAATGCTCTGGGTGGCATTAACCTGACCAATACCCATCAAACTGACCCCATTGTCTATAACGTGGGATTCACAGCCACCACGGTGTGGAATTCGGGCACAGCCCAGGAGCATACATGCTCCAATGCCACCACGGGAGAAAACATAACCGTATATCCGTTGCTGGATGTGATTTACGATACCCCTCCAGCCGTATGCTCGGGCCTCAACGGGGCAACCCTTGAGTTTGATAAGAATCCGGCCAGTAGCGGTGGTCACGTAAACGATGTGGTGCTTGAATGGAGCTTTGGCGACGGCAACACCCTGTCAACCAATTTTGTACCTACGGTTAGCCACCTTATCGAGAACCTAAGCAACGTGGACTACATTACCCCAACCACCATTGTTGCCCATCAGGTGGCCACGGGATGTACCCAAACGCGCCATGTTAATGTCAGGGTACACCCCAAGGTGGAATCGCGGTTCACCTTCACCATCCCCGACCCATGTGCCTACCCGCTACAGGTTGACTTTGTCAACAGCTCGGTATTCCACGATTTACAACCCGGGGTGCAAACAACATTCCATTGGGATTATGGCAACAGCGGGGTGGGCGGTGCCCATCAGGATGAAACCCTGCTCAACAGCAATCCGCATAGCGCATGGTTTTATAACGATAACCCCAATGCCACTGCCACATATCAGATTAACCTAACGGTAAGTCAGCATCATGATATATCCGATGAAACCTGCTCCGACGATTTGGTGAAAACGGTTACCGTTTACCCCGAGCTGATTGCCGACTTCAGCCTAAGTCCCGATAAGGGGTGTAATCCATTGGACGTAAGTTTTGTTAATAGCAGCGCGGGTGTTCTTGCTTCGCAGGGCGGCAACTATGAGTGGACCTTTGGCGACAATACCGGGTCAACATTGGCAGCACCTGCTGTTAAAACATATTCGCACACCGATAAGACACAATCCAAATTCTTTCCGGTTATCCTAACCGTCACCAACCCGTTGGGTTGCGAGAAGATAAATATTGACACCGTTGAGGTTCTCCCCTTGGTGGTGGCCGATTTCTTTGTGGATGTATTGGCCGGTTGCACGCCTTTGGATGTACCCATAACCAACACCTCCACCTCGCCTGCCTACGTTTACCAGTGGACATTTGCAGGCAATGGGGCAAACCCGTCTCAACCCAATTCCAATCTGGATCAGCCGGGTACCATTACCTTTACCAACCCGCTGGGCGCAACAGATAATCTTGTGGTTCAGAACCCGCTGATTACGCTGGTAACGAGGTTGAATCAGTTAGAACCCCAGTACCGCTGCCCCAAAACGACATCGCAGAGCGTAGCGGTTTATCCCCATATCTATCCCGAATTTACGGGTGATTTCGATGGATGTCATCCTCATCCCGTGGCATTTAACAATACCACCAACGCCTTTGGCGGAACCGGAAATGCCACATACCTGTGGAGATTTGGCAACAACGTGTCGTCAGATCAAGTTAACCCCACACAGACCTACTACAACTCATCGTTTACCAACGATGCCACTTTCAACGTTAAGCTAAAGGCCACTTCGGAACATGGCTGTAAGGATTCCGTTTACCACGATGTGGTTGTTTACCCCAAACCAAAAGCAGCCATGGAACTGCTTGGGCAGTACATCTCCTGCCCGCCTTTGGATGCGGAGTTTGATAACCAGTCGCTGGGAACAAACCTGACCTACCACTTCGATTTTGGAGATGGTACCGATACAACTACCACCAACGCTGATAACATACTACACTCCTATGGCAATACATTCAGCGATGATGACCCGTGGCCATATACCATCACCCTCACCACCACCACCGAACACGGATGCGAAGATTTTACCACGCAAACCGTGTACGTTTTCCCCGAGGTGCACGTAGCTTTCTCTTTCGATCCCGATGAGGGCTGTAATCCGCATACTCCCGTTATCCACAACAACACTTCGGCCAGCGCGTTCTACTACAACTGGAATTTCGATGACGGGTTCACCTCGTACCTGTTCGAGCCTATCCATCGGTTTGTGAACAACACCACAGACGACAGAGAGTTTCACGTTTCGCTCAACGCCGTTTCGGCATACGGATGCGAAGACACACAGGAAGAAATACTGACCGTTTTTGCGGCACCCATTGCCGACTTTGCCACCAATCCGCCGCTGAGCGTTTTCCCCAACGCCACGTTCCAGTTTATCAATTTCTCCAGCCCTGCCGATCCTGCATGGTACTACCTGTGGAACTACGGCGACGGCTATGGCGATGATCAACCGCATATAGGAAATCACACTCACACATACGAAACATGGGGACCCAAAGAGGATGGTTTTAGGCGTTTGGTTACTCTGGAGATATGGAACGACAACTGCTACGACAGCGTTCATCACTACATAACACTTCTGCCGCCGGTGCCGGTTGTACTATTCGAGGCCGACCATTACCAGTCGTGCTCACCGCTGCAGGTTTACTTTATCAACAACTCCATGTATGGCGACAGCTGCCTATGGGATTTTGGTTACTTCGATGATGATGGCAACCCGGTAACCTCAACCGTGTGGGAGCCATACCACGAGTTTGTCGAACCGGGCTACTACAATGTGGGTCTCAAAGTTTGGGGCGATGGTGGTGAGAACTACTACTTTGCCACCTTCCAGGTGTGGGAAAACCCCATAGCACGTTTCGAGGTTCTACCCGAACACGTAATGCTTCCCGAAGCCACAGTGAGGATATTCAACCTCTCGGAGAATGCCTACAGATCCGTTTGGGATTTGGGCGATGGCACCATCACCACCGTTCGCGATCCAATTCATACGTATAAGGAGTTGGGCGAGTACCGTATCACGCTGACGGTTTACACCGAGAATGGCTGCGAGGACACCGACTCGAGGTACCCTGCGGTATGGGTTGAGGGAACCGGCTTTATTAAATTCCCCAACGCCTTTGTTCCCAACCCCAATGGCTCCAATGGCGGATACTACGATGCCGTGGACTTTGCCAACGAGGTGTTCCACCCCTACGCCGATGGAGTAACCGATTACAGGTTGATGGTTTTCAACCGATGGGGTGAACAAATATTCGAATCAAAAGACATTAAGATAGGATGGGATGGTTACTACAACGGGAAAATATGCGATCAGGGCGTGTATGTATGGCGTGCCATCGGAAGGTTTACCAATGGTAAGCAATTTGACGTAAAAGGAAACGTTACCCTGCTGAGGTAATGATGTCTTATTCTTTAAAGTTTTTAAGAATTGATGAAGCGAGTAGTAAATATAGCAATAGCGATGATCTGCGTGTTCTCTGCCAAGGCACAGGATCCACAGTTTACCCAGTTTTATGCTAATCCTCTCTACTTAGCACCCTCATACTCCGGAGGGATACCGGGGCACAGGGCAACCATGAACTATCGCAACCAGTGGACATTTGTACCCGGCACCTTTCAAACCTACAGTGTGTCGTACGATCATAACTTTATGAGTTTTAACAGCGGCCTGGGCCTCTTGGTGCTGGGCGACTACGCAGGCGATGGACGATTGGGAACCACCATGGCCGGATTACTGTACAGCTACGATATCGTACCGCATCCCGATTACCACATTCGGCCGGGGATAGGATTTTACTATCTGCAACACTCCGTGGACTACTCCAGGCTCATCTTTGGCGATCAGCTGGCAGGAAATAATACCGACCTACCTCCAACGGTACAACCGCTTGGACGAAAGGCCATACGCGATATCGACGTTTCCACCTCAATTCTGGCCTACTCCGATGATATCTGGCTGGGCGTTACGTGGGATCATATGCTCCGACCCGAAAGGTCGTTCTATGGTGATGATGCACGTACTCCCTATAAACTCTCAATCTACGGTGGAGGGAGAATTGTTATCAAAGGCATTGTTTTGCGACCCATTGAGGAGAGCATAACCGGTTCTTTCAACCTGAGATTTCAAGGCTTATCGAAACAGCTCGACCTTGGCGTGTACTGGTATCGCGAACCTTTCCTGTTTGGAGCATGGTACAGAGGCATTCCATTGGTAAAATCGCTGCCGGGCACCGATGCTCTGGCCTTCCTGTTTGGCTACCGATTTATGGAATGGAGCGCTTCCTACAGCTACGATTTCACGCTCTCGAAGCTGGGGCTTGGATCGGGCGGCTCGCATGAAGTATCGGTTTCATACACCTTTGCCGTGAAACCGAGGAAGCGCTGGAAGGCAATACCCTGTCCTATTTTCTAACGTTGCCACGACTTGTGGTTTAAATCAAGGCTTTTCATCCCGGATCAGGTTCTTTGGTTCTATCCCCGGGCATTGCCCTTGTTGAGGGGAAGGATTAAATATCATCAATTTACTCCTATTAAACTGAAGGGTATCCTTCGCTGTGTATCAATGGTATTATTGCCAACCGTATAGGCATACATGGAAATTGGAACGCAACCAAACGTTTTTTGCCAATTAGGCGCAGCCAAATCAAAGCACTTCCGTCCTATTTTTTTGTTATCCTTCAATCATTAAAAAAAGAGCCCAGGAGGCTCTTTTTTTAATGATAAACCCCAACATTTCTGAATTCATCGGGTTCAGTGGCAGGTATTAGCCCATCTCAAATCTTTTCTCCACCACCTTCCAGTCAATCAAACTCCAAAAGGCATTGATATAGTCGGGGCGGCGGTTCTGGTAATCGAGGTAGTAGGCATGTTCCCACACATCGCAGGTAAGCAGTGGCTTTAACCCTGTGCGCAGTGGGTTTCCGGCGTTGGACTCCTGCACAATTTCCAGATTACCGTAGGCATCCTTAATCAGCCATGCCCATCCGGAGCCAAAAAGAGTGGCAGCGGCCTTTGAAAAGGCCTCCTTAAAATTGCCAAAAGAGCCAAAATCGCGCCCTATGCGCTCTGCCAATGGGCCCGTGGGCTCTCCCTTAGGATTTTTGGCAAAAGCCTCGAAGTAAAAGGTATGGTTCCATACCTGAGCTCCGTTGTTGAAAATCCCGCCATCCGATTCTTTTACAATGGTTTCCAAATCGGAATCGGCAAAGCGTGTACCTTTGATCAGGTTATTAAGGTTGTTCACATACGCCTGATGGTGCTTGCCATGGTGAAACTCAAGCGTTTGCCTGCCAATGGCAGGACTTAAATCGTCTAATCCGTAGGGAAGAGGAGGTAGTGTGTATTCCATTTCAGTAGTTTTTAGTTGATAAATCTTTTTAACGTTTGTACCTGCTAACAAAATTAACCAATTTGACAATGGAATTCAATTTTTTTATGGTCTTCTTCTTAAACCCGGTAACAAATAAAAGGTCTATCATAAAACATATTCTTTGTCTATTTTTTCCATTACCTTTGAGGTCAAATTTTTAACAGGGTAGTTATGCTTAAATATTTATTAAACACAGCTGTGCTGCTGGCAGTTACCTTCACTCTCCCGGCACAGGAAATCAAAGTTGAAGAAAACCATCCTAAAGCCGTCATCACTTTCGATAAGGTGGAATACGATTATGGTGAGATTGAGTACGACGGGAATGGCGAGTGTTCCTTCGAATTCACCAACACCGGAACTGAAGCTTTGGTGATTACCAATGTTCTGGCATCGTGCGGATGTACGGTTCCCAAGTGGTCCAAAGACCCCATTAAACCGGGGGAAAAAGGGACTATCACCGTTAAATACAATACCTCAATACCCGGGAATTTCAGTAAAAGTATTCGTGTATTTTCCAATGGCGAGCCCGGTCAGGTATATCTGCGAATAAAAGGAATGGTTAAGCAAAAAAATCAAGTTGAACTTAAATAAAAAAGAAACTAAAGCCTATTGTCATGCCAAACATTTCAGAAAAAGGGCAGGCCATGCCTGCTTCGCCTATCCGTAAACTTGTACCCTACGCCGAAGAAGCAAAACGAAAGGGGAGGAAAATTTACCATCTAAACATTGGGCAACCCGATATTGCCACCCCCGAAATAGCTCTTAAAGCAGTGAGGGAAAATACGTTAAAGGTGATTGAGTACAGCCACTCTGCCGGAAACGAGAGCTATCGCAAGGGTCTTGCCAAATACTATCAGAGTGTGGGTATTGATATTACGCATGCCGATATCATTGTAACTACGGGAGGATCGGAGGCAATCACCATCTCTTTCATGAGCTGCCTCAACCCGGGCGATGAGGTGATTACCCCTGAGCCCTTTTACGCCAACTACAATGGCTTTGCCGTAAGCACCGGCGTAAAAATTGTTCCCATTACAGCATCCATCGCCGATGGATTTGCCCTGCCCTCCATATCGGCCTTTGAAAAGCTAATCACTCCGAAAACCAAGGGGATTTTAATTTGCAACCCCAATAACCCAACCGGATACCTATACTCACGCGAGGAGCTGGAGCACCTTGCCGAAGTGGTTAAGAAGCACGACCTCTACCTTTTCTCCGATGAGGTTTACCGCGAGTTTTGCTACGACGGACAAACCCATTTCTCAGCCATGAATTTAAAAGGCCTTGAGCAGAACGTGGTTTTAATGGATTCGGTATCAAAGCGGTATAGCATGTGCGGGGTAAGGGTTGGGGCCATCATTTCGCGCAACTGCGATGTGATGAAAACCGCCATGAAATTTGCACAGGCCCGCTTATGCCCCCCCTCCTATGGTCAAATTGCCGCTGAAGCGGCATTGAATACCCCCAAGGAGTACTTCGAAGGTGTGTACAACGAATACATCGAGCGCCGCAACTACATGGTGGAAGCGCTGAACAGGATGGAAGGGGTGGTTTGTCCCAAGCCAAAGGGTGCTTTCTATACCGTTGTTAAGCTGCCCGTTGACGACACGGACCGTTTCGCCCAGTGGTTACTGGAAGAGTTTGAATACAAGAATCAAACCGTGATGCTGGCGCCGGCTTCGGGCTTTTACGCCACACAGGGATTGGGCAAAAATGAAGCACGCATTGCATACGTACTGAAAATTGAGGATTTGAAGAATGCCATGGAGGTATTAGAAAAGGCATTGCTACAGTACCCGGGCAGAAAACTTTAATAAACTCCGGGGATCCTGCGGACAACGGCTAAAATGCCAAATAAAAATCTTTGGTTAGATGTTTATACTCATCAGTGAATGAGTCGTCGAGATTCCTGATGGTAAGTTCCGATTCGGAAAAACTTTTCTTTTCATTACTAAACTCGAGAAGCAACCTTTTGGGAGGTTGCTTTTCTTTTCCTGTAACGACAACCCTTTTATTGCAAAACAACCCGTAGTTAGAAGCTTTGGCAGTAAAAACATTGCCTTCGATGTAAGGGAAAATCCCTGCAAAAAGGCCATCAGGCGTAAGTAGCTTTTCAATACCCTTCAGCAGTTCGTCCTGAGGGAGCCAATCGGTATGGCGGGCAGCGGTACGCTTCATTTCGGGAGATTTTAGCGACTTGATGAAGTATGGCGGATTGGATACAATGAGATCGTACTGCCGGGTTGCCCTTTGGGCAAAATCCTGGAAACTCTCGTTAAACAAAGCAATTCTTGTTTTCCATGGGCTGTTCTCCACATTGATCAATGCCTGCCGGTACGATGGCTCATCAATTTCAACGGCATCGATAGCTGCTTTGCTGCGCTGGGCAAGCATAAGCGCAATCAGTCCCGTTCCCGTACCCACGTCGAGTATGCGCGACGATGCTTCCACATGGGCCCAGGCACCAAGCAATACCCCGTCGGTGCCAACCTTCATGGCAGCATTCTCCTGCCTCACGGCAAATTGCTTGAATCGGAAGTAGGGATTACTCATAGCTGCCCGAGATTTTTCATGGTAAAGCCCCTACCCTTTTGGGCCCTGCCCAAAGAAAAAATGTTTTTATGCAAATGTGGCTCATACGGAATGAGTTAGACAAACCTTCCGTCGTTCATGGAGAGTTGGATATCGGCCATGGCGGCCAAATCCCTATCGTGGGTTACCACCACAAAGGTTTGCTTAAACTCATCGCGAAGGGCGAAGAACAGCTTATGAAGTTCCTCCTTGTTTTTGGAATCCAGATTTCCCGATGGCTCATCGGCCAGGATAACCTTGGGCTGATTAATAAGAGCTCTGGCCACGGCAACCCTTTGCTGCTCGCCTCCCGAAAGTTCGGATGGCTTATGGTGGAACCGTTCCGATAAGCCTAAAAACGAGAGCAGGTCGCCTGCCCTCTTTTCTGCGCTTTCGCGCGATTTTCCGGCAATGTAAGCAGGTATGCACACATTCTCAATGGCTGTGAATTCGGGCAGCAGGTGATGGAACTGAAAAACAAATCCAATGTTCTTGTTCCTGAAACCTGCCAGCTGTTTATCGCCCAACGCAAAAACATCGCGCCCGTCGATGATTACTTTCCCCGAATCGGCCTTGCTCAAAGTACCCATAATCTGTAGCAGGGTTGTCTTTCCGGCACCGCTGGGCCCCACAATGGCCACTACTTTTTCCGCAGGAATAATAACATCAACCCCCTTGAGCACGGTTAGCGAGCCAAACGATTTTACAACTTGTTCTACTCGAATCATATTATGCAATAATTGAGACCAAAGGTATAATTTTTAGTCAGAATAATATGACTAATCAATCGGAATAGGGGTTTTACAGATCTCCCTTAATTAAGTATTGTCCTTTTTCCCAAAACGGAAAGCATTAAAAGGGCAATTTGAAATACCTGTGTATTTTAAGGCTATAAAATGATTTAAGTTGAAATGAGCAAATTGCATCAAAGGTTGTTATATCATTAGTCGGGGTACCAAAAAATTGGCAAAGGGGAGTATAAATTATTGCAATCAGTATAATTATTAAGTGCCCTTATTGCCGTATAGTACTAACTATGAGCTACAATTATTGTATTACGGCCAATCCATGGACGTTCTCCCGTAAAGCTGAATACTCTATTCGCCGGTAAGCGCGTCTAAAATAAATGTAATACATCGCAAAAGGACCGTATAAATATTGACAAGATGAAAAAAGTGCTGATATTAGGTGCAGGCATGGTTGTTAAGCCCATTGCTCACCACCTGTTGAATAATGGAGTAGGAATAACCATCGCAACCCGCACTCAAAGCAAAGCCGATGAGATTATTGCAGGCCATCCCAACGGTACAACCCGGGCCTGGAACTCAAATGACGAGGAAGCGCTTGACAGGATGGTTGCAGAGCACGACCTTACGGTTAGTCTATTACCCTACACCCACCATGTAATGGTGGCAAAGCATTGCATTAAACACCGTAAGGATATGGTTACCACGTCGTATGAGCAACCCGAAATGCGTGCCCTTGATGCCATGGCAAAGGATGCGGGAATCATCATTCTAAACGAACTGGGGCTGGATCCCGGCATTGATCATATGTCGGCCATGCGGATTATCGATCACATTCACAGAAACGGAGGGCAGGTGGATGAGTTCTACTCGCTTTGCGGTGCATTGGTGGCCCCCGAAGTGGAAAAAAACCCGTTTGGCTACAAGTTTACCTGGGCACCCAAAGGGGTTGTGATGGCAGGGAATAACCAGGCCAGATACATGATAAATGGTAAAGTGTTTGAGATACAAACCGAAGATCTTTTCAAAAACCCGTTCATGGTCGATTTCCCCAAAGTGGGCAAACTGGAAGTTTACCCCAACCGCGATTCATTGGCGTACATTGATGTATATGGCATACCTGAGGTAAAAACCATGTACCGCGGAACCTTTCGCTACGCCGGATGGTGCCAAACAATGGATGCCATGAAACGGCTTGGGCTTCTCTCGTACGATAAGATCAGCATGGTTGATATGACCTATGCCGACTTCGTGGCTAAACGGATTGGTATGGACGATTCGATGAATATTAAAAAGAGAATTGCAGAATATCTGGGCATAGGGTTGGAATCTACTCCAATGGTTGCACTTGAATGGCTTGGCCTGTTCAGCCAAACCCTCATCAACCGTGAAGAGGGCTCCCCTTTCAATCTGGTCTCCGACATCATGATTGAGAAGATGATGATTGGCGAGAACGATCGCGACATGGTGGCCATGCAGCACACCTTTGTGGCCCGATATCCCGATGGCAAACAAGAGGTTATCCGTTCGCGTATGTTAGACTTCGGTACATTGAAAAACGACACATCCATTGCCCGAACAGTGGCATTGCCTGCCGCAGTTGGGGTTCAAATGATACTTGAGAATAGCATTTCGGCTAAAGGGGTTCACATACCCGTTCTACCCGAAATATACAACCCGATACTGAATGCCTTGGAAAAGTTGAACATAACAATGGCTGAAGAATATGGGCTGCCCCTGAGTGAAAGCATTAAATAGCGTGTTATCGGGTCGGGATTTTTTAGTTTTCACGCAAAAATTGATGCATTTTTTATACTTTCGTGCAAACAAAATTTTTGCCATTGAAAACATCCCTCATACCGATGATTCTTCTAGCCATGCTTTCGTGTGGCGGGCTATCTTCCAAAAAGGTTGATGATGAAAAGCGTATTCAAACCGGCTGCGAGCAAACCGATCGCTACCTGCCATTGCTGGAGGGAAAACGGGTAGCTCTCGTGGCAAACCACTCCACCATAATTGGAACAACCCACTTGGTGGATAGCCTTTTGACTACAGGAGTGCAGGTGGTCAGAATTTTTAGCCCCGAGCATGGTTTCCGGGGCGATGTGGCCGACGGAGTACCCATTGAAAATCAGGTTGACTCCACCACAGGAATCCCTGTAATCTCGCTGTATGCAAAAAAGCGCAAACCTTTACCGGAGGATTTGGAGGGGATTGACGTGATGATCTTTGATATTCAGGACGTGGGGGCCCGATTCTACACCTATATATCCACCATGCACTACCTTATGGAGGCATGCGCCGAAAATACCATCCCTTTGCTGGTTTTCGACAGACCCAATCCCAACGGATTTTACGTTGACGGCCCTGTGCTGGATACCAACTTCAGGTCGTTTGTGGGGATGCATCCTGTGCCCGTGGTTCACGGCATGACCGTGGGCGAGTTTGCCCTGATGATCAACGGCGAGCGATGGCTCAAAGAAGGGGAACAGTGCAACCTCACCGTTATCCCATGTTCCAACTACACACACGAATCCATTTACAACCTCCCTGTTAGACCTTCGCCCAATTTGCCCAACCAAACAGCCGTGTACCTTTACCCATCGCTATGCTTCCTCGAGGGAACGGCCATCAGCATTGGCAGGGGAACCGATTTTCCCTTTCAGGTTTTTGGTCACCCCGATTTTCCCGATATGGGCTTTGAGTTTACCCCCGAAAGCCGCCCCCATTCCAGCGTTAGCCCGCTGCTAATGAATCAGAAATGCTATGGGTTCGATCTGCGCGACTACACCGATAAATATTTTCTCGATACAAGGGCTATCAATCTCAGCTGGCTGATATTTGCATACCAATCGTTCACCCATAAGGAGAATTTTTTCAACGGATATTTCAATACGCTGGCTGGTGGCACAACGCTAAAAGAGCAAATAGAGCAAGGCGTTGACGAACAAGCCATCAGGGATAGTTGGCAACCCGGTATTGAACAATTCATGAAGATCAGGCAGAAATATTTGCTCTACCCCGATTATTCCAAGTAGATGGCCAAACAAAAGTACTACGTTGTGTGGGAAGGCGTAAAGCCGGGTATTTATGGCAGTTGGGACGAATGCCAACAGAATATTAAGGGGTTTCCCAATGCCAGGTATAAAGCATTTCCAAGTATTCAGGCTGCTGAGGCAGCCTATAAGCAGCCCTATGAAAACGTCATAGGAAAGGCGGTTAACCTCGAAATTCATTTGGAAGGGCTCGAAGAAAATCAACCCAAGCCCATATTTCCCTCGTTGGCCGTAGATGCAGCATGCAATATGACCACAGGCGATATGGAGTATCGTGGCGTTGATGCGCAAAGCGGGAAGGAGATTTTTCGGCTTGGACCCTTTAAGGATGGGACCAATAATATTGGTGAGTTTTTAGCCATCGTGCACGGGTTGGCACTGCTAAAACAGAAAAACAGTAATCTACCCATCTACTCCGATTCGCTCACTGCAATCAGCTGGGTGAGAAAGAAAAAGGTAAACACAAAACAGATGGAGACTTTCAACAATGCCAAACTCTTCGAGTTGATTGGGCGTGCAGAAAAATGGCTGCGCGAGAACACGTGGACAAACAAGCTGTTGAAGTGGGAAACCCATGCATGGGGCGAAATCCCTGCTGATTTTGGCAGGAAGTAGCAAGGACTGTAACAACCGAAAACATGGTTTTAATGGGTTTAGCCCTCTATTAATCTTGAAATCAATATAATAGCCAAGAAAAGGTTACGATACCTGCAAATCATTAGGTTTTTATCTATTTTTGTTCCTTTAACCCATCGAGTTGAAACCTGAATTTTTCATAGCGCAACGCCTAACCGATGCTTCGGCGGGTAAAGTCAGCCTCTCCCGCCCCTTTGTCCGCATCTCCACAGTTGCCGTAGCCCTCAGCCTTTCTGTGATGATTATTGCTGTCGGCGTTATGGTTGGCTTTAAAAAGGAGATCACCGAAAAGACCATTGGCTTTGGAAGCCATATCCAGATGGTAAACTACGATAGCAACATCTCTTTCGAAACCCACCCTATTCCCAGTACTCTGGAATTCTTGCCCGATATCCAATCGATAAAAGGCGTTAGACACATTCAAACCTTTGCTCTGAAGCCGGGAATTATCAAAACTGATACCGAGATTCAGGGGGTGGTGCTCAAAGGCGTGAGCAACGATTTCGATTGGTCATTTTTCGAGAAAAACCTATGGGATGGCACAATCCTCGCCCTTTCCGATTCGACAGCCTCAAACGGTGCCATGATTTCGAAGACCATAGCTCAGCTGTTAAAACTTCAGGTGGACGATACGTTCGATATGTTTTTTGTTCAGGAGCCTCCAAGGGTGCGACGTTTTACCGTTACCGGTATTTACGATTCGCAGATGGCTGAGTTCGATAAGCTGTTCGTGATAGGCGATATCAGGCATATCCAAAGGCTCAACGGCTGGGCTCCCAATCAGATTACTGGGTTCGAGTTGCTGATTGATGATTTTAAAAAGATCTATGAGGTAACCGATGAGGTTGAACTGATTACGCTTTCCCATTTTTTGGATGACGGATCGAGGCTGAAAGTACTCAACATCATGCAGAAATACCCCCAGATATTCGATTGGCTGGGGTTACAAGATTTGAATGTGATCGTTTTGCTTGTTCTGGTACTTGCCGTTGCAGGGATCAACATGATATCGGGGCTACTGATCATCATACTTGAACGGACAAATATGATTGGCCTGCTTAAAGCGCTGGGAGCGGAGAACAGATTGATTAGGAACATCTTCCTTATACAATCCGGGCATATAATCGCCAAGGGGCTGTTCTGGGGAAACCTGATTGGACTAACCGTTGCTTTTCTCCAGATACACTTTGGGCTGATTAAACTCGATCCCGAAAACTATTTCCTGTCCACTGTTCCCATCGACATCAATCTACTGCACATTATTCTGCTCAATATTGGCACTTTTCTTCTTACCCTAATGATGCTCCTGGTTCCCTCTATGGTCATTGCCAAAATCAGCCCCGATAAAACCATAAAATTCGAGTAATACAGACACTTTCCGTCTTTACTTTTTTAGGTGATCCTTCCACAATTTTTAAATGTTTTTTTCGTTAAAACATAAAGTTTAATATAAGGAACGCAACCTTTTTGTGTTTACTACACTCTTTTTTGCACAGTATTTGCTGGACAGAGTTTTTAGTTATTTTTTTAATAAAAACAAATATGTCGCAAACGGATATTTACTATAGAATCAGGAGAATTCTCAGCTTCAACTTCAATGTGGAAGACCACGGGAATCTTTATACCGCCAGTCTGAATAATCAATTGGGCCTCTCTCCCATGGAATTAAACCTTTTACTATACCATATTGAGCAATCCTTTAATATCAAGCTGAAGGATGGGCTTGAAACGGAAGTGAGCAGCCTGAACCAACTCGTATCATATGTATCGCACGAGGTGAACAGGAAAAATTTGAATTAGAGGTACGCTAAACAATTCCATCCCTCCACTGTTTTCATTGTAAGATTAGTTACAGCAAGACTCTACGGATTCTTCTTTTTAAACCGGGCATTTACCTGTAATCAATAATCTGTTTAAGGCAACTTATAAAAAGGTGCTTAAAAAATGTGCTTTTCGAAAGGTAGCCGAAGCAAGACGTTGAGAATTTTTTTGTAAAAAGTAATCAGTGAAATTCAATCACTTCTTTGGATTTTCCCCATTGATCCTTTTTTAAATTAGCTCAACTTAACTTCAGAAAACTTTTTTGTTGAAAAAAGTTTTTTACCTTTGCCCACATTACAATTGATAAATCGTAAGTTGGAAACACGGGAAAAAATACTAAATGCAGCAGGAAACCTCTTCATCCGGGAGGGGCTTAAAAGCATAACCATGGACACGATTGCCCTAAAATTGGGCGTTTCGAAAAGGACTATTTACGAAAACTTTACCAGTAAGGAAGAGCTTATTCGCGAGTTTTTGCTTGAAAACATGCTGAAGCATAAGAACGAACTGTTATCCATAGTAAACAGATCAGAAAATGTTATAGAAGCGTTGATTCAATTCGGTGAATACAACCGTGAAATCTTTTCGAAGTATAATCCCCTTTTTTTTGAAGATCTTAAAAAGTATTACGCACAGCTTTTCGATAGCACCGTGGACGACAGCCGGGTAAAAAACTACGAGGTTTCGTATCTGATTCTGAAGAAAGGGGTTAACGAGGGAACCTTTCTAAAAAGCATTGACATTGATATAGCCAATCGTTTTATTCACAATACCATGGATTTTTTTTATAAGCTCAATCAGAGTACCCATCTCCCCCATGCAAAGATTTGGCAAACCGTTTTTTTGCCCTACATCAGGGGAATATGCACCGAGAAAGGGTTAGAAGTGCTTAAGGCCATTTCAGCCGTTGAAGGAAACTAAGAAAAGTTGAATAGTTTTTTAAACCAAATGAAATTGAAGCATCAATAGATACTATACCATACTTTATAAAGATGTTTGTATGAAATACCTTAAATTACTACTACTGTCTTCATTGATTTTTTGGACCACGCTGATATTTTCTCAAAACTCATATACCCTGTCGCTTCAACAAGCGCAGGACTTTGCATTGGAACACAATCGCAGCCTGAAGAATGCCTCACTGGAGGTACAGAAGGCAAATGCAAAACGCTGGCAAGTGCTGGCTACCATGTTCCCACAGGCAAATATGAGGCTGGATTACTCCAACTTCCTGGGATACGAACTGAAATTTGGCCCTATTCCCATACCCATGAACCCGCAAGGGAACCTGACTGCTCAGGTGGGGTTGGGAATAAGCGGAGCGCAAGTAGTTGGGACGCAGATTAGTAAAATTGCCGAGCACATGGCTGAGGTGAATCTTCAGAAAACGGAACAGCAGATTGCTCAAAACGTAAAATCCATATACTTTTCAATTTTGGCCATGGAGCAAACGGTATCGTTGCTGGGGCTCAATCTGGAGAATATCCGCAAACTTCTCGTTTTCACAGAGAACTCTGTCAGAGTGGGCGTTGCCGAGCAAACCGCTGCCGATCAACTACAGGTTCAGGTATCCGTCGTGGAAACAGGGATTAACTCGGCCAAACGTGCGGTTGAGATGCTATACAACTCCCTTCGGCTTTTTTTAGGAGTTGATGGTGCCGCTGAAATTCATCTTTCGGAAACCTTGGATGAATTGCTATCCGTGGATAGTGCACTTCAACTGGTTGGACAGGATTTTATTTTGGATAATAATTTCGATTACCAATTGCTTAAGCAATCGACAATGCTTGCTAAAAAGCAAATTGCGCTGAGCGCATGGAGTTACGGGCCCACCATAAGCGGCTTTTACCAGTACACCAAGAAAACATACTTTGGCAAGGATGAGGGATTTAACATGACGCCACCCAACTTAATCGGGGCGCAGATCTCCTTCCCTATCTTTTCCAGCGGGGTAAACTACACCAAAGTCAGCGAGGCGAAAATCAACCATGAGATTCAACTCAATGCCCTGGCCGACACGGAGGATGCTCTCAAAATTCAGCATAGCCAGCTCCGCTACGACTTAATTTCCGCCCTGGAAAGTTACGATATCCAGAAAAAGAATATTGAGGTCAATCAGCGCATATTGGATAATATCTCCAGGAAATATGAACAGGGAATGGCCTCGAGCCTTGAGGTCACTACCACAGGCACCAACCTGATAGCCGCCCAAAACAGCTATGTACAGGCCCTTATGGGAGTGGTGAATGCTCAGATTGCCCTGGAAAAACTTCTTAACACCGATATTAAATAATTGTTGAACAGCATATTACCACTACAGTAATGACAAAATTGTTTAGATTTTTAGTAGTATTTGGCATGGCAGCAACAATTGTTGGCTGCGCCACACGAGCAAAAGACGAGGAAACAAAGGCCGAGAAGATTGAACGGGTAAAGGTAGCACCTTTGCAAAAGATTAAGGTCGGGCGCAAAATTGAGCTCTCCACCACCCTGCAGGGATACGAAACCATGAATATCTCACCGGGTGTTCAGGGGCGTATTGAGCATATCTATGTGGATGTGGGATCGGAGGTTAATGTGGGCGATATGCTGGTACGCATGGATCAAACCCAGCTCAACAACACCAAGCTAACCCTTGCCAATCTCGAAGTGGAGTACCAAAGGGTGAAAACCCTGTACGAGTCGGGAACATTACCTCAGCAAACCTATGATAAAACCAAGTTGGGCTACGAGCAAACCAAAGAGAATTTGCAGTATCTGCAGGAAAACACCTTTGTTAAAGCCCGTATCCCCGGCGTAATAGCAGCCAAAAACTATGAGGATGGCGAACTTTTCTCCGGCGTTCCCATTCTCATTCTAACGCAACTACATCAGCTTAAATCGTTGATTAGCATACCCGAATCCTATTTCCCGTTAGTTAAGGAGGGTTTCAAACTGCAATTACGCTCCGATATTTACCCCGGGAAAACTTTCGATGCCGTCATTGAAACGGTTTATCCCACCATCGATGCGGCCACGCATTCGTTTCAGGCTAAGTTGCGTATTCCCAATGCCGATAAGAAGTTACGTCCCGGCATGTTTGTACGTACCACTCTGGAGTTGGGAGAGATTGAAAGCATTCTGGTACCCTACCTTGCCGTACTGAAGCTTACAGGAACAAACAACCGATACGTTTTTATCAATGATAATGGCATTGCCCGGCGCGTGGAGGTTACGTTGGGGCAACGATTTGACGAGCTGATAGAGATTTTTGCACCGGGCATCAAGGAGGGCGATGAAATTGTTGTGCTGGGTCAGGGCAGGCTGGTGGACGGCGCTAAGTTGGAAATCCTCCGGAACTAAAAAACGATGGAAGTAAAGAGATGTGAAACGATGGAAATAAAGCGATAGAAAGAGATGAGTATTTATAAATCAGCCATTCATAAACCCATTACAACCCTGCTAATCTTTGCGGGTGTAATTATCATCGGCCTTTTCTCGCTGAGCAGGCTGCCCATTGACCAATTTCCTGAGCTGGAGTTGCCCTTCGTATCGGTGATGACCACTTACCCCGGAGCCAGTGCCAGCGAGATTGAAACCAACGTTACCCGCTTATTGGAGAACAGTCTAAACTCAGTGGATGGGCTAAAAACACTTACCTCGTCCTCGCGCGACAACATGTCGCTAATATTCTTAGAGTTGGAATGGGGAACCAATCTGGATGAGGTAATCAACGACATCCGATCGTACATTGACATAACCAAAGACAGGCTACCCGATGGCGCATCGTACCCATTTATCTTCAAGTTCAGTTCCAGCGCCATGCCCATCATCCAGTTCTCGGCCACTGCCGAGGAGAGCTATGCCGGGCTGGATAAGATACTGAACGACATTCTTATTCCACAGCTCAATACCGTTGATGGTATAGGCAATATCTCCATTTCGGGAGCACCCAAGCGCTATATCTACGTGGAGCTAGATCAGGAAAAGATGGATGCCTACGGCATTCCGTTGGAGATGGTGGGCGCTGCCATTGCCGGCAACAACCTCAACCTATCATCGGGTACGGTAAAGATGGAGAAAGAGCAGTACCAGCTGCAGGTTAGAACCGAGTATGTTGAAAGTTCAGAAATAGCCGACCTGTTGGTAACCACCACGCCAAAAGGGCAAACGGTTTATGTGCGCGATATAGCCACCGTCCGGGATACCATAAAGGATTTAACGCTGGATGAGAAAATCAACGGCAGGGATGGGGTGCGAATCATCATCTCCAAGCAATCGGGTGCCAATACCGTTCAGATTTGTCGTGATGTGCATAAGCAGATGGCAAAGGCAAAAGAGTTGCTCCCCACCGATATCAATATTGATCTGATTTACGATTCGTCGGAAAATATTCAGGGTTCCATCAACAGCCTGCAGGAATCCATTATGTATGCATTGCTCTTCGTGGTGCTGGTTGTTCTCTTCTTCTTAGGCCGATGGCGGGCCACACTCATCATTGCTCTTACCATTCCCATTGCCCTTATAGTCGCCTTTGTTTACCTCGATTTCATCGGGAGTTCGCTCAATATCATTTCTCTCAGTTCCCTCACTGTGGCCATTGGTATGGTGGTGGACGATGCCATCGTGGTGTTGGAGAACATTATGCGGCATATCGAACGCGGCTCGCATCCCCGCGAAGCGGCTAAATATGCCACCAATGAGGTGTGGATATCGGTAATTGCCACCACGCTGGTTATCATTGCCGTATTTGTTCCCCTTACCATGCTTGGCGGCATGGCCGGTGTAATGTTTAAGGAGTTGGGATGGATTGTAACCATCGTAATAAGCACCTCTACCATAGCAGCCATTACCCTTACCCCCATGCTTGCCTCGCAACTTCTCAAATCGAGAAAGATGCAGGTGGATGAGTGCGGCAAGCTGATTGAAGTACCAACCAAGGTAAACTGGTATCAGCGGTATGCCATTGGATTTATGGATAAGATGGACCTGTGGTATGCAAAGGCCCTGCGCTACGCGTTAAGGCACAAAACAATGACCATAGTGATAGCTGCGCTGATATTTATCGCATCGCTGTTGCCTTTCGCCATGGGTGCCATTGGCACCGACTTTATGCAGGAATCCGATACCGGTAGGCTAAACGTAACAGTGGAGTTGAATCGCGGAACCCGTATTGAGGAGACACTGAAAACGGCCCGAAAACTGGAAGAGCGGTTTATGGTGCTGGTTCCTGAAATCCAGCGCATTGCCACCACAGCCGGCTCCAACGACGAGGCCGGAATATCTTCGCTCTTCACCTCAACCATGAACAATACCATCAGCTTTAATATAAATTGTGGGAAAAAGGGAAAGAGGAGCCGTTCCATTTCCGAAATTTCCGAAGTGCTACGCAAGGAGATGTCGCTTCACCCCGAGATTATCGACTATCAGGCCCGAATATTCTCGGGTATGGGCCCGGGTGGCAACCAAACCGTTGATGTAGAGATATATGGATTTGACTTTGACGTAACCGGTATTCTTGCAGAGGATATTAAGCAAACCATTCACAACAACGTGCCCGGTGCCCGCGATATCACCATAAGCAGGGAGAAGGAGCGCGCAGAGCTGAAGATTGTTGTGGATAAGGAGAAACTGGCCCTCCATGGGCTCAATTCGGCAACAGTGAGCAGCTACGTTCGCAATCGTGTTTCGGGAATGATCGTCGGATTTCTGAAGGATGACGGGGATGAACACAACATTGTGGTTCGTATGGAGGAGAAGAACCGCAACTCAATCTCCACTATCGAAGACCTGTCCATTCCCACACCAAGGGGCGGGTTCATTAAGCTGCGTGAGGTGGCATCTGTGGAGGAGTACTGGTCGTTACCTACCATTACAAGGAAAAGCCGACAACGAATGGTATCGGTTAAAGTAACGCCATATAAAACCTCGCTGGGCGAGCTGGCTGAAGAGATCAAAGCCAATTTGAAGGAGATAAAAATTCCCCGCGGGGTAACCATCCGCCTTGCCGGTAACTACGAGGATCAGCAGAAAACCTTTGCCGATATGGGTCTACTCATGGCATTGGTAGTTCTTCTTGTTTACATTGTCATGGCCTCACAGTTCGAATCATTCTCCAAGCCGTTCATCATCATGATGTCTGTTCCCTTTGCCATAACAGGGGTTATTCTGGCCCTTTGGGTAACGGGAACTACATTGGATATGATTGGCGCCTTGGGGGCAGTGATGCTTGTGGGAATTGTGGTGAAGAACGGAATCGTTCTGGTGGACTACATCAACCTGATGCGCGACCGTAATTATGAACTCCACGAGGCCATTGCCTTGGCAGGGGCATCCCGTTTGCGTCCGGTGCTGATGACTGCATTTACCACCATGCTGGGTATGGTTCCCATGGCACTAAGCCGTGGCGAGGGCTCGGAGCTGTGGCGCCCCATGGGTATTGTGGTTATTGGAGGTTTGATGGTTTCCACATTTGTAACGCTGATCGTGGTTCCCGTACTTTACGGCGTGATGTCGCGTCACGGTGAAAGGAATAAACAGGAAAAAATCCGCAAAGAGTATATCTTTATGCAGATTGAAAATGGCGTGGAAAACGATAATAATCAATAAAAAGGGTGAAAAGTATGAAAGCAGTGTTTATAGTTTTTAATCAGGCCAATACCGAGCGGGTTGAATATATGTTGCAACAGCTTGAAATCCGTGGTTTCACCTTTTTTGAACAGGTACAAGGGCAGGGAAGCAAAACGGGCGAACCCCGACGGGGGACACACACCTGGCCCGAGATGAACTCGGCCATTATCACCATAGTAGAGGATGATAAGGTGGACGTTTTACTAAAATCGGTGCGAAAGCTCGATTTACGAAATAAGGAAATTGGGGTTAGAGCTTTTGTATGGAATATCGAAAGATGCGCTTAGCCAATCTCCAAACGAATACCTTTTCATCTATTTTTAGTAATCGCCTGAATAGCAATAGCTCTACTTATTACGAAAGGTGTATCTATTGGCAGGTTAATACTTCTTATTAAAATCGTTGGATTGAGCAATCGATAAAGTATAATTTTTCATCCAAAAGTATTCTTAATGGGAGCCAATGCATTTGATAGTACCATAAGCAGGATTAAACAAGGATTAAACACGCCTCTCCCCGGTTTTGAAGCCCAAAACCGCATGGCTCCCTCTTTCAGAGGCGGTTCACCTTTCCGAACCCAACCCGACTCCACTACGGGTAAAAGTGCGGTACTGATTTGTATTTACCCCCAGCAGCACGAGCCAACCACTATCCTCATTAAGAGGACAACATACAATGGTGCCCATAGCGGTCAGGTAAGCTTCCCCGGAGGGAAATACGAAAAGTCCGACGAATCGCTTACCGCCACAGCACTACGCGAAGCGTATGAGGAGGTTGGCCTCTCCCCATCTGCCGTGGAGGTAATTGGCAACTTAACACCGCTTTTCATTCCCGTTACCAATCTATTGGTACAGCCCGTTGTAGGGGTAATATCAAAACCTCCGGCATTACGAATCAACAAGGAAGAAGTAGAGTATCCCATTTTTGTAAATCTGATGGATTTGAAAAATCCCGGCAACTGCTCTGCAAAACTTGTTGATGTGATGGGAACTACCATTTCAGCACCCTGCTTTCTTACGGGTAACGAATTTATCTGGGGTGCTACCGCAATGATTATTTCAGAACTGATTTGCTTGTATTAGAGGGCCTTGCTTTAATTGCGTACTATGTTTTGGTAGTGTTTGTACCTGTTCATTATCTGGTTAACATAGTTGTAGGTTTCTTTACCCCTGAAATGTCCGTATTTAACAATGGTATCGCTGTAATAATCAGGATTTGACTTATTTAGAATAAAGAAATCCACATTGTTATCCCAAACATTGGGGTTCTTCCCATACTTTTTGGCCAAATTCCTTGCGTCAATTACATGCCCCAATCCACCATTGTACGATGCCAATATGAATTTAATCCTATCCTGAGGGTTGATAAGACTATCGTTAAATTGATTTTCCAGCCATTTCAAATATCTGGCACCCGCGTCAATTTGAGTTTGAGGATCTGTTTTATGCTTTATCCCAAAATACTCGGCAGTTGAGGGCATAAACTGCATCAGGCCGTAGGCACCTCTTCTGGATTGGACATAGGGTTTAAAGCGGCTCTCCTGGTAAACCATGGCCGCAAAAAGGCGCCAATCCCAGTTGATATTGCTGCTGGCATGCTTAAACCTCTCGTCGAAAGGCGATATATGTCCTGCTTTTATAACGCTGTTGCCTTTTATAATTCTCTTTGCCCAAAGTGGATTTTCGTAATACTTATGCCGAATAATCCTAAACTCGGCAGTGCCGGTAAACATTTCAAGCCACTCATTCAGCTTTTGCAGCAGTTCGTCCGACTCTTTTCCCACAGCCCAGGCTAAATTCTGCTCAAAGCTGATGGGAGTTTCAATGTCAATATTGTCAAAATAAAATGAGTTCACCCTGGCTATGTCCTCATCGCATACGGTATAGTTAATCTCCCCGTTTGCAACCAGTTCGATCAGCTCGTCGGCCTCATAGTTGGGCATCTCAACAATAGTAATGTTGGCACCAATTTCATCCGAAAGATTTTTAAGTCTGTGGGCTGATGCCGAACTTTTCTGAACGTACACAATCTTATCAGCCAAGTCAATGGGATTGCGAATAAGACCTTGACTCTCTCCCCCCTCGGAGGATTTTTGCTGAACTAAAACCTGACGGGTTTTACCATGCGGATTGGCAAAGCTATACTTTTTACCCCGCTCATTGGTTATGGTCAGATTATTGGCAAAAATATCAACCTCTCCCCTTTCCAGCATGGCAAAGGCCTGATCAAGATTATTCTCAGCTACTATCTCAAGTTTAACGCCTAAGTACGAAGCAAAAGCATGAAGCAAATCGAACTGATAGCCCATGGGCTCTCCGTTGTATATAAAATAATTTGTGGAGTTGAAATCGGTAACTGCCACCAGCACTCCCTCATCGAGAATCTGCTCCAGATCTCTACGGCCATCCGCGCTTTTCACACGGGATTGCTGATAGTGCTGAAGGCATCCAAAAAAGAGAATAAACACCAGCCCAAAGGCAAAAATCCACTTCATGTTGCTGGTTTTCAAACGTTTCATCTAAAAATGATTTTTTTAAAACAAGCAACAAAAGTAATGCTAATTTGTTTACCACAAATTTTTTTTGACGATTAGTCGTAAAATATCCACGAAAGGCCGAATTTGAAGACCCTTGGATTTATGGGATAATGAAGAGCCGAAAAGTATTGACTATTAGGGAATCCCTGATTAGCATGTTCGTATTTCAGGTGAATCAGAACACTCTTCCATTTTAAGTTTGCAAAAATATCTACAGTCGGGTAATTGCCAATTTTCTTACTTCGCTGATTGTAGAACTGACCCAGGGCCGGGCTGTATGAATCGGCATAGAAATAAGACCTATAGAAAACATTTGTTCCCAGCTGAGCCGTCAGGGCGTTCTTCACCAACTCCCTCTCGTAGAAAAGGGCACTGAATACAATGATATGCGGAAGACTGATCACATCAGAATTAGTATTGGCCTGCCATACCAAGCGGTTGAAAAAATTTAACCCGCCTAATCGGAAATTTTTCTCGGCTGATACCGATGTTAAGGTAACGTTATCGGCCTGTGCAGGACTTGCCTCTTGGTTGAAATAAATAAAGTCGCTGATATGCATCAGGTTATACTCCACCTCCATGCTCCACCTCTCCACCGATAGGGTACCGGAAAGCGCAAACCTCTTCTCCTTTTTAAAATCATTCTCCCACCGGTAGTGGTTGGAAAAATAATTTTGGTAGAAAATGTCGGGCGTCCTCTCATCAATCAGCAGTTGGCCTTTAAATTGGGGCATCGAAGGATCTTTCCAAAATGAAATTCTCACCTGTCCCGTCAACTGCTTATCGCCGGCTCTATGGCCATCGGCGTATATTCGCAGGGCTCCCTGATAGGAAAGGTATGGGCTATGGCTAAATGCACCCACACCCAGATGGCTGTTGGAGTAGCTGCGCACATCCCTGGTGAATATGAAATCCCCCGGCTCGAAGAAGTAGTAGTGAGCAGCCTCGTACCCAATCCAACCCCTAATTCCCGGCATACCGGGGATGCTTGCAAATTGGGCAATTTCAAGCATGGCAATGGCTTCCCACAGTGAAAGCGCAACAGAATCAGAGGTAATCCTTGGGTTAATAAAGAATGAGCTGTAATAGGCACTATCGGGGTTGTTATCCTTATACGTTCTGCTAAAACTACTGCCATTGAGGATTAGCTTAGTGGTGATCAGCGGAATATAAAGTTCATTGCTTTCCGAAATGGAATCGAGAGAGAACTTCCTGATGTTCAAAAATGTGTACCCTGCAATGGCCGAAATGCCCCTTTCGCGTGTTACGCTTTGCGCGCTATTCATCCATACGGGAGCCAACTGCGATTCCATAAGGGTATCCTGAATAAAGTAATCGTTTGTCAGACCACCATTCTCCTGATTTTTGAAATTACTGCTAGTCAACGAGCCTTGCAGCGACAGGTTGCCCTTGTAATAGCTTGAAAAAAGCGATATGGAATTATCCCTGGTCTCCTGATGCCTGTATGCCCCTTTTGTTCCAAAAAAATCGTACTCAATCCCAATATTCAAATGTTGATTTACATTCTGTGTGTGGATGGCGCGCAACACCTCTTCTGCCTCTCTCCTTTTTCCTCCCGTGGAGTACGATAGAACGGTAAAAGGTCGCCTGACGCTGAATTGGCGATGGCTTAAATTATTTGTCCCAAAATTCAAATAGTGCCTTGAGAACAGGAATGGTTTTCCATACTCCCGTGAAAAGAAATGGTCATACTGCACCGGGCTTCCCAGGTTTCCAAGAAAAGTATAAGTTTCATTCCTCTCGTCCTGGGGATAGTACAGGTGGTTCATCCAAAGCAAAGTATCTACGGCAGCCTGTTCGAGTGACAGGTAGGTGGAGTTGAACCTCCACGAAACAACTTTTTCCCTGGGCGACAGCAAGAGCAGCTCCCTAATATTGCGATTCTTAATGGCCTCGTTGGTTTTGGATGGCTGTGAATCATCGGGTAAATGGGTGTCCGTTTTACTCCGGATGGTATCAGCAGGTATGGTATCGTTATTTTGTCCCACGGGCAAAGAGTGTCGGGAAGAATTGATACTAACTATAGTATCGGGAAAGGAATAGATAGCGGGAATGGCAACAACCCGCTCAACCGGAAAGGCCATGGCGGTGAATACCAAGAGTTGAATAATGCCTACAAAAAAACCTTTACAACTGTTTGCCATAGGAAAGCAAAAGTACAAAAAGCCTGTTGTTTATTGCATGGTAATGCTAATAAATAAGGGGTAAAATACGGCAAACATTACCTGATCTGCGCCGTGCATACTTCAATACAGCATGCCAATCTATCAACTACTTAACCAACTTATCAAACTCAGTTTCAAGCGGTTTATTGTTGATAAAATCAAAAAGCGCAAGTTTTCTCATGTTGTAGTAGAACTGCCAATAGTCGCGCATGGCAGCAATATAGCGCTCGCGGGCATTATCCCGTTCGGTTTGGGCAATGTTCAGGTCCAGAACGTCAATCTTCCCTATGAGGAACCTCTCTTTGGTCACATTGTAACGACTTTGAGCAATAGTATCGGCTTTGGCTGCCAGCATCAGCTGGTCGTCCTGCAGGTTGAACTGCATAACCTTAAGAAAAATATCCTGCTCGAAATCCACAATGCTTTGCTCAATATTGGTACGCACCACCTCTCGGCTCGATTGGGCCATCTTCACGCGTCCTTTTCCAAGCCCCCAATCCAAAATGGGAATTGATACTCCAATTCTTAAACCCTGCTGATCCAATGGATCACGGTAAACATTTTCCAACTCCTCTGACATTTGCGTAAGACCATAGGTAGCATTGAGATTGGCGCTAAATCCCCTCTCTGCTTTGGCCTGTGCAACTCCTCTATCTGCTTCAATCAAACTCCTCCTATATTGTATCATTTTAGGGTTATTGGAACGAGCCATATTCAGCACGGCATTATAATCGAGGGTAACAAGCGGGAAATCAGTTGGAACAACCAATTCAAGATCATATTGATCGTTCAGGCCAAGGAAAGATTTTATCTTAAACTTTTTCAGTTGAAGTTCAATATTGGCCTCATTCACCGAACTACCGGCATTAAGGAAGCTAAGCTCCATCTGGAGCAGCTCATTCTCGGCAATGGTGCCAATGTTATAGCGTCCCTTGGCAATCTGGTATAGGGTATCGGTATTGGCATAGTTAAGCTGAGCGGTGCGCACATTCTGCTGCGCTAAAATAAGGTCGAAAAAATAGCGAATGGCATCCACCGAAATATTTTCCATAGCCTCAAGGTAGGCTTGCTTGGCTTCGAGGTACTTCAAGGGTTCCACTTTTTTCTTCCACTTATACTCATTGAACCCGAATAGAGGTTGAGTAAAACCAATCTGTATGGGTACCGACATGTAGCTCGTTTTTTTGTTGGCTCCTAACAGGTCGGTCCTCTCAAGGTTTGTTCTGGTAAAAATCTTGCCTCCGGTCCATCCCACATTCTGGTTTAGCCCAAGTCCAAGGGTTGTGATATTAGAATTTTCTCCAACATAAATATATGTACCATCCTCCTTTTGATGCCGCACAATTCTTCTGTTGAACTCAGGAAATGTTCCGCTGAATGTTAAACTTGGCAAGAGGTCCGCCTCAAAGGTTCTGTTTTCCCAATACGCTTTACGGAACTGATGCTTGGCCAGTATGGCCTGAGGCGATGACTCACGTGCTATTTCAAGCACATCGTACAGCGTCAGCGTATTCATGGGAAGTTGTCCCATGGCGCCGGACAGCGATATTATCACAATAACGATTAAGGATGATATTCTGTGTTTCATTGTTAAATATTGTATTCGTTTTATGACAGATACAAACTACTCATGACGTAACGATTCAATGGGATCCTTTTCAGCTGCCCGTTTGGCAGGCGATAGTCCAAAGATAACCCCAACGGCTGCCGATACGCCAAAGGCAACCAGTACCGATAGCGGGGAAACAATGGTAAGGATGCCCGAGAAATGGGTGATTAGGAATGAGAGGATTATTCCAAGGATCACTCCTATAAAGCCGCCAGAAACGCTGATAAGCACTGCTTCGGCAAGGAACTGGGCAATAATATCGGCCTTTTTGGCCCCTATGGCCAAGCGGGTACCAATCTCCTTAATTCGCTCCATCACCGAGGCAAACATGATATTCATAATGCCAATCCCTCCAACAATCAACGATATGCTGGCAATGGCACCCAACACGATGTTAAAAATATCCTTGGTGCGCTGTTGCTGTTTAAGCAGCAGTTCCGGTACGACGATTTCAAAATCTTTAACCTCGGCATGGCGGCGAAGCAGCATACGGCTCAACACTTCGGTTGTACTATTAATTTCATTGGTTTCTTTTACCTGAACAATTATCCTATCCAGCTGGTGATAGTTTTGTTGCGACTGACTCTGTGGCGAACCGCCAAACGATATAGCCCCGCCTCCAAACCGGATGGTGCTCGTTTGTGCCTTGCGTAAGTTCACCAAAGCCCGGTTTTGATAACGCAACAGCATGGTTTTAATAGGGATGTAAACATTATCGTTGTACACATTCACCCCTGCGCTTTCGAACCCGGTTATGGTAATATCGGTCTTTTGCAGCACTCCAATGATCTGCAACCAAACGTTGCCAAATTTTATGTACTGCCCTATGGGATTAACGGTACTAAAAAACTTATTCTTAATATTGGCACCGATGATACAAACTGTTATGCCATGCTCTACCTGAAAATCGGTAAAAAAAGTACCGCTTTCCAGGGGCAAATTGAACAGTTCAAAATAATCGGGCGAAACGCCCATGATCTTAGCCGGCATTCTGTTGGCTTTAAACTGGACGAAAGAATTTAAACTCACCTCTGGGCTTATCCGCTGAACCGAAGGGACAATCTCCTGTATTGCCTCCACGTCAAGCAGGGTTAATCCGGGCGAAAACTTCTTGCTCTGCCTTTCGCCATTATCACTATCGCTATTCTCGTCGGCTTCCTCAAAAATTGGGTTAATAACAATATTGTTGACCCCCACCATTTTAATCTGATCGAGAATTTCTTTCTGAGCCCCATTGCCTATGGCAAGCATGCTAATCACAGCTGCAACGCCAAAGATGATGCCCAGCGCAGTGAGCATGGATTTTAGCTTATTGGCCAGAATGGACTCAATGGCTATGTTGATATCGTGTATATACCTTTTATACATGCTGAAAATGTGATAGACAATTCGTTGTACACAACCATTATTCAGGCCTTTTCCTCATGCCGTGCATCTTGGCTATAGGTTTCTCCTTGGGTTTTTTGGCCTCCTCCTCCAAACGTTTCTTTTCCTTAGCCCGCTCCCTGATTTCCGGGATTAACTCTTCTCCAACAATGGTAAACTTTTCAGCACCATCGGGGATGTTCAGATAAACTTCATCGCCCTCATTCAGCCCTTTCTCAATAATAATGAAGTTTTCGTTCTGCGGTCCGGTTATAACTATGTGCTTGCGACCATGGGTGCTGTAAACGTAGCTTAGGCTGTCGTTGGGATGAATGGCCTCCAGCGGAAGGTAAAGCACATCGTCAAATCGTTGGGTGAGAATCTGATTGCTCGTGGTCATGGACGGACGTAAGATGGGATCGTACTCATTAACTCTGATGGTAACCTCAAACACCTTGGCATCGGTGTTGGGCAATTGCTCCCCGATGTTGGCCACTTCGGTAACAACCCCGGTGTAACTCTTTTCCGGGAAGGCATCCACACCAATCCTTACCTCCTGCCCCACCTTCAACTTGCTCACATCAATCTCGTTGACATACGTTTTCGAATCCATTACCGACAAGTCGGGGAGCGTGGCAACAATTAAATCCCACGGGCTGACGCTGGAGCCAACTTTCCTTTTCTGGCCACTCCACTCGCGATGGTAAATTACCATACCCGATTTAGGGGCCTTGATGACAAATTTGCTTAGCACATCAAGCATATCCTGCCTTTCGCGCACCTGACGTGATAAGTTAATGGACACCTCGCGCATTGACGCAACGGCCTGCTCCTTTTTCAACTTGTAGTTGTGCTGGGCTTGCTGTAAACTTCGCTCTGCCTTATCCAGGTTTATCTGTGCCTGACGCTGTGTTGCCGGAGGCTCAAATTTCGACTGTTCAACCACAATTCTTTTTTCTTCCAGGTCGAAATTCAGATTGATTAACTCATCGCGCAGATTTCTCAGCTGAAGCGTTGTGTCAAGTTCTGTTTTAAGGTACTGCTGCTGGCTCTTCTCAAGGTCATCCTCAATCTCTTTAAGGCGATTGCTCAATGCACTCCTGTCCAATGTTGCAACATAATCGCCCGAATCAACAACCGTCCCCTCGGGAATAAGATCCTGAATTTTAATGTCTGAGAATCTGAAACTTCTACCCTGGCGAAGTTCGGCAGGTGCCATGATATCCTCCTTATTCTTCGATTGCAATTCACCTGTTACGGTGACAAGCACTTCAAACTGACCCCTGGCAACACGCACCTTTTGAGGGGCTGCTGTTTGCTTTTTTGAAGTTCCGAAAATGATTACAAGCAGCACCACCAATGCCACTGCCGAAATACCAATGATAACTTTTTTCTTCATACTAATAGATTCAACGTGTATGGCAATAATTATTTTGTTCTACTATGACGCACAAAAATTCTTGTCGTTTAACCCATAATGGATTTTAACACTATTTAAGAAAGACTGTGGCTAAAGCCAACTGTTAACCAACTCAATCACTTCTTGCGATAAGGCCCGGGCTTCTTCTGCCGATTTGCTCTCGGCGTAAATTCTGATAATAGGCTCAGTATTGGATTTGCGCATGTGAATCCACCCTATGTCAAGGTCAATCCTCAACCCATCAAGGGTATTTATTTCTCGGTTGGCATAGTATTTTTTCAACTTTTCAAGAATCTCATCGGGATCGATGGAAGGACTTAGCTCAATCCGATTTTTTGAAATATAGTAGTCAGGATAGGTTTTGCGCAGGGCTGTGCAAGCCATGTTTCGCCCGGCCAGGTGAGTGAGGAATAGCGCTATGCCCACCAGGGCATCCCTGCCGTAGTGCAGTTCGGGATAGATAACCCCACCATTGCCCTCACCACCGATCACTGCGTTGCACTCCTTCATTTTGGCCACCACGTTCACCTCCCCCACTGCTGAGGGGAAGTATGCTCCCCCATACTGCCGAGTAACATCGCGAAGGGCAGATGTGCTGGAAAGGTTTGATACCGTGTTACCCGGTGTGCGTGAGAGAACGTAGTCGGCAACGGCCACCAGGGTGTACTCCTCGCCAAACATACTGCCGTCCTCACATACTATGGCAAGCCTGTCCACATCAGGGTCAACTGCAAAGCCCACATGGCACTGATGGGTAATTACAGCCGATGACAATGCAGTAAGATGCTCGGGAAGCGGTTCGGGGTTATGGGGAAATTCACCGGTAGGGTCCGTATAGAGTTCAACCACATAGTTTATCCCCAGGGCTTTTAGCAGCCGGGGAATGGCAATCCCTCCAACGGAGTTTATACAGTCGATGGCCACTTTGAAATTGGCATTGGCAATGGCATTGGTATCAACCAATTTTAGTTTAAGTATCTGTGCTATATGGGTATCGGCAAAATCGTAATTGCCCACGATGCTGCCAAGGTAGTCAACCTGCGGGAAGGTGAAAGCATTGCCTTCGGCAAGGTTAAGGACTTCTTTCCCATCGCTGTCGGAAAGGAATTCTCCCAGCTCGTTGAGCAGTTTAAGCGCATTCCAATGCCTTGGGTTGTGGCTGGCTGTAATGATAATACCCCCCTGCGCTTTTTCGGCCGAAACGGCCATTTCCACCGTAGGGGTTGTGGCCAAACCCAACTCCACAACATCAATCCCGCAGCCTAATAGCGTCCCTACCACCACCTGATTTACCATTTCGCCCGAAATGCGTGCATCGCGACCCACCACAACCCTGCAACGAGTGTTGGGATGACGATTTTTAACCCACTTTGCAAATGCGCTGGTATAGAGCGATATATTCAAAGGGTTCAACCCGTCGTTGATGCTCCCGCCTATGGTTCCCCTGATGCCCGATATGGATTTGATTAGTGCCATTTTTCAACATATTAATTTCCACAGCAAAGGTGGTAAAAAGGTGGCATTTGCGCAATGCTACCTCTGTTAAACGTTTGTGTGCTATATTTAGTATTGTGCAAGGGTTATGCGGAATCCTACGACGCCTGATTCATATCATAAATCTCCCTTTTGGGAACAAGGTAGCGATTGTACAACAGTAGTCCCGAAATGGTAATTACACCAATCCCGCTAAACATCAGCCAAAGCAAACTCGGTCGTCCCATTTCGCTCACAAACTTTACGTAGGTATAGGCACCCAGCACACCCCCTATCCCGCTGCCAATCACTCCGTACAGGAACGAGTATCCCAGGTAAAGTGCCTTTTTATCGGGCGGAGCGATGAGTCCAACGTAGGAAATGAATTTGGGGTGGGCCGTCATCTCGCCAATGGAGAAAATGGTAATACCCGCCATGAAAACCCAGGCATAGGTGGAGATGGCCAGAATTCCCATGCCAATCGTTCCTAATGCAATCCCAACAATCATTGTGGGAAGCGCCTTGGTATTTTTAACGATGTACGAGATGATTAGTTGTAGCAATATGATGGTTCCGGCATTGATAACGGTAACGTGCTCGGCCGCAAATTGCCAATTTGGGTTCTCAACAAATAGTCCCAGAAAGGAGTTAACCACGTTATTCACCGGTGTCATGTCCATGTACTCGGTTAGGTACCAAAGCACGGTGTCGAACATCTGGAAGTAGAGTATCCAAAAACAGGAGTAAATGGCTATCATCACCATAAACCGGTAATCTTTAATCACCATCACCGCACCTTTTAAAACATCACCCAGTTTTTTTTGTACTTCGGGTCGTGCCGGCTCTTTGTAAACAAAAAGGGCAAGGAATAGCAACCAGCCCGTACCCACGGCAGCCATGATGAAAATATAGTTCCAGCCAATGGTTTTCAAATATGGTATGAGGAACAGGGGGAACAGGAAGGCCCCCAGGTTGATTGTCCAGTAAAAAATGCCGAAGCCCAGGGTCGAGTTGCTCTCGTCGGTGCAGCGGGCAATGGTGCCCGATATGATTGGCTTGAAAAAGCCGGCTCCGGTAACCATTAGCAACAGGCTAGCAAAAACCACGTAGTAGCTCGTGCTGAAACTGGTGAACAGATAACCCAGCGACATCACTATAAATGAAAAGATAAGGGTTTTCTTATACCCAAACTGGTCGGCCAGTGCCCCGCTAAGTATGGGCAGCAGGTACAGCAGTGGTGTGATAACACTTTTGATAACCCCAACGCTCTCCTTGGAGAAACCCAACCCTCCCTGGCTAATGTCTAAAACCAGGTAAACCGACAGGATTGACATTACACCGTAGTACGAGCCCCGCTCGAAAAACTCCATCACGATAACTGTCCAAAAATTCCGGGGGAAAGAGGAAATCCCTTTGCGTGCCTTTTGCTTTTCCATGGTGTCATTCATTTTTCGAAACTGAATCCACAAAGCTAATGGTTTTTTCAAACCATGGAAATATTTTTTATAGGCATGGATTAAATAAGGGAATCCTGTTTGACTGAGGCTCCGGCCTCAGCTGCAGCTATTTTGCTTGGTTTCACCAAGAGGCACAGCATGATTACAATAGATTGAAGGCGATACAACCGCCGCCGAACTAAAGAAGGGCCATATTAATGAGAAAAGGGCACAGCCACTGTGTGCCCCTTTGCATTAAATGGTCTTATTTATAAGCGACTATATCTCCCTACTGATAGTTTGGCAAAGCGTTCATCAACTTCTGACGGGAGAAGAAAATTCGGCTTTTCACCGTTCCTATCTTGAGGTTCAACTTCTCAGCAATTTCTTTATACTTATAACCTGAAGTATGCATCTGGAACGGAATTCTAAAATCATCGTCCAGATTTTCAATCTTCTGATTAATCTCGCTGTGGGAGTAAGACGACTCAGGGCTCTCGCCATGGGCACGACCGTTGATAAGAAACTGGTTGTCGCTTGAATCGAATGTGGTACGCTGCTTAACTGCCTTGCGGTAATTATTAATAAAGGTGTTCTTCATTATGGTGAAGGTCCAGGCTTTAATATTGGTATTGTCCGCAAATTTATCCCTGTAGGTAAGGGCCTTTAAAAAGGTCTCCTGCACCAGGTCGTGGGCATCCTCAGGATTAGCCGTCAGGCTATAGGCAAATCTCTCGAGATTTGGCTCCAGCTCAATGAGAGCGGTATTAAATTCTGCTGTTGACATGGCTTTGTGTTTATGTTTGTTCTTATTTAGACTAATTAAATGTTTATGCAAAAATAGCTTAGATTTAAACAAAATGTACTCAGAATGTCAATCTGAAGCCCTTTTTCGAGCATGATTCTAAATAACAACCGTTGTTTTCAGTAGATTTTTCAAGGCATTTGCGACTTCTTTCTAAATTAGATACAAATAACAGCGCGCTGTTTTTTCATATTTTTTTTAAAATTAAACAGGCCATAGGATAGTTAACAGAATCTCCCATTAATTGTGGCTTTGTAATGGAAAAAATTAATTTGGCTAACAATATTTACAGTGTTTATCGTACCTTTAAGGTTTAAAAACGGATGAAATGACCGAACTTGCTCTTTACGTTATAATTGGCTTAATCCTTGGCTTTCTGGTTGCACTGCCGATTTTCAGGTATGCCTTCAAAGGCGGCTCGTCGCAGCATCAATCAAGTCACGAATTGGTGGAGATTGAGGGTAATCTGCGTGTTGCAAACGACAGGATCGCAAGATTAACCGACGATGTCGCCCGGCGCGACGAGGAGATTGGCAGGTTGGAAAAGCTGAAGGATGAACACGTAATGCGCCTATCCTCAGCCGATACGCTTATGGATGAGATGCGCAAAAACTCTGAAAATAGCAGGCAGGAGCAAGTTAAACTGCAAGAGGAGCATAATAAAAGGGTTGAAGCCTTTCAGGAGTTGAGCAGAAGCCACTCGGGGCTTCAAATTCGGGTACAAACCCTGAACGAACAGCTGGCCTCACTGACAAAGGAGCTGGAGACTCTTAAAGACGAACGTAAAGTGCTGCAGTCGGATTTATCAGCCGCCAGAGAGCGTGGAATAGAGCTGGAGAAGGAGAATAAGTACCAGAAGGAGATGCTTGAAAAGCAAAAAGTTGAGATGGAGGAGATAGGGAAAAAGTTTGCGGCTGAGTTTAAAATCCTGGCCGACTCCATACTCGAGGACAAGAGTAAGCGGTTTACGGAGATTAACCAGAAGAATATTGAAGGGCTGCTTAAACCGTTAGGCGAGAACCTTTCGCTGTTCCAGAAAAAGGTGGAAGAGGTGTACGACAGGGAGAGCAAGGAGCGCTTTTCGCTGGGTAAAGAGGTGGAGAAGCTGGTGCTGCTCAACCAAAGAATTAGCGAGGAGGCCAACAACCTGACCAATGCCCTGAAAGGGCAGGTAAAGCAAATGGGAAACTGGGGGGAGATGATATTGGAAAGCATTCTTGAAAAATCGGGACTGGTGAAAGGGCGCGAATACTTTGTGCAGGAATCGCTTAAAAGCGATGAGGGGCAAAGGCTGCAACCCGACGTTATCATTGCCTACCCCGACAAGAGAAGGGTGGTGGTCGATTCCAAGGTATCGCTTGTGGCATACGAGAGATACTGCTCGTCCGATTCGCCCGATGACCAGGCCAGGGCCTTAGCCGAGCACATGCGATCGGTAAAGATGCATGTCGATACTCTCAGCAGTAAAAACTATCAGGATACGGTGGGATCGCTGGACTTCGTGATGATGTTTGTTCCCATCGAACCGGCATTTATGCTGGCCATGCAAACCGATAATGAGCTGTGGAACTATGCTTATAACCGCAGAGTACTGATTATCAGTCCAACAAACTTAATTGCTGCCCTGAAACTGATTTATGACCTTTGGCAGCGTGAGCACCAGAACAAGCATGCCATTGAGATTGCCGAGAGGGGAGGTAGGCTGTATGACAAGTTCGTTGGTTTTGTGGATAGTTTAAAAACCATAGGGCATCATCTGGACCTCAGCAAGGAGAGCTACGAGGCGGCCTTCAAACAGCTATCCACCGGTAGTGGGAACCTGGTATCGCAGGCGCAAAAAATTAAGATGTTAGGGGCCAAAGCCAAAAAGTCCTTATCCGACTCCTTGTTAGAATCAACTGAGGATGAATCAACCCGGGCATTAACAGAACCAGAATAGCCATGATATCGATTTGCTTACCGGTTTATAACTACGATATTACTGATTTAACCGACGAACTCCTTCGCCAGGCGAAGGAAAGCAATATCGATATCGAAATCCTTGTTTTCGACGATTTCTCCATATCCTACTACAAGAAACGCAATGCTGCAGTTTCTACTCTTACCAACGTTAGCTACCTGGAGTTCGACCAGAATTTGGGACGTAGTAAAATTCGTAACCGCCTGGCCGATTTTGCCAAAGGCAACTGGCTCCTCTTCATGGATTGCGATGTAATCCCCGATTCGCCCCAATTTTTATACAACTACAACAGGGCCATCAACGAAGCTGATGTCATTTGCGGAGGGATAGGCTATGGACCCAAACCCCTCAATGATAAACTATTGCTCCGATGGAAATACGGAGTACGCCGCGAAAGCAAAAACGCTTCCCGGCGACAAATGTCGCCCCACGCCTCCTTCCTAAGCAGCAATTTCATGATTAAACGCGAGGTGTTCCATCAAATCCGCTTTAACGAGGAGATTTCGGGGTATGGACACGAGGATACCCTGTTTGGCCTCGACCTAAAAATCAACAACATTCCCGTTTACCACATTAACAACCCCTGTATTCACCTTGGCATTGAACCATGTTTTGAATATCTGGCCAAGACTGAAAAAGGAATAATAAACCTTGTCCGTTTGCTACGGATAGTACCGCATCAGAAAAAAAATTTGCGACGCAACATCAAACTGCTGAGATATTACTCATTTTTCCGCAGTATAGGCCTGGCCTATCCCCTTAGATGGGTATTCCGCGTGTTTAACCCCATCATTCGCAGGCTACTGTGCAGCACAAAACCTTCCATTTTCCTTTTCGACCTTTATAAAATGGGCCTGATGGCCCAGGTGTTCAATAAGCCGAACCTGACCGAAGATACACACGTCGATTTTTTTAATTACATGGTAGCAGAGTAACATTTAGATTTTGAATGGATTCTTGCATCACCCTAATTATCAAATAAATGAATTAATTCTTCGCAAATTCCCCGTTATGGATTTCGCAAATCTGATGAGATCTTTATAACATTGTTTTGCTACCTTTATCCGCTCTTGAAACCGTTTTTCACATGACTGAAACCATCCCCTTTGAACTTCACAGGATTGAAAGCAACAACTACCATTCTCTGATACAAGGTAAAATCAACGGGCAACCGGTGGTGCTCATCCTCGATACAGGGGCTTCGAGCACCGTTATCGACCAATCGGTGGCCATTGGTACCCCCATTGAACCCGATGAGGATCACGAGGTTTTTGCTGCAGGGGTCAATGCCAAAAGGATTGATGTCAAACAGATTGAATTGCCATCTTTGCAATTGGGAGACGTGGTCTTCAACAACATTATTGTGTTTAGCACTGACCTACGGTCACTTTCCGAACTTTACCTCGAAATGACAGGTATTGAAATTCATGGTCTTCTGGGATGCGATTTTATGGTGGATAACAACGCTACCGTAGATTTTTCAACCGGAACGATTAAGCTGAACCGGATTCATGAGTAAATTTTCCACTTCCCATACGTTGAACCCAATCTTTGACATTACGCAATGCTCATTGGGGAAATTAAAAAAACAGATTTTTCATAATACAATTGTATTCTTTTCCTTTTATGGCATTTAGTAAAAAAAATAATATCTTTGCCCACGTTTTTTTTAAAATTAAGAATAATCAATAGTTTAACACAAAGAAACAATGCAAAATAGAGGCGCCATTAGGCTTATTGCCATTGCACTAGCGCTGGTATGTATCTACCAGCTCTCCTTCACCTGGGTTACCAAAAAGGTAGAACGCCAAGCTGTACGCATAGCTCAGGGCGATGCCAAAAAGGAGTATCACTATCTCGATTCTATTTCGAACGAAACGGTTTACAACTTCCTGTGGGTAAGAAAATACACCTATCGGGATTGTAAAGAGAGGGAAATCAATCTGGGTCTTGACCTAAAAGGCGGGATGAACGTAACCCTCGAAGTGTCGGTGGTGGAAATCCTTCGTTCCATGTCGAACTACAGTACCGACAGTTCATTCCTTGCTGCCATAGATATGGCCAAGAAAATGGCTCCCAGCGAGGATTTTGTTACCCGATTCGGGAACGCATTCCAAGCCATTGCTCCCAATGCCAGGCTGGCGGCTATTTTCAATACCGTTGAGCTGCGCGACAGGATCAATTTCAACTCTTCCAACGAGGATGTGTTGAAGGTTATCCGCAAGGAGGCTGAAGATGCCATTGCAAACTCTTATAATATCTTACGGAACAGGATCGACCGCTTTGGCGTTTCACAACCCAACATACAAAGGCTCGAAGGGTCGGGAAGGATTTTGGTTGAACTTCCCGGGGTTAAAGACCCGGAGAGGGTTCGCAAACTCCTGCAAGGAACGGCCAGCCTTGAGTTTTGGGAGACTTACGAAAACAGCGAGATTTTCCCATCGCTTGAACAGGCCAACAGAAAAATTAAGGAGATCAATGATGCTTTGGCCAAACTTGAAGCGCCCGCCGAAAAGGAAAAAACAGAAACTCCAAAGGAAAAACCTGCCATTGAAGAAACTCCCGCCGAAAAAGCGGATACCGCTTCAAAAGAGGATGAGCTGCTGAGCATGCTTAAGACGGAAAGCGACACTACAGATTTAACCCGTGAAGAGTGGGCCAAGGATTATCCCCTATTTGCCATTCTAAGCCCATCCACCAATCAGCAGGGTCAAATTCTACCGGGCCCATCCATTGGATTGGCACATTATCGCGACACAGCTAAAATCAATGAATACCTCAACACGCCTCAGATTCGTCAGCTTTTCCCAAGGGATGCCAAATTCTTATGGACTGTCAAACCGGTGAAATGGGATAAAACCAAGAGCTACTATGAGCTGATTGCCATTAAAGTGACCAATCGCGATGGCAAGCCCTCGCTGGATGGCTCGGTGGTTACCGATGCCCGTGATGAGTTTGGCACTTCCGGATCTGCCGAAGTAACCATGGCCATGAATGCCGAAGGTGCAAAAATTTGGGCCAGATTAACAGCCGACAACGTGGGTAAATCCATAGCCATTGTTCTCGATGAGCTGGTTTATTCATATCCAAGGGTTAATCAGGAAATCAAAGGAGGACGTTCATCCATCACCGGGGATTTTACCATTAACGAGGCGAAAGACCTTGCCAACGTGCTCAAATCAGGAAAACTTCCTGCACCCGCACGCATTATTCAGGAGGAGATTGTGGGGCCCTCATTAGGCCAGGAATCCATTGACTCCGGAATGAGATCGTTCGTTTTCAGCTTGATCATTGTAATGCTTTACATGATATTCTACTACAGCCGCAGGGGCGGCGTGATTGCCGACGTAGCTCTGATGGCCAACCTGTTTTTCATCTTCGGGGTACTGGCCTCCTTCCAGGCCACCCTTACCCTTCCGGGTATTGCCGGTATTGTGCTAACCATGGGTATGGCGGTTGACACCAACGTGCTTATACTCGAGCGTATTCGTGAGGAGCACAGGGCCGGAAAAGGTTTGAACATGGCTATTTCTGATGGTTTCAAAAATGCCTATTCGGCAATCATCGATGGAAACGTTACCACGCTGCTCACAGGGATTGTACTATACATGTTCGGCTCAGGCCCCATCCGCGGGTTTGCCACAACCCTTGTGATTGGTATTCTCACATCGCTCTTTAGCGCAATATTCATCTCGCGCCTGATTATTCAATTCATGGTTGACAGAAAGTACACACTTACCTTCTGGACCAAATTCAGCGAGCAGGCCTTTCAAAATACAAAGATCAACTTCATTGGCAGTAGAAAATTTGCATACATTTTTTCGTCAACCATTATCATCATTACCCTGCTTTCGCTGGGTATCAGGGGGCTAAATCCCGGTATCGATTTCACAGGGGGCCGTTCGTATGTGGTAAGGTTCGATCAGAATGTTTCTACAGCTGATCTGGCTTCGGATTTAAGGGTTATATTAGGTGAAAGTCCGGAGGTGAAAACCTTTGGATCGCAGAATCAGGTGAAGATTACCACCAAGTACAAGATCAACGAGGACGATGAGAGCATTGATAATGAGATTGATTCGCTAATCTATGTGGGATCTGCATCATTCTTGCCCACAGATACTTCCCTCGAAACCTTCAAGGATGTTTATAAACAAAGCAGCGTAAAGGTTGGGCCAACCATTGCCATCGACCTTCGCCGCGAGGCTTTCATAGCCGTTTTCATTGCATTGATAGCCATTTTCCTTTACATTGTCGTGAGGTTTAAAAACTGGAGCTACGGAACAGGTGCAGTTTTAGCCCTTTTCCACGATGCTCTGGTAATTGTTGGGATGTTTTCAATTTTCTACAATAGATTACCCTTTGGGCTGGAGGTTGACCAGGCATTTATAGCCGCAATCCTTACCATCATTGGGTATTCCATAAACGACACCGTGGTTATTTTCGACCGTGTACGTGAGTACATTAAGCTTTATCCAAAGCGCGACAGGGTTGAAATCATTAATAGTGCGCTGAATGATACATTAAGCCGAACATTCTCAACATCTTTCAGTACTCTGGTGGTGCTTATCCCCATTTTCTTCTTCGGAGGCGATAGCATCCGCGGATTTATATTCGGGCTGATAATCGGTATTATTTTTGGTACCTATTCTTCGTTGTTCATCGCATCACCGATTGCATACGACCTGCAGAAGAAAAGACTGCTTAAAGCAGCAAAATAAACAAGGCAATGCATTGCCCCAAGCACATAATCCTGCAATCCGGTTGCAGGATTATGTGTTTTTAACCCGACTGAGATTAAAATAATGCCTGTATTCATTGGTTTTTCCGAGATTATTTTCATTGTCGCAATATTCTTTTTACTGTTCGGGTCGAAAAATATTCCCGAGATGGCTCGGTTTTTAGGGAAAGGAATAAGAGACATAAGAAAGGTAGCCGGTGAAGTAAAAAAACAGATTACCGAGGACGAAGCCCCGGAACGGGGTGCTGAAGCTGCCAATCCAAAAGAAAAGCAATCCTGAGAAAAAGTGTACCATTATTGATAATCAAGAATCTACCCCGATTTTTATTTTTTGCCATGTGGCATTTAAAAAAAACAAATGGTATAGTTCTCACATTTATTTAAGCTATCTTTGCAACCCCATTTTTTAAATACTTATTATTAATCAATTGGCCACCCTATCGCAATGGAAGGTTGGCATTAAAAAAAGTTCAGAAATTGAAAGAAAAGAAAGATTTCGGAAAGAAACCCGTGAGGAGGAGTAGATCCGAAAAAAGTGAAGAGCCCGCAAGGGTTTACCGTCCCCGAACCATAAAGTTATCCGGTTGGGAACCCGGTTCAAGAAGAGAGGAGCAGCCTTTTTCCGAAGAAAAGCCGCGGGAGAGGCCTTCGGCACGTATGTCAAAGAGGGCTGATTCCGATTCGAGTGCAAGCAAACCTCGGTTTAAAAAAGAAACAGGGTTTGGCAAAAGCGGAATGAAACGATCAGCAGGTGAAAGCGAAGGCTTTCGCAAGGGGAAGAGGTTGGGCGACAAAAAGTTTGATGACGATCGTAGTCCATCGCGTTCGAGGGCAGGTCACAAAGAGAATTACCAAACACCCTATGGTGAAAAGAGAGGGAGGAAAACTGCCTATGCAGATTCCGATGAACGGTTTGGGAGAAGCAGGGAATCGTATGATAAACCGTATGGGAGGGGTACTGCCCGACCCGGTAGTAAATCGGATGATCGTAAGGGCTTTGGCCGTAGGGAGAAGTATGGAGATGATTTCTCAACTCCGAGATATGAGAAAGGCCCCCGGCAATATAAGCAGAGCGGGAGAAGTGCTGAAAAGCCCCCAAGAATAGAGGCGGATTTGCAAACCGATAAGGATGGGCTCATCCGGCTCAACAAGTACATTGCCAACTCCGGTTTGTGCAGTCGCCGCGAAGCGGACGAATATATTGAAAAGGGATATATCACCGTGAATAATGTTACCCAAACCGAACTAGGCACAAAGGTTAGACTAACCGATGAAATCCGTTTTAAAGGCAAGGAGTTGGACCCCGAGGGTAAGGTGTACATACTGCTGAATAAGCCCAAAGATTACATCACCACCGTGGATGATCCCAACGCCAAACGCACGGTTATGGAACTCATAGAGGGTGCATGCCCGCAAAGGGTTTACCCTGTTGGCAGATTGGACAGGAACAGCACCGGTTTGCTGCTATTAACCAACGATGGCGAACTTACCAAACGGCTTACCCATCCAAGTTTTATGAAGAAGAAGGTTTACGAAGTGGGACTCGATAAGCCGCTAAAACCCGAGGACATGAAATTGATTGCCAATGGCGTGGAGATTGACGGCGATATGATTAAACCCGATGCCATAGAGTATATCGACCCTCAGGATGCATCCCTGATTGGCATAGAAATTCACAGTGGGCAGAACAGAATAGTTAGAAGAATCTTCGAAAAGATTGATTATAAAGTCCAGAAACTCGACAGGGTGTACTATGCCGGACTGACCAAAAAGAATTTACCCCGGGGTAAATGGCGTTTTCTCAACCAAAAAGAGGTGAATATGCTTAAGATGAATAGGTTTGATTAGCGAACAGATATTGTAAACAAAAAAGCAAGGCCTTTGAGTGCCTTGCTTTTTTGTTTAATGGCTTTGACCTATTGCCCCGCGTCCTGTTCGGCAATGTTGCTCAACTTTTCATACTTTTTCTCCAACTCCTGCATTCTGGCCTGAAAACGATCCATAACGCTTGAAAAAGCCAAAAGTTGATCATCAGAAAAATCTTTTTTCATATTTTCGGCTTCCTCCAACTGGGTGAAAAGAGGTTGGGCTGTTGTTCCAATCTCTTGAAAATGGGTGGCAGCAACCTGAATCAACTTGATTTTTTGAAAGGTTGAAAGTTCGGCCCCCTCCTTAATACCCATTTTTTGGATTTCGGCAGCCAGCTTGTCCAATGCCATGGCGTATGCATCGACAGCTTTTGACATATTTTCTATGTACTCAACGGCCTCTGGGTTATCCTTCAGCGCATCGGGTATTTGAACTTCCATGGGCTGAAACGTTGAGGTTTCAACCTTTTTTTCCTTCGAGCCACAGCCGAATAAGAAAATGCCAACAAGGAGTAGCAACGGGATTAGGTGATATTTTTTCATGGTTTAAAACTATTTTAATGAATAATTAAGAATAGGTAAAATTAATAAAAATGAACATAAAATAAAAATGGTTTCTTTTACTTCTGCCTAAAAAATAGCTGAATAGGTACACCGGAAAAGTTAAAACTCTCGCGCAGCTTATTCTCAATGTACCTCTTGTATGGCTCCTTAACGTATTGCGGGAGATTGCAGAACAGTGCAAAGGATGGGCTATGGGTGGGCAGTTGCGTAGCATACTTAATTCTCACATATTTCCCCTTGTGTGCAGGGGGAGGATATGCCTCAACGGCTTCCAGAACCACCTCGTTGAGTTTGGAAGTGGGTATTCGCTGCTTCCTGTTCTCAAAAACCTGAGCAGCCTCTTCAATGACTTTGAAAATCCTTTGTTTTGTAAGTGCCGAGGCAAACACAATGGGCACGTCCTTAAAAGGGGCAATCCGTTGCTGTATTGCGCCTGTATATTCGGCCACGGTTTTATTGCCTTTCTCCACCAAATCCCACTTGTTTACCACCAGAACCACGCCTTTCCTGTTGCGGATAATCAGTTGAAAAATGCTCATGTCCTGAGCCTCGAAACCCTGAGTGGCATCGATAATCAGAACACAAACATCGGAATTCTCAATGGCACGTATTGAGCGCAAGACAGAATAAAACTCCAGATCTTCGCTCACTTTCGATTTTTTCCTAAGCCCTGCCGTATCGATTAGAAAAAAGTCGTGCCCAAATTTGTTGTAACGTGTATGCACCGCATCACGCGTTGTTCCTGCAATAGGGGTAACAATGTTTCGCTCTTCGCCGATAAAAGCGTTTATTAGCGATGATTTACCCACGTTGGGCCTTCCCACAATGGATATTCGCGGGACATCCGGTGAGTCCTCTTCCAGCGTTACTTTTTCGAAAGGCTTAACCAACTCGTCCAAAAGATCGCCCGTACCGCTCCCGTTGATGGAAGAAATACACCAGGGCTCTCCAAGCCCAAGGTTGAAAAATTCGAACGAATCGTGGTATCGCGTGGCATTGTCCACCTTATTCACCACCAGCAGTACGCGTTTGTTGCTTTTCCGCAGGATATGTGCCACCTCGCTGTCCATATCGGTTATTCCCGAAGTAACATCGACAACAAAAAGAATTACATCTGCTTCCTCAATGGCAATGATTACCTGCTTGCGTATTTCCTCCTCAAAGATATCGTCGGAATTCAACACATAGCCCCCGGTGTCGATTACCGAAAACTCAATACCGTTCCAGTCGGACTGGCCATAGATACGGTCACGGGTAACACCCGCAGTTTCATCGACAATGGCCTTGCGTTGCCCGATAAGCCTGTTGAACAGGGTTGATTTTCCCACATTGGGGCGCCCTACAATGGCTACTATATTGCTCATTTAGGTTATATTGATTACTGATTATAGCCAAATCTTCTTAATTTCAATTCATTATCACGCCAATTGGGATCAACCTTGACGAAAAGTTCCAGGAAGACCTTTTTCCCAACAAATGACTCAATGTTAACCCTGGCATCGGTTCCCACCCTTTTTAACATCTTGCCCTGATGGCCAATGATAATGCCCTTCTGCGAATCCCTTTCAACGAAAACTATGGCCCTTATCCTATCCAGTTTAGGGCCCTCGATATACTCTTCAATGGCCACTTCCACTGAATAGGGTATCTCTTTCTGGTAAGTGGTTAAAATTTTTTCGCGGATAATCTCCGAGGCAAAAAACCGTAAGGTTCTATCGGTAAGAGTATCTTTGGGGAAGTAGGCAGGGGACTCCGGAAGGAATTTCAACAGCTGTGCCAGTATGGCGTCAATATTAAACTTATGCAGTGCCGAGGCGGGTATTATTACTGCCTTCGGCAGCAACTCCTTCCATCGCTCAACCTGCTGTTCGACGCTTTGCTGGTATGCCAAGTCGATTTTATTGATTACCAAAACTATTGGCACTGTCTGGCGGCGTAATTTTTCCAGAAACCCTTCGTACTTGGTGGGAGTTTCTACTGTATCGGTAACATACAGGATTACATCGGCATCGTCTAAAGCCGTTGTTACAAACCGCATCATCGATTCCTGCAACTTGTAATTGGGCTTAAGTATGCCGGGCGTGTCGGAGTAAACTATCTGAAAATCCGGACCATTGACTATACCCATAATCCTGTGACGGGTAGTTTGTGCCTTGCTGGTGATAATGGAAAGCCGCTCCCCCACCAAAGCATTCATCAACGTTGATTTTCCCGTGTTGGGATTTCCGATAATATTTACAAACCCCGATTTGTGTGCCATGAATATCCAATATTTGCCTGCAAAGGTAGAAAGAATTAGCGCTTCTTAGGCGGCGCTCCCATATTTTCATGTTCAGGGGTTTCGCCCCTGTCAATCTCATTCTATGGTTATTTCAAAACAATGATACAAATTTATGCCATCGTCTGTCAACAGGGAATCATCACCACTTTTAGCATTGATCCCTTGTGTATCAATGCAACCTACGAGGGGACCCCTCCCTTTATCCATTGATTACAGACCAAGGCAACTTTTGCCAGTCCGATGGCAATACACCGCTGTGCCTTTTCAACAGCAAAGTTTTTCGTGTGCGGATTTGGGGAAACAGTAAAAAAATCCGGAGTAAAGAGCAGCTGCCCCTTACCCCGGATCACCCTAAAACATAAACCAAACCAAAAAAAACTATTAACAGTACAAGATTATAGTAGATTGAATCTTCTCTCAACTTCAGCCCAATTCACCACATGCCAAAAGCTGTTGATGTAGTCGGGGCGTCGATTTTGATATTTCAAATAGTAGGCATGCTCCCAAACATCAAGCGCCAGCAGGGGATATCCCTTTATCTCCGCCAAATCCATTATCGGATTGTCCTGATTGGGCGTGGAGAACACAACCAGTTCGCCTTGTTTATCGATGAGCCAGGACCAGCCCGACCCAAAGCGGGTAGCCGCTGCGTTGGAAAACTTCTCCTTAAACGCCTCGAAAGAGCCAAACTGCTTGTCGATGGCCTTGGCCAGCTCGCCGGAAGGCTTACCACCACCGTTGGGCGACATAATGCTCCAGAAAAGGTTATGGTTGTAGTACCCTCCGCCATTATTCCTCACGGCAGGCGAATGTTTGGAAACATTTTTCAGTATTTCGTCAATGGGCATCTTATCCAGTTCGGTGCCCTCAATGGCCTTATTCAGGTTGTTGGTGTATGCACCATGGTGTTTCGTGTGGTGAATCTCCATGGTTAAACTATCGATATGCGGTTCCAGCGCATTGTAGCTGTATGGTAATTGTGGTAGTTCGAATGCCATAGTATTATGTTTTTTTGTTATTAATTTAGAATTATTCTAAATAAGAAACATTGAACTTGGCAAAAGGTTCAAAACAAGTTTAAATTGAAAAAGAGAATTAATACAGGGAATGAAAAAGATAATGTAATTACCTGAATAAGAGCAGGATATAAAACGAATAGCTTATTTAAAGAGCTAACATTTTTTCTTTACCACTTCACTTTTAGTAGCAAAAATCTCAATGCCAAGAAAGAAATACCTGTTGTCCCAAAATTCAACGCACCATTTTTGATCAAGCGAGTCTATTCTCTCAAGCAGCACCCTGCTCCTACCGATAAATGGCTTTTTCAACTGGTCGTTCTTCTCTTTCGAGTTAATCATGGTATAGAAACAACTTAAAACTTAAAACTTAAAACATTGTACTACAAAATTGAAATGATTTTGTTTTATAGGCAATATCCTAATGATTTTTTAATCAAATAAAAAGGCATTTTTATCAAAATGATTGCGAATATATAAAAAAGCAACAATAAATCGAAGAGGAACCCTGTCGATTATTCAACAAAAATTGGTTGAACAATATCAGCTGTTTGGCAATATCCTATATCAATACACCTATCGAATAGCGTAGAAACAGCATTTATGCCAACTTTACCTACATCAACAGTAAATTTATTGACATACAATGCTATGTGATTTTTCATAACCTCAGGTTCCATGGTCTGTGCGTTAGAGCGAACGTAGCCGTCGGAAGCATTGGGATTTGCCAGAGCAAACTCTACACTCCTACGCACCAAAGCGTTTGCCATGGATTTGGTGTCATCATGTAAATCTCTTCTAATGGCAATTCCACCCAAAGGTATAGGCATGCCGGTTAACTTCTCCCAGTAATCACCAAGGTCCTGTATCTTTTTCAATCCCTTTTTCTGGTAAGTGAAGCGGTTCTCATGGATAATAACCCCGGCATCCACCTCGTCGCCAAGAATGGCATCCTCAATGGAGGAAAAAAGGTATGGATACTTTTGCGAAGCAGCAGGATGAGCCAGCGTGAGCAGCATGTTTGCAGTGGTATGCTCGCCGGGAATGGCAATGCGGGCATGGGGTACCTCGTCGGGATAAATTTTGCGTTTGGAAATAATCAATGGCCCCACTCCTTTCCCAAGCGCAGCACCGGCTGTAAGCAACTGGTACTTATTGGAGATAAGGGGATAAAGAGCAAAGCTAATTTTTACCACATCCACTTCGGAGTGCAAAGCCAATTGGTTAAGTTCCTGAATATCGGCCAGATGAACTTCGAACAACCAATTGCCAATATCAATCCGACCATTAACAATGGCATCGAATATGAACGTATCATTGGGGCAGGTGGAAAAGGCTAAGCTATACTTCATGGCAACTGTAAAATTACTTTTTCTGCCTCACGGCAAACATTATCAACCGCCAGCGTAATATTCCATCCGGCAGTATTGCGCGGTTCTACCCGGTTGGATATTCCTCTGAGGCAAACGAACGGAACATTCATCATGCTGCACGTATAGAACACCGCAGCCCCCTCCATGGTTTCGATATCGGGCGAGAATTGCCTTTCGATTCTGTTTATCGTACTCTCAGAACCTGTTGCTGTTGATACAGTTACACCTTTTACGTTTAGCAGCTGACTATCCATGGGAAAAAAGTTGCTGAATTTCCATTGAATCACGCCATCTTCAAAGGGATAATGGTTTGGGTCAGCCAATCCGTGATGAAATAGAGTATGGAACTGACCATTATCATCGATACCGTAGTCGGCAAAGACCTCGCTGCGCACAACCACAACATCGCCAATAGTAAGGAAAGGCGAATAGCTCCCGGCTATGCCCAGGCTAACCACGGCAGAATACTTTCTCTTTGTAAGCTCCGCTTGCAAGTGAAAGGTTGTGGGTACCGAACCAACGCCGCTAATCAGCAAGGACACATCATTTCGGTTTCCTATGCATATAGGTACCGCCTTACCTGAGGGCACTTTTTCCCCCTGGAGCAAAGGCATAACCTCTCTGTGTGTTGCCGAAACAAGTAGCAGCATATCGTTAAACGTAATAATTAGGTAAAGATAGTTCAATACCTCATATCCGACGGTTTACCTTGCTGAATATTTTCCATCCTGCTGATATTCTGCATTATGTATAAACATTCCGAATAAAACACTGAATATTATCGAGATAGGCTTAATACTATCCGGAATGCCCACGGATAACGTGCTGAGTGGTGTTGCCTTTAATTATCGTCAGCCTGTTTCTTGCGCATCCTTATGAAAAGGTCAACTGCATCGTACTTAAAAGTCAGCACTGCGCCCAGAGTGCGGTTCGTAAAGCGCTGATTGGTAGCGTTTTCCCTTGTTATATCCACAATCCCAAGGTCATATCTTAAATCGAGGCATAGGAGACCGTACTTCGTATCGTAGGCTGCGCCTGCACCAAGAGCCAAACCCCAGTCAAAAGTTTTATAGTGATGTGTTTCATCAAAACTCTGGCCCTGCTGATCGTACACAACCTTGGCATTTGTGCGTATGTTATTGTATGTTCCACCCGTTGCGTAAACCCGCGACAGACCCAAAGCCCTAAAAGAGAGTTTGGCCAACAACGGAATGCTAAGGTAGTTAACCCTTGTTGCGTACAAATCGGTAGCCACTCCCTTGGAGATAAATGTAATCTCAGACTCCACCGACAGCGAACGGGTCAGGCCAATCTCACCAACTGCACCAATCTGAAAGCCTGTCCTTACCTTGGAATTATCCGTATTGGTAATTTTAGAAAAAGTAGAGCCTACCTTTGGACCAAGGTATGCAAAACCTATCTCGTGTCCTGCAATGTTAAATAGCTGTGCCGAAAGCGTATTGACGAAAAACAGCAATGCTGCCAGTAGTAAGATTTTTTTCATAAAACCAAATAGTTTGTAAGAACTTATAACCAAATGCTTTGCATAGACAACTTGCCAACGATTTAAAACTTTTGAAAAGCGTAAAATTGTATTCTGTTATCTATATCGAAGTCTCCTGTTGTCTGCCCTCAAAATTAGTTTAAATCTTCGCCTTCCATCAAAATCTTCATCATCATATAAAGGCATTTTATCAAAATCAATTCCTTAAAATAATTGTAACTTGGTCAGGCTTTTTCATTAAATTTAACCAAAATGCTCATAGCGTTAGGGTTTCCATTATTCCAATAAACACCAGTAAACATGGAAACAATCAATGGGTTATTAGATTTTTTAAAACAGGTTGTCATTACAACTTTAAGTCAGCTGTTTTGGCTGCTGGGGCTACTTTTCGTTTTTGGGTTTCTGCTTTACATTTTTGCAAGGTTAACAAGGATAACCTATGTTAAATCGGTTGGGCAAAAACTGGATATCATTGTTACGGGTTGGATTGGTACTCCTGTACATGAGCTGGGGCATCTCATTTTCTGTCTGATCTTTTGGCACAAAGTTACCGGGGTTAAACTCTATAGCCCCAATGCCGAGGATAGAACATTAGGGTATGTTAATCACTCCTACAACCCCAATAGTACCTACCAAAAAATAGGAAACTTTTTCATTGGGGCAGGCCCAATCATTTTTGGGGCCTTAGTGCTTTATGCCATAATGTACTACCTGATGCCCAATTCGAGCGCCATATTCTCGGGCGTTAAGGTCGAGGGTTCTGCTTTTATTAGAGAGGTACGAAGTGACATTGGCGGTTTTTTTATTACCCTTTGGGGAGCTGCAAAAACTACCTTGGGAAACCTGCTGAGGGCTGAAAACTTTTCCGATTTTCGTTTCTGGATTTTTTTGTACCTGGCCATTTCAATATCGTCGCACATGCAGCTAAGTCCGTCCGACATTAAAGGAGCCGGAGGCGGCTTGCTGGCCCTCATTCTTCTTTTTTTAGTCGTTAACCTAATCATTCTTGGGATTGAAGCAATCGGATTAAGTGCACATTTCGGAAGCTGGTGGAACTACGTAAAATTAGAGCACTACTCCATGAGCATCAACAGGTGTCTTGGGAACTTTGGTGCATTGTTTGCCTTTGCTACCATCATATCAGGCCTCAATTTTGCAGTATCGTACATTCTACTAACCATATACAATCTGGTTAAGGGCAAAGGCCTGATTAATCCCGTATGGTAGTTCTACATGCCATTGCCGACTTTTACAATTAAATGTTCGTTTAATTGCATGCCGTGGTTAAAAATTAATATTTTTGTGCACTAAACTAAATCGATTATTAGATGAAAGCATTCGTTTTTCCCGGTCAGGGAGCGCAGTTTGTTGGCATGGGCAAAGACCTTTATGATAAATCGCCCATTGCAAAAAGTCTTTTCGACAAGGCTAACGAAATATTAGGTTTTTCAATAACAGACTTAATGTTTCACGGAACGGATGAGGATTTAAGGCAAACAAGGGTTACACAGCCTGCCATCTTTTTACACTCAGTTATCCTGGCTAAAGTATTAGGGAACGATTTTAAACCTCAAATGGTTGCCGGACACTCCCTTGGCGAATTTTCGGCCTTGGTGGCCAATGGCACTCTCTCGTTTGAGGATGGTCTGGTTTTGGTTTCGAAGCGAGCCGCTGCCATGCAAAAAGCATGCGAAAAAGAGCCTTCCACCATGGCTGCCATTCTTGGCCTCGATGATGAAGTGGTGGAAAAGGTTTGTGCATCCATTGACGATGTGGTTGTCCCTGCCAATTACAATAGTCCGGGGCAACTGGTTATCTCCGGTTCAAACAGGGGAATTGAACTGGCATGCGAAAAATTGAAAGAGGCCGGTGCCAAAAGAGCGCTCCCGCTTAAGGTTGGCGGAGCCTTCCATAGCCCTTTAATGGAACCCGCACGGGTTGAGTTGGCCAAAGCCATCGAGGGGACTCCGTTTGCAGCACCGCTATGCCCCATTTACCAGAACGTTGATGCCAAGCCTCATACTAACCCCGATGATATTAAGCACAATCTGATTTCGCAGCTTACCTCACCGGTACGATGGACCCAAATCATGATGAATATGCTTGCCGATGGAGCGAGCAGCTTTACCGAATTGGGCCCCGGCAATGTGCTTCAAGGGCTTATCAAAAAGGTTGACCGCGAAATAGAAGCGATTAGCCTGCAAACCATATAGCATAACCTTATATATTTAGGGTTAATCGGCGTACTATAACTTGTTGGACATTTTTTCAGTATGGCATCAGAGTTGATGATGCCATGCAGAATAATTCTATTCCTTACCATCTTTATAAGGAAAATGTTTTACCTTTACTAATACGTTAATTGGAAACAACCTGTTGATTATGAATACATACAAATACCTAAGGTTCATATTTCTCGCAATTTTTACCTTCCTCTTTTCCCAGTACACCGATGCCCAGTCGCAAAAAGATTTTGAGAAAATATTCATAAAAGAGACCGAGGGGAAAGCGCACAATATTCAGTTGGGCAGTTTTAAAAATGTATCGAAGCTGAGCTACTACCCCGATACGCTGCCCGCGTGGTTTTTCTCCCCGCCCCGATCATCGGCGGACTATCTATATGCCATTGGCATTTCCGACCCCGACCAAACACCCGAGGAGGCCAATTTGCAGGCCCTTCATAGGGCCAAAGCTATGGCAATGCTTCAGAACAAGTGTCAAATACAGTACTTTAGAGATGTTTATACCATCGAAAGTGATGATTACAGCTACCTGGGGACCCGACAACGTTTCGATACCTATTTTAAAATATCGGCCCTTGGCAGCATTGACAGTTTAAATTATACCATTGTTCATAAGTATTTTACCCGCTACAATGAGGCCATTATTCTGCTTCAGTACGCCAATCCTCTGCAGAAAGTTCAAGATAATGCTCCCATGATGACAGCCACAGGCACAGTATTATACATAGAGGCACAGATTGGAGATGCTTTTGAGCCTCAGGCAGAATACGAAATGCTTGCAGCATTAAAGTCTCCTAAACAGCCGCTGACAACCTCACAATTTACATACAGGGAGAAGGGTAACCGTTTTTTGGTTATTTCCGAGTTTTCGGGCAAAAAGGTAGAATACCCCTTGTATATATATAGGTATTCTAACCCCTCATGGGCTCCAAACACTCACCCTTTGACAAGTTACAATGGGTTATGGAGCATTTACACCCAAAATTTTCTGAGATACCTCACCCTTTCAACAGAACAATCATCGAGGAAAATAAAAAATTTAGGCGAAATGTACGATGAACAGATATCGAACCTTACAAGGGAGGTGGCCATAAAAACTGCAAAAATTTTTATTAATGGCATTGAATTTGGAGAGGAAGATTTCGATTTTGACATCAACATTCAGGAAATATATTGAGATAATAATTGCATAAAATCAACCTTACTAAAATATTTAGCGATGAGAACACTAAAAAAGTTTGCAGTAATATCACTTGCAGTTCTCCTATTTGATGCAACCAATGTCACTTCGCAGGAATTTAGGGAGTTAAACCTAAAGCAACTGGGCGAAAAGGCAAACATTGAATACTCAATTGTAGGAGAACGTCTCGGACAACTTTTCAACGTTACCCCCACCTACTCGGTGGATGGTGGGAAGTCATTTCTACCCATGAAATCGGTTACCGGAAACGTTGGAAAGAGTATTACCGGAGGGAAGTATCAGGTTATCATATGGGATGTATTGAAAGATGTTCCCGCCCTTCAGGGGGATGTTATTTTCAAACTTACCGGCAATACGCAAAGTACCCAGCCACTGGAAGATGATTTCAGCAACGTAATCTTCAAATTGGTGAGCCTACACAGGGTAGGCAACAATCAGGTTGAACTGATTCTGAGCATTACCAACAATGGCGAACCCCGTGATTTGAAGCTGATTAACGGGTTAATCACCATCACCGATTTCAATAAGCGTAACTACGACGCACAGCGAGGGAAATTGGGTGAAGTGGTTGGAAGCCAACGTTACTCTACACCACAAATGGCCATAAAAAAAGGCGAAACCGTTCAGGCCACTTTTACTTTCGACCATGTACCCGCCGATGTTGACAGGGTAATGCGACTTAGCATTGGCGCCGAACTGTTAACCATATCGCGATTTGGACTGGACAATCTGGAAATCAGCACTCTGCAATTCCGTGACTTCCCCATTTCCGACAAGCCAACCACTTCGATGACTACAACCGTGACCAAACGGTTTGAATCGACCATTGCCGCCAAGCTGAATATCCAAAAGCCAAAGCCAACCGAGGTTAAAAAAGACTCAAAACCGCCAATGATTACGGTACTGGTTCCCGAAGGGGTAACCCTTATAGGTAATGAAGCCACAAGAGGCAGGCCCTATGCACAGTCATCGGCGGGCGGGTTGGACGACAGGCGCTTACGCTCAGTAGGCGATGTGAATGAGCTGACCGTAACGGAGGATAACCTGTTTGTCAAGGGTACTGCCAGTGACGAAAGCGGAATATACGAAGTGGTTGTCAACGGGAAAACGGCAACCCTTAAACCCGACGGCACTTTCGAATCGGTTGTTGTGCTTAAAATGGGGCGTAATGATATCATTATCCGCGCGATGGATATATTTGAAAACAGTACTGAGCGCAGGTTTATCATTCATCGCAAGGATGCACCCGGGCAAAAAGTATCTTCCGACACAGAAGAGCTCGATCTCATTTTCGATGCGCCTAAGGCACCCAAATATTATGCTTTAATTGTGGGTGTGAACGAATATCCCGATCCAAGCATAGCCAGCCTTGAAAACCCCATACGCGATGCCGTTAAACTGGGTAAAGTACTGGTGGACAGGTATGTATTCGATTCAAGAGATGTGGTATTCCTTAAAAACCCAACGCGTAGCCAGCTGATTGACGAGTTGGATAAACTAACCCGAAGGGTTAGCAAAGACGACAACCTGCTGATATTTTATGCAGGCCATGGATACTACGATCCGGAAACAGAATTTGGCTACTGGCTTCCTGCCGATGCCTCGGCTCAAAGCACAGGCAACTGGATAGCAAACAGCCAGCTAAGGGACTATATTGCAGCCATTAAAAGCAAACATACCCTGCTCATAACCGATGCCTGCTTCGGCGGCGGGATTTTTAAAACCCGCAAAGCTTTTGCCGATGCAACTGATCAGCTGAATAAAGTGTATGACAAGAAAAGTCGCAAGGCCATGACCAGCGGGTCGCTCACCGAAGTGCCCGACGAAAGCGTGTTCCTCAGACTGCTTGTACAACGCCTGGAGGAAAATACCCAAGATTACTTACCCGCCGAGGAGCTGTTCAGCAGTTTTAAAACGGCGGTTATGAATAGCAGCCCTACTGTTCCCATGTATGGCGATATTAAAGGAACCGGGGACGAAGGTGGCGACTTTGTGTTTGTTAAACGTTAAAATACGACCATTAATCATCACAGTTTCAGGGGAGGAGGCATATCTCCTCCCTTTTTTCTTTAAAAGAATCTGCGATCTCTGGAATCCAAACACACTATTTCGTATTTTTATAGCTGAATAGAATAATGTTTCACCAATAGATTGTGCAATGAAGATAGTTTATAGGACAACAATAATGTTTGCCCTGTCGATAATAACCACTATTTGCTTTGGGCAGGAAGATAAAATAGCGAAACACCAGGAGAAGGTAGCGATAGCCAAACAAAAGGTAGAGGCTGCAGAAAAGCTCATCTCTTCGGCAGATAGTATTGTCTCTGCAGGGGAATCCATGGTTTCCGAGGCAGAGAATGAGCTAAAGGTATTGGCACAACAGAAAAAGACAATTGAACGTGAACATTTCAATGCCCAGAAAACCCTCGACAAACAGCTGAGGTCGAAGGATCCTGAAGAAGCCAAACAGGCTAAAGAGGATTTGAAAAGGATTGAAAACCAAAATAAGGAGGCGGTAAAAGAATGGAACAATAGCTATAAAAACTCCATTAAGCAGTACGATACAGGCAAAAAAACTATTCAAAAAGGAAAAGAGAACCTCAAAAAGGCCAAAGCTAAAGTGAAAGAAGCCGAAGAGAGGTTAAAAGAGGCGGAAAAAAACCTAGAACAGGCAAAAATTGCTGAACAGCAACGATTACTCGAACAGGAAAAGAAATTAGAGCAGGAGGCGAATAAGGATCAAACCCCTTAGGTTATCAGATTGCCCGTAACCTTTACGGGCTTTCTAAATTATATATTTGATTTTTTGAGCTTAACAAAGAATCTTGTCCCAACACCTTCGGCTGTTTCAAACCAAATCTTACCGTCAAGGGACTCAACTATTTCTTTGCTCATGGCAAGGCCAAGTCCCATTCCTCCCGATTTGGTTGTAAAATTTGGGCTGAACATCTTGGCTTCCGATTCGGGAGAAATACCGCAACCATTATCCTCAATGCTAATGGTTACATGCGATTCGGCTCTCTCATACGTCACTTCAATCAACCCTTCCTTATTTCGCTCAATGGCCTGTACGGCATTTTTTATAAGGTTGACAAAAACACGGCTTAGCTGATCTTTGTCGGAAAATACCGTGACCCCTTCCAACCCCTCAAGGTTTTGCTTTAAGGTAATGCCGGGATACCCGGCAAAGAGGTTAATGGCATCTTCAAGAATCCTTTTAAGGTTAACATCCTGGAAAACACCTGTCGGCATTTTGGCAAAATTAGAAAATTCAGTGGCGATGGTACTGAGGACATTGATTTGCTCAACCAGGATTTGAGCAAAATTGTCGAACAGAGTTTCCCATTCAGCATCGTTTTCCTGTTTAGCCTTAACAATGTACTGAAGGTTGAGCTTTATCGGGGTTAAGGGATTCTTTATCTCATGGGCAACCTGTTTGGCCATTTCACGCCAGGCACTTTGCCTTTGGCTGAGGGCAAGCATTTTGGCACTCTCGGTCAACTCGATGATAACCCTGTTATACTCATTAACCAAAAGGCCTACTTCATCTTTGCCCTCGTAATGAATGGGCTCGTTGTGCTTGGTAATATCTATTTTCCCCAACTTTTCCCTGATTAGTTGCAGAGGCTGTGTAATGCGATTGCTGACAAGAAGTGCTATGGATAGAGCAATGAGAATTAATAGTGCATAAAGATTTATTAAAGCCACTATTACCGCAAAAACTTCGTTGATAAATTCGCTTTGCCTGGTAAAGTATGGCAGGTTGAGGTACCCGATTCTTTCGTTACGATAGTATTCCAGAGGGATGTACGCCGACAGGTATTTCATTTTTCCGATTTGCTCGGTGTGAATGAATTTGGCCTGATCCTTTTGCGCTATGGCATTCCAGGCTACCGGATTAATCATGTTGCCCATGAGCTTTCGCTCAAAAATCTCGGGACGTGACGATGATATTAGCTGACCTGACGAATCGTATAGGTTGATATCGCAGTAAAAAACATTGGAAAGATGGACAAGATAGTAGGTAATGTAATCCGTATATTCAGGATGAATTAAATCTTCGTTAACCAGATGACTCTCAATTTCAACCTTGGTTGAAGACAATTTTTCCATAAGGTTATTGAGATTTTTCCTCTGAAAACTCTTCACGTTATAGGTAATGGTTACCACTCCAATCATAACCAGCGAAAGAGTAAGCAACTGAACCATAATTCTTTGTATCCTAAACCTCAAACTTGGAAGCAAAGAACCCTTTTTAAATGAGATACCGCTGTTTGCATGCAACAGAATTAGCGTCAGGTAGAAGAAGATCAGAACCCAGGCAAACGAAGCGGTTATATCGAATAGGTTTACCTTTGGCCTGCTTAAAACCATGGTTAAATTACTGTCGGTTTCGTAAACCAAGTGGTTATACCCATTGACATCAACAAATGAGTATCTGTGCAGGCTATCGGTTGTAAAAGGGTTTGCATGCGGATAGTCGTAATCGCCAGTTTTAGCAACCAGTTGGTTGCCACTATACTTGGCCGTTGAGTAGTTGTCCAAAGCCGATTTCTCGGTTAGCTTACCTTCGAGCAATAGTTCGGGATATCCCAGCAAATCGCTGCTTATCTTGGTGTCAAGTTCCAAGTAGATACATATTTCCCTTCCATCGTCAAGCACGTACTCAAGAATCCCAAGGTAACTGATACGGCCATTGTCGTTACTTAAATAGAAAAAGCTGGTCCCCGGAATTCGCAAACCATACTCGTTAATCATCTCCTCAAAAAAATCGTAGCATCGGGTTACCTCGCCCGTCTTTTCGATTATCAAATCCGAGGTTGAAAAGCAGGTAGTTATCTGAAAATCGTATTTTTTAAAATATCCTCCAAGGTACTGATCGTTCAGGTGATTATATAGGTCTGCCTCGTGCTGGGCTATGTTCTCTAAATAGCGCTTAACCTCCGGATCGGTGTGTATTTTTTTTGTTATGGCAGGGAAAAGCACTTCGGCTATGGGATCACGTTCGTTACTCAGATTTACAGCAATCACTTTGCGAATATCACGATCCTTCCTTTCGGCATAATCCGATACCAGAAGAACAGAGTACACCGCAAAAAGGAATACAAGAATAAAAATATGGTGTGCAGAGAGCATGGTATTCAGCCCATGCTGTTTAAGAACAAAGATTACCACGGCAAGGCACAGAGCCATTCCATAAATAGTAGGCGTAAGCCCCAGAAGAAAGAAAAAAGCAATGGAAATGAGGCAGGAAACCGGTATCAGCCAATTAAGGAGGTAACGCTGTATTCGCTTTAGCAGATGTAACGATTTGTCTATTACGAGAATACCTGCAGCAACCCATAAGGATATGGAAAAATAGCCTAAAATGGAATGGTAGGAAAGGCTAATTATTTTATACGTTTCAAGGGCAATGGTTGAGTTGATAATCAGCGTTGAAAACAAAAAGTCGATGGCGAGAAAGGTTGAAAAAATGGCCATCCCCGATAAGAAAACGAGCAACAAGTCTCTGTATTTGCTTTCCTTAAGACTATTTTCCGATAGGTTCCAATAAACGTAACAGGCCAAAGCAAAAACGATTAGAGAATTAAGAAAGAAATCGCCTAAAGAGGGTAGCACCCACGAGTAGGCAAAAATTTCGGGTTCAAAAAGGGCCCAACCGGTTTGGGGAAGCCATTGAAAATAAAGGCTCAGCAAACGTATCGCGGGAAGTGTAATTACCAAAGTCAAAACGCTAAGCAAACCCTGCCTACGAACAGCAGGCAGCCAAAAGAATGTATAAAATGCGATAAGCAACGCAAAGAAACCAATCCAAACTAAGGTTGCTCTGATTTTACTACACTCTTCGTCAAAAAACTGTGGAATATGGCTAAGGTAAAATGCCGGTTGTGTTGAAAAAAGAGTGATAGGAAAAGCCCCCTCAACCGGCTCGGCCGAAACGGAATAATTTTCCAGAAAAGACAGCGAATGATGATACCGATTCCGTAAAAATTTGTTTTGGTACGGATAGCCGTATTTTACCTTCACCAACACCAAACCCTTTATTCCTTCGCCCGACAGCCAGTATGATAAACACCATGCGTTCTGGGCAAAAACAAGTTTTGTCGATTCCTCAGGAATCGATGATATGTCCAGGTTCTCAGACCAGAATATCAACTCATCATTTTCGAAAAGGAAAATGGCAAGCCCATCTCTTTCAAGCTTCGAATTGAGATTGGTGGTCAGGGTGTCGAAAAGCTGCTCAGTATTCTTTGCCTTTAAATATTGCTCCATCAGTACAGCCGTAGTCTCAAGCCCTTTTTTGGTCCTTTCCCTCAGGATGCTCTGGGCTTTATTGACATAGGGCGGCTTGGCCAATCGCTTGGTTGTCAGCGTAGGTGCAAATCGAATCAATGAAAACGATAGCAAGGAAATGGACAGAAAGGCCACAAATAGTATTTTAACCCTGTATTGCTTCACTTTGACAACCTTAAGTATGATTTATCAAACTGGTTTGAAGTAAAATAAATTCCAACTGACAAACTTAATGATTTAGACGCCACAATGGTCAGATTCGGACAAAAACTAAGCCATTTAATCATTGTATTCTAGGGGCACGTCAAATACACATTTAATTTTTGGCTAATGCATTCTGTTATTATAACGTTTCTCAGTGGTGATAAGGCTCGCCTCTGATAATGGTCATGGCCCTGTAAAGCTGTTCGAAAAAAATTAACCGTACCATTTGATGGGTGAAGGTTAAGCGCGATAGGGCTATGGTTGATCTAACATTTTTTTTCACCTCGTCCGATACCCCATAAGGACCGCCAATGATAAAAGTTAGCTCCCTAAGGCCCTGCACCATTTTCCTTTCGATAAGTGCTGCCAACTCCGTGGAGGTTGGTTGCTGCCCCAGCTCATCTAACAAAATGGTATCAGCACTTACCGTCAAATGCTTAAGGATTAACTTTCCCTCAGCAATGGCCTGCTGCGCAGGCGACAAATGCCTGACATCCTTGGGTTCGGGAATAATTTTTAATTCTACATCAATATATGGCTTAAGACGGGTCACATACAGGTCAATGCCCTTTTGAAGGTAGTCAATACTGGTTTTACCAACTGTTAAAACGGTAATTTTCATAGTGTTAATAATTATACTCTCTATAATATTTCATGGAGAGTTAATAGAATGGCTTTCGTCTTTAATTTGATTTTCCCAATTTTTTTGGCTAAATTTACATTTTAAATGTAGAATCCTTTTCAATAAATGGCTTGAATTTTGATGACAGATTGGAATGTTTTTGGGGTAGAATAACTTTCCGATTAATAGGTATGCCCCTGACAACATTCAGTTGCTAACCATAAAGCACGATTATGAAAAAGCATATATTGACCATATTGCTGCTGGTGAGCGTTGGGATTGTATTTGGCCTATACGCCACATCCGACCTCCCCAACATTATCGAGAAAGTATCTGTAGCTATGAGCAAGGGCGAATCTGCTGAGATTGCAAAATATCTAAACCCAACGGTTGAAGTCGAAATTCTTGGACAGGACAATATTTACAGCAAGGCGCAAACTGAGCTGATGCTTAAGGATTTTTTCGCCAAGAACAAGCCCAAATCGTTTAAAGTTAACCACCAGGGGACAAAAGGTGCCACAGGTTTTGCCATTGGGATTCTAATCTCTGAAACGGCCAGTTTTAGGGTATCACTCTTCTTTAAGGCCGAGAAAGAAACATATAAGGTACACCAGCTACGCATTGAAAACGGAGAATAAAACAGGTATGCTCTCCTTTTGGCTTAGGCTCTTATTCAGCGCCCCGATTATCTAACTCCTTGTATTTCAAATTGAATAAAATCATGCCCTTTATCGACTCACTCATTAACCTGGCCATTGCCGAGGATATTGGCGATGGCGATCACTCCTCGTTATCATGTATTCCGGCTGATGCCGTAGGAACGGTACAGCTAAAAATTAAGCAGCAGGGCGTATTGGCCGGTATTCAAATTGCCAGACAGGTGTACCAAAGGATTGACCCCGAAGTTAATTTCGAAAGCCATATGGATGACGGAGTGTTGGTGAATGTTGGTGATATTCCTTTTACAGCCACGGGCAGGGTGCACTCCTTACTACAGGCGGAGCGAATTGTGCTGAACATCATGCAACGCATGAGTGGCATTGCCACCCAAACTCGAGAGTACGTTGATAGAATAAAGGGAACCAACGCAAAGGTACTGGATACCCGAAAGACCACTCCGGGTATGCGAATATTAGATAAACTGGCCGTACGCATTGGGGGTGGCTTCAATCACCGAATGGGTCTGTTCGACATGATTATGCTGAAGGATAACCATATCGATTTTGCGGGAGGAATCGTGCAGGCCATTGGTATGGCCAATGATTATCTGAAGAAAACGGGGAAAGCGTTGGCTATTGAAATTGAAACGCGTAATCTTGACGAGGTTAGGCTGGTTTTGGCAACTGGCGGGGTGAACAGGATAATGCTCGATAACTTTTCGGTGGAGCAAACCCACGAGGCCGTTAAGCTGATAAATGGTCGGTTTGAAACCGAGTCGTCGGGGGGGATTACCCTTGAAACCATACGAAACTACGCCGAGGCCGGTGTTGATTACATTTCGGTGGGAGCCCTTACCCACCAGATAAAAAGCCTGGACATGAACCTGAAAAAAATATAATCGGGTAGAAGTTCGCTCTAAGCATTCCCATCGAACTTTCGGCATCTTACATTTGTTATAACTCAGGGGACTGACCTTGTGGTTTCCAGGATTTACTCATCGCCTTTATTTGGCTGATATTAAATTGGATTAATGGAAGGCAGAAAGCTATACGATGTGAGAACTGAGTTTAGCGCAGGGCATTTGAGCGGCGTTGATGATAACCCGCTGAAGCAGTTCGATGATTGGTACCTTGAGGCCGTTCGTGCCAAGTGCCCCGAACCCAACGCCATGTCGCTGGCCACTGCAACTGACGATGGGAAGCCTTCGGTGCGAATAGTGTTGCTGAAGGATTATGGAGCCCGTGGCTTCACCTTCTTTAGCAATTATAACAGCAAAAAAGGACAGCAAATCCTTCAAAATCCTCACGGTGCCTTGCTCTTTTTCTGGCCAAAGTTGGAAAGACAGGTACGGATTGAGGGGCAAATAGAAAGGGTGGACGATGCAGAGTCCGATGCCTATTTCCACAGCCGGCCCCGAGAGAGCCGCATTGGAGCCTGGGCCTCGGCACAAAGTCAGGTAATCCCCGACCGTGAGCATATAGATGGCTTAACCCGCGATTTTGCAAAACAATTTGAAGGCAAGCCCATTACGCGCCCCCATCATTGGGGGGGCTTCCTGCTGATTCCATCGCTCTACGAGTTCTGGCAGGGACGACCCAACCGTTTGCACGACCGGATACAATACACATTAACCGGTGGAAATTGGGTAATTGAAAGGCTTGCACCCTGATTTTCCTCTTCTTTTTTTAAAACTTTTCTTTAGAAAACAGCCATTTATTGTTTGGCAATTGCTGACAAACATCATTGGTTTGGAATTTGGCATGCCATAACTTTAAAACTTTAAAATTTGATCGCAGTATTAAAGTTTAATCTGTTCTAATATGTTTAAAATCAATACTCACCCTGTTCTTGAAGTCCCCACTCCCGAAACAGTTGCCTTCACATTCAACGGCAAAAAGGTTGTTGGCGAGAAAGGTTTTACCATTGCTGCTGCCCTGCACCAGGCTGGATTCCCTGTTCACAGCCATAGCCTCGATAACAGGGAGCGAAGTCTGGAATGCGGTATTGGCAAGTGTGGTGCCTGCGAGATGCTGGTTGACGGGCAAGTGAAGCGCATTTGCATTACCCCGGTTGACGGGGTGAAGGAGGTGCAGGAGATACCCCGCGAGTATACACCCTCCGTTAAGGAACCCAATAAACAGCTGTCCACCAAGGTGTATAAAACCACGGTGGCCATCATTGGTGCGGGACCTGCCGGATTGGCTGCGCGCGAGGTGCTGCTGGAACATGGAGTGGAGAATATTGTCATAGACAATAATTCCACCATTGGCGGACAGTTCAACATGCAAACACACCAGTTCTTTTTCTTTGAGAAGGAGAAGAAGTATGGCGGGATGAGGGGATTTGACATCGCCAAAACGCTGGCCGGCGAGAATCGCGAGGGGATTTTCCTCAACAGTACCGTTTGGGATATCCTTGAGGGCAAACGCATTGCCATAAAAAATATCAGAACCGATGAAATTTACTACGTTGAGGCTGACCATCTGGTGATTGCCACAGGGGCTGTTCCCTTTATGCCCACATTTGAGAACGATGATGTTCCCGGCGTTTACACCGCGGCAGTTGTTCAGAAGATGATGAACCAGGAGTTTACCCTGTTGGGTAAGAATGTGCTCACCGTAGGGGCTGGAAATATCGGGTATCTTACCAGTTACCAGCTGATGCAGGCAGGGGCAAAGGTAAAGGCTATTATCGAGGCCATGCCCCGCGAGGGTGGATTCCCCGTTCAGGCCAACAGGGTGCGCAGGTTGGGCATTCCCATCATGCTGAGCAAGATTTTGGTGAAGGCCATACCCAATAAGGACAGAACGGGTATTGTGGGAGCAGTGATTGCTGATTGTGAAAATTTTAAGGCCATTCCCGGGACAGAGCAAGTAATTGGCGACATTGACGCCATAAACATTTGCACGGGACTGGTTCCTGATGACCAATTGCTTATCAAAGGCAACGAGATATTTGGCCGTCATTGCTACGGCGCCGGCGATGCCATTCGCATAGGCGAGGGCACCAGCGCTGTTCTAAGGGGCAAGCAGGTGGCATTCGAAATTCTTCAGGAGCTGGGAGAACGGTTTTGTTACGATGACTATTTGGCCATTAGCAAGGAGTACATCGACAGCCAGCAGCACCCCGTGAGGGTGATTGAGAATCCCCATACTCCCACTGAGGAGCGCCGCCAGCAAAAACCTTTTGTTCTGTTAGACTGCCTATACGGCTTTGCATGCAACCCCTGTTCGTTTGCGTGCAAGCACGGGGCCATTACCAAATCCTCCACGGGTACCGTTCCTCAAATCGATTTCGATAAGTGCATAGGGTGCATGGATTGCGTTTACCAGTGCCCGGGGTTGGCCATCTTTGGATACAACTACAAGAAGGATTGGCTGTTTTTGCCCATTGAGTACGAGGCTGCCGAGGGGGCAGAGGTGTTTTTGGTAAATAACTCCGGGGAAAAGTTGGGCGAAGGTGTTATCGAAAAAATATTGAGAAAGCCCAACAAAACGAACATTGCAAGGGTAAAAAGCCTTGATGTTCACAATGATGATTTGACCAAAGTGCGCGGATTTATTGTGAAGAGCGATTATCCGGAGCCACTTAACCTGAGCCCCATTGAATACAAAACCGAGGAGAAAACCTACGTTTGCCACTGCGACGATGTGACTCTGGACGAGATACTGAAGACCATTGGGAACAGGAAATTTATCTCTGCCGATGAGATAAAGCATACCACGCGTTTGGGCATGGGAGCATGCCGTGGAAAGCGATGCATCAGGCGTTTGAAGACAGCGCTGATACCCATGGGCATTCAAATTGTTGGCGATGCCACTCCCCGCGGCCCGCTGAGCAACCAGGTGAGCATGGGTGAACTCTACCCCAAGGATGTGGCCGAAACCTACATTACGGGTATCAATGGCAAACCCGTCCGCATTGAGAAGGTGCAAACGTTGGTGGCAGGCGGTGGTATTGGTGGAAGTGCCCTGTTCAGGTATATGGCCGAGGCAGGGTTAAATCCGGTTCTAATTAATTTTGGTAGGGGAGCCAGCTGGCGCAACATTGCCGGCGGTCGCACAGCGTTTTCTCTTCCCGAGATATCGCAAATCGCTGCATCCAATCACCAAATATTCAAAGAGTTGCACTCCATTAGCAACATTGACTATCGCCCCATAAACTACGTAAACTTTGCCCACGACGACGCAACCTATCAGGCGTTGGACGCTTCCCGCGCCTGGAGCGATGCCTACATGGTGGAACCTAAGGATTTTTGTCGCGAGATATCGCCCTACTTCAACTGCAATCTCAAAACTTATAAGGCAGCACTGATAACCCGCGATTGCTGGCAGGCAACCCCCGGAAAAGTGGTTGATTTGCTTCGTAAACTGGGCATTAATCACGGTGGCAGGGTGCTGGAGGATTGCGAACTTATCAGCGTACAGCGCAATGGAAAAGGGTTTGTGGCCTTGGTTCGCGATCACGACAAGAGCTACATTGAGCTGCATGCCGAGACATTTGTTAATGCCCTGGGCCCCGAAGGGGAAAGATTTGCTCGTCAGTTGGGCATCAACACGGGTATATACCCCGTAAAACATCAGGCTTTCATTACCCGCCGTTTGCCATTCATGGGTGTCAACGGAGAACCGCTGGGAATGCTTATCGACCGCAGAAACTACAAGGGTTTTGTGGCCGTTTATGGACAGCAGTTGGCAGAAACAGGGCAGGTTATCGGTTGTGCTTCGCCCGCTGTGGATCCCATGGAGGCCGATAAAAACTTGAAAATCAATTCGCAGGAATTCATCGAGATTGTTTCCGAGGTATTCTCAGGCTGGATACCCGAGCTGAGTGCCGTGGGCTTTCAGGCCATTTGGGCAGGATACTACGTGGAGCCGCGCATGTTCATCGACCCCGAGCATGGGCTGTTTACCGGGCTTCGAGGGCAGGGCTTTATGCTGAGCATGGGCTTGGCCAAGCTGTACGTAGATGCACTGATGGGGAAACCTGTGCCCGAATATTTCGCACGACTGAGCCTCTCGGGCGACGGACTTCCCGAAAAGGCTTTCAAATAGTCAATATCTATTGGCTATTACTCTTGCTTTAGATATTTGGCAATAAGTGCCAACAATTTTGCGCTATCAATGGGTTTCGAGATATAGTCGTCGCAACCTGCTGCAAGAGCTTTTTCCCTATCGCTGGTAAATGCGTATGCGGTTTGAGCAATCACAGGAAGGTCGTTCCTAATCTCCTTGATATATTTTGTTGCCTTGTAACCATCTAAATCGGGCATTTTAATATCCATAAGCACCAAATCAATGTCCTGCCTCTCCTTAACAGTTTCTATAACCTCACGCCCGTTGGTGGCCCTTACAATAAAATAATCCTTGCCTGCCAGAACCTCTCTTATGAATAGAAAATTTGCATCATCATCCTCGGCCACAAGGATGTTTTTCCCAATCTTTACCTTTGAAACCATATGTTTTTCAACCTTTTCAAGTTTCTCTCCTCCTGACGCCACTCGTTTGTATGGAATTGTAAAGTAAAAGGTTGAGCCTTTTCCCACTTTCGATGTGAGCCATATATTTCCACCCATTTTTTCGATAAATGCCTTCGAAATGGAAAGGCCAAGTCCGGTTCCACCAGCTTGAGTTGAAAAACTGGTTTCAACCTGCCTGAAACGATCGAAAATAATCGTTCGGTTCTCTTCGGCAATACCTATTCCCGTATCTTCAATAAAAAACTCTATGAGATTGTCCTTCAAAACATAACCATATTTAACATATCCGGTTTTGGTGAATTTAAAAGCGTTTCCTACCAGATTTGACACAATTTGCTTAATACGGTTGCCATCGGTAATAATACGGCTATGAGAATCGGGTAAACCAAAGGAATAGCTGAACTCAATGTTTGCATCCTTCGCCTTTTGGCTAAAGAGCAGGAAAATTTCGTGCAATGCACTGTTGATATTGACCTCCACCTCATTGATGATAATCTGGTTTGCCTCTATCTTCGATATATCAATCAGGTCGTCAATTATTGAAAGCAGCTGTTTCCCACAACCTTCGATAACGCTCACGTATTGGCGAACATCAACTTCAGGAATATTAGGATTGGTTAATAGCTGTGAGAATCCAAGAATACCATTCATGGGGGTTCGCACTTCATGGCTCATATTGGCCAAAAATGCCGATTTCAGCCTATCGCTCTCCTCGGCTTTTTGTTTTGCCTGAGATAACTCCTCATTAATCAAACGATATTCAACGTTTTGTGCTTCAATCTCCTGATTTTTAATCATCAACTCTCTTTCAAACTTTTTCCTGTCGCTGATATCGCGATAAATACCATATACCGCAATTTGCCCTCCCTTAAAATAGATGGGTTTCCCTAAAATTGAAACATAAATTAATTTTCCATCCTTTCGTTTTCGTTGGGTTTCTCTTATCACAATATCGCCACCTGCCACTTTGTATGTAAGGCGAAGGCTTTCGTCTTTAAGCTCTGCAGGTACAATAAGCGAGTTGATACTTGCTCCCACTACCTCCTCCATTGAGAAACCATACATCCTACAGAATTCCTCATTGCAACGTAGCACAACATCCTTGGAATCGAGGATTACGATTCCCTCCGGTGAACTTTCGAATAGCTGTTCAAAGTAAGCTCGTTCAAGTTGAATGGTTTCCTCAGCATTTCGTCGTTCGGTTATATTCCTAACAATTGCTATGGCTTTGTTGTCGTCAACTTTTGCCATTCGTGCTTCAAAAATGGTATTTTTACCATGAAACGGAATTTCATATTCATAAACTTGAGTTTGGCCTGTTTCGAAAAGCAAAGCGAGATGCTTCGTAGTGAGGGAAGCAATTGGATCTTCCATAGCATCATTGACATTTTTACCGATAAACTCCTCCGGAGGCATCAAAAGCATCTCTCTATGAGGGTAATATATATCTTGAAATACCCCTTCGCGATTGAAAATAAACAGCAAATCGGGTATGGCTGTGAGCAAAGCCTGATTATAGGTATTTAGCTCAATAAGCTTATCTTTAGCCTCTTTGCTGCTGGTAATATCTTCGTAGGTTCCAAGAATTCCTTGAATAACTCCATCAGGGGAGCGTAAGGGGACTTTACTGGTCCTTAGCCAAATGGTATCCCCTTTGGGAGTAGTTTGTGGCTCCTCGAAGCCAATCTTCGGGAATCCCGACTTAATAACAGCCATATCGTCAGCTCGATACAAATCAGCCTGTTCCTTCCAAGGCATTTGAAAATCATTTTTCCCTATCAGTTCCTTGGGGTGTCGATACCCTGCATCCTTTGCAAATGCTTTGTTACAGCCCAAAAAGTTCAGATTCAGGTCTTTCCAAAACACTCTCACGGGTATGGTGTCAAGAATGGATAACAGCAAACCTCTCGACTCTTTCAATTCATCTTCGGCCACTTTTCTTTCTGTAATATCCGATAGTGCACCCAGTACCCGAATGGGATTCCCCTGATTATCCTTTGCGACAACTTTTCCCCTGTTATTCACCCACTTATAGTCTCCGTCCTTGGTTTTATACCTTACTTCGAGACTAAACTCGTTGAGCCCTTCGGCCATTGATTTTTGAGCAAATATTGCAGCCCATTTGATGTCATCGGGGTGGAGAAGTTTTTTTAAATTTTCAAGATTGGCTTCAAACTCTCTCGGTTCGTAACCCAGCATGGTGTACAAACGGTCATTAAAGAATATTTTATTGCTGTCGGTACTCAAATCCCATATTGCATCGTTGGTGGCATCGAAAACGAGCCTGAGCCTCTCCTCGCTCTCCCTGAGCGATTCCTCCATAAGCTTCCGCTCGGTAATATCCATCTCCACGCCATCCCACACAATGTGACCGTTGGGCAATTCTCGGGGTGCGGAAGATATTGATACCCACCTTATTCTACCATTTTCTTCCAGATGGCGAACTTCGGCTTTAAATGGCTCCATTTTTTCAAAAGCCTCACGTTCCAGCCGAGCCAAAAGGGCCTTGTCATCGTCATGAATTTTATCGTATAATGCTTTATGGTTCTTGATCACTTGCTCCGCTGTCAGCCCATGAACTTTTTCCACGTTTGCACTTAAATACGTGAAATTTCTTTCGCTTCCGTCCTTACCAAAATCTAGTTGGAAAATCATCCCCGATGGTAGGTTGTCGCTAAGAGTACGTAACGAAATTTCTCTTTCCTGGAGTTCTTCCTGTATAAGCTTACGATGATTAATATCCCTATGAGATCCAACAACCCGAACAGGTTTACCGGAACTACTATATTCCACTATTTTCCCTTTGGCCTGTACCCAATGCCACCTCCCATCCTTCCTTCGCATCCTATATTCCACATCGTAGGCATCAATCTCGTTGTTGAAATATTGTTGGAGTTGTCGTTCAGTAATTTCTAAATCATCAGGGTGAAGAAGGCTTTTCCATGCATCATAGTTGCCTTTAAATTCATTTGCTTTGTATCCTAGCATGGTGTAGTATCTATCGCTAAAGAACACTTCCTGTGTTTCCAGGTTCCAATCCCATACGGCATCATTGGTTGCTTCGAATACAAACCTAAGCCTCTCCTCGCTCCTTTTTAGCGCTTCCTCCATCAATTTCCGTTCGGTAATATCCAACTCCACACCATCCCACACAACATGGCCGTTGGGCAATTTCCTCGGGGCTGAATTTATTGATACCCAACGAATTTTACCACTATCCTCAACCAAGCGAAACTCAGCTCTGTAAGGCTTCATCTGCTCAAAGGCCTCGTGCTCCAACCTTGCAATAAGTTCTATATCATCCTTATGGATATGGTCATATAAAACTCTGTGGTCTTGAAGGACTTGCTCGGGAGAAATGCCATAAATCTGCTCAATGCTTGCACTTACATAGGTAAACTTCCTCTCTTTGCCATCCTTTCCAAAATCGAGTTGAAAAATAACCCCTGATTGTAAGTTGTCACTGATTGTACTCAGTGTAAGCTCTTTCTCCTTAAGGGTTTCCTCCATCAACTTTTGCTTTGTGATCTCTCGCGAAACACCAAATGTGCCGATAATGGCGCCATGTTCGTCGCGCAGGGGGGCTTTGCTGGTCGAAACGTAGGTAACACTGCCGTCGGGCCATGTTTCTTTCTCCTCAAAGCCAATTACGGGAATCCCGGTTTGAATTATATTCTGCTCCATTTCATACGTCCACTTTGCGTGCGTGACTGAGAAAAAATCGAAGTCGGATTTTCCCACCACATCATTGGGTGAAGAAAATCCAAAACGGCGGGCCACCTCGGTGTTTACCCTAATGAATTTCGAGTTCAAATCTTTAAAGTAGATTTGATCCGAAATATTCTCCATGAGCGAATTAATAAGAAACAGCTCCTTGCTCAGAGCTTTCTTCGCCTCATGGCGCCATGATACATCGCGAACGATGGCCTGTATGGCCGGGCCCTGCTTTAAATCAACTCTGTTCAAGCTAACTTCAGCGTGGAATGGAGTTCCATCATACTTGGTATGTACCCATTCGAAGAATTGGGGAGTGCCGGCAAAGGCAGCATCAATCCTTTCTTGCGACTTCTCAACCGATAAACGCCCATCGGGCTGATATTCTGGAGAAAAATCGGATGGAGGATGACCAATGATTTGCTCCTTTTTGCAACCGAATATTTTTTCTGTTTGGGTATTACATTCAATAAAGATTTCCTGATTCATCAGGAAAATGGCATCGTTGGCCATATCGAAAAGGGTTTTAAACTTCATCTCGCTTTCCACAATCTCGTTCTCAATCCTTTTACGATCTTCAATATTTCTAAACTCTGATATCCGTATCGTTTTCCCTTGATGTGTTATTTGTTTACCATGAATTTCCAGGGCGTAAGTACTGCCATCCTTTCTAACACCCGTAACTTCATAGGGCTCTTCATAGCCCGATTCGATGTGACCTGTTACAGTGTCCCTATGGTCGAGAACAATAAGCAGCAGCACGTCCATGCCAATCAGCTCATGATGTTCGTACCCTGTCATCCTCCCCATCTCACTGTTAGCTTCGACGATAATACCCTTATCATGAATAATAATACCCCCAAATGAAGCTTCAGCCAGAGTGATATATCGTTGTTGGTTTTCCCGGAGCGATTGCTCCAGTTCGTCAGTATCCGGAATCCGGTGTAGTGATATCAACACAGAAAGAATTTCGTTGTTCTCGCTCAACCTATGTACACTCTCACTGAGGGAATATCCATGCCACTTGCCATCTTGATGCTTCAACCTGATTTTGCAGGTCAATTCCCGGGTTTCGTCTTGTTTCAACAGGAGTTCGCTTTCCAACTTGGCCAATTTTTTCTTGTCATCCGGATGTAGAAATTCAACAAAATCCACGGGTTCAATTATTTTGGAAGCACCATACCCTAAAAACTCTTTTACATCCCGATTTGTGTATTCAACCACTTTGCTGGTTAAATTTTTAATGATCAACAAGAAGGGCATTTTCTCAAAAATGTCCGTTGGTAGAGGATTGCTATTTGAGTCCATAGCCTTAAGTTTGATGAATAGAGGTTAAAGATAGTCCAAAAAAGGTTTTTTAAAAATTGATTTTGATCACCAAAAAAAAGAACATTTAGGAAAATGAGTACATGATCAATACGTAGTCTAATCACTGCTGGGCAGAGTAAAGTAGAACGTACTGCCCTTGTGGGGCATACTCTCAACCCAAATCTTCCCACCGTGCTTTTCAATAAATTCTTTGCAAAGAATTAATCCCAACCCTGTACTCGGCTCTTGTTCTGTTCCCGGACGCGAAACCTTTTTATTTATTTTAAAAAGGTTTTCAGTGATTTCTTCAGGCATTCCGATACCATTGTCCTGTATGGAAATCTGCACAAAACCATGGTCGTCCTTATGGGATGCCAACTTTATGCTTCCCCCTTTGGGGGTAAATTTAATGGCGTTGGATAAAAGATTTCTGAATATAGTTTTAACAATTTCCCTGTCCGCAAGAACATCGATATTGGCATCAATATCATTGCTTATGGAATGATTTTTTTGCGATGCCTGATGAGTCAATATGCTGATTACCGAATCGGCCGCCGATTTCAGCCTGATCTTCTCCGCGTAAAACCGTTTTCCTCCCCTCTTAATCAATGCCCAATTCAGCAAATTTTCCAACAACTCGTATAAATTCTTAGCTGTGAAAAGAAGAGTTTTGGCTATATCCTCAATATCCTCCTTAGGCATTTCCAAAATTCCTTCGCTCATCATCTCGGTAAGCCCGATGAATCCTTGAAACGGACCCTTAAGATCGTGAGCAATGATGGAGAAAAATTTATCCTTCTCGGCATTGACCTTCTGTAAAGCCTCATTCTGCTTTTTTATCTTTTCTTCATTCTTTTTCCTGTCGTTAATATTGAGGGTTAGGCCTATCAATCTTATGGGTTTCTCATCGGGATCTCTTTCTACCACACGCCCGTAGTTAGAAAACCAATGGTAATCTCCGGTTCTGTCCTGTAATCTGAAATCGGCTGTGTAAAGGGTTGACCGACCCACAATATGATTGGTCAGGCTTTGCTTTAATCCCGGGAGATCATCGGGGTGAACCAACTGGTAAAATTTGTCGATGGTTGGGGGAATTTCATTCCGTTTATACCCCAGATCGAAAAATATCTTCTCACCACCCGTTCTTTCGCCGGTAATAAAATTATTCTCCCATGGATCGAGACCCACAGCCAATACGGCCAATTCAAACAGTTCCCGAGCGGCATGTACATCGTTGCCTGCCTGTTTTTGTTCGGGAGAACGGCGACTTTTTCTCCATGCCAAAAGAGCTAACAGGAGCAGGAGCACTGATGATGCCAGGATAACAAGCGCAACAATATTCTCTTTCATAAATCGTGATAAATTAAAGAGCCACTATTTAATCAACTTGATCTCAGAGAGTAAAACTACAGCCCTCCTTGTCACAAAGGCAACAATATTTTGAACAATTTATAGGTTTTTTATCTTTTTTCAAAGATTTCGTCCTTATTTTTAAATCTCTCCTCTGGGTTAAATTTGAATATCGGGTTTAACATTCAGCCTCCTCTACTTGAAACAAAATAGAAAGGGGGTTGTACCCCTTTGTTGGTCAACCCCCTCACACATATTGCCTACCAATGCTTAACCTTTCGCTAAGCCGCTAATCCTCTCCAGCAGTGCTTTAATTTTTGCCTCGGCATCGGACTGCTTACGGCGTTCGGCAGCTACCACTTGCTCAGGAGCACCATTTATAAACTTTTCGTTACCCAATTTTTTCAAAACGCTGGCAAGAAAGCCCTGATAGTAATTGAGTTCGTTATTCAACTTTTCAATCTCTTCATCCACGTTGATAAGACCTGCCAACGGAACGAAAAATTCGGTGGTTTGAACCATGAAGCTCATGGCACCATCAACCTTTTCGGTTACGTACTCCACCTTGTCAAGTCCGGCCAATTTTGAAATTACGCTCTCCAACCCCTCGTTCAATTTGATATTTCCCTTAACTAAAAGGGATACGGTATTTTTATTGGGAATGCTTTTTTCCTGTCTAATGGAACGGACACTGGTGATGATTTCTTTGGCAGTTTCGAACTGCTCCAGTAGTTTTTTATCGAATTTCCCTGTCTTTGGTAAAGAACAATTCATAATGCTTTGCCCACCCTTTCTCTCGTATATATGTTGCCACAGTTCCTCGGTAATAAATGGCATAAAAGGATGCAAAAGTACAATGAGCCGTTCGAACAGGGAGATTACCGCACGGTATGTAGCCCCATCAATGGGCTGCTGGTATGCCGGTTTAACCATTTCGAGGAGCCATGATGAGAATTCGTCCCAAAAGAGTTTATAGACATTCATCAAAGCATCGGATATACGATATTTGTCAAAGTCGGCATTCAGCTGCGCGATGGCCTTGTTCAGCACATTTTCGAACCACTCAATGGATGCTTTGGCCACCAAGGGCTGAGCGATGGAGTCGCCAACTGTCCAGCCTTGCACCAGTCGGAATGCGTTCCAGATTTTATTGCAGAAATTCCTACCCTGCTCGGGAAGGCTCTCGTCAAAAAGCAGATCGTTTCCTGCGGGTGAGCATAGCAACATGCCCACGCGCATTCCGTCAGCACCATACTTGGCCATCAGGTCAAGCGGATCAGGGCTGTTGCCCAACTGTTTGCTCATCTTGCGACGCTGCGAATCGCGAACCATACCTGTGAGGTAAACGCTGTTGAATGGCCTTTTGCCAGTGTATTCATACCCTGCAATGATCATGCGCGCTACCCAGAAGAAGAGAATATCGGGAGCGGTAACCAAGTCGTTGGTTGGGTAATAGTATTGGATATCCGGATTGTCAGGTTTTTTAATTCCGTCGAAAACCGAAATGGGCCACAGCCACGAGCTGAACCACGTATCTAACACATCCTCATCCTGCTTCAGCTGATCAAGATTAAGCTGCCGGTTGCCCGTTTTTTCCCGGGCCAGCTTCAATGCCTCCTCCTCGTTTTCGGCCACCACAAATCCTCCATCGGGGAGATACCATGCCGGGATGCGGTGTCCCCACCATAGCTGGCGCGAAAGACACCAGTCCTTCACATTCTCCATCCAATGCCGGTAGGTGTTGATGTACTTATGGGGATGCAGCTTGATTTCGCCATTGAGCACTGCCTCCAGGGCTGGTTTGGAAATTTCTTGCATTTTAAGAAACCACTGCATGGAGAGTTTTGGCTCAATAACTGCATCGGTGCGTTCGCTGTATCCAACCTTATTTGTGTAATCCTCAATTTTGGCAATGTGCCCTGCAGCTTCCAAATCCTTCACAATGGCTTTCCTCACCTCAAACCTGTCCATGCCGATGTAGAGTTGAGCTGCGGGGCTCATGGTGCCGTCGTCGTTGAAAATATCAACCGACTCAAGGTTATGCTTGTCACCCAGCATGTAGTCGTTGATATCGTGAGCAGGAGTAACCTTCAGCGCTCCCGTCCCAAACTCCATGTCAACGTATTCATCGTAAATAATGGGAACGCTGCGATTGATGAGCGGAACCAACACCCGCTTCCCCTTTAGATGGGTGTAGCGTGGATCTTTGGGGTTGACGCAGAGGGCAGTATCACCAAGGATGGTTTCGGGGCGGGTGGTGGCAATCACCACAAAGCCATCCTCACCGTCCATAGGGTACTTCAGGTGATATAGCTTACTTTTCACCTCGCGGTAGATCACCTCCTCGTCCGAGACGGCAGTTTTGGCCTGGGGATCCCAGTTAACCATCCGCACGCCACGGTAGATTTGACCCTTATTGTATAAATCAACAAAAACGTGGATAACGCTTGCCGACAGCTTCTCATCCATGGTAAAAGCCGTGCGTTCCCAATCGCATGCAGCACCCATTTTCTTCAGCTGTTCGAGAATGATACCACCATGCTTCTCCTTCCACTCCCAGGCATGTGCAAGGAACTCATCGCGGGTGAGCTTGTTTTTATCAATCCCCTCAGCCTTCAGTTTGGCCACAACCTTGGCCTCGGTGGCAATGGATGCATGGTCAGTTCCCGGAACCCAACAGGTATTCTTCCCCTGCATGCGGGCACGGCGGATGAGCACGTCCTGAATGGTATTGTTGAGCATATGACCCATGTGCAACACTCCTGTGACATTGGGAGGGGGAATCACTATGCAGTATGGCTCCCGATGGTCGGGAACGGATCGGAAAAGGTTGTTGTCGAGCCAGTATTTATACCATTTGTCCTCAACCAGGGCTGGATTATACTTCGTTGGGATTTCCATTGCTAAAAATGAGTTTATCAGTAAAAACGGCTGACAAAGTTAAGAAATTTGGCATATTTGCACCTCGAATCCTTTTTGATAAATCAAAAAATTGGTATTACCCAATTAAAAATGTAACACTTACAGTTGAAAACTAAATGAAACCAACAAGCGCATGGCTTATTCTGATCATTGCAGGGCTATTTGAAACGGGATGGGCTATTGGACTGAAATACTCCGATGGTTTTACAAAATTTTGGCCATCCATAGCCACGGGTGTGTCAATGGCCATTAGCGTTTGGCTATTGGCAGTTTCACTTAAATCACTTCCTGTCGGCTCGGCATATGCCGTGTGGACCGGTATTGGGGCGGTAGGAACAGCCATACTCGGGATATTCCTTTTTAATGAATCGAAAGAATTGCTCAAACTATTTTTTATCCTGATGATAATCGGTGGGATAGTGGGATTGCGCTTTGTTGCAAAGTAACAATTCTCAAAAAGGAATGGTACATATAGAACCCTCCTATAAAAAAAGAAACTTTTTTTTATTTGTCTATGGTGTCACAATATGCACCATAGCCCGTTTATTGAATCTGATCCATTGTTATAACTCTCAATGTATGTAAACGACAGCCTATAATTTACCGGCCAACTGTCACAAATCATTATCTTTTTTTTCTCTAACTATCAAAATATTCGGCATCACCTTGCCTTTTCAATCCTTTTTACGGATATTTGTATAGAAACTAAATAATACTACCATGAATATTACTAACCTTGCGCGTTGGTATGGCTTGGTACTCAGCGCGTCACTTATTCTGAACATTCAAGCTGCCAGGAGTCAGGAGTTTGATGTATTGTTTTACGAAGGATTTGAGAACGCCGGAGCTATTCCTTCGGGATGGACTCAGCTCTTTGTGTATGGTAGCCGCACCTGGCGTTTCGAAAACGGTGGATATGCGCCACCGAGTGCCCCCACTTTCCGACATCCTCCCATGGCCCACACTGGTCAGTATAACGCTCTTTTTCAAGACCAGAGCATTGGCCCAACCCGAAAATTAGTAACTCCTAACATCAACCTGGTTCCTAATGGTGCTCCAACCATTAAACCCACCTTAACCTTTTGGCATGCCCAGGACTCATGGGCAGGTGCAACCGACGAGCTAAAGGTATATTACCGTAGGACAAGCAGTTCGAGTTGGGTACTACTTGACCATTACACTCAGACAACGTCAAACTGGGAGTTGAGAGAAATATTGCTGCCCGATGATGCAAAAACTGAAACTTGCCAGCTTGCCTTCGAAGGCAAATCGAATTGGGGCTGGGGAGTGTGCATCGATGATGTGAAAATTGAAGAGAGAGGTAGGATTGACCGCAAAGTGGAATCGTTTAGCGTAGCACAGAAAGCTTCCGCATTGCCCTCAGGATCAACTATTAATATTTTTGGCAATCTGCTTATTCTGGTTACAGGTAACCATTTGGACATACCCATCAACTCAATTAAAATAAACTATACCGGAACCAATATAGAAGATATTGACCAGATAAGTTTGTATCACACTCGTGACTCAACCTTTTCGGTTAAAACCAAGATTACAACGGATATCAGCATCAACGGGAATGAAATTACCTTTTCGCCCTCTTTCAATTTGAAAACAGGGAACAACTACATTTGGTTTGCTTTTGATATTAGCGACGAAGCTGAGCACGGCAACATTGTGGATTTTAGCATAGATGCCAATTCGGTTCTACTTGGCGACAACTCGTTCCCTGCATCTCCAAGTAATCCCAGTGCCTTTGCCACCATTCATGAATCGCTCTTTTTCACTAACTTCAGCACCGATGAGGGGTGGGTAAGAACCAATCTCTGGCAAATTGGCATACCCCAGGGTTTGGGCATCTTTGACCCTGATTACGCATTTTCGGGAAGCAACGTTCTGGCAACAAATCTAAGCGGGAATTATCCTCCCGAAATTTCCCCTGAAACCAGAGAAACTGCCGTAACACAACCTGTAAACGCAAAATATTACAAGAATCTCAACCTTAACTTCAGACGCTGGCTAAATATCGACTACTTCGATAAAACGAGCATTAGGATTTCCAACAACGACGGGATAACATGGAATACCATTTATCAGAATAACACCAGCGTGCTGGATAGGAATTGGCAACCCATAAAAATTAATATCAGCCCGTGGAGTACTAGAAAAGCTAACATTCAGATCATGTTCTCCATGGATACTACCAACTATTCTACCGAGTATGGTGGTTGGAATATCGATAATTTTGCCATTACCGGCGAATTTATCCACAGCGATGTGGGGGTCAAAGGGAAAATATTGCCTGTGCAGCAATGCGGCCTCTCCAATCAAGAACCCGTTTCGGTAATTGTAAAAAACTATGGCGGCCGTAAAGTTAATGTTCCCTTCGAGGTGGGTTACTCCATCAACGGGGGGGCTACTTATACCAAAGAATGGTTTACCGACGCCATTGCCAGCGAGGTGGATGATGATGGCGATGATGAAATGGAATTCACCTTTACTACTCCTGCCGACCTTTCAGTTCCAGGGTTAAAAAATCTGGTATTCAGAACATTCCTAAATGGCGATCAGGATGCTTCCAACGATTCGTACAGCACAACGCTTTACGTTTTTCCCACGGTGGCATACCCCTATCAGGCCTCTTTCGAGTCCACATCTTCTTACTGGTATCCAACGGGTACCAATAGCAGCTGGCAATGGGGAACGCCATCTGGCACTGTCAACAACAAGGCATCGCACGGCACAAAGGTATGGGCTACCGGATTGGCTCAGAATTACAAGAACAACGAACTTTCGTATCTGGAAAGCCCCTGTTTTGACCTAACCACTGCTGAATACCCAGTATTTTCATTCGACTATATAATGCACATTGAACCGGGCATCGACGGAATGGCCATACAATACTCGGTTGACGGTGGCCCCTGGGTTTGGCTTCCTGCTCATGACGACTATGCCTTCAACTGGTACGATACCGGAAATGTTGTAGCACTTAATTCCGCAGGATGGAGCCAAAACAAAACCAACTACGTTACTGCCAAAACACTACTCCCCAATGACGTTATAGGATCGAGCAGTGTGAAATTTAGATTCGTTTTCGCTTCCAACCCGAATAATACGTACGAAGGAGTAGCCCTTGATATGATAAAGGTTTACGAACTACCCTACGATATTGGTATCACCGAGCTTATCAGTCCTGTCAGCGACTGCGAAATTGGATTAAATGTTCCCCTTGAGCTTAAACTTGAATGCTTTGGTATTCGCCCCATACCGGAGGGTACAGAAATACCTTTAAAAGCACAGGCCAACTCAGGCAATCTGAAGTCTGAAATCATAGCGCTCCCGTACGAGTTAAGCCTATCCAATCCATCGCTTGACTACACTACAGTAAACAAATTCAACCTATTCAATGCAGGCGAACATAGTATTTTGGCTTATACAGACCTTGCTGCTGATGACGACAGAAGCAATGATACCCTTAAGGTGGAGGTTTCAGTACTAGGCATGCCTAGCTTTTCTATAGGCCCCGACATTGGCACCATGGAGCCCGATTCCATAACTCTGGATGCTGGAGAAGGCTATGCAACCTATGCATGGTTTAAGTGGAATGAGGTGGATACTTGGGATCCGGTTGGAACCGACCAAACCTACGATATCGAAGAGAATGGATGGGGAATGTATAAAATTGAAATCACCAATAGTTTCTCCTGCTTTGCCAAGGATAGTTTAACCATTGCACAATCGGATAAAGATGTGGGTGTTCTCTCCATCAACAACCTGACTGATGAATGTTTGCACTCCGATCCCATTAGTCCATCGGTAACCCTTAAGTTCTATGGTTATGCTCCCTTCGATGGCATCGAAAGTTTTCCTGTAGTTACTGAAGTTGACGGCGTTGTGGAACTCACCGAAGAGTTTACACCTCCCCTAAACTGGGGTGATGAGGAGTCCAACGAAGAGGCTATTTTCACCTTTACCGGAACCATCGATCTGAGCGAAGCGAAGGATTACAATATCTCCATATATACCGGCTATGGTTTGGATCTCAATAGGCATAACGATACCACAAGTGTGCAGGTATCTACCTGGGGATTGCCCAACGTGACTGCTTTGGTTAAGAAAATAGAATCAGAATACATATCAGCAGATACGATTGTGACAACCAGTGCTGACACTCTAACTTTTAAAGCATCCGATGGATTTGCATCCTACCTATGGGAACGACAACTTCCGGGGCAGGCCTCCTGGTCGCCTTTGGCCAGTGGACAAACGCTAAACCTGAGTACTGTTTCCAACAATTTAATATCATCACGGTACAGGGTTACCGTGTCGGCATACCACGGCTGCGGTAACGATTCCGATACCATTTTTGTCAATGCCAGTGATCTGGCCATAGAGGCCATACTAAGTCCCGATGCTACGCTTTGCCACTCAGACAATGCCACTCCGCTTAGCATTGTTATCAAAAACAAGGGGCGTGATACGTACCCCATCGGAACGGCAATAGAAGCCTTTGTTTCAACCCCGATAAACGATCAATCGGAGACGATAATTCTTACCAATCCCTTTACGCCGGGAGAAGAGATGATTTACCAATTCCCGCAAATGGAACTTCTACCCATTGGCGATAATTACATCAGCTATTCCGTTGGCATTGACAACGATCCGATTCCCGAAAACAATACCCTGGATCTTTTAACCACGGTTAATCCATCGCCAAGCGTTTCGATTACCCCATCGGTTCTTTACAAGATATTTGGGCCTTCTGAATCGTACGAAATTGAGCCTGAATACTCCGAGGATGTTACCAGCTTCCTATGGCAAGACAATAGCGTTGATACAATATATATCATATACGGTTCTCCCGCCTTTGAGAACTATACTGTTATTGTTGAGAATGCCTATGGTTGTACAGATACAGCCAATCTGAGGGTAATCGCCAATGATCTCGCCATTTCACAAATCTCCTCACCCAAAAGCGATTGTATCTTAAGCGATGATACTCCCGTTACCTTTACCATTTTCAATAATGGTAATACTACCTATCCTACAGGCCATGAAATAAATGTTGAATTATTGGTGGACGGCTCTCCATTTGCTAATGAAACCATAGTACTCCCCAGCGATCTGGTTTCCAAGGCTTCAATGACTTTCTCCCTAGTACAATCACTTGATTTATCGTCAGTTGAAAGTGCCACCATACAGATTAACATTTCATCCGCATTGGAAGAGGTTTACTATACCAATAACAGCATGAACAAGACGGTAGTTCCATTGGGTTATCCCATAATTACTCTTGGCCCCGATCGCGAAGTACATGCATGGGAAGAGATTCTTGACCCCGGATATTACAATGGCTATCTATGGCAGGATGGAAGCACCGAAAGAACTTTCACCGCTACAGAATCGGGGACATACAGTGTTACTGTAACCGATTTCTCTGGATGCCAAGGTGATGCCGAGGTAACGCTGACCTTCTTTGTCGATGACCTTGGTGTAACTGATTTGTTACAACCCATTTCGGCTTGCGAACTCACCAATAGTGAGATTGTAGAGTTTACTGTGAAAAACATGGGCACCCACACCTTTACAGCGGGGACTCCGATTGACATTGGATTTTCGCACGATGGTCAGGATCATACCGAAACCATTTACCTTGATGAAGACCTTGCACCGGATGAGGAATTGACGGTAACCTGCTCCGAAACGGTTAACCTTTCGGAACGAAAGGTACACGACATCACCATTTGGGTAGAAGTTGACAACGATATGGTATCGGCAAATAACACTGGAACCTACCAGGTGAACGCATATCCCGATGTGGACTTCTCATTTAACATTGCCGATGGATTTTACTCAAATCAGCCATATATCCTCGATGCAGGTGAAGGCTATGATTCTTATCTGTGGCAAGACGGTTCCACCGATCAAACCTTTTTGGTTACTGAAACCGGACTATACAGCGTTACCGTTACCAACGAGTATGGTTGCGTAGGGTATGATGAAGTATTTATAACCATTCTTATACCCGATTACAGCATTACCACAATTACTGTGCCCGTTTCAGCTTGCCAACACAGTGCCGCCGAACAGGTTACCGCATACATCGGAAATGTGGGTACTGATACCCTTTGGATTGGCGATGAACTTCTCCTTACCCTATGGCTGAATGGAGAAACGGTTGATACAGAGACTTTCTCTGTTATACAAATCATTGAACCGGGCGGAACCCTTCAGTTCACATTCGACCAAACCATCGACCTGAGCGGGACGGGTTCATACAACGTTGGTGTTGAAGTCACCCATCCCCTCGATCAGAATGTTAGCAATAACCTGATGACGGTATCGGTTGAAACCTTCCCTGCTCCCGTTGTTAATCTGGGTGGCAACCAGGTTTCCAACACAGGACCTGTCATTCTTGATGCAGGTCCCGGATTCGCCAGTTACCTATGGCAAAATGGATCTACGGCTCAAACCTTTACGGTTACCGTAACAGGCACATACAGCGTTACCGTAACAGACTACAATGGTTGTCAAGGTTCCGATGAGGTTCATGTTGCCATACTTATCCCCGATTATGGTATTACTGATATCATATCGCCGGTAACATCATGCCAGCTTACAGAGAACGAATCGGTTATTGTGGAAATTTCCAACTTTGGTACCGATACCCTTTTGGTTGGTGACATTCTTCCGATTACCCTATTCTTAAATGGCGATGAGGTTGTTTCGGAAGATTACATACTGCCGCAACGGTTTGAACCTGGCGATATTATCGAATTTACATTTAATACCACCATTGATCTCAGCCTGGCGGGTGAATACACCATAGCAGTTCAAACCGATCATCCGCTGGATCAGACCGCTGCCAATGACCAATTCACTACCGATTTTGAAATTTATGCTAATCCGGTGGTTGACCTTGGTCCCGATCAAACCATTAATGAGCCAATGGTTCTGGATGCTGGAGCAGGTTACGTTTCCTATTTATGGCAAGACGGTTCCACCGGACAAACATTCACCGTTACCCAAACAGGTCTGTACCATGTTACGGTTACCGATGAAAATGGCTGCGAAGGATATGACGAGGTATTCATCATCTACGATGATACTCCATACATAATCATCAGCGAAGTAATATCTCCGGTTGACGATTGCAATCGACCCAATCTTCCGGTAGAGGTTATTCTTACCAATCAGGGTGGTGGTCCGGTTACTCCGGCCACACCATTCCAAGTGGTTTACAAAATCGGAACCATGGCGCAGGCAACCGAAACCGTTACTGTTAGCCAGCCATTCAATGTTGGCAGCTATATGAACTACACCTTTAATCAAGGGCTTAATATTGCCGCCGGCGATTATACAATCAATTTTTGGACTATTTATGAGGGGCAACCCAGCGAGCAAATGGTACACAATACTGCGATATTGCCATCTCCTGTATTTAGCCTTGGCCCCGATTCGCTTAAAGTAGAATTCCCATACGTGCTCATAGCTGGGATAGACAACGTCCAATACCTCTGGAGTAATGGCAGTACAGAATCTTCCATCACTGCATATGAAACCGGGACCTACTGGCTCACGGTAACCAACAGCTATGGTTGCTCTGCTTCCGATACCATATACTTATATGAAGGTAACTGGATAAATATTATTCCGGGTTCGGAAACGCTTGTCAAAGTTTATCCCAATCCGGTGCAAAAAGTACTCAGCGTTGAAGTATTTCCGCAACAATATGGCACGTTTACCTTTGAAATATTCTCATCGTTGGGACGAAAATTGTACCATAGAAAAACTCAACAGGGTAGCCAATTTGTTGAAGAAATCACGATGGAAGGATTTAGCCCTGGAGTATATCTACTGAAAGTTTCCAATGGTGGTCGTTGGGTAACAACACGAATTGTCGTCAACAGGTAATCCGATACCGGTTACCTATAAACAAAAATAGAATAGCCCCGTGAATTTTAATCACGGGGCTATTTATTATTAAATGAATGCGTGGAACACACAATATCCTATATTAAGCGAAGAAAAAGGCAATGAAATAAATTAGCGAGATAACTCTGCAGTATTTACAAATAGTTTGATATTCCGAACGGTTTAAAAAGCATAAACCGGCCAGATATTTTTAGCATTGGATTATATCTTAAACTTTCATATTGACTTGGAAAACGTAGCTGATTAAAACCAACAACGCCCCGCGAGCGGCTTGCTCACGGGGCGTTGGAAGGCTGGCGGCGACCTACTCTCCCACCTGTTCGGCA
>ENA-UPXM01000109-UPXM01000109.1-activated-sludge-metagenome-genome-assembly--contig:-NODE-109-length-105563-cov-75.222410_pt1 | contig 105563 bp, 100 predicted proteins | sample MGYA00238178_ERZ772708 | MGnify/ENA primary metagenome ERZ772708 (study PRJEB29002, sample SAMN05720212) | activated sludge metagenome | isolation source: anaerobic digester from wastewater...
GGTCGGGGCGAGAGGATTTGAACCTCCGACCCCCTGCTCCCAAGGCAGGTGCGCTAGCCAGACTGCGCTACGCCCCGTAGTGGAGCCTTATAGCAGAGGGTATATGGCATGGCAAGCACTTTTTCTCCAGCTATTCACGGCCTTAAGCCCCGGGATAAATTGACGATATGAGTGCTTTTTCGGCCGTACTTTCACGCCGTCAGCAATAAGGGGATACAAAGGAGCCGCATCCCTTTCGCAGTAGCTCCACTCTACCGATAATACGGTCCGCGCTGCCTTTTCAAGCTCAGGCATCGCGTTCAAGGATCATCCTGCAGACATTCTCTTCGGCTTCTTCCATCTGTCGGGCCATGTCGTCCGGCACCCCTTCGTGATTATACCCCACCAGGTGACAGATACCGTGCACGAGAAGCTGCAGCATCCTCTCGTCAGGGTTCATCCCGGAATCCTGCGCCTCCCTGGATGCCGTCTCGATGGATATCACCACGTCGCCGAGGTGCTCTCCCGCAGGTCCGTCGCCCTCCTGCTGGGGGAAGGAGATGACGTTCGTGGGCCTGTCCCGGTCCAGATACTTTCTGTTCAGATCCTGGATCTGCTCGTCGTTGACGATGACGACCGAGAGCTCCGCATCCTGCCTCCCGAGCAGCTCGAGTGCCTTGGACGCCCATTTCCCGAGCGGGATATCCTCGGTGGAGAAGCCGCTCTGCAGGTTCTGCACGTCAATGACTACCATTGGGCGAGAACCTCTCGTAGGCCTTGATGATCTTCGCCACCACCTTGTGGCGCACCACGTCATCCTCGCTGAAGTAGGTGAAGCCGATCTCGTCGATGCCCTTGAGGATCTGGTCGGCCTCGATGAGCCCGGACTTCACCCCTGAAGGGAGGTCGATCTGGGTGATGTCGCCGGTGATGACCGCCTTGGAGTTGTAGCCGAGCCTGGTGAGAAACATCTTCATCTGCTCCGAGGTCGTGTTCTGGGCCTCGTCGAGAATGATGAACGCGTCGTTCAGGGTGCGGCCCCGCATGAAGGCCAGAGGTGCGACTTCGATCTGATCCCTGCTGATGAGCCTCAGCACGTGGTCGTGCTCGAGCATGTCATAGAGGGCATCGTACAGGGGTCTCAGATACGGGTTCACCTTTTCCAGGAGATCGCCCGGAAGAAACCCGAGCTTTTCTCCCGCCTCCACGGCGGGCCTGGTGAGAATGATCCGCTCCACCTTTTTCTTCAGGAGATGAGATACACCCATGGCGAGGGCGAGATAAGTCTTCCCGGTGCCGGCGGGCCCGATGCCGAAGAGGACGTCTTTGACGCGCATGGCGTCGATGTAGCGCTTCTGCTGGAGGCTCTTGGGAACGATCACCTTCTTGGTAGAGGAGATGTAGATGCTGTCCTTGAAAACGTCCTCGAGGTTTACGTTGCGGTCTTTGGCGAGCATCCGGATTGCATACCACACATCGTCCGGGTAGAGGGGGAATCCGCCCTTGATGAGCTTGTACAGGTCTTTCAGGGCATGTTCTGCAAGCTCCACATCGAAGTCCTCACCGGTGAGCTCAATAGTGTTTCCCTTCAGCGAGCATTTGACTCCGATGGACTCTTCGACGATCTTCAGGTTCGAGCAGCTGTCGCCCGCGAGTTGGCGTAATACGTACGGATCGGGAAATTCAACGCTTGGCATGTAAGGTGGTTTGCCTCTTTATCATGGTCTCTTAAGAGTTCTGATATATCAAAAAACATGCGAACACAAGACCCTCTTCCTCCGGCACCGCCTGTAAGCACCCGGAACTCTTTTCGAAAAAACACAGGCGGAATCTGAAGGCTCCGCACGGCAGGGCGGGCCTTTTACGTTCAGACCGGCATCACGAGCTGGAGGCTGCCCGGGGCATGCCTTTCAGGAGATTTCCTCGTCAGTCAGGTAGCAGGCCGGGTCCTCCCCCCAGGGGTCTCCCGTCGCCGCCTCGGCCCGTGCGCGGAAGTTGCCGGCGCACACATCGAGCCATCTGCAGTCCCGGCACCGTCCCTGCATGTGCTCTTTTTTGGTTTTGAGCTTCATGAGGAATTCATTGGAGGGGTCTTCCCAGATTTCGGAAAAAGGCTTTTGCCTCACATTGCCCAGCACCCTGGTGCGCCAGAACTGGTCGGGATAGACCTCGCCGTCCCAGTTGACGCAGCCGATTCCCAGGCCGGAGGAGTTGCCGCCGTTCATCTTCAGCAGCTCGAGCACCTCGTCGGCCCGCGGATGGCCCTGCCGTTTCATGCGCAAGTACACGTACGGGCCGTCCGCGTGGTTGTCAACGGTGAGCACCTCGACTTGTTGTCCGGCATCGATCATTTCCCTTGTCCTGTCCATGATGAGGTCCAGAGTGTCTCTGGTCTGTTCCCGGGAAAGGTCGTCCTCCATGAGCTCGATGGCCCTGCCGGTGTACACCAGATGGTAGAAGCAGATACGTGGGATCCCCTCGGTCTTCATGAGGTCGAGAATCCTGGGTATCTCATCGACGTTCCTGCGGTTCATGGTGAAGCGGAGGCCCACTTTGATCCCTTCGTGCATGGCGCGCTCGATGCCTTTCATGGCCTCTCTGAAGGCGCCCCTCACCCCGCGGAAGGTGTCGTTGATCTCCTGGAGCCCGTCCAGGCTCACACCGATGTAGGAGAGGCCGTAGTCGGCGAGCTCCATCGCAAGATCCTGCGTGATGAGAGTCCCGTTGGTCGATATGACGGCGCGCATGTCTGATTTGACAGCCGTTCTGATGAGCGCGGGCAGGTCCTTTCTGATGAGGGGCTCCCCGCCCGAGAAGAGGATGACCGGAGATCCGTATTCCCTCAGGTTTGCGATGAGCTCCATCCCCTCCTTCGTGGAAAGCTCGTTTCCGGCTTTTCCCGCGGCCGCGTAGCAGTGCACGCATTTGAGGTTGCAGGCGGACGTGATGTTCCATACCACCACGGGTTTCTTGTCGGCGGAGAACTGAAGCAGATGGGACGGAAGGTCTTTCGATGATCTCCCGTACCTCAATGGGTCGGATGCCTCCACGGTCCCGCAGTAGAGCTTTGAGATACCGATCACAGTCGTACTCCTTTCAATGCTTTGATGATGCCCTCGTCGGTGTATTCGTCCGCCACCACGCCCACAGGCAGGCCCAATTTCTCCATGGCGTCGGCGGTCACCGGGCCGATGGCTGCGAGCAGCCTTTCCTTCAGCGGCCCAACATCGTCCCCTAAGAGCAGAAGGGCGTGCCGGACCCCGGAGGGGCTGGTGAAGACCACCGTGTCGACCGTTGCCAGGGCGGAGAGAAAATCCTCTCTGGAGGCGTCATCAGGGAGCACGGTCTCATAGACAGGGATTTCCTGAACAAGTGCGCCGCGCTCCTTCAGGGCGTCCACCAGATAGGTCCGCGCCCCTGCGGCCCGGGGCACGCACACGCTCTTTCCCACGAGATCCGTTTCTTTGAGCATCTCCATAATTCCCTCGGAGCGGAACTCCTCGGCCATACCGTCCGCTCGTATGCCGTAGGATCGAAGCATATTGCGGGTCTTGGGTCCGATGCAGTAGATTCCCTTGCCGGAAAACGCCCGTGCGTCCATATCCCGGGCGAACATCTTCTTCATGAAGATGGGCACTGCATTCTGCGAGGTGAAGATGAACAGGTCGAATGCCCGGATATCCGGCAGGTCGAAGGGGAGAGGAGAGATCTCCAGCAGGGGGTAGAGCACCACCCAGGCTCCGTATGAAGCAAACAGCGATGCGGTCTCCAGCGCGAGATGCGCGGGTCTGGTCACGAGCACCGACCTGCCTGCCAGGGGCTTGGATTCATCCGAGTAAAGCTCTCGGCTGAGGCTTGCGACATTCCCCACCACGATGATGCACGGAGACCCGATGCCGTGATCGGCAGCGTCTCTGCCCAGATGCGCAAGTGTCGAGACGACATGGCGCTGCAGAGGGGTGGTCGCATCCTGCACCAGCGCGCAGGGCATATCCGGGCTCATTCCCTCCGCCATGAGCCTTTCGGCGATCTCAGCGATGCGGGAAGCTCCCATGAGGAACACGATGGTGCCTTTCTCGGCCGCCAGATGCTTCCAGTCGAGGAAGCCGGATTCCTTGGACGGATCTTCGTGGGCCGTGACGAATGTGACCGACGAGGCATACCCCCGGTGAGTGGGAGGGATGCCGGCGCTGACAGGCCCTGCGATGGCCGAGGTTATGCCCGGGATGATCTCGAAAGGTATCCCGTGCTTTTTCAGATGCAGGGCCTCCTCTCCGCCTCGCCCGAATATGCACGGGTCGCCTCCCTTGAGTCTCCCGACTGTCTTGCCGAGCCGTGCAAGCTCGACCAGCAGCTCGTTGATACGCGGCTGCTCCATGTATTCCTTGCCGCCGCGCTTGCCGACATACATCTTTTCCGCACCCGGCCTCGCAAGGCTGAGAATCTCGACCGGGATGAGGTCGTCGTAGACGATGACGTCGCACTTCGGGATAGTGCGCATGGCCTTCACCGTGATGAGGCCGGGATCACCGGGTCCGGCGCCGATGAGAAAGACCTTCATGGGTACTCCTCCGGATGAACTTTCTCTTTCAGGGCAAGGGCCAGTCTGCGACCTACGGCCGGGTCAGCGCCCTGCATACTCATTCTTTCGACGCGTGTCTCGTCGGGGCTTCCGAGCATTCCGACAATGGATATCTCTTCGCCGTCCCACACGGCGTATGCCCCTGCGGGGAGATTGCAGTCCTGCCCGAGCGCGGCGAGAAACTCCCGCTCGGCCTCCGCACAGATGCGCGACGGCCCGTGGTCGATCCGTCCGAGCAGATCCCCGACTTCGCGGTCGTCGCTCCTCGCCTCCACCGCGATGATGCCCTGGCCGGGAGAGGGCACCATGCTCCAGGCATCAAGGGCGACTCCTTCCTCCAGGCCCAGCCTCCTGACTCCGGCCGCAGCGAGGACCACGGCGGACACCTCGGCCCCGATCTTCCCGAGCCGGGTGGGGACGTTCCCCCGGATGTCCACGATCACGAGATCGGGCCGATGGAGCCTGATCTGACATCGTCTGCGCATGCTTGATGTACCGATGCGCACGCCGGCGGGGAGATCTTCGAGGGTGTGCCGCCCCTTTGAGAACAGCATGTCGCGGGGATCGTCTCTTTCCAGGTATGCGCCGATGGAAAGCCCCTGGGGCACGACCGCCTGCATGTCCTTGAGGCTGTGCACCGCGCAGTCGATCTCGCCCTGAAGGAGCTTGCGCTCAATCTCCTTGACGAACACACCCTTGCCTCCGATGGCATCGAGCGGGGCATCGGCGTGGATATCGCCGGTGGTCCGAATCGTATGCACTTTCGTCGTTATGCCCGGCTCGAAGCGGGCAAGCGCGCGACGCACCATTTCCGTCTGCTTGAGCGCAAGCGCGCTACCCCTTGTGCCGATCCTGATAGTCCTCATCGAGCTGGAAAATCCTCCGTGCCTGTTCTATATTGGGAAGGGTGGGATGCTCTTTCAGAAAGCTCGCCACCCGGTGGAGAAAACGTTTCAGCGATATCCGAAGCTTCTGTTCCACTGCCGCCCTTTGCTCGGGAGAAAGAGAATTGCTTCCCATCTCGGAAGCGATATACTCGTCCATGAGGGCAAAGAGATCCCGGATAGTGGCCTGGGCATCGAGGGATCGCACCCATTTCCCGAAACGCTCCACTTCAGAGGTGATGATATCGAGCGCTTTGTCCGTCTCCTCCTTCCGGTAGGTGATATGCTTGTCTACAATGGCCTTCAGGGCATCGATGTCGTAAAGATAGCAATTATAGCATTTCCCCGCCTCAGGATCCACATCTCTCGGCACCGCGATGTCTATGATTATGATGGGCTCATGTCGCCGCCGCTTCATCACCTCGTCCATCATGGCCCGGGTGATGATGGGGTCGGGCGATCCGGTCGAGGTGATGACGATGGAGCACCTGGCCAGCTCCTCTCTCAGGGCTTCGAAGGGCTTTGGCTTACCGCCCAGCTCCATGGCGAGGTCGCATGCCGCCGAGTGGGTCCTGTTGATGATGCTGAGGTCCCGCGCGCCCCGCTCCTTGAGGCGGATCGCCGCGATGCTGGCCATCTCCCCCGCTCCGATGATGAGTACAGAGCTCTGGCCGATGTCGCCGAAGATATGACATGCAAGCTCTACTGCCTGGGATGCCACCGATACCGGGTATCTGCCGATATCCGTCTCTGTGCGCACCCGCTTCGCCGTCCTGAACGCCCGGTGGAGGGCCTTGTTCAGGAAGACCGAGGTGGTTCCTGCGGCTAGAGCCGCGCGGTAGGCGTCCTTGACCTGACCCAGGATCTGGTTTTCCCCGATGACGAGGGAATCGAGGCCTGACGCCACAGCGAAGAGGTGCTTGATCGCCTCCTCGCCGCGAAAGATCTCGCAGCTCTTCAGAAGTGTTTCTCCGGGAATGCCCGAAAGGGCTTCCATTCGCTCGAGCACTGCGCGTTCCTCGATACCCGTCCAGTACACCTCAGTCCTGTTGCAGGTGGCAAGCGCATATATTTCGGCGTCACGCGCACAGATGCACTGGAAGTCCTGGGGGTTCACGAAGAGCTTCTCCCTGATCTCGACAGGGGCGCTTCGGTAGTTTACGCTGATGCAGCCGATTCGGTTCATCCGGTGAGTCCTATGCCGTGAGATTCGGGGTATGCCATGTTCATGCCGATGAACAGGAGAACCATGAAAACGAATCCGGCGATCGTGATCACCGCGGTCCTCCCGCCGGACCACCGGATGGCAAACCTCTGGTGAATGCTGAAGGCGAAGACCATCCACATGGCCGCCCCGGCCGAGATCTTCGCGCCGATATGAGACAGCTCGACGCCCAGGCTCGAGGCCCATAAGGCGCCGAATATCATGCCCGCGGTAATGGAGACGAACCCCGCCCCGAGACAGACGGAAAGAATCCTGTCGAGCAGCTTCAAGGGAGGAAGCCCCGAGGCTGTCCAGTGAAGGTATCCCTTCCTGATGATCCTCTCGTGGATCAGGTATACCACAGACACCACGAACGCCACGGCGAAAAGGGCCTCCCCCGCTATGACGCTCACGGTGTGCAGAGGATACCATGTCTGGGACAATGCGGGAGCCATGCCGCCGCTCTCATCGAGATGAGGGCCGATCATGCCGAGGGAGAAGCCTGCCACGGGCAGGAAGAAGGCCCCCAGCACCGCCGTCTGCTTTCGGAAGATGAAGGGGACGAAGACGAGCGAGGCCAGCAGCACTATCATGTTGGTCGCCTGCGCGGGGGATGCCAGAGGGACATGGTTCATCTGCCCGCCCAGAAAAAGGGTGTGGATGACATGGAGCGCGATGCTCGCCAGGAACAGTCCGCGGGAGACCAGAACGATCCGGCTGTCTCTCCAGAAGAGGTACATGATGAACCCGATGCCGGTGAGTATGTAGAAGAGGATCGCAATCCGGATGATCATGGAAACACCTCCCCGAGGTCGATGTGCTGCCCCAGAGCTTCGAGGAGGATCCGCTCCGCGAGCTCCCGGTTATGCTCCCGGATGGCATCCAGGAGCTCGGAATCGATGAGAACCTCGAAGATCCGTTTATGGCTGTCGTGTCCGCCCTCGCCGGAGAGCACAATGGGCCTGATCCTGCCCATGATGAGAGCCAGTACGGCAAATTCGTCACCCAAAAGCTTGTCGATCTCGAGCCGCATTTTTTTCGAAAGCGCGGGAGAGACACCGCCTGTGGAGATGGCGATCTTGATGGGGCCTTTCTCCACAATGGAGGGCACGATGAAGCTGCACAGCCGAGGCTGGTCCACGACATTGCAGAAGATGCGGCGGGAATCGGCATCCCTGCTCACTGCAAGATTCGTTTTGTCATCATCTGTCGCCGCGATGACCAGGAAAGCGCCGTCAAGGTCCTGAGGCTCATAGTCCCTCCGTATGATCTCGATCCCGTCGCTCTGTGCGATTTTGTCCACCACCTCGGTCGCGACGACTTTCACGCGTGCGCCCGCCTTGAGCAGAGGTTCGATTTTCCGGGATGCCACCATCCCTCCGCCCACTACCACGGCGAGCCTGTCCCTCAGATCGATGAAAATCGGATAATAATGATTATCCATAGTTTTCCGGTCATCCATTGTTTTCAGCCCGTTTCTAACGTGCCCGCTTCAGCCAGTCCTTGATAATCGGCAGTGTCCGGGGATCTTTCCGAAGCTGGTGAGCGGCTTGCGGGAGCATGATGAGCTTCTTGGGGTGACAGGCGGCGGCAAAAAGCCTGCCTGCATGGTCAGGCGGAACGGTCTCGTCGTTTTCCCCGTGCACGATGCCTACAGGGCGCGGGGAGATGAACGGGAGTTGCTCGGCCGGCTTCAGACCGAGGAAGTCGTCGTACCACGACCGCAGATCGGGGGGAAAGTGCTCGTCCCTGATGACGCCGATACGGCGGAAGTGATGTTCGAGTTCCAGAGGGTCTTTCGGGAGGATATCGCCGAAGTTTTCGGGGGTTGCCATGAGCAGGAGGCTCTGGAGGTGTTTTTCCATGGCTGCGAAACGTGCCGCGACGGCGCCTCCCGCCGAGAATGCGACACAGTGTATGGAGGAGGGGTCGATGCCCGGCGTGTTGTATATCCTGAAGACGACGGCGGAAAGATCCTCATACCATCCGTTCATATCAATATTGCCCCCGGACAGACCACAGCCCCGGAAGTTGAAGATTACGCAGCAGTATCCTTCGCTCACGAGCCCTTCGACCATGTCCAGATAACCCCTGTCGTTCGGATCCGGCTTCCCCCCCGGGATCCCGTGGCAGAAAACGACGGCGGGGCGCAGGCCCCGGAAAGAGTCTTCAGGGCAGTACAGCCATGCTCTGATTCTTATGTCCTGCAGGGTTAGCGGTAACTCTCTGGATTTCATCTTCAAGCAGATTGTATCTCCTGTACACAAAGGCCCACGACTGCAGTTCCTGCTCGTCGAGGATCATTTCGTCGCTGTCGGAAAAGGTCCTGGCGGGGATCCTGTTGCTCGATGCGAGCAGCCTTATGGTCTGCTCCGGGATCTTCAGCAGCACGGCCGCCCTCTCCAACGATGTTTTGCGGTGCTTTGCATGTCCGACCTTCTTGAAGACAAAGGTCTGGAGTATATTCTTCTGGGTGGCGTCTTTGTCGAGGGAAAATGCCCTGTCCAGCACATCGATATAGCCGGCATCCATCTGGTAGCGGATATTCGCCAGCTCGACCATGGCCCGGATGTCTTCGGGATGTTCCTCCAGCATCCTGTTCAGGATGCGCTCGGCCTCCTGCATGTTGTTGAGGAAGAAGTGGATTTCCGAGAGATAGAGGTAGGTGTCGCGTTCCTTGTCGCCCAGGTTCATGGCCTTGGTGAACATCTCCAGGGCGAGATCGAGGTGCCCCAGCTCCCGGTGGCAGATGCCGATGAGCTTGTAGATGAGGGGAGAGGTGGAGCACAGGATGTTCGCCTTTTCCAGGTCGTCCGCGGCGATGGTGTAATACCCCTGTTCCATCTTGCTGCGGGCCCTCGACATGAAGGTCTTGAACCGGTCGTCGAAGCCCATGGACGAGAGGCTCAGATCGGCATTTTTAAAATGGAATCCGGCGGTGCACAAATCGATGAATTCCCGGTTCTCATTCAGGGGCTCTCCGGACTGGAGCACGTCGATCACCCGCTGGCAGAGATTCTTGATGGGAAGCATGCTGTTGATCTTGTTCGCCACGTTGAAACCCACGGCGCACAGGTCGTTGTTTTCCATCTCCGAGAGGTGCCGGGCTTCGTTCAGGAGCTCCTTGAAGAACAGATTAGTCATCTCCTTGGAGTTGTAGATGGGCAGCACCATGGCGGACTTGTACTGACCGGCGGGGCAGCTGTATTCATAGCTCAGCCAGAGCTCACCGTATTCGCTGTCTATCCGCTCCACCTCAACCGAGATGATCTCGATAAGTCCTCTGGGCTGTTCCAGCTTTCCACGCATAGTAAAGATCTATTCTGCGGGGGCTCAAATGTCAACAGGAGGAAATTCGTTCCGACCAATTACCGGTGGAAACACATTTGCATTTATGGTAGCTCACTGGACACGGAGGTGAGAATATGAAGAGATTTCTCGTTTCCTGGGGAATCTTGGCCGCAATCGTGCTGCTTTTCTCTCCGCAGACGTCTCTGTGCGCGCCCAGAGCGCAGACACAGAGCCGGGTCTACGATGCAGGGGAGGTGCCGCAGGGCAAGGACATTTCCCATGAGTTCCTTCTGGAGAATGCCGGCGACGAACCCCTGGTGTTTAAGACAAAGCCGTGCTGAGGGGTGGAGATATCGGCCCCGGGCGGGCAGACCATCGAGCCGGGCAAGACCGGGAGGATCGCGGTGAAAATGTCCACGCGATCGTATACGAACGAGCTTGTCAAAGAGATCAGGGTGGAAACCAACGACCCTGAGAGAAACATGATCACTTTCACCATGAAGGCGCTGGTCGTCGAGGCCCTCAAGGTGACACCCAGGCTCGTGAACTTTGGGAAGATGCTGCAGGGCGAGACGTCCACCCGGAGCATCACGCTTGAGAACCGCGGGAAGGAACCTGTCAGGGTCACGTCTGTGAAGGCTGTGCCGCCGTCCCTCCTCTCTCTCGGGCAGACCGATCCGTTCATCCTGAACCCCGGGCAGAAGAGAACGCTCGATCTGACAGTATCCAGCGGTTCGTCCGAAGGATTCGTGAGCGGATATGTGAACCTGGAAACGGACCTGGACTATCTTCCGAAAAAAACCGTCCGCATCCGTGCCGAGGTGAAGAAAAGACAGAACCCCTGACAGTGAGGTGATAGGCGCCCACCCTGGAGCCGATGAAAAAGAGCACGAAGAGAAAGATCGCCGCGGTCGGCGGGCTCACCGGAATCAGCCGTATTCTGGGGTTTGTCCGGGATATGGTGATGGCATGGCTCCTGGGAGCCGGATTTCTGGCGGATGCTTTCATTGTCGCCTTCAGGATTCCCAACCTCCTGCGCAGATTCATGGCCGAAGGCGCCGTCAGCGTCGCCTTTGTCCCCGTTTTCGTGGAGGCCAGAGAAAAGGACGGCCTGAAAAGGGCCGTGGATCTTACCCATGGTGTGTTCACGCTCCTGTTCTTCTCTCTGACCGGTCTGGTGATCGTCGGGGAAATCATCGCGCCGTTCATAGTAGGGATCATTGCCCCGGGGTTTCTCGGCGGAGAGATCTTCGATGTGACGGTTCACCTCACCCGCATCATGTTCCCCTTCATCCTGCTTATCGGAATCGGCGCCCTGCTCATGGGCGTGCTCAATTCCCTCGGTCATTTCACGGCGCCGGCAGGGGCCCCGATTCTCCTGAATGTCTTCATGATCGGGATGCCGATAGTGTTCCATGTCCTGGTGCCCGTATTCGCCTCTCCCGCAGATGCGTTCGCCTGGGGCGTAATTCTTGGGGGTGCGGCCCAAATCCTTCTGCAGATCCCTCCGCTGTGGAGACGGGGAGTATCTCTGAAAATCACGGGTGATTTTTTTCACCCACGGCTCAGGCAGGTCCTGAAGCTCATGGGCGTGGCCGCGGTGGGTGCCTCGGTATATCAGCTCAATGTGTTCGTCGGTACATTGCTCGCATCCCTGCTCTCCACCGGCAGCGTCTCATATCTCTACTACGCAAACCGCATCGTCGAGCTTCCCTTAGGCCTGTTTGCCTTTGCCGTCAGCAATGTGATGCTTCCCTCCATGAGCGCTGCATATGCCCGGACGGACACTGGTTCGCTTTCTTCCCTCACGGGAGAGTCTCTCACCGCTGTGCTTCTTTTCACTATACCGGCGACCATCGGAATCATGGTGCTCGCAGAGCCAATATTCGCAGTGCTTTTCATGCGGGGCGCCTTTGGCCCGGATGATGTCGCCGCCTCGGCACAGGCGCTGCGCATGTATGCACTGGGTCTGTGCGCCGTGGGCGTTTCGCGGGTTCTCACCCAAGCCCTGTATGCCATGCAGAAGGCGAATGAGGTTGTGAAGACGGCCTGGATATCGCTGGCGGTCAACATCGTGTTCAGCGCTGGCCTCATGTCTTTCCTGGGACATGCCGGAATCGCCCTGGCGAGCAGCATATCCGTTACCGTTCAGATGGTTCTGCTGTACAGGGCCCTCGCCGCACAGGGCATTACCCTGGCGCCTGTGATATGGGCCACTGTCGGAAAGATGGTGGGCGCTGTTGCGGTCATGGGATGCGGGCTGTTCTGGTTCGTACGCATGGATTTCTGGATGGGCGGCCTGTCGCTCATGAGCCTTTCACTGCTGTTTTCCTCCATCGTATTCGGCGCTGCCGTGTATTTTGCTCTCCTGTGGGTCATGGGAATGCGGTCTTTCCTCAGGTGAGCCCTTTTCAGGGAGACCGAACTGAACTGCGGGGCCTTTTCAGACCGCACCCTCCAACCAGTATGAAATTTCTTTCTTATAAAAAGTAACAAAAGTTCTTTCCTGGTGAAACGACCTTTTGCCAAGCATTGTGGAGACTTATATAACCGTATGTTATTCTGGAATATTTCTAAATAATTACCAGTGGCATTATGTTTGCTAAATTATCGGAATTAAGAAAACGGGCAGGGCATCGATGAAACTGACACGCAGGGAAATTCTTGAGCAGCTGGGAAGACTCGGAATTCGTGGGCTCTCTGACTTGAAAAAGGCGTGTAGGGAGTTTGAGGCCTACTGGAACTGTGTGCATTGCAGGGTGTGGCCCGACCACACTTGTTGATGAAATTACCTTATGGGGAGCTAACGGAGCATCATGTGCAGTGATAGATTGACCAGGTATGTTGTTGACCAGACCTTGGAACTCTCCCCTGAGTTCATAAAACAAAACGCCGGGGTCATCCCGTTGCTCTTTCAGGTATCCCTCCTTTCGGAAGTCGATGTTCGGGTCGAGAGAATATCAGATCTTTTTCTGAACTTTGTCGAGCACATCACCTCTTTTGACGCCGCGCTCGTATACATCTGGGCGCCCCAGGACGCCTGGTTCTGCAGGGGGCTTCAGGGAGAGGTGCCCGAAAGGATAGAAAACGGTGATATCTTCACGGTCACGGTCAGAGATACCGCAAAGCCCATACTCATCCCCGATGCGAGCGAAACCGGTCTTGAGGTCCATGAGCTGCCGATCATGTTCCATTCCATGATCGCGCTGCCCATCTACAAGGATACGAAAATCATCGGCTGCCTCGAACTCTTCCGCAAGTCCGGCCCCTGTTTCGATATAAACGATCTCGTGCTCATCAAGCACCTGTTGCTGGGCTCGGAAAATATCCTCCAGCAGGTGATCAGTCCGGAAACGGATTACGACGATGCCCTCGATATCCGTATGGATGTTCCCCAGAAGCATGTGCTTCTGGATATACTCAATCAGTATGAAGAACTCTCCAGACGCATGTCTTTCCCCTTGAGCGTGGCGATCCTGGAGATAGAGGACAGGGACAAGTTCGGGCTCTACCAGCATATCCCAGAAGGAATACGGACCTTAAAGACTCTGGCGAAGCGGATACAGAACGGATTGAGGCGCTACGACAAGGTGATCAGGTATGAAGAGTTGAGCTTTTTCGCCATCCTTCCCGGGTGCTCGTCGCAGGACGCCGTCACAGCTCTGCACAACGCGACGCTCAACCTCGGCGCGGACCTCGCCAACAACATGACCATCGGCATCGCCACCCTGCCGGATGAGGCACAGGATGCCAAAGGCCTCATCAACATCGCCCATCAGGCCCTGTCCCACGCCAAGAAGAAGGGCATTCACATGGCGCGATACTCCCAGACAGGCGCCATCAGACCTACCAACCTGTCGCTGGAGCTGAGGATGAAGAAGATCATCAGCTCCGGTCCTCATATCGAAGTTCTCAACGAGTTGCTCGATCTGCTGAGGATTCAATCCCAGGCGGACGATATCTCCATCCGGTATGAGCCGCCGGGTTCGCCGGTGAGCTGGCAGGGTCACGATCTGGGATATCTCTATCACCAGGGGTTGTCCGAGGATATTTACGAATGGATCGTCACTTACATCACGCCTTCCTGGGCGGTGGCCCTGGGGCTTGACCCCGATACCAGAAACTGGTACCTCGGCATGCTGACCACGGCCTCCATTCTCAGCGATCTGAGGGCGGGATATCCCATGGGTTACTCCATCCGGGTCGCGGACCAGATGTTCACACTGGCCAAGGAGATGGGAAAAGGCGAGACGCAGGCCGCTCAGTGGGCGAATTCGGCTCTGGCGGCCAATATCGGGTATCTGGGTATCCCTACCTCGATCTTCACCAAGGGTGAGATCACCCCCTTTGACAGGAAAAAGATCGGCTCCCATACCTACATCGGCTCGAAGATCCTTCAGGATGTGAGCGTGCTCGATCTCAGCGACGATATCGTCATGTATCACCACGAAAATATGGATGGAAGCGGATATCCCAGGGGATTGAAAGGCGGGGAGATTCCGCTCGGTGCACGGGCGATGCGGGTGATCGATACCTACAACGCCATCACCACCCCCCGGCTCTACCGATTCCAGTTGAGCCAGCAGGAGGCGTTGAGGGAGCTGTGCGCCATGTCGGGGAAAGCTCTGGATCCGGATATCACGTCTCTGTTCGTGGATGTTATCGGTTTTTGATCCATCTCGGGTGGGTGATCCCGTACTTCCTGATCTTGTAGTGGATCACCCGTTTGCTGATCCCAAGGGTATCTGCGGCGTCTTTCTGAACCCAGTCGTTTTTCTTCAGTGCATCCAGGATGATTTCCTTCTCGTTCATGGCCAGAGAAGACAGGCCTCCATTGCCTCCCTTCTCTTTTTCGATCCTCGGCTCGACCGGTATTGAAATATCGCCGGTCCGGATTACGCTGCCTTCCGCGAGAAGAACCGCCCGCTCCACGCAGTTGCGGATTTCCCGGACATTGCCCGGCCAGTCGTATGCCTTGAGGAGGTCGATGGCATACCCGTCGATTTCCATATCCGGCTTGTTGAATTCCAGTGAGTATTTTTTCATGAAATATCGGACCAGAGGCTCGATATCTTCCTTCCGTTCCCTGATGGGGGGGATGGGGATATTGACCACGTTGATGCGGTAATAGAGGTCTTCCCGAAATTTCCCTTCCTGTACCATTTGATAGAGGTCCTGGTTCGTCGCCGCAATGACCCTGACATCCACCTTGATGGTGCGCTCTCCGCCCAGGCGTTCGAACTCCCGTTCCTCGAGGACGCGCAAGATCTTCGACTGCAGCGTCATGTCCATGTCCCCGATCTCGTCGAGAAAGATGGTTCCCATATTGGCCTGCTCGAACCTGCCCGTTCTCATTTTCACGGCGCCGGTGAAGGCCCCTCGCTCATGGCCGAAGAGCTCGCTTTCGAGTATGTTCTGGGGCAGCGCGGCGCAGTTCACCTGCACGAAATTGTTGTCGGCGCGGTTCGAGTTGTGGTGGATGGCGCCCGCTATGAGGCCTTTCCCGACCCCGGTCTCGCCGGTGAGCAGCAGCGTGGAGTCCGCCTTCGCCACCTTTTCCGCCATGCTCAGAACCTTTTTCAGGGAAGGGCTCACCCCGATGATGTCGGAGGTGCGGTAGATGACATTCTCCTGGGTATGTCTGAGATAGTCGATCTCGTTTTTCATCCGCTTGAGCGCCAGGGCGTCGTCGACCTTCTGGACGAGCTCATGGAGGCCGAACGGCTTCTGGACAAAGTCCTGGGCACCGTTCTTCATGGCCACTACCGCGGTGTCCACCGAGGCATAGCCGGTCATGACGATGACGGAGGTGGACGGATTTGAACCTTTGATCTTTTTGAGCAACTCGATACCGTCCATTCCCGGCAGCTTGAGATCGGTGATCATGAGATCGTAGATGTATTTGTTGACCCGAGCGAGAGCGGCCTCGGCGTTCTCCACGAGCTCAACGACGTGACTGTGCTTTTTCAGCTCCTGGAAAAGGATCTGCCCGAGGTTGATATCGTCTTCGACTATCAGTATGTGCGCCATCTCGGTGTCTTCATCGGAAAAACGGGAACAAAACTTTATCCATGCGCTTTCGCCTTCCTTGGGAGCGGGCCGATATATGTCCCGGGACCTTCAAAAGGCGATGGACGTTGACCAATTCCGCGGGGTATACTATTGATGTATCGATGGATCGGCCTTCAAGAGAGAGATGGTTGAACGTTCCCAATACTTGCCTGCGGGAGGGGATATGGTAGTGCATACGGTGGTGGTTACGGAATTCATGACCAACTGCTTTATCGTGGGCGACGAGATCACGAAGGAAGCGGTGGTGATCGATCCCGGGGGAGAAGGACAAAAGATCCTGAAGGAAATAGAGAAGATGGGTATGAACGTGAAGGCAGTGGTCAGCACCCACGCCCACGTGGACCATATCGGGGCCCTGAAGGACATCAAGAACGCACTGGGCGCGGATATCATGATGCATCAGGCTGAGCTTCCGGTTCTCAAGACCGCATCGAGAATGGCAAGGCTCTTCGGCATCAGCATCGACGATCCGCCGGAGCCCGACCGCTTCATCGCCGAGGGAGATCAGGTTTCGTGCGGAAGCATCACGCTGAAGGTCATTGAGACCCCTGGACATTCACCCGGCGGAATCTCGCTTCTGACATCCGACGGGAAGGTCTGTTTCGCCGGCGACACTCTGTTTGCAGGCTCTATCGGGAGAACCGACCTGCCGGGCGGGGATTACCATACGCTCATCGAATCGATAAAGACCAAACTCATACCCTTGGGCGACGATGTGAAGGTTCTCTCGGGGCACGGGCCGGCCACCACCATGGGGGTCGAGCGCAGATACAACCCATTCCTGTAAGGGAGGAGTAATGAAGAAGGCATATGTGGGCACAATGATTCTCATGATCGTTTTTCTCATGCTTCCGGGCTGTGCGCGGATACAGGAGACCTTTTCGGGATCTCCCGAGTCCCGGGAGGCCCAGCCGGCGGCCCGCTATCTCGATTTCGGCGACGTGCTGGTTCCCGGAGAGCTGACCAAGGTCGCCAAGGACAGCTATATCACCAACGGGCACGGCCGTCTCGTTCTCGCCGGAAGGGTTCAGGGCGAGTCGCTTGCCCAGTACTTCGTGACATCCATGTACTCGGAGGGGTGGACGACGCTGAATCAGTACAAGTATCAGGGAGCGATCAAGCTCTTTTTCAAGAAAAGCGAGAGGGTAGCCTCGATTCTCATTTCAGAGAATCCTCTCGGGACGCAGGTGGAGATATGGGTAGTGCCCCTGGGGAAGATCTAGCGGGAAAGAACGTCGTATACGGCATCACAGGCGGCATCGCCGCCTATAAGGCCCCGATGATTGTCAGGAGCCTGAAAATGCTTGGGATCGAGGTGCATGCCGTTATGACCGATGCCGCCCGGTATTTCGTGACTTCGACAACGCTGCAGACCCTTACCGGCCGACCGGTGTTTATGGATCTGTTCCCCGAGACGCCGGCCGGCCCTCATGAGGTGGAGCACATCGCCCTCGCGGACCGTGCGGATCTTCTGCTCATCGCGCCCGCAACAGCGGACTTCATCGCGAAGATGGCGCACGGAATCGCGGACGACCTCCTCTCGTGCGTTGCGCTTGCGACGAGGGCTCCAATCCTGATATGCCCGTCGATGAATGTCAATATGTATCAGCATCCCGCTACGAGGGAAAACATCGATATCCTGAAGAAAAGGGGCGTTTCCGTCCTCGAGCCCGCCAGCGGAGAGCTCGCCTGCGGATGGGAAGGCGCAGGGCGTCTGCCCGAGCCTCGGAGGATCGTGGCCGAGGCGAAGAAGATGCTCTACCAGAAGGACCTCTCCGGCATCTCCATGCTCGTCACCTGCGGCCCTACTTGTGAGGACATCGATCCGGTCCGGTTTATCACCAACCGTTCGACCGGCAAGATGGGGGCGGCCCTGGTCGAGGCCGCGGCGTTGCGTGGGGCGCAGGTGAAGGTGATCAGCGGGCCCGTCTGTGTGGAGTATGCTCCATGGGCGGACGTGATCATGGTGCGCTCCTCAGGGCAGATGCTCGATGCGGTCAGGGAGAACCTCGAGAGCGCGGATGTGCTGATCATGGCCGCCGCGGTCGCCGACTATGTCCCGGAGACGTACCGCGCCTCCAAGATAAAAAAGGGCGACAAGCTCAGTGCAATCGCGCTGAAGCCGAGCCCCGACATCCTCTCCACCATCAAGCCCTTCAAGAACGATACGCTCTTCGTGGGGTTTGCCGCGGAAACGGAGAACCTGTCCGACTCCGCCCGGGGCAAGCTCATCAACAAAGGCCTCGATATGATCGTGGCCAACCGGGTGGGTGAGCCGGGGACCGGTTTCGCCGCCGACACCAACAGCGGCCTCATACTTTCCCGGGAGGGTGTGCTGGATCATTTCGAGCAGGTGGAAAAAGAGGTGCTCGCTCATAAGATATTCGATTTTATAAAGGAGCGGGTGTGAATGAACGTATCGTTGAGATACTTCGGGAGGAGGAGCGGTGGACCGGAAGGTTCATCATCTTTCCCCGCCGGATGGTAGCCATGCCGGAAGACACTTCGAAAAAACAGGCGCTGGAAAAGATTCGTGAGCGGCTGGAGAACTGCAGATGCTGTCCGCTCTGTGAAGAGGCTACCAACATCGTGTTCGGAGAAGGCAACCCCGATGCGGAGGTCATGTTCATCGGAGAGGCCCCGGGTGCGATGGAGGACAAGACCGGAAGGCCCTTCGTCGGCCCTGCCGGGAGGCTGCTGACAGACATCATCGAGAAGGGAATGGGGCTCAAAAGAGAAGATGTGTATATCGCCAATATCGCCAAGTGCCGGCCTCCCGGCAACAGAGCCCCGTTTCCCGAAGAGATACGGCAGTGCATCGGATTTCTGGAAGAGCAGATCGATGTCATCCGGCCCAAGGTCATCATCGCCCTGGGCAAGATCGCCGCACAGACCCTTCTGGATACCGATGCGTCCATCACCGCGCTGAGGGGGAACTTTCACGAGTATCGCGGAATCAAGGTGATGCCGACCTTCCATCCGAGTTATCTGCTACACAATCAGGCAAAAAAGAGGGACGTATGGGAAGACATAAAAAAAGTAATGCAGTATCTCGATATTCCGCTGCCCAAGTAGCGCTGCTCTCGTTTTTTGCCTGGCTGGCCATCCTGTTCCCCCCGGCGATGCTCGAGGCTTCCGATGTAGTAGTGCTGGAGGTCAGGGATGCGATCACCCCCCCCGTCGCCTCATACCTCATCGAGCACATCGACAAGGCCGCGGCTGCAGGCAGAGAGGCGGTGATCATCCGCATGGACACCCCCGGCGGGCTGGACACTGCCATGCGGGACATCATCCAAAAAGAAATGAACGCTCCGATTCCGGTGATCGTTTACGTGGCGCCTCAGGGGGCCCGGGCGGCGTCGGCCGGAGCCCTCATCACCCTGGCGGCCGACGTGGCCGCCATGGCGCCGGGGACGAACATCGGCGCCGCGCACCCCGTGAGCATCGGGGGCACGAGCGAGGAGACCGAAGGCCAGAGCCAAACCATGACCGAAAAGGTCACCAACGATGCGGTGGCCTACGCCAAAAGCATCGCCCGCGCCAAGGGCAGAAACGAGCAGTGGGCCGAGGATGCGGTCAGGAAAAGCATATCCACCCCGGCCGATGAAGCCAAGAAACTCGGGGTGATCGAGATCGTCGCCCGGGACACGGGGGACCTCCTCGATCAGCTTCACGGAAGGATTGTCAGAAAGGACGCGAACACCTTCGAGCTCGATACCCGGGACGCGTCCACGCTTCATGAGCCGATGGGCTTGAGGTACCGGCTGCTCTCCGCCATATCGAATCCCAATGTCGCCTACATCCTGATGCTCATCGGGATGGCGGGGATCTTCTTCGAGCTCTCCAATCCGGGGCTGATCCTGCCCGGAGTCATCGGGGGGATATCTCTCATTCTGGCCTTTTTCGCCTTTCAGACGCTGCCGGTCAACTACGCGGGTGTGGCCCTGATGATACTGGCCGTGATCATGTTCATCGCCGAAGTCAATGTGCCGAGCTTCGGACTGCTCACCGCGGGAGGTGTCCTATCCATGATTCTGGGGTCCATTCTCCTGTTCAGAACCCCTGAGACCTATGCTCAGGTTTCTCTTGCGATTATTGTCCCGGCCACCATTCTGTTCACCGTGTTTTTCGTGGCCACGCTCTATCTGGTAGTCAGAACGCACCGCACCAGATCGGTCACTGGGGCGCAGGGGATGGTGGGGGAAAAGGCACGGGTCTATACCTGGAATCCAGACGGTACGGGAAAGGTATTCTGCCACGGTGAGTACTGGAACGCCCGGGGACCGGCGGATCTGAAGCCTGGAGACCAGGTGGAAGTGGAAAGGCTCGAAGGGCTGGTTCTCGACGTACGGCGCGTTTCCCCGTCCCCCCATTCACAAGACCCGCACGGATGATCGCCGTCGCCCTTTCAGGTGGTGTGGATTCAGCGGCGGCGGCCATCCGCCTGCATGAAGAGCGTGAAGCAATCATGGGTGTCACGTTCGTGTTCGGGGAATCGAACCCGCCGCCGGAGCATATCGAACGCGCAGGCTCCCTGTGCGCGTATCTGAACGTCAGGCATACGGTCGTGGATGCGTCCTCACCGTTTACCGCCGTCATGGATTATTTCTGCAGGGAGTACCTGGCAGGAAACACCCCGAATCCGTGTGTTGTCTGCAACCGGGACATCAAGTTCGGTCTTTTTCTGAAAAAGGCATCGGAGCTGGGGGCGGAGAGGATTGCGACCGGGCACTATGTACGGAAAGCGGCAGAGGGAGGAAGGACATGGCTGGGCCGGGCGCGGGAAATGAACTCGCAGGAGTATTTCCTGGGCATGCTCTCTCAGGAGGCGATCCGGCTCAGTGTCTTTCCGCTCCACGACACCACGAAAGAAGAAGCCCGGAATCTGGCGGCTTCCGCACATGTTGCCATTCACAAGCGGGATACCTCACAGGACGTCTGCTTCATCGGGCCCGGGGGGTATGTCCCGTTCATTTCCTCCTGTACCGGTTATCACTCATGCCCCGGAGATATTCTGGATCAGAGAGGATTGGTGATCGGCAGGCACAGGGGCGCCCTGTTTTATACCATCGGCCAGAGAAAGGGCCTCGGCATGGGATTCGGTAAAAGGGTATACGTCCTTGACAAGGATATGAAAAAGAACACCGTCACGGTGGGCGAAAGAGCGCAGTGGCCGTATCAGAGCTTTTTCATGGAGCAGGTGAACTTCATGAAAATTTCCGGCCTTAAAGAGCCCCGTGAGGTGCGGATAAAGGTGAGATACCGGCAGGAGGCGCGGGACGCTCTTCTCATCCCGGCCCCTGACGGCCGGGTTGAGGTCCGGTATGAAGGGATGTTTTCTCCCGGGCAGCTTGCCGTGGCCTATGACGGCCGGGAAGATATTCTCTGTGCCGGGTTTATCCGCTCACCCCAGAAGAATATCCACGTGATATCCCCTTGGTGTCCGAAAGAATGATGCTGATTCCGGCTGTTCCGGATAATCATGCAGAGGGGAAGGACGGATCCCGGGGCGGATGAGAAGGGGTCGAGGAGCCCTTCCGCTCTGCAGGAGCGGGATATCCCGGGAGAGAATGTGTATTGGGAGGTGACAATGGAAGGGTTTCCCAAAGGGAGTCTCAGGGCGGTCCACAACCGAACAGTCTCCGTCACCACATATGAGGCCGAAAATGATTGCGTGATCGTGGAAGGGGTTCTGAAGGACAAACGGCTCGTAGATACCTATTCGGTCACGAGCGGGGAGAAGATGCCGCCGGGGGTCGTTCACGACCTCGCCGTGAGAATCACCGTCAGAGGTCCGGAAATGAGAATCACGGATGTGGCGGTGGATATGAAGCATGTGCCCAGAGATGATTGCATGCGGATGAGAGAGTCGCTCGTTCCTCTGATTGGACAGTCCGTAGCGCCCGGTTTTACTCAGTGGGTCAAGAGCCGACTCGGCGGCAAGAGAGGGTGCACTCACCTCAATGCCCTGGTGATAGCCATGGCCCCGGCGGTTCTCCAGGGATTCTGGAATGCGCGGGCCGCCAGGCACATGAGCATTCGTGAAGCGGCAAAGGGGATTTCGCCGGAATATCTTATCGATACCTGTTGGGTCTGGCGTTCAGAGGGCCCCTTGGCAGAGGAGCTCCGGTCGTTTCTGAACAGGAAGGAGGTTACGGACCGATAGACCCCGGCACGCTGACTCGAGTCTGTTTTGCACCTCCGGGCCGGGGAAAATGGCATTTTGTTTGGCAGGAAATTCTGATAAGAAAAGCTTTCAAGGCAGTGTTATTAAAAAGAAACTATATTATCCGATACTTGGAGTTTTCGTGCCCGAAAGAGCGTCTTCCATAAAAACTCTTGTCAAAAGATTCACCGAAAACGAATACGCACTGATGGTGCTCATGGCGGCCGTGGTGGGCGTTCTCGGCGGATACGGGGCGGTGGGGTTCAGGTGGATCATCGGGTTTTTTCAGGGCCTGTTCTTTGCACACAACGGAAGCGGGGTCTTGGATGTCATCATAGGCCTTCCCTGGTACGCCAAGCTGTTGCCTCCCGTCATCGGCGGGATCATTGTCGGCCCCATGGTCTATTTTTTCGCCCGTGAGGCCAAAGGGCACGGAGTGCCCGAGGTCATGGAGGCTGTAGCCCTGAAAGGGGGCGTGATCAGAAAGCGCGTTGTGGTCGTCAAGACCCTGGCCTCGGCCGTCACCATAGGCTCAGGCGGCTCCGCCGGTCAGGAAGGGCCGATTGTTCAGATCGGTTCCGGCATCGGCTCTGCTTTCGGCCGCATGGCGGGGGTGTCCTCCGACAGGCTGAGGACACTGGTTGCCTGCGGCGCTGCAGCCGGTATCGCCGCCACCTTCAACGCGCCCATCGCGGGCGCCATGTTCGCCCTTGAGATCATTCTCGGCGATTTCGGGATAGCCGCCTTCACCCCCATCGTTGTGTCTTCCGTGCTGGCGACAGTGATATCGCGGTTCCACCTCGGAGCCTTCCCCGCTTTTATGGTTCCTCCCTACGCCATGGCGAGCATTTGGGAAATTCTCACATACCTTGTGCTCGGGATCATCATGGGAATTGCAGGCGTTGCTTTCACCACAGCGCTTTACAAGATCGAGGATCTCTTCGATGCCGTCAGGATACCGGGTTATACAAAAGCCGCTGTCGGGGGAGCGCTGGTCGGATGCATCGGGATCTTTCTTCCCCACATATTCGGCGTCGGCTATGACACCATTTCCCTCGCACTCTTGGGGCAGATCCCGTGGATTCTGCTGCTGAGCCTCGCCATGGTAAAGATTCTGGCCACATCCATTACCATTGGCTCAGGCGGATCAGGAGGAGTGTTCGCTCCCTCTCTTTTCATCGGGGCCATGACCGGCGGGGCGTTCGGATATCTGATGCAGGCGTTCTTTCCCCAGGTGACCGCCGTTCCCGGCGCATACAGTCTGGTGGGAATGGGGGCCATGGTGAGCGCCACCACCCACGGCCCTATCACCGCCATTCTCATGCTGTTCGAAATGACGGGAGATTATAAGATGATTCTGCCGCTGATGCTTGCATGCATCATTTCCACGGTGGTGGCGAGCCAGCTCAAGAGGGACTCCATCTACACCATGAAACTCGTACGCAGAGGCGTGGATATCAGGGCCGGCAGGGACTCGAACATCATGAAGTCGCTGTTGGTCAAAGACGCAATGACCGAGGAGGTGGTGACCATACCTGCAAACATGCCTCTGAAAAAACTGGTGAAATTCACCCTCGCGAGCAAGCACTCGAGTTTTCCGCTGGTTGATGAAGACGGGCTTCTGGAGGGGATCGTAACATTCCAGGACTTCAAAGACGTCGTGTTCGAGGAAGGCCTCGGAGACCTGGTGGTGGCGAAAGAGCTCTCGCCTCAGGAGGTGATCACCATAACCAAAGACGAGAACCTCGACAGCGCCCTGAGGAAAATCGGCGTAAAGAACATCGAGCAGATTCCCGTCGTTGATGAGCACAATCCGAGGAAGATCATCGGAATCCTTTCCAGACGGGACATTTTCGCCGCCTACAACAAGGCCCTCATCGATAGGTCGCTTGCGGGCGTCGGAGGCGGCATGGCGAGGGATAGGAAGGACAGGGACGCGGCTTGACGCCGAGCCTAGACGCTCCCCGATGGACCTGAGGACCGGGAAAGAGGGCCGCAGTCTTTTCTCAGGAAGCATTGCCGCACGGTCCGGGAACGGGGGCTTCCTTGTGGCTGCGACCCGTTATCTGAGGCTTTCGTGCACAGGAGGAGGATATGACGGAATCCAAAGCGGTGATCGGGGGGAGGGCGCACAATCTGGAGCAGGTCCGAGAGGTCAGCGCGCAGGGCTATACTTTTGCCGAGATGTCCCTTTACGACCCGAGAGAAGTGGAATCGATGCTCGCAGAGCTCGTCCGGATCAGGGAGCAAACAGGCACAGCCTATATCGCGCACTACCCCAATGAGGATAATCCCTTTGACATAGCCGTGCTCAGAGAGCGTTTTTTCCCCCGTCTGAAGCGGCTTGTCGACCTCTCCCGCGAGCTCGGAATTTCAAAAGGCACCATCCACTTCTGGATGGATGTGAGGTGGGCGCGGCCCGATCTCATTGCCGGGAAGATCGATCTCTTAGGCGAAATGGTGGACTTCGCGGAGGCAAGAGGGATCACCCTGTGTATCGAGAACTTGAGCGAGCGCGTCGAGAGTTTTCAGAAGGCCTTCGACGAGATACCTTCCCTGCGCATGACGCTGGATATCGGGCATGGCCAGCTTCTTTCACGGCAGAACACGTCCTTTGCATTCATCCGGCATGCATTCGAGAAAATCGCCCATATTCATGTGCATGACAACCGCGGAGGGACCAGTGTCAAGGATGATCTCCACCTCGCTTTGGGAGAAGGGATCATCGACTATCCGGGAATCTTGAAGGCCTTGGGCGACAAGGGATACGACTCGACGATCACCATGGAAGTCAAGCCCGGGGACATGAAAAAATCCAGAGAAGTTCTAGAGAGATATCTCTACCCCTCATGAAATTCGGGCCGGGAGTTCCTTGACTATTTCCAGCACCGGGTCTAAGTTGTCGTACATGGTGTGCGTATCTCAGGAATGGGTGATCAAAGGGCGCGTCGATCCTCTGGTGCTGCCGGATCTGAAGTTCAGTCCCATCTTCAGGTCCTTGATGCAAGTACGGGGGCTCAAGACATCGAGTGACGTGCTCAGTTTCCTCAGCCCGAACCTCGGGCAGCTGAAGGATCCCCGCAGCATGAAGAACATGCAAATCGCCTGCGACCGGATCTTGCGCGCCATCAAAACAGAGGAGAAGATCGGCATATTCACCGATTATGACGTGGACGGGGTCTGCAGTGCAGCGCTCATCCAGCGATTTCTCATCAACATCGGCCTAAAGCCTCCTGAGATATTCATTCCCGACCGGGTCAGCGACGGGTACGGCCTGAACATGCGGGGGATAGAGGACCTGAAGAGCAAGGGCGTGAGCCTTCTGATCACCGCCGACTGCGGTGTCACGGCGGTGAAGGAGGTGGATTACGCCAGGTCGCTCGGGATGGATGTCATCATCACCGATCATCATGAGGTAGGGGATGACATACCCAATGCATGCTGCATCCTCAATCCGAAGCAGTCCGATTGCCCGTTTTTCGGCGAGGACCTCTGCGGTGCAGGGGTCGTGTTTCATCTCATCGTGGCGTTGCGTGCCGCGCTCAGGGAGCAGGGATTGCAGAATCTTCCCAACCTCAGGGAAGAGCTCGATCTGGTGGCCATGGCAACCATCGCCGACGCGGTGTCCCTGTCGGGTGTCAACCGGGTGCTCGTGAAAGAGGGTCTGAACATCCTCAACACCTACAGCAGGGTCGGGCTCGCTGCACTGGCTCGAGTTTCCGGAATCACTCGGGAGCTCCTTTCACGTGACATCGGATACATCCTAGGCCCCAGGATCAACGCCGCTGGGAGACTGTCCGACGCACGGAAGGCGTTCGACCTGCTGATTACGGAAGACGCCGTGACGGCGCAGAATCTTGCCCATGAGCTCAACGAGCTGAACCGGTGCCGGCAGGTGGAGGAACAGCAAGTGCTGAACGAGGCGCTCTGTCTTCTCGAAGAAAGCGGGTCTCATCTGGGCAACGCCATCGTGGTGGCCGGAACGAACTGGCATACGGGCGTAATAGGGATCGTCGCATCCCGGATCGCTTCGCTGTTTTCCCGGCCGGCTATCGTGATTTCGCTGCTCGACGGTGTAGGCGTCGGTTCGGGGAGATCGGTTCCCGGGGTGGACCTTCATGCTGCGGTATCACAAGTTTCCGAGTACCTGAATGATTTCGGGGGCCATAAAATGGCTATAGGCCTCAACATAGACGACAGCAAGATCCTCGCCTTTGCCGGGGCTCTCGACGGGGTTCTTGCTCCGCGTGAAGAATATACGAAAAATTTTGCTGTCGATCTGAAAATTTCGCCGCTGGATATCACGCCTGTCTTCCTTGAAGAGCTCGAGATGCTCGCACCCTTCGGAGAGGGAAATCCCGAGCCGGTGTTCCTGATACCGTCTATGGAGGTGGTGGGGTCGAAGAATTACGCCCGGGGGCAATGCAAGCTTCTCCTGAAACATTCCAACCGGGTGTTCCATACTCTGAGGTGCACCATAGATCAGGGTGCACAGAAGCTGGCTCGGTTTGTCGATGTTGCCTTCACTCCCGTGAAGATGCGGACAAACGGTTATCAGTATCTGTACCTAGCCGTAAAAGCATTATCTCCCGCTGGGCATAGTCAGCAGCCAGTTCTTTCTGATCTCGAACACAGGACGTAATCTTCTCCGGGATGCCGATGCCCTTGAGAATCCTAGGCTCTCCCGCCAGATATAAGGAGCCCGCGGCAACGGCCAGCAGGACATACACCATGACTTTCTTGATTTTCGCCAGAAGGATCCGGCGCGCAATGGAAGAATCCCTGACCTCCTTGGTTCCCTGGGGGAAAACTTCGACAAGGCCTGAATCCAAGAGCCTGACAATCGAGCTCAAAGCTTCGAAGGGGGGTTCCAGGGACTGCCGGACAATGTCCTCGACAGATCTTTTTTCGTCGATCAGATCGTAGATATGCATATCTACGGCGCCGAGACGGTGCTTCTTCACGATTTCCTCTGTGAGAGGCATGATGGTTACCGGGCAGTAATCTACGGGAGGGATTTTCTGCTTGACCATGGGCCATTCGTCGATGACCCTCAAGGTATCGAGGATAATGCCCTCACTCGGGATATGGCAGGCGAGGATATTTTCGGTGTCCACCTCCCAGTCTTCGAACCGGTAATTCCCCTCCTTCCATTGGAACACCTCGAGAAGGATCGACTTGATCACGACATTGGAAGCCCGGTCAAGGAAGGTCTTTTTGATTTTTCCCTGGGCGATGAGGATGTCGTGCCATCTGTGAGAGTTCTTTTTCTCGTTTTCCAGCGCAGTCCGGTAGTCTTTTTCCAGCAGGAATCCGCCCTTGATGAGGATTTCGGCTCGAGGATCTATCTCCCACCGGTCTGATTTGATTCCCTCAATAATGCCGTTGTCAAAGGCAAGGGAGACCGAGGAGTCGGGGGATGTGAGGATAAGGGTCCCGGTCTTCATCTGTTGCGCGATGAGCTGGAAAATCTCCGTCACCCCAAAACCTTTGAGAGTTCCGAGCAGGGCCATGGCTACACTCCGTACTTAAGCGGAGGCGATTTGTAGGATCTTACGTACAACAGACCCAGAGTGATGACTCCGACCGCCCTCATGAAGCCGGAGATATCGAAGCCCACGGGAATGAAGCTGAAGATAAACCGGCCGCCGGTCACGATCAGGATCAGTCCCGCCGAGAAGACAGTCAGTCTCACGACGGCCTTGAAGGTCTTGTTCGCGGCGAACGATCCCATTCCCGGGAGGATGAGTTCGAGTTTCTGCGTGAATGATGCGTTTTCTATGCGGTACTGCCTGATCTCCTCCGCCTTGCTCGTAAGAACCGAGCTCATCTGTTTCTTCGCCTTCGTTTCCAGCCAATGGCACTGGAGACACATGGGATATCCCGATTGTGACATCTTCCCCGCATAGTAGAGGTTTCCGCACCTGTTGCACCTCTTGGTGAACTTCTCTTCGGGGATGTGCCCCAGGAGGAAGAGGATAACGAAGGCGCCGAGGCTTACATATATGGCCTGGCCCCTGCTGAATATTCCCAGTACGCTGTACCACAGGGCATTGGCGGCCTCCGTGAGATCATCGGAAGGCTTCATCTGCCGTGCCAGCTGTCTCCAGAGCGGCACATGCTCCTTGATGAAGCCGTAGTCTTTGAATTTTTCTTCCTGGTCGAGAAAGAACCGTACCTGTGCGGGATCTATGGCGCTTGCTTTCTGGATGGACTGCTCCGCTTCATAGAGATTATAGGTGGCCTGATGGAGTCTGCTGATATTGTAATGATACACCACATTGCGGGGAGCCAGTGTTATTGCGTTCTGAAACGCCTTTGCCGCTTCTTGATCGTTCTTTACGCCGACCAGTGCGATTCCGAGGTTGTTATAATACCGGCTGTTGTTGGGTTCCAGATCAAGAGCTCTGCTCAACAGACTCACGGCGGTGCTGTAGTTCTTCTTTTGAATCTCGGTGACGGCAAGGATATTCATGGGCTCCGCATCCGCCGCATTGTTCTTGACCCAGGACGCTATCGCGATACTGTCTTTGGGAGATCCCACCGCATTGTCGAGCGAGAATATCTCCCTGTTCACGTTAGTCTGGGAATAGGTGAGGAAGCCCGCTCCGATGTGGGAGACCCAGCTCGACATGAAGATGAGGGCGATGAACACAAAGGCGATGCGCCTTTCCATGATGTTCAAGTAACCCCAGAGCACCATGAACCACCAGAGAACGAACCATAAAATCCCTGCATCGAAGAATATGGGGACCGCAATGATCAGCGCCACCCAGAGCTTGAGACCTAAGGGGGGCAGCTCATTGTTTGATCCCATATTCAGGTCGTTCATGAGGTGAGGGATGTACTTGACCAGCAGACACACCCCGATGAGAACGAATGTCAATATGGTGGCGACAATGACGAAAAAGTAACCGTTTCCAATGAATGTACTCACGAACGGCCAATAACCAAAAAGGGCGTTCAATGAGGAAATAGGCGAAATATCGGTAAGAATCGCAGACTCTTGCACACTCTTATCCCTCCGGGACCAGGCTGTCGATCTTTATGGCGAGTTCCATCGTATATGTCCGGGAATCACCCTCCACTTTCAGATGCAATGGGATGCTGATCGCGTTCACGGATATGATTTTTGCATTTTCTGTACCCACGATCTGGATACGTCCTCCGGAGAAATCCCCGTCACTGGAGGACGAGGCTCCTTGATATGGCGGAGCGGGTCTGTCCTGAGCGGGTGTGTCGGGCTTCTGCGGCGTTTCATATGAGGGCGCACCGGAAGGGGCGGGCTGCGGCTCATTCGGATGCGCATGTGCCGTTTGTTCTATGGCGAGTTTTCCGGGTGAGGCTTCCGTTTTGCGCTGCGGTTTCCCGCTTGTGCCCATCTCGATGTGTTTGAGCACCATTTTCGTGATCTTGGTAAGCGTCTGGAGAACACCTTCTCCTGTGGGAGCGACCGCCTCGAATGAAGGATACCCGTCCTGGTTGAGTATCTGCTCCATCTCCGCCACCGGCATCGCGTCCGGCAGGTCGCGTTTGTTGTACTGGATTACCAGCGGCAGGGTTTTCAAACTTTTCCCGTAATAATTGAGGTTTTCTTCCAGGTTTGCCAGGCTTTCTATATTTTCCTCCATCTTGTCCCGCTGAGAATCAGCTACGAACACGAGACCATCGACCCCGGTAAGGACGGCCCTTCGGGTGGAGTTATAATACACCTGGCCCGGAACGGTATAGAAGTGGAGCCTCGTCTTGAACCCGCGGATGTTGGCGATCTCTATGGGGAGGAAATCGAAGAACAGCGTACGATCGGCCTCCGTGGCCAACGACACGAGCTTGCCCTTCTGTTCCGGCTTTATACTGGCGTATATGGATTGTATATTCGTGGTCTTTCCACACAGAGAAGGACCATAATATACTATTTTCGCAGATATTTCCTTTTTCGAGTAATTGATGACCGCCATATTATCCTCCACCTGCCAGCCTTACAATTTCAACCTCAACATCCTTGAAGTCCTTATGTTCCTTCTGGATATCCCTGAAGATCGACAATGCGCTGGCATTATCCCCCATTGCCTTGTATGTCTGGGCAATCTCATAGAGGATCCCCACCTTCATATTGTTGGATGCCTCTTCAAGGCAGGCCCCCTCCTTCAGTGATATCAGCGATTCCTTGAACATTCCCCGTTCCCGATACGTGATCCCCAACATGGTATAGGCGTCGAAGAGTTTTTCTCCCGAGGCGATCACCTTATTGAACGATTCGATGGCCTCATCGAGAAGCCCGGTTTCCCGATAGGCAAGGCCCATATTGTAGAGAAAGAGAGGATCGTCTTTGCCTTCATCGACGGCGCTCGCCTCAATGGCCTTGAAGATACTCTCCACTCCGGTTTCATCCACGAGGTTCTCGGACGAAGAGTCGATATTGAGATCTTCGATCTCTTTCCCCAGCTCATTGTTGAGATCGTAGAAGTCCGTCGCCCGAACATCCGGTTGGGCTGCGGACTTGGGCAGCGGATCCATCATTCCCTTTTCCCGCACATCGAAAGACTGCACTTTCTTGTTGACCGATGTGTGGGCGGGATCGAGCTCGGCGGCTTTCTGCATGTAGGAGATCGCCGTGTCGCTCTCCCCGTGTCGTTCAAGAATTTCCGAGAGCCGTACGTACTGGGTTGCGGCTTCCCGCGAAAACCCCTGCACTTTGTAGAGTTCCGCCAGCTTTTCATGGGGTTTTTCCCAGCCGGGGTTGATCTTTATAGCCTGTTTGTACAGTGCTATGGCCTTCGGATAGAATCCCCTGCTGCTGTAGGTATCTCCAAGGCGGACATAAATATCCGATGCATCCTCATTCCTGTCTGCCTTGAGATAAAGATCGCCCAGTTTCTTGAGCAGTACCGGATCATCGGGCCTTTTCTCCAGGGCGGACTCGCAGGCACGGATCTCTTTCGACCCCTTCTTTTTGCCGAAGAGATTGTCGAACAGGCTCATGGAATGATACCTTTCATCGTAGGAAGTATCCCCTTTCCGCTCCTCATCTCTCGTTCAATATAAGGATCATCGGTGCAGGGATTTACAAACTTTAACCGTAATCGCCAAGAAAGTATAGGACAACGGGCTTTGGCGTATTTCATGCCTTGACAAGGGGGCTGCGACTGAGCATGGTGGAAGCAGAGAAATTCTTGTCCGGGGGAACGATGGAGTACGTTCATCCGATTCTGAACGAGGAAATAAGCGCAATCGCGGGACATTATACCCTTATCAGGGAGGAGATTCTGCACCATGAGAGCGGGCCGGTGCTCTATTTTGTCGGATATGCCCATATGGATACCTCATGCTGCGGGTTCAAAGGGTGCGGATATGCCATCGTGGCGGGCCGCGTCGTGAGCCTTCGATGCGCAAAGACGCCGGACGACCGGGTCGTGTCGCAGATAGCCCCGATTGAAGAAACGCTCCATCAGGAGATTGCACGGGTGATACGTGAGAAGCAGGGGGTATCACAGGTTCATTTTACGCTCGCCTCCGGTGACAAGAAGATCGTGTATTGACCAGACGTTATCAAGGAAAACCCGCAGCAGGGAACTCCGAAAGACCGGAACTGCATGCGCTGCATACGGATAAAGATACAAGGATCGATCATCAATGCCCGATACAGATTTTGTCAAAGGAAAGGCAGGCCCTCAGGGAATGACCGGAGATCAGCGGATCTCCGGGCCGCATGGACGAGAGATCCTGGTCGACATACAGGGCCTGCATACTCATTTTCATACCCCTGAAGGCGTTGTTCATGCCCTTGCAGGAGTGGATCTCCAACTATGGAAAGGGCGCACTCTCGGTCTCGTGGGAGAGTCGGGATGCGGCAAGACCGTTTTGGCGCTGAGCATTCTCAGGCTCATACCCGAGCCTCCGGGGAAGATAGTGAAGGGGAGGATCTTCTTCGAAGGCACCGATCTGCTCTCGCTCGACCGTGATGGAATACGGAGGATCCGCGGGAACAAGATTTCCATGATCTTTCAGGAGCCCATGACCTCGTTGAACCCCGTATTCACCATAGGGTCGCAGATCGAAGAGGTTATCCTGCTCCATCAGTCCCACCTCGCTTCCACCCGGAAACAGGCCCGAGCGATGGCCGTAGAGATGCTGGATATGGTGGGCATTCCGTACCCGGCCAGGCGGATTGACGATTACCCTCACCAGCTCAGCGGGGGCATGTGCCAGCGGATCATGATCGCAATGGCCCTCGCCTGCAGGCCGTCTCTCATGATCGCCGATGAGCCGACGACCGCCCTGGATGTCACCACTCAGGCTCAGATACTCCTCCTCATGAGTGAGCTCAAGGAGGAAACCCACACGTCCATTCTACTGGTGACCCACGATCTCGGAGTAGTGGCCCAGTCCTGTGAAGACGTAGCTGTGATGTATACCGGCAACGTAGTCGAGCACGCCGCCGTAGAGGACATCTTTTCCCAGCCGCTGCACCCCTACACAAAGGGCCTCATGAAGTCCATTCCAACAGTGGAGGCCAGAAAGTGGGGCGAGAGGCTTCACGCGATCCCGGGCAATGTTCCCACGTTCAGGAGCATCCCCAGAGGATGCACATTCCATAACCGGTGCGAGGAAGTCATGGACATCTGCAGGAAAGAGCCTCCGCCGGTATTCTGCCCTTTCAGGGATCACAGCGTGCGATGCTGGAGGTATGCGAACTGATGAAGCCGCTGCTGGAAGTCCGCGGACTCAAAAAGTCGTTTCCCATGACCTCGGGTGTATTCAGAAAATCAGCCGGCTCGGTCATAGCGGTGGACGGCGTGGATCTGGACATCTATCCGGACGAAACACTGGGACTCGTGGGGGAATCGGGCTGCGGGAAGACGACTCTGTCCAAGCTCATTCTGGCCCTTGAAGAGCCCGACTCCGGAAGCATCCGTTTCGAGGGCGTCGATGTCGGCCGCGGACGGGGCGGTTCTCTCGCCCACGTTCGCAGAGGCATACAGGTGGTGTTTCAGGATCCTTTCGGGTCGCTCAACCCCAGGAGAAGAATTCGGGCAATCATCGAGGAGCCCATGATCATTCACCGGGAGGGGTCGAAGGCTCAGAGACTCAAGCGGGTCCGTGAGCTCCTTGAGATGGTGGGGCTTCATGAAGACATCCTTCAGAGATATCCTCATGAATTTTCCGGAGGGCAGAGACAGCGGATCTGCATCGCCCGGGCACTTGCCGTCAATCCCCGGCTCCTCATCTGCGACGAGCCCGTTTCGGCACTGGACGTTTCCATTCAGGCCCAGGTGATCAATCTTCTGGTAGACCTCCAGAAGGAGCTGAAGCTCTCCTATCTGTTTATTTCCCACAACCTCTCCGTGGTAGGCTACATCTCGCACCGGATCGCCGTCATGCATAAGGGGAGGATCGTCGAGCTCGCCGATGCCGCTGAGCTCTTCGAGCACCCGCTTCACCCCTACACCGAATGCCTCATGGCCGCAGTGCCCGATGCGCGTCCGCTGAGAGAGGGAAAAACGAAGCCATCGAAGCGAAACGAAAACAGTGCCCAGGACGTCGCTTCGGGATGCGCCTATCGACCCTGGTGCCCCCGGGCCGAAGCCGTGTGCGCGCGAGAGACGCCCGTACTCGAGCGGAAGGGGGACGGCCATTTCGTCGCATGCCATGCAGCCGCAGTCTGTGCGTGAGGCGCATCCTGAGGGAAAAGGGGGGTGTATGCCTGAAAACCTCTCCGAAAACCGGGAAACATCGCTTGAGGAGATGATAAAGGTCTTGACATCTGGGAGAAGCATAGCTAATAAGAATCACCTCGGATTTTAGATAAAGGAGGAGCCGCACTCAATGGCCAATCATGCTTCAGCCCTGAAAAGGGTGAGACAGAGCAGGAAGAGAAGACTGAGAAACAAGAGCTACAAGTCGACCATCAGCACTACGGTGAAGAAGGCGTTGGCCTCTCTTGAGGAAAAGAACCTCGATGGAGTGAAAACATATTACAAAGAAGCTGTAGCCCATCTGGACAGCGCTGTGAACAAGGGCGTCCTTCACAGAAAGACCGCATCCCGGAAGATATCCCGGCTTACCAGAAGGCTCAACTCCCAGGTTTCTTAACCGATCCAGTCTTCCCGGTCACGATCCCTTCAGATAACCCTTGTACGGGGATCATGCCGGGAACAGCACTCCCAGTACCGCCTCGTGAATCGCTGCATACGGATGCAGCGTCCGTCCGGACTTGATACCCTGCTCGATCTTCCGCACATGCGAGAGCAGTCGCGTCAGCTGCAGGGCGTTCCAGAGCGACCTGCGAGCCAGGATCTTTTTCTCAACGAAAGGGTGCATGCCCGGAGGCCTGCCTTTTCCGCCGCAGAGGATCTGGTAGTGCTGGGTGATCTGATTTTCGATGCGTGAGATCACCTCGAGCTCGTTTATGCCGGTATGCTCGAGCTCGTAGAGCTTCACGATGGCGTCTTTCTTCCTGTCGAAGAGGGCGTCCATAAAGGCGAATATGGGCGGCTCGTGGGACCTCATGACAAGGTATTCTACGTCCTTGATAGTAATGGCCGACCGGCTTCCCACATAGAGGCTGAGTTTTTCGATTTCAGATGCGATGAACCAGATATTGCCCCCGGTTATCTCCGCGATCAGATACACGGCATCCCGATCCGCGGTCTTCCCGTACATCCTGGCCCTGCCTGCGATCCAGTCATGGAGATCTCTTCCCTTCAGGGAGTCGAACTGCAACACCTCCATCCCCTGAGGGAAATCCTTCGTGTACTTCTTTTCCTCTTTACCGGGCACTCCTTCGATGGTGAGGACCAGGGTTGTGGAGCTGCACGGCCGCTCGAGATAGGCACGGATGCACTCCTGCTCCCTCCTGCCGAGCCTGTGGAAATTCCTGAGCACGATGAGACGCCTGTCGGACAAAAACGGCATGGTGTTGCAGAGCTCCACGACGTCCTCTGCCCGCTGGACTTCCTGGGCCTGATACCACGCGCTGTTCATGGATGCGTTGTCACCCATCAGCGCCCGTAACGAGGTCAGCTGCTCCTCGATCAGGAACACCTCTTCGCCTATGAGCAGATACGATTCCTTCAGGGGCGGGTGAATCTGGGGTATTTTCATAGCGCAACGGCCGCCAGCGCCCGTGCAATCTGGAGGGACACCCTTCTGCATGCCTCCTCGAGGCCGTCCTCTTCCGCTCCCCGTTCGGGATACGCTCCATGATCGGAGAAGCTCATTTTCCACAGCTCCTTGCCCTGGGCGTCCAGAACGCGCGCAGCCACACGTATGGTCAGCCGGTATCGATCATCGGACGACAGGGACTGGGATGTCACAGCATGGCTGGAGTACGAAGACAGGGTGCAGTGCAGGATGTGTTCGCCGTTTTCGGGTGAAAGCATCCCCATAGATGAGAGCGTCCGTTCGAGCTCGTTGTCCAAGGTCATTCCTCCCTCGATGAGGGTGGTCCCGTTGGTGCTCGGCCTTAACGAGAAGGTGTGGGCGCCGCCCCCGCCATCGAGGACGAACGAGTAGCCGCAGGCGGCGAGACTAACGGGCAGCAGCAATAATATTAATGATCTTATTCGGGACATAGATGACCTTTTTTATGTCCGAGTCCTGGAGGAACCGTTTCACGTTGGCCTCCGACAAGGCTCTGGCTTCTACCGCTTTCTGCTCGGAATCCCTGGTAACAGTAATGGTCGCCCTGAGCTTGCCGTTGACCTGCACCGCTATCGTAGCCTCCTGTTCTTCGCACCAGGACGGATCATAGTCGGGCCAGGAGAACCTGAAGAGCATCTCCCGGTTGCCCAAGGCATCCCAGAGCTCTTCGGCGATATGGGGCACAAAGGGAGAAAGCATGACGAGCAGGTTCTGAACCGCCTCCCGTATGACTGAGAACTCCTCGGGCGTCCGGGCCGTTTCTTTGGCCCGGTAAAGATCGTTCACCAGCTCCATCATGGCCGCGATCGCCGTATTGAACCTGAAGCGCTTCTCGATATCCTCAGAGACCTTCTTGATGGTCTGGTGGGTTTTTCTCTTCAGGGGCTCCATGGACTTCGGCGGCCGTTCAGAAGAAACATCCGTGGAGATCAGCTGCTCTTTCATGTCCAGCACGAGCCTCCAGAGCCGTGAGAGAAACCGGTACGATCCTTCAATTCCCTTGTCGCTCCAATCCATGTCTTTTTCCGGAGGAGCCGCGAAAAGACAGAACAGCCTCGTGGCATCGGCCCCGTAATTGCTGATGAGTTCCTCGGGATCGACGACATTGCCTTTGGATTTGGACATCTTCGCTCCGTCCTTGATCACCATTCCCTGAGTGAGGAGGCGCTGGAACGGCTCATCGAAACCGATGTACCCCAGGTCTCTGAGAACCTTGGTGTAGAACCTTGCATAGAGCAGATGCAGGATGGCGTGCTCGATGCCGCCGATGTACTGATCCACAGGCATCCAGTACTGCACCTCATTTCTGTCGAACGGCTTGTCGTTGCTGTGCGGGCTGCAGTAGCGCATGAAGTACCACGAGGATTCCACAAAGGTGTCCATGGTATCGGATTCCCGTTTCGCCTTCCCCCCGCACACAGGGCAGGTGGTGTTCACGAACGATTCGATCTGGGCGATGGGGGAGATGCCTGTGCCGGTGAGCTCCACGTTCTCCGGCAGGAGGACGGGGAGATCCTTCACATCCACGGGGACGGTGCCGCACTTTTCACAGTAGACCATAGGGATGGGAGCCCCCCAGTAGCGCTGCCGGGAGATTCCCCAGTCGCGAAGCCTGAAGTTCACCGTGGCCGATCCCCTGTTTATTGCTTCGAGGTGCTTCGTGATCGCCTCCATGGCATCGGTGTTTTTCATGCCGTTGAATTCCTTCGAGTTCACCAGCACGCCTTCTCCCTCGTAGGCGCATTCCATGGTCTTGGGATCCAGCGTCTCTCCCTCGGGCTGGATGACAACGATGATCTCGAGGCCGTATTTCTTGGCAAAGTCGAAGTCCCGCTGGTCATGAGACGGTACCGCCATGACCGCGCCGGTCCCGTAATCGTACAGGACGAAGTTTGCGACGTAGATGGGCATCCTGAACCCTGTCAGGGGATTGATGCAGTATCTGCCGGTGAACACCCCCTCCTTCTCGTAGAGATCCGAAGTGCGGGTGAAGGTGTCAACCTGCAGGGTACTGGCCACGAAATCGCTTACCTCCCGCTCCTGGCCGGTGCCCGCAGGCAGAGTCTTGATGAGGGGATGCTCCGGAGCAAGGCTCATGAACGTCGCTCCATGGAGAGTGTCTGGCCTGGTCGTGAACACCTCGATATCCTCCGATGTACCCTCGATCTGGAAGCGGATCAATGTGCCGGTGCTCCTGCCGATCCAGTTTTTCTGCATGTTGAGCACCCGCTCGGGCCAGCCGTCCTTCAACTTTTCGATATCATCCAGGAGCTCCTGGGCATAGGCGGTGATCCTGAAGAACCACTGGTCGTGCTCCTTGAGAAAGACCTGGGATCCGCACCGCCAGCACTGCCCCTCCACGACCTGCTCGTTGGCGAGCACGGTCTTGCACTGGTCGCACCAGTTGAGAAAGGCCCTTGATTTGTAGACGAGCCCCTTGTTGTACATCTGGATGAAAAAGAGCTGCTCCCATTTGTAGTACTCCGGGGCGCAGGTGGCGATTTCCCTGTCCCAGTCGTAGCTGAAGCCCATCTTCCGGAGCTGTGCCCTCATATAATCGATGTTTTCATACGTCCATTTCTTCGGGTGAATTTTGCTTGCGATGGCCGCGTTTTCCGCCGGCATGCCGAATGCGTCCCAACCCATCGGGTGCAGCACGTTGAAGCCCGCCATGGTCTTATATCTGGCAACGACATCGCCAATGGTATAATTGCGAACATGACCCATATGAATACGTCCGGAAGGATACGGAAACATCTCCAGCAGGTAATATTTCGGCTTGTCGCTTTCTTGGCTCACGCCGAAGATGTTGCTGTCCTGCCAGATCTTCTGCCATTTCGATTCAACCGACTGCGGCTTGTATTCCGTGTTCATATAATCCTCCGTGTTGATGTTGGTTGCTTCATTAGCATAACAGCTCAAGCCTCGTCCAGTACGGTAATGGCTGCGTGACGGCTGCAATGCTGCGAAAGGAGGAATTTTATACTTTGCTCATTGGGGATGAGAGCGAGAAAGGAATCAAAAGGAAAATGCCGTCTTGCAACCGGGCGGCGCACCTCCTTCAATTATTCCTTGCATTTCGTCTCCATACTGATATTTTGAAAGAGCTATGAAATGGCTGAAAATCTTCGCTGGGCTCATGGTTTTCGTCTTTCTTCTCGCGGGGTTCTGGACATATTGGTTTGTGTATCGCGGCCTGCCCTCGATACATGAGCTGAAGCAGCCGGAGCCTACGAGACTCAGCACAGTCATCGCTTCAGACGGCAGTCCCATCGGTTATTTCCCGCCTGAGGGCATGATCATAAAAGGGGGCAAAGATATCCCGGTGAGGCTGATACAGGCTTTTATCGCAGCCGAAGACTCCACTTTCTACAGACACGCAGGACTCGACATCACGAGAATCATTGGCGCACTCATAGCAGACATCCGCGCTAATTCGTACGTCCAGGGGGCATCCACCATCACTCAGCAGGTGGTACGATCCTACCTGCTTTCCCGGGAAAAGACCATCACCCGCAAGCTCAAAGAGATCGTGCTGGCGCTCCGCATCGAGCGGGCCTTGTCCAAGGAAGAGATCCTGCATCTCTACCTGGACCGTCTGTATCTGGGCAGCGGGGCATACGGCGTAGGAGCGGCATCGCTGAGGTATTTCAATAAGGAATGCAGAGACCTCAACCTGGCGGAAATGGCAATGATAGCGGGCCTGGCGCCTGCGCCGGCGAGATACTCACCCCTGAACGACTTTCCGGCCGCCAAGAGAAGACAGAACTATGTCCTCACCCGTATGGTGGAGGAAGGCTATATCACGGAATCGGAGGCGGCGGATGCATACCGGGAGCCTCTGATGATAACGGGTGAATCGGTGGCCCTCTTCACCAATTACCCTTATGTGACGGACTACGTGAAGTACCTCGTCACTGAACGATACGGCGAAGAGATGATCTCCAAGGGAATCAACGTCCAGACCACCATCTCTCCCAGGTTCCAGGATGCCGCGATACAGGCGGTGCGTAAGGGAATCATAGAGCTCGAGATGCGTCAGGGCACGTACCGCGGTCCCGAAAAGGGCATCAGCGAGACCAGAAAGGAGAGGATCCTCGCATTTCAGGAAAACCAGCTTGCATGGAAGGGCAGGGAGCTCTACAGGCTCTACTGGGCGGAGGTCGTCTCCGTATCTCCCTTTGTCGTGAACATCGGTGGGAAAACCATGGAGCTTTCCCCTCAGAGTTATGCATGGATCAATCCCAAAGGGAGCTGGACCCCTTCCGGAGTACTTGCTCCGGGCAACATTATCCGCCTGTGCTACACCCCGGACGGGTTTGTCGTGTCGCAAGAGCCGAGGGTCCAGGCTTCGCTCATAGCCTTTGACCTTCAGAGCGGCGGCTCTATTGCGCTGGTGGGCGGGTTCGATTACTCCCAGAGCCAGTTCAACCGGGCCGTATCAGCCAAAAGACAGAGCGGTTCGGCCATTAAGCCTTTCATCTATGCGGCTGCGATCGATAAGGGATTCACTCCGGCCACCATTATTTTCGATACCCCGATCACATTCCAGACACAGAAAGATGAAGAGCCCTGGAAGCCCAAAAATTATGAAGACAGGTTTTATGGGGCCACGACCCTGCGAACAGGCCTGGTCCTTTCCAGAAATGTCGTTACGATAAAAATCCTCAAAGACATCGGTATCGGATATTCCATCGCGTATATGAAACGCTTCGGCATGGAAGCGGATTTCCCCATGGATCTTTCTCTGGCCCTGGGATCGGGCTCCATGACCCCGTACAATCTGGCGAAGGGATATGCAACATTCGCCACCTATGGATTGTCGTTCAATCCACGGCTGGTCGATTATATCACTCAGATCGATATAGGGCCGATTTTCTCGGCCCGGTCGGACGCTTCTGTGGAGCCCGGCTCCGAGAATGAGAGTCGAGCCATTTCCGAGCAGACGGCGTATATTATCACCAACATCCTGACCGATGTAGTGCAGAACGGCACCGGCTGGCGGGCCAAGGAACTGGGAAGGCCGGTAGCGGGAAAAACCGGCACGAGCGACGATAACAGAGACGCCTGGTTCATCGGATATACCCCGGAAATACTCTGCGGGGTATGGGTGGGGTATGACGACATGATGCCGCTCGGCGAGAATGAGACCGGGAGCAGGGCCGCATGTCCGATTTTTCTCGATTTCATGCGCGTGGCGCTGAAAGATCGGCCTGTCAGAGATTTCCCGATTCCTGAGGGGATAGTATTTGCCAAGGTCGACACAAAGACAGGCAGACTCGCTTCCGAGAGGTCGCAGAACGTCCGTTTCGAGTGTTTCAAGTCAGACGGATTGCCGCCCAAGGAGCAGTCCACCTATGACGAACTTCTCCTGAAGGAGGTTTATTGATGCTCAGATCAGGGGTCATGCTCCTGGTGTGCATCCTGTTGATTCCGTTTCTTGCAGGGGCTGAAGAGATCACTTTGGTCAAGCGCGCACGCAGGGCTGAGCCCGCGGAATCCTCTCCGTACACGGTGAGGCCGGGAGATACTCTGTGGAAAATCCTGGCCCAGACCCAGAACGCGCGCTACAATGATTTTCCGTACCTCTACCGGAAATTCCGGGAGCTCAACCCGAACATAACCGATCTGAACCATATCGTATCCGGCCAGAAAATCATCGTCCCCCACATCCCGGGACGCGGTAAGGGATTTTCGGTGCAGGCCGCCTCAGAAGATACGTACGTGATCAAGAAGGGGCAGCACCTGGCTATGATCCTCAGAGAGGTGTACGGGCTGCCGGATGATCTCATTTTCAATGAGTATCTGAACCTGATCAAGGAGCTCAACCCGGAGATTCACGATCTCAACATCGTGGAGGCTGGGCAGAAGATCCGCATGCCTGATGTCAAGCAGGCGCCGAACCCGGCTAACAGAAACTACGGCGCTCAAGTGTCGGGAGACACAGGCAGGAGGCCGAACCATCTCCTTCATGAGCTCATAGAGCAGAAGGTCTACGAACTCACCCAGCAACGCAAGGCCGCGGAACGAGAGGCACTTGGGGAAGGCGAACAGACTCCGGAGGACCAGGAGTTCACGGTAAGCATCCTGGAAGGTATGCGCAAGAAGCGGGCTTCAGCCTCTGATGTCAGGGAGGAGACAAAGGCTCCGTCGGCCGTTCAAGCTCCGCCCCCGGTACATGCAAAGGCCTCTGGAAAAGAGCCTGTAAAGAAGTCCTCTCCGAAACAGAAACCCGACGCACTGGGGAAGCGTATCCCCGGCGCGCAGGTTGACAAGAAGCCGGATGAACGTGCGCGGGCCGGCGGACCGCGTGGCAGAGAAAAAGGAGACCTCATACTCGATCCGAGGGATGGAGAAGTCGGGGGAAGTGCACCTCTTGACGCAGGGACGAAGAAGTCCGGAATCTCCAGGATCGTGAAGAACACTCTCTTGCCCGCGCTCACGCGGATGGGGGGCAGGCAGAACGACCAGGGGACGTACTTCATGCCAATGGCGGGAGGAAGCAGCGTATCCATCGATACGAGTGAGATTCCCGTCATGGAGCTTGATACCGGCATGCGCATCATCCTTGACATGAACAGCAAGATCTCTCCTGAGATAAGGGATATTCTGGAGCAGACGTTCCCTACGTGCAGAATCATATCCGGACCTCCGGAGGGGCTGGAGCACCTTATGGACCGTGTCCTGAACGTATCGGGTTATTTTTCCGTCAACAAGGATGCAAGCCCGCTTCTGGTGGGAGAAGAGGAAAAGATCAGGTTCTTCGGGAAGTGGATCGTATACAAGGATTATTCGCGGCAGAATGTCTTTGTCATCAATATCCTTTCAGATGAAGAGCACCATACTCCTGAACCCATCAGGAGCTACGCCTCTCGGTTCGGCATCGATCTCATCGAAATGGGAGGCCGGCCGGATGTATCCCCGGAAGCGCCCGGGGGGAGGCTTCTCGAACTGGAACACTCCTATCCGAGGCTCCTGGATCTGCTCGGCGTATCATACGAGAAGGACAAGGAGCTGGAACTCGTTTCCCTCGACGCCCTGCGGATCGCGTACAAAGCGCCCCTTCTGGTGAATACGGTCATTCTGACCGGAGAGATGCCGGACAAGACCATGCACGAGCTCCTGACAAAAAGGGGATACACCGTGGTTCATACCGAAACTGAAGCCATGGAGCATGTTCTGGACATTCTGGGCATCGTCAAACAGGGTCCGCCGGTAAAGGCCGTGGTGGCTCACAATCGCACGGAACTGGAGCTGCCGGCGGTGCAGGTGGGCGACATCGTCATCCTCGGCACTCCTCTCGACAGGGATATCGCGCAATACCTCGTGTCTACAGGCATGAAGATCGCGATGTGGTAGGAGCCCGATCTTGCCGCCGGCTACCGTGCAACGGAGATGAAGCAGGACCCGTCCGTGTCGGTGGGTTCGTTCTGTGTGGTGAACGTCCAGCGGAAATCATTTTCCAGAGGAACACCGAGGTTGTCTTTCACATTCGCGCTCAGGGTTGCTGTATAGGTGGTGGCGTACGCGAGGTTTCCGTCGGGATCGAACACGGCGGTGTTGTCGCTGTAGAAGACGGTTCCTTCCACAGTATCGGATCCGGCGACGAGGGTGAATGTGTCGCCGGTGACAGTCGCTGGATCCATGACCGCCGAGAAGACCGCAGAGATGTCTGCGTCGACGGCGACGCCTTCGGAGCCATGGGCCGGGGATGTCGAGCACACAGCGGGGAAAGCATCGTCTTGCGGATCGAAGCTCATGACAAAACCCTCTTTGCCGACTGCGTAGATATTCCTGATGGAGGCGCCGTGAATGCCTTTTAAGGGATCTATCACGTCGGAATCGGAAAAAACGGACACGAGACTGTCCTGAACCGACCACGAGCTGCCGTCAAAGTGCAGGATCGTTCCTACAAGGGAGGACGATTCACCGACGGCGTAGATATTGCAAGGCGAGGTTCCCCAAACGGAGTTCAGCGCGGCAATGGATGATAAATTGCCGGAGGCGTCTGTCCACGTGTTCCCGTCATACCGGAGGATAGTCCCTTCGTCTCCCACTGCGTATACATTGTCGGAAGATGTTCCCCAGACACTGTTGAGATTCTGGATCGTGATCGTGCCGCTTTCCTGCTCCTTCCAAGCTTCTCCGTCAAAGTGGAGGATGGTGCCGTTGACGCCTACGGCAAAGATATCCCTCGGCGAGAATCCCCAGATGCCGTTGAGATCCCAATGATTGTTGTTCCCCATTTCCACCCAGGTATCCCCATCGAAAGAGAGGATGGTGCCGCTGTCACCCACGGCAACTATTGCTTGGCCGGTTGGGTCGCCCCAGACATCGTTAAGGTCCCGGGGAGGGCCGCTTTCCTGCTCTTCCCAGGTATCACCGTCGAAATGGATAGTAACACCTGCGTTCCCTACAGCAAAGACATTCTCAGGCGATATACCCCATACGCCATTGAGATCCTGGATGGTTCCGCTTTCCTGCTCTTCCCAGATCTCTCCATCGGAAGAGAGGATGGTGCCCTCCTCACCCACGCTGAATATGCGGAGGTCCACCCTGCCGTCGGATATCGAGGCACCCACCCATACATCGTTCAGCATTCGAACCGTCGGTATTTCACCAGGATCCACCTGTTCCCATCTCTGGGCGAATGATGGGGCGGAAGTACAGAGAAGGGGGAGAAAAAACCAGAGCATCCAAACCATCGTTCCGGATTTCAGTCTCATGACTCGCCGTACCTCCTGAAGCGGAATCGGCCGCCGGCTACTGCTTTCGATTATACCCTGCCAGGGATGTGTTTTCAAACGATTTGCCGCTGCTGCTCAAAAGGCCCGCCTGTGCCGTGAGAAGGCGATATGGCCTTTAGCGGTAAATGGTGAGCTCGTCACCGGGCTGAATCTGCGCTGAGGGCTTGAGCCTGTTCCATTTCAAAACATCGTTGGCCGATACTTCGAATCTCCTGGAGATGCCCCAGATGGTGTCACCCTTCTTCACCCGGTACTGCACCAATCGCTGGCCCGAGACGCCATGGGCCTGCGGAGGGATATTCAAAACCATATTCGGATGGATGAGGGAGGGGTTCGGGATGTTGTTGACCTCGAGGATGTCGTTCACGCTCACCCCGTAGCGGCGGGAAATGCTCTTGAGCGTCTCCCCCTTTGCCACCACGTGATGGTGCTTGCCGGACGGTTTCGCCTGCATATTCCCACGCGGAATGACGAGGACTTTTCCCAGAGTGAGGATGTCGTTCGTTTTCATCCTGTTCACCCGCGCAATCTCTTTGGCCGATGATGAATATTTTTTGCCCAGGCCGATGAGGGTGTCGCCCCTTTGGATGGTATGAGTTACGAACTCGATTTGACGGCTGGGGACCTTCTTCATATGATTCGACACCGCTATGGCGGTGCCCGGTGGTACCTTGAGGCTGTATTCCTGTGTGCCGGGCGGGGTGCACCGCCTGATAAGCTCAGGGTTCAACCGGGCCAGACTGTTTTCCGAGATCCCGGCCATGTCCGCGATCTCGTCGAGATAGGCGAACCCTTTCACCGTGACCGTCTCGCAGGCATATGGAGCGATCTTCTGGTCATCGGGAACTTCCAGTCCGTACCGGGCTCTGTTTTTCGCAAGGATGAGAGTGGCTATGAACTTGGGGACATACTCGAGTGTTTCGGTTTTGATGGGCATGGGGTGAGAGATGTCCCAGAAACAGCTCACGTCCGGGTTGTTCTTCATGAGTCTGTTGATGGTGCCCTCGCCGGCGTTGTATGCCGCGCCCGCAAGGAGCCAGTCGTTGAAGATGGAATGCAGGTTCCGGAGATAACGGGCGGCCGCGTGAGTGGATTTCTCAAGGTCTCTGCGCTCGTCGACCCATCGATTCACCTTGAGGTCGTAATGCCTCCCTGTGTCAGCCATGAACTGCCAGTATCCTGTAGCACCGGTCCGTGATACGGCATTGGCATATCCTCCGCTCTCGACCATGCTCAGATATACCAGGTCCTTGGGAAGGCCGTGGTCTTCGAATATCTTCTCCATCCGAGGTCTCACGGAATCAAACCGGGCAAGGGTGGTGATGAACTGCCTGCGGTAAGGCCCTGAGTACTGCCTGACCCACCATTCGATTCTTTCATTCATTTCAAATTCGATCTCATACAGGCTATCCTGCTGGGAGAACGGCTCCTTGGCCGTTTCATGCTTCGTGAACAAGGGAGGGATACGGCTCATGTCACTCGATGGACCGACAGGCTCCACGATTTCGGGATAATCTGCGGGATATCCGGCCGGGGGCTTGATTTCCCTGATAAAAGAGCAACTCTGGATACCGCACAGCGTCAGGATGAGGATCAGCACCCCTAATCTCACAATCAAATATAACCTCCCACGAGAGATCTTCCTGTCTGAAAAAATCGCCCTACAATAGACCACTTAATTTACCTGGAAAAATTGAACCCTTCAACGACTTTTTTCATCTAATATATCGGATAGACCATGCCGATATCTATCGGTTGGCTGAAGCCGTTACTTGACGGATATGAATTGAGAGATGTAAAGGAGATGACATGAATCTTCCAGCAGTTCAAAACCATTCACTTTCTGAGCTGATCAGCCGGTTCGAGGCCTTTCCCCTTCTCAGCAAGGAAGAGGAGTATGGTCTCGCCGTGCGGCTCAAGGAATATAATGACGTGGATGCAGCTCACCGCCTCGTCACCTCGAACTTGAGGAATGTGGTCAGAATCGCGATGGATTATGCCGGTTACGGGTTGCCTCTTGAGGATATCGTGCAGGAGGGCACCATCGGATTGATGGTGGCGGTAAAGAAATTCGACCCGTACAAAGGGTATCGCCTCATGACCTATGCTGTCTGGTGGATCAAGGCAATGATCCACGACTACATTCTGAAGTTTTTCTCCCAGGTCAAACTCGGCACCACCAAGCTTCAAAAGAGGCTTTTCTATGGGCTCAACAAGCTGTCCGCCGAAGAGGAAGTGATCGACGGCAATATGAATGAGCGAACCCAGGCCATATCCGCGCGGCTCGATGCCGACCCCCAGCAGGTCGAGGAGATCATCACGAGGCTCACTTACCGGGATCAGTCTCTCGACAGTCCGCTGGCCGATGGAAGCGATACCAGTTTCATGGATTTTCTGTCCGATTCCGGGATGAATCCGGAGGACCGAGTGCTGGAGAACGAGAGGACGGTGCATATAGAGAGTCATGTGCACGAGGCTATGGAAAACCTGTCCGACAGGGAGCAGCAGATCATCAGGCAGAGGATCATGGCGGATGAGCCCCAGACCCTGGAGGAGCTGGGGAAGCAGTACAATATTTCCAAGGAGCGTGTCAGGCAGATCGAGAATAACGTGAAGAACAAACTCCGGAAGGCCCTGGAGAGCAAGATGGATTCAATGGTGCAGTGAGGGGGCATATGGGTAGTCAGAGGAGGCACCCCTTACGGGACATCCTGGACCTCCAGGACAGGATGAACAGGGTATTCGAGGAGAGCCTGCGCGAGGGTGAATCGATCAGGCTTCCCGGTCAGTGGAATCCTCAGGTCGATATGATCGAAGACGACGAAGCCCTGTATATTCTCGCCGAACTCCCGGGTGTGAAAAGAGAGGACATCATCCTGGATTTCTCCGAGGGCATGATCACCATCAGCGGGAAAAAACCTTTTACCCGCGGTAATCAGAGTGAAAATTACTACATGGTCGAACGTCAGTATGGGGCATTCAGGAGGACGTTCAGCATTCCCCACGCGATAGACGGAAACGCCATACAGGCCAAGCTGGAAGGCGGCATCCTCGAAATCAGGATGCCCAAGCTCAACAACTTCCGCACACGCAGGATCTCCATTACCGAGAAGTGACCTCGTAGAGCTCCAGGTTGAGATCGTAGCCCTTGCACTCCTTGATGAACCTTTTCTTCAGGGTGAATGCGGGGTGGTCAATCGGTGCAGGAGCCCCGGTAGAAAAATAATAGAAACGACCCGGTACTGATATGACGCTCATGACAACGCCCGGCAGGGTTTCTCTGGGAGAGAACGACCGGGACATGACGGCGGGAAAAGGGCCTGCGGCACGTTCATTGGGGTCGAAATCGATCAGCTCAATATCTTTGAGTTCGAGCAGATCGATGACATGGCGGAGGAAAACCGCCTTTTTCTGGCTTCGCTCGATCAGCCAGAGCCGGGAATCGGGATAAACCACCTTATAGGGTATGGCGAGAAACCCGGATCCGGCGCCAAGATCGGCCATGTTCGGCTCCATGATGTTCTTCATGAGATCCATGGTGTCTTCCGCCTGCTTCTCCAGCGCGCTTTCCATGGAACGGCTCACGAGGTGGAGCCTCCGGTTGTAGCGCCTGATCTCCCGGATCCAGATGAGCAGCTTGTCGTGCATTACTTTCCCACACAGAAATCCGAAAATATCTGGTCAAGCACATCCTGCCCGATGGAATCGCCCGCGATTTCCCGGATCGACTGATGCGCGGTCTTGAGATCAATGACGAGAACGTCGGGGGTCATCCTTTCATCGATCGCTTCACGGCAATAAGACAGGTATTGCCGGGCCCTGGAAAGAAGATACGAATGCCGGGGGATGAACACTCCCCGCTGCCCCATGGGAAACAGATCCGCCATTGCTCCGAGGAGATCGCGGATGCCGTGACCGTACTTGGCGGAAACCCAGACCGCACCTTCCCGGGCGCCGTACTTGGGATGATTCTGCAGGTCCGCCTTGTTCATGACAACGATGGTCTTTTCCCCCATACCCAGCCACCGTTCATCCTGCTTGCTCAGCCCTTTGCAGGCATCCACCACGTAGAGGACCAGGTGGGACTGTTTGAGAATATCCACCGTCTTTTGAATACCGATCTCTTCAGGGCCTGAGGCCGTTTCCCGTATGCCGGCCGTGTCGTGGAACAAAAAGTCGATCCCCGAGAACGTTACGCGCTCACGGATGATATCCCGTGTCGTGCCGCTCTCGTGATGCACGATTGCCCGGGGATACCCGAGAACGGCGTTGAAAATGGAAGACTTTCCTGCATTGGGAAGGCCGGCAACGGTGGTGATGATTCCGGAATATCGTTTTGCGGCGCAGTCGGCATGGGCAAGAAGGCTGTCGATCTCGCGAATGATGGCATCGACCGCCCGGCGAATCGAATCCGGATCGTGCTCCGCCTCTTCGATGACAAAAGACGCCTCAATGCCGGTTATGATTCCGAAGAGATCCTCTCCCATACGGCTGAGACGGCGGGATAAATCGCCGGTCAGCAGCGACTGAGCCATCCGGACTCCGCCTGCGCTCTCCGCGTTGATGAGCGCACCCACCGCCTCCGCCTGTGCGAGGTCTATTTTGCCGTTGATATATGCCCTTTTCGTAAACTCGCCCTTTTCCGCCGTCCTGGCCAGGCCGGTCGCCCCGATGATCTCCATGATGGTATCGACGAGCAAAGGGTTGCCGTGACAGCTTATCTCCGCCGTATCTTCTCCCGTGTAGGATTGGGGGCCTGGATGAAAGACCACCAGGGCCTTCTCAACGGCTCCGCCGGAAAGGTCTTTGATGGAGGCGAGCTTCTGTTCATGAGGCGGCCAGAATTCGCGGTGAGTGATTCGCTTGAGTATCTCGCTGGTCTCGGTACCGCTGATCCGTATGATACTGATTCCTCCGCGCCCTCTGGGCGTGGATTCTGCATATATGGTATCTGTTACGATCGCGACACCCTTTTGGGTGCTATGAGCACCTTCTTGTACACCCCGTCTCCCACGCTCTTGGTATTTACCTGGGAATCGTTTTTCAAGGCGAGGTGGATAATACGCCTGTCATACGGGTTCATCTTCTCCAGGAACACGGACTGTCCTGTACGCTTGACCTTCTGACCCATCTTGACGGCCATGGAGCGGAGATGGTCCATGTGCCTCTGACGGTATCCCTCGGTGTCGACGGTTACGTAGAAAGGCACTTCCCGGTTTTTGTTCAGGATCCGGTTCGTTATGAACTGCAGGGAATCAAGCGTCTGCCCGCGCTTGCCGATGAGCAGGCCTGATCCGTCGCCCACCACCTCGATGATATTATCTTTGCCGATCCTGACCTCTGAGGGGATGTTCATGTGGTTCAGAATCTCGGTCACAACCCGGCAGGCATGCTCCATATCTTCCCGCGAAACGGCCTGTTGCTCGGGAGCGAGGCCTTTTTTCTCGGGAGCTTCGGGCCCTGTTTCCTGTACCGGCCTATTGCCTTGTGTTTCCTGCCTTCTTGCCGGGCGCGCAAGAATCTTCGCGGACTTTGTGCCAACGAGGCCGAACAGTCCCTTGGACCCCTCAGAAATGACCTGAATCTCGAGATCTTCGAAATCCGACCGGAAGGTCCTCATGGCAGTGACGATCGCTTCATCGACCGTCTTGGCTTCGAATTCTCTGTAATCCTCATCCATGTTTTGATTTCTCCTATGTATGCTTCCTGTTTATGTAGGCCTGCTGGATAATTGATAAAATATTACTGATCAGCCAGTAGATGACAAGGCCCGAGGGGAAATTCAGAAACAGAATCGTAAAGAAGACAGGCATGATGAGCATGATCTTCTGCTGGGTGGGGTCTCCGGGAGTCGGAGTCATCTTCTGCATGACGAACTGGCTCACGCCCATGAGTATCGGGGTGATGAAATACGGGTCCTTGGCCGAGAGGTCCGGCAGCCACGTCCCGTACAGATGGAACGACGTGTGCCTGAGCTCGATGGCCGAATAAAACACCTTATAGAGGGCGAACAGAATCGGTATCTGCAGGAGCATAGGGAGACAGCCCCCCATGGGATTGATCTTGTGCTCCGAATACAGCTTCATCATCTCCTGATTCAGTTTCTGTTTGTCGTCTTTGTATTTTGCCTGCAGTTCCTTCATGAGAGGCTGGATTTTCTGGAGTTCTTTCATGGACGTAAAGCTCTTGAGCGTCAGCGGATACAACAGGATCTTGATGACAATGGTGAGGATGATGATGGACCATCCATAACTGCCGGTATAGGAGTAAATCCAGTTCATCGCCATCAGCAGCGGCTTGGCGATGATATCGAAGAACCCGAAATCAAGGGCTTTCTTGATGTCGTACCCTACGGCCTTGAGCGTCTCGAGCTCTTTCGGGCCGGAGAAAATCACATACCTTGTCTCCACGCTCGACCCCGGCTCGATCCGGGAGGGGGCTGTGTCATACACGAGCCTCACGGTCTGATCGCTGATGCGCTTGATGACGACCGAGGCATCCGGTGTCTCCTCGGGGATGACGGTGGTAAGAAAATACTTGTCCTCGAACCCGAACCATCTGATCTCGCCGGAGAATTCCCGGAATATTCCCACCTTTTTCACCTTGGAGATCTTGAACTCCTCCAGGCGTTTCCCATTGAGCAGGACAGGTCCCTGGAATGCATATCCATCCTTGTCCTCGTCAAGGGGATAGACGCCGTTGAGGTACAGGTCGATATCGGCTGTTATCGGACCTGATGTGCCGTTTTCCAATATCGTCCGGTACCCCAGAGTATAGGTCTGAGGATCAATGGTGTAGATCTTCTTCAGAACCACCTCAGGGCTGATCCGGGCCGTAAAGATCAACTCCCGGGGGATGTCGGACTCCCCGGTTCTCGATGCCTCATAGACAAAGGAAGAATCGGCGAACTGCCCGTTCACGCTTATCAGCGGCATGGGTGATTCGATAATGTCAACAGGCTGTGCTTCAGGAGACAGGTTCTCCCGGTACTGCTTGAGCTGAAACGAGGTAAGCGCCCCGCCCGCTGTGCTCCACTGGGCGCGATACATCGGCGTCTCTATGACGATTGTCTCTCCGGGGACGACCTGCCGGTCCGGGCTTCTCTGGGGGGAGGGCAACTGGAGTACGTCGCTCTGGTCCTCACCAGGTACGCTCTCTTGCTGCTCGACCTGGTCTTGGGGCTGTTCAGGGGTTTTCGGCTCAACGAAAAAAAAGTCCCAGAGAAGGAGAATTGCAATCGATATGACTATGGCCAGCAGTGTCCTTTTTTCCATCAGATCATGTCTCCTTGAGTGATCTACACAGGGTCATATCCGCCGGGATGGAGGGGGTGGCATTTCATTATCCTTAAGGAAGCCTTCAGGAGACCTTTCGATATTCCGTACGTATTGATCGCCTCGATGGCATACTCGGAACAGCTCGGCCAGAATCGGCACGACCGCGGTAAGCCCGGAGATATGACTTTCTGATAAAAGCGGATGAGCCCTATCAGCAGTTTCCTCACCATGTACGCGATCCCATGGCGTTCTTTATTTCCTGAAAAAGTGTCTTGTAGCACGTATTCTTATCCTGTTTTCTCGCTATGAGAACGACATCGTACCCGGGAGGGAAGATCTCTTTATTCCTGCGGTAAATCTCCCGTAAGAGTCTTTTCACACTATTCCTCTTTACAGCGGTTCCGATCCTTTTACTCACGGTGATGCCAATGCGAGTGTGATTTTCAGAGTTTCGAGCAGCGAGGATAATGAGATGCCCGGTGATGATTTTGCGCTGTTTTTTCGCCTCTACGTTGAGATAATCCCGCCGTTTTCTCAGCCGCTCCTGCTTCGGGAATCGTTCGTCTGACATTACACAGCCAAACGCTTGCGTCCCTTGGCCCTCCTTCGATTTATTACAGCACGTCCGCTCTTTGTGCTCATGCGAACGAGAAATCCATGAGTTCGTTTGCGTCTCGTGTTATGTGGCTGAAATGTCCGCTTCATCGAATACCTCGATCTTCTATTTTAGGGGCTTAGTATTTACATACGAGGTTCATGATTGTCAAGCGGCAAAAGGGTGGCGATGAATCACGAACAGGGGCATATGTACCGGGATTGATTTGAAAGAATTCCTTCATATTCCTCCGGCATACCCCCTGAGGAAGCAGACCTTGAAAAAGGGCAGCGCTACGTGAACGCCTGTCCGGCGACTTTCGTGAGCTTGCAGCCCGTATGTTTCCCCCAAGCCTTGTCTTCAGGGTGCCTTTTCCGATATAACCCAGGAGTCATGAGGGGCGTTTTCTGTACAAAGGATCTTACTTCGGGTATTGACGGGAAGCCGGCCTCGGTGCTCGACAGGTTGAGCCGCATCATGCCCGGAAGCGATATTTTCTGTATGGACCAGGTGCATTCGGACAGGATTGTTCTGGCGGATGAGGCCGCACCGCAGGACGTGCCTCAGGCGGATGGCATCATTTCGCGCAACCCTGATCACGTGCTCTGCGTGCGCACGGCTGACTGTGTCCCGGTGCTTCTCTGGGCGAATGACATGCCGCTCAACGCAGCGGTTCATGCCGGATGGAGAGGACTTGCACTGCGCATTGTGGCAAAATGCGTCCGCATGATGCGCTCTCTGGGCGCAGAGGATATCCGGGCGGCGATCGGTCCATCCATCGGCCCCTGCTGTTACGTGGTGGGCAGGGACGTAGCCGATGCCCTCGGGGCCGAGCCCCGGATCAACGGCAGTGGTTCGTTGGTGGTGGATCTGAGAGCCGTTGCCAGGTCTCAGCTCACCGGCGCCGGGCTCGAGGAAGACGCGATCGAGTCCAGGGGCCCCTGTACCGCATGCCGCACCGACCGATACTTTTCCTACCGCAGGCAAGGTCAGCTGGCGGGAAGAAACGTCTCGCTCATTGGAGGGAAATCATGGTCATTGCCGGGCTTACAGGTGGGATAGCGACGGGGAAATCGACCGTGGCCTCCCTTTTCGCCTCGTTCGGCGCAGCGGTCATCGATGCGGACAGGATCGCCCGTGAGGTCGTCCTCAGAGGGAGCCCCGCATTCGATCGGATCGTCGAGCATTTCGGCAGAGAAATTCTCCTGCCGGATGGTGAGATAGACCGGGACCGCCTGGGTGGGATCATATTCAGCGACAGCGGGCAGAGAGAATCTCTGAACCGTATCGTCCATCCCGAGGTCTTCCGTGAGATGAACCGCCGCATCGGGGAAATCAAATCAGGAAACGTGAACCGGGTCGTCATCTGCGACGTGCCTCTGCTGATTGAAACCGGCATGCACAGTGTTTTCGACGATGTGATTCTGGTGTATGTCCCGGAGCCGCTCCAGATCAACAGGCTCATGGAGCGGGAGGGCATCGGCAGGGACGAAGCCCTCAGAAGGGTGCGGGCTCAAATGTCCATCGAAGAAAAGAAGCCGTATGCAAGCCATATCATCGACAACAGCGGAACCCGTGAGAATACAGCGAAAATAACTCTCGAGGTCTACCGGAGCCTGGAAGAACGATCCAGGCGGTGCGGTCCGTGCAGGCATACATGAACGAGTGTCGCCGTGGAAGAGCATTGTGTTTTTCCGCAGGACATCGTGGCGGCGGAGCGGATTTTTTCAGGAGAGCTTTGGTGAAGACCGCCTCAGGGATAGATCATCGTCCTGTGCATTTCTACCGCCCGGACTCCCCTGCTCGAGCATTTCCTTGCGGATGATGGACTCGAACTGCCGGGCATCACGGGAGTTCGGATTGATGGAAAGGGATCTTTCTATCCATTTCAGAGCGTTCGCCCAGTCTTTCCTGTCATAATACAGGCGAGCCACGTTGAAGTAGAGGTTCTCGTCCGTCGGGGAGATCTCGATGGCTTTCATGTAGTTCGCCAGGGCCTCCTCGGTCATGTTTGCCTTCCGAAGCTCGATCCCGAATTCATTGAAGATGTGCTTGTTCTCCTCTTCGAAGATGGCCTCGACCTGGGAGAGCTTCCTGAAGACGTCTCTCGCCTTGTCGGTCTGGCCCATTTCCATATACAAGGTGCCCACGCCGAAGTTCGCCCTGATGCTGTCCGGATCTATCCTCAGTGCGGAGTGATACTCCCACTCGGCGGAGTTGAATTCCTTGCGGGAGCGATGTTTCTCCGCCAGCGCGATATGCTTGTCGGTTTCCCGCTCCTCCTTCGTCTTTACCTTGAAGTCCGGCTCGAAGGTATATTTGTTCATGAACTCGTCATACGACATCTTGATCACGATGCCCGTGGGCTGACCTTCGTTGCCGAGATAGCTCACCTGTACGATCTCGTCGTCCAGCTGCTCCGCCAGACAGTAATTCTTGACACGCTGGGTTTTCTTCGTATGCCCGGTGCCGAGGGTAATGGTTGTCTCTTCGAAGAAAACGCCTTTGATTCTCTTGCAAGCCGTATCCATAGCTGTTCTATCGGAATATGGAAAACTTATGTTTAGGATATTTTCCTGAAAATGGGTATAATAGAGAATGATAACGGCGAAAAACCATCGGTGTAATAACGTCTTGGATACGAGAGGAGGAGACAATGGCTGCTGTCGGATTCGTCGGCGCAGGGAACATGGCCGGAGCTATAATCGGTGGTGTGCTGAAAAAAGGAGTGTACCGCCCCGGTGATATCGTGATTTACGACATTCTTCCGCAGCGTGTACGGGAGATGCACGCGACGTACGGTGTCGAGACAGCCGCCAGCGAGCAGGAGGTTGCTCAAAAGAGCCGCGTGCTTATCCTCGCCGTCAAGCCCGATAAGGTTGCTGCGGTCCTGAGCCGGGTGAAGGATGACGCATCGAGAAGGCTTGTAATCAGTATTGCGGCAGGGGTATCCATCGAGTCCATCCAGGCGGTCATCGGCGGGCAGTCCCGGGTTGTCAGGGTCATGCCCAACACTCCCGCTCTGGTCCTTGAGGGCGCGTCCGCCCTCTGTGCTTCACCCCCGTGCACTGAAGAGGACGTCCGGACAGCTCTCGAGATATTCTCTTCGGTAGGCAGATGTATGCAGGTGGAGGAGAGGCTGATGAACGCAGTCACGGCTCTGTCAGGGTCGGGGCCGGCGTTCTGCTTTCTTTTCGTCGAGGCCATGGCCGACGGCGGGGTACGCGCCGGGCTTCCGAGAAACCTCGCAATGGAACTGGCCGCCGCAACGCTGAAAGGGGCCGCGGCCATGGTACTCGAGACCGGCAGGCATCCGGGAGATCTCAAGGATATGGTGGCCTCTCCCGGGGGCACCACGATCGACGGCATCGGCGTCCTTGAGGCCAAGGGCTTGAGATCCGCAGTCATGGACGCGGTGTTTGCCGCGTACCAGAAGGCAGCCCGTCTCGTCTCCTGAAAAGATGCCGCGATCTCCCGGCAGCGGTGCCCTCAGTCTCTGCCGGAGCATGCGGCCGTGAGAGCCGCTTCCGGCACAGGCTTCAGTGCACCTTGGTGTTCTTGATGATCTCAACCGCGTCCGCCGCCGAATCCACCACGGTGAATATGCGCAGATCTTCCTCGACGATCTTCAGCTCCTTGAGCATGGTGTCTGTTATCCAGCTCAGAAGGCCGCCCCAGAAGTCCGATCCTACGAGTATGACCGGGAAGGGTTTCAGCTTGTCCGTCTGGATGAGAGTGAGGGCTTCGAAGAGCTCGTCCATTGTCCCGAATCCGCCCGGGAAAATGACATAGCTCATGGCGTACTTGACGAACATGACTTTTCTCACGAAGAAGTAGCGGAAATTGATATGAATGTTCGTGTATGGGTTCAGGCTCTGCTCGAAGGGAAGCACAATATTGAGCCCGACCGACTGGCCTCCGGCCTCGTACGCCCCCTTGTTTGCCGCCTCCATGATGCCGGGACCGCCTCCGGTGATAATGGAGTAGCCCTCCCGGGCGAGCATGCCCGCGAGCTCGACGGCCATGAGGTAGTATTTGTCGTCCGGCTTGCACCGGGCGGACCCGAAGATGGTGACGGCCGGCTCAAGGGATGACAGGGTTTCGATGCCGTCCACGAACTCCGCCATGATGCGGAAAATTCTCCACGATTCCTGAGGATTGATCTGATCGATGAGATATCTGTCATTCCTTTTCATGTATGCTCCTTGTCTTCAACGCCTTGTGTTTCATTTCGGCGGACGCTGTGCTATGAGTCCCATATCGCCATGATTGATCTCCATATTCATACAATATATTCCAGCGATGGGCAATATACCCCGGCTGAGATCGTCTCCCTGGCCGGCAGGAGAAATGTCTGCACCCTGGCCTTCTGCGATCATATGGATATCCGCGCCGCCTCCGAAGGAATGGATACGGCCGGGATGAGCGGCATCGAGCTCTTCAGCGGTGTGGAGATTTCCACATCCTTCCGGGGCCGCGAATACCATCTGCTCTGCTACGGATTCGATCCTTGCTGTCCGCGGATCAGGGACTTTATCGATGCGAGCTGTGCAAGGATCTGGAAAGGGGTTCCGGCCATCATCGAACGGTTTCGAAAGATGGGCTTTCGGCTCGATGAAAAGGACATCAGGGGTTGGGGGAAGTCGGTGCCCACCGGTGTCAGTTTCCTCGACGCGCTGGTAAAAAGCAATCCTGATGACCCGAGGCTCCTTCTCTACACCACAGGCGATCGCAGCGACTCACCGTACCTCAACTTCTATCAGGACTTTTCCCGGGCAGGCTTCGGTGAGGCTCTCGCTTCGAACCTCCCCGATCTGAAGCGGACCGTCTGCAGCCTGAAATCCTGCGGTGTGCTCGTCCTTGCGCACCCCGGGGACGCAAGCCGGGATTTGCTGAGAGAACTGAAAGGATACGGGCTTCAGGGGATCGAGGTGTACAGCTCACACCACTCGCCCTCCGTCATGCGGTATCTGGCAGAGTCCGCCGCATCGCTCGGCTTGCTCAGGAGCGCGGGATCGGATTTCCATGGAGAGCGGATCAAGCCAGGTGTTGTCCTGGGGAGTGTACCGGGCCTGCCCGATGAGGCTCTGATCGAGACCATCCGAAACGCCATGCCTTCCCGGCGGTGAATACATTCGTAAAAATTGTCAGGCGGCCCGGGAGAGCGTGCACACTCAGGGCAAGATATCTCCGGGATCATACGTCATCCGTTCTCCGAGACCCACGGGAAGGATCCCGGGCAGATCCGTTATATCCGTCTCGTGGATCGACATGTCCCAGCTCGCATACTCCAGGACGCCTGCATCCGGATCGATGAGTGGACCGAAGGCCTTGGCCTCGAACAGGGGGGTTCTGGAAACGGTCTCTCCGGTGAGCGCGTCCAGGACCACAAGCGCCGAGCTCCCGGTATCGATCCCCTTGCATGCTCCCGATTCCCAGACTGAGAGATAGAGCTTCAGATCCATGACCACTGCGGAGATACAGGTCCCTGCCTCCAGCGCCACGCTCCACAGAGCCTTTTCCGAGTTCATGCACGCCGCATGACTCTCGGTGACCGCGATCACGTGAAATTGCCTCTTCCAACGGAAGGGGCGGAGATGCGCGATCGTGCCCGGCAGGTCCGCGATGAAAAGATCCTCCAATACGAGATCCTGATCCAGAATGCTGATCAGACCGGTTTTCGATGCCGCGAGCACCGCCCCTTGACAGGGATCGTACGTGATGGCGCACAGTTCGCTGTCCGCCGTGTACCCGGATGTGAAGACTCCCTCCTCAAGGGTAAGAGAAGAGATGAGAGGGCCTCGCGCGATATATACGTTCCCGCGGGACACGGCAAACAGTTCCCCAGGATACAGCCACCGGATGCCCTGCCCGCTGTCGAGTGCCGCGATGTCACCTCGGATATCGGGGCCGATGATGATCGTTCCATCCTGCTCCACGACCTTTCCGCCAAACCCCTGGGCTATCCAGTTACACGCCCCGGTCGCCAAATCGATAGACAGGAGATGATCGCGGGATGTTGAGCACAGAAGCGTTCCATCATCAGTAAAAACGGATCGCGCACAACCAGTGATTCGAATATCGGGTGCAGGTGCGAGATGAGGCGGGGTATTGGCCATGCGAATCATATACGATGTGTTCTCGAGATCCAGCCACGCGGGCCCGAATACGAGTTCGGTATTTGTCAGAAAATGCTTCTGGCTTCCGTACAGGCAACGGGGCAGCGAGACGAGGCTTACGGGTGGATCGAAGGAATCCGCATCGGGCATGAAGTCTCCGCCTCCATTTGCGGCCGTGCTCTGCAGGAACGGGGTGTCGGGTCCCACCACGTGCACATGGATTTGCCGGGTTGATGCGTAAGACGCCACATCGTCCAGGCAGTGGGAACCCGCCTCATCGACGGCCCTGTCAAGGGGGTTGCCGTCTCCATCATAATCCTGGAGCCAGGAGGGAATGTTTCCGTCGTGGACAGCTATCCCGTTCGTCGCCAGGATGATGTGTTTCGATGTGCCGCACTGATCCGGGAAAGCATCCAGGGCGTTCAGGAGCGCCTCTGAGAGACGGGATTCAGGGTATGACGGGCGCAGCTCTTCCAGGGAGGAGAAGAGGGCCGCCCGGTCGGTCGTGAAGGGCCGTACGATGCCGCCGGAGACGGTGGCAACGGCAATTGGACACATATCCAGATCATCGATGAGCTTTTTGAGCGATGATATGACATGTGTCCAGCACTGCATGGAGCCGCCCAGGGCATATATGTCATCGGCCTGATGCCAGGCGTTGCCCCAGCCGCCCCGGAAGCAGGTGCCCTCAGGGGTGGAGATGCTTGTCTCGACATCATCTCTTTGGTCGACGGCGATGATTTCGTTTCCCGGTTTCTCGAGATACAGCCCGTCCTCTTCATATGAGCGGCCGCATGAAGCGAGCATGTCCTGAGAGTCGTCAACCAGGAGTATAATGTGCGGCATCCATCCCGAGAGCACCGGGGCTTCACCCTGCTCCGGGGCGGACGGCTGCTCCCTGACGCGGACTCGCCAGGAATACGTGTGCAGCCTTCCCCATATTCTCTCGGTTACTTCGGTCAGGAAGCAGCCGTGGTCCCACCCTTCCGGAGGGTCGAGGGCATAGGTTCTGAAAGAGGGCTGCTCTTCGGACCCGGCGGGAATATGCCTCTGGGAGAGAAGCCTCTGGAAGGAAGCGCCCGACTTCATGTTCTGCGCGATCAGGCTCACGGTGATCATGGCGATACCTTGAATCACCACACAGAAGACCAGAGCATACATGAGGATCCAGCCCCGGTCACTGGATACAGTAGGTGTAAGACAGACTTTTCTCTTCCCCATCATAACAGGCCTTGACAAAGACAATGACGTCATCTCCCTCCAACCGCGCTTCAAAATGACAGACGGCCTCTGCGAGAAGCTGGTTGTTCCGGTAGAGGCCGCCTGCTTTCAGCTCGTAATGGACAGAGGGCACAACCCGCTCCCTGATGTACACGGAAGGGATCGAGGTGAGCGGTACGGCCGTGCTTCCCCGGGAATATCCATGAGCGATGACGTATGCCCCGCTTTCGGTGATGATGCCGAGATCGGCCCAGTAGTCTGCAGTGCCGTCGAAGTCAATGTCAGCGGTATCGAGTGTAACGACATTGCCGGACAATGATTGGACAGTGGAAAAATATGGAGGAGGCGTTTTGCTGTGGATGCCGATGCCGCTGTGAGACGAGGTGACGGGAATCCCGGAGATGAAAAGGGCGTTTTCTCTGCATACGACTCTCAAATCCTGGGGAAGCAGACACGCACACTGCTTCAGGTCCGAGTCTATCTGAAGGATCGAGCTGCGCAGAGACTGCATGCAGTACCAGCCGCCCCTGGTTTCCCGGTATGTGCCCGCGATAAGGGTATAGATGCTGAAAAGGGTAAGGATGAGGATCGACGCGATGGTAATCGACAGCATAAGCTCAACAAGGGTCAGACCTCTCTTCATCACAAAGCCCGATATCAATAAAAAGTGAAGACGTATTCTTATGAAGGATCGTGCAGAAGTATCTTCTGCTTTGGATAGTAGATGAATCTCCCAAAGAGGTCAAGATACCTTTCATTTTTTTGTTTTTTCTGACGATACTACGATACAGCCGGAGACAGGCGACGAACCGATGCACAAACATATCAACATCGTGCATACAGGCGCTCCGCTGCTGGTATTCCAGGCGCAGAGGGAAGCGAAAATGGGAATGGACATATCGGTTATTCCTTGATAATAACCGACTCAGACACAAGCAAAAACGAAGGCGAGGCATGGGAAAGAAAGGAAACGCCGTTTTCATCGTGGTCTTGGTTATCGCCATAGGATTCGTTCTTTTTCTCAGCGTTCCCATCGGCGGGAGAATCGGACTGGTACGCGAGGCGGCGATCTCTTTCATATTCCGCAAGCCTCCCCGGTTCATCTCTCTTGAAGTGAAGGTGGACGGAAACCCCCAGACCGTCAATGCGGGAGAGAGCCTTCTGATCAAGGGAACGGAAACGATCGTCATCACCAAGGTGAAGGCGAACACCTTCTTCGATTCGTACCTCACTGCCGATGTGGTGGGATTCGGGAGCGGCAACGACCTGCACGAACCCGTGGATACGGCCGTAATCCGTAATCAGCTTCTGGCTGCCGGGCTTCGTTCGGTTCCCATCGATGTCTATTATATCGAGCACAACATCGCCAAGGTCCCGCTGGTGATGGAGCTCACCGAGCAGGATTTCGTGAACCGGGTGAATGAATCGAAAAACGTCGACGACAAGATCGCCATTCTGAAAAGCGCCCATGCGAGTTTCCCCAAGAACCGCCAGTTCGTGTCGATGCTCGATGAGCTGCTGTCGCAGAAGGATGACTATGTAACGCTGGCGGGCATCTACAAGTCCATCACCGACTCGGATCCGGAAGATATGAACGCATATGCGCAGCTCTCCCGGTGCTACATCAGGCTGGGCATGTTCAAGGAAGCCATGGACATGAGCAGGGTGATCGTGGACAAGGGAAGGGCCACTTCGGCCACCTACCGGCGAATGGGCTACATATCGGGGCAGCTGGGAGATTTCGACGGCAGAGTGAAGCATCTTGAGAAGGCCCTTGAGCTCGATCCCGGCAACGATTCCATCATCATAGATCTGGCCAAGACGTATGAGCAGGCCGGCAAGAATGCAAAGGCTCTGGAAATATACAAGACCGCCGCAGAGAAGGCCAAGGACAGGGAGATTCTGATCCCGGTCATCGAAGATGCACTCAAGCGGAAGAAATACGACGAAGCGGCATCGTTGCTCAAACGTTACGTAACCTACTATCCCCAGGACAAGAACGCCTACGCCCAGCTGGGAATGATAACGGGACGGCTCGGAGATACGGAAGCCCAGACGAAATATTACGCAAAAGCCGTGGAGCTTTCCCCGAAGGACCCGGTTCTTCTCTTCAACCTGGGGGCTGCGTTTGAGAAGGCCGGCAAGGAGAAGAACGCCCTGGATTCATACAAGAAGGCCCTGGCCATAAAACCGGACGACAAGGACTGTCTGCTCCGGGCCGCCGCCCTCTCGCAGAAGTCGGGCGATTACCGGTCTTCCTACAACTATTACCAGTCCCTGCTGAAGATGGAGAAGTCCAACACATACCGCAAGGGGCTCATATCTGCCGCTGTAGGGCTGAAAGACCATACCAAGATCATCGATTCGGCCAAAGACTATCTGAAGCATGCAAAAGATCATGACGCGGCCATTACGCTCGCATACGCATACGAGGCGCGGGCCGCGTCAAAGGAAGGAAAGCAGAGGCTCGAGGACCTCAATGAGGCACTCGAGGCATACAAGCTCGCCTTGAAGATCAACCCCAATTCCAAGAAGGCGCAGGAGAAAATCCCGGAACTCAAGATCGAGACGATCCGGCTCAAAAAAAGGATTTGATGTTCCGGGTGACAGGTCCTCCTCAGGATATTCCTTTCCGGATGACCATGAAGAGAACATTTGCTATCGGTGATATCCACGGCTGCCTGGATCAGCTGGAAGATCTGGTGCATCGAATCGAACCCCGTAAGGACGATCTCCTCGTCTTTCTGGGGGATTATATCGACCGAGGACCGCGCATCACGGAGGTGATCGACTTCCTGATCGACCTGGCTTCGGAAGTACCGTGCGTTTTCCTTCGAGGGAATCACGAAGATATGTTTCTGGAATTTCTCGAATTCGGAACGAACAAGACGCTGTATTTCGCCAACGGCGGTAGGAAGACCGTGGAATCCTATCTCGGGTCCGAGCCTTTCATCTCCCACACCCAGGTGGCGCATGCGCTCAGTCAAAGTCATCGGGACTTCTATGCCGGTTTGAGGTGGTATTACGAGGACGCGCACTACATCTATGTCCACGCGGGCGTACAGCCGGGAGTGCCCATGTTTAGGCAGGATCACCGAGACCTTGTCTGGATACGCGATGATTTCATTTTCTCGCCCACCGGCCTGAACAAGAAGGTGATATTCGCTCATACTCCCTTTGCCAGGCCTTTTGTCAAAGAAGACAAGATCGGCGTGGATACCGGGGGAGTCTACGGAGGGGTCCTCACTGCAGTCCAGCTGCCGGAGGAGATCTTCATCCAGTCTCACCGGTAGTGGAGAAGTGTCGGGGCCTTCAAGAAATAAGACATGATCAAGGATTACTACCAGATCCTGGGCATCTGCAACGACGCCGGGACAGAAGAGATCAAGAGGGCTTACCGCAGGCTCGCCATGAGGTTCCATCCCGACCTCAACAGGGAAGATCCGCGTTCGGTCGAATCTTTCCGTGATATTACGGAGGCATACGGCGTGCTCATCGATCCGCGGAAGCGAAAAAAATATGACGGAGACCGCAGACGCGGCTTCAATCGTGAGACCGTATACCGGGATATCTTTTCCCGTTCGGATTTCCGCGAGGTGTTCGATGATCTCCCCATCAAGGGCGAATGGCTCGAGAAGCTGCTCATGGTGAGCAGGGTGATCGCCTATGAGGCGATCGTGTGCGGGGGGAGACCCAGGGATGTCTTGAAGCGATCCCTGGTCAGGATCGCGGCGCAGAGTGCATCAAAGATTTTTCACAACGTGATGGACATCCACGAGCGCATTCGCATACCTGATGAAATAGCCGCCGAGGGGGGGTCGATCACGATCGAGTACCGGCCCGGTTTTTCAAAGCGCAGAATCAGGGTCAACATACCCCGGTGCACCAAGGCGGGAACCGTTCTGAAGCTGGTGGGGATGGGCAGATCGAACCTTGCCGGGAAATCGGGTGATCTTTATTTGCACGTGGACATCGAATCGTCGTAGACGACGATCTGGTTCTTCCCGTGCTGTTTTCCCCAGTACATGGCCCTGTCCGCCATTCTGATAAGCTCATTATAGTCGGCGGTGTGGCGCGGAAGGCCGGCCAGGCCGATGGTGACGCTGACTTCCAGGGTGACGGAAACGGTCCTGCAGATTCTCTCCGCCACGATGACCGCCTCTTCAAGAGCCGTCTCAGGGAATATGATGACGAACTCTTCTCCTCCGTAACGCGCCAGCACGTCGCAGTTTCTCGTATTGTGGCGGAAGACGTGCGACAGGCGCATGAGCAGCTCATTGCCCTCCTCATGGCCTCGGGAGTCGTTATAGCTCTTGAAGTCGTCGATATCGATCATGGCGAGCGACATGGTTCTGTTATAGCGGAGGTGGCGGGTCACCTCACTCTTGAGGAGCGAGACGAGGTGGCGGAAATTGTACAGTCCGGTCAGCTCGTCGGTACGCGAGAGGTTTTTATAGTATACGGCCAGCTCCGCCTCCTCCTTCAGTCTGGACTCCTGAAGGATGCGGTTGATAGTCAGATGAAGGTGGTCGAGCAGGATGGGCTTGGTGATGAAGTCCGAGGCCCCCAGCTTCATGCATTCGACTGCATCTCGGATGGTCCCGTATCCGGTGATCATGATCACCTGGATATGGGGACGCACCTTCTTGATGTGCTTCAGGAGCTCTGAGCCGGTCATGCCGGGAAGATGAAGGTCCACGATGGCGATCTGGTAGCCGTCCTGCTCCGCCAGCTGAATCGCGTGCTCCGCGGTGGTCGAAGTGGACAGATCGAATCCCTTCTCGGTGAGATATTCAGCGATGAGATCAAGGGTTTCCTGTTCGTCATCAACGAGCAGGATTCTGGTTTTCTTGTTCATGTTCGCATCAGCCATTGTATCTACGCCCAATAATATCTCAAGAGACGGTATGTTCTCAAGAGCACTTCCTGCTTAATCTCATGTATAGTAACGGAATTTCATAAAAAATACATGAGAGAAAAAACCTCCTTCCTGCAGAAAGGCGGGCCTGGGCTGCTTCGGCCGGACCCTGGTCACCCAAGCGTTTGATTTGAGTGGAACAAAACAGCAGAACGTATTGATGGGCCGGGGTGAGATGTATACTCCCCGGACGGCGGAATCTGTTCAAGGAGGGGTAAGGGTTCAAGTCGCCGGTCTGAAAATCCGTTAATGCATGACAGTGAAGAACATGAAGCCCCAGCTCTGTATAGAGAAGCGCTTTGATGCCATCCCGACGCTGGATTCAGCCAGGATGCGGCTTTTCGAGATTCTCCAGAACGAGGATGCGGGTATCGAGAAGGTGGAGGGAATCATCTCTACCGACCCCGCCATGGCGGCCAAGGTCATCAGGCTCGCCAACTCGCCTTTTTACCGCCATGCCCAGCGGCACCTCGGCATGCACGAGTCGCTCTTGACCATCGGCCTCGATATGGTCAAATGCATCGTCCTATCAATGGCGGTCATTGACAGCCTGAGGTGCGAAACGAAATATGCCAGGGCCCTCTGGTCTCATTCGTATGCAGTGGCTCTTCTCGCCGTTTCCTTTGGCAGAAACAAAGCGGAGAAGGACAGGCTCTTCACCGGGGCTCTGCTGCACGATCTCGGCAGAATGGTCTTTTTGTTCATCGCGCCTGAAGTATACACCGCCCTGATCGACAGTGAGGGATTCCGGCCCGGTGAAGACCTGGAACAGGAGACCTTTTCCATCACGCACACCGAAATGGGGGAGATGGTCGCGAGGAAATGGAATTTCCCCGACGAGATCGCGGAGATCATCAGATACCACCACAGACCGGTGAGCCGCGACTCCGCCCTGGTGTATCTCATCAATCAGGTGGCGAGCGGGCATGAGATGGGCATACCTGAGGTTGATCCCGCCAGTCTCGACGTTGTTCAGCCCTTTGTGGAATATTCCTATAAAGATCTTGTCAATACAGTCGCAGATCGGTATAAAACGAACACTGTTATAATCGAGAGCCTGTTTTAAGGGCGTCGGGGGGGCTGTGAAAAACGGTTGGTCGGGGCTCAATGAATCCTCGGGCTTCTCCAAGGGCAGGGAGAAGCTCCTGCTTGATCTTCTGAAAAAAGCGACCGACTTCTATGAAGACATCGTCGGAATCCTCTCCGGCATCTATGAGCTTTCCGAGTATGTCCGAAAAGGCTCTCCGGAAGATGAATTCTACTCGTACATTGTCCAGGTGCTCATCAGGGAATCCCGCTGCGAGAATGCCTCGGTCTTTCTTGTGGAGGGTGACCGTGTGGTACTGAAGGCCGCGGCCGGAGTCGACTTCCCAGAGGATGCCCCGGCCGTAAGCATGGAGCTGGGGGAAGGTGTGGCCGGGATATGTGCCCGGGAGGGAAGGCCGATACTGGCTCCGGATGTCCATGAATGCCGGTATTTCAAGGAATTTCCGGGGTCCCGCGTGCACATCGGGTCCATGTTGTGCATCCCCATCAAGGACGCAAAAACGACCTTCGGGGTCCTGAACCTCTCCCATTCCCAGAACAACTTCTTCAACTTCCATTACCAGCGGGTGTTCGAGCTGCTGGGTCTCCTGGTGGGGCAGATGCTGACCCTGATCCACATCTCATCGATCTTTCAGCGGAAAAACCTTGATCTCAACGAGCTTCTTCTGCAAAAGGACGAGAGCCTGCGGAACCTCACCGAAAGCTACAAAACCGTGGTGGATGCGTCAGAGGACGTCATTTTCATCCTTGGCAGGGACGATGCCGTCACCTTCTGCAACCAAAGACTTGTCGCCTCGCTGGGGAAAGTTCCCGAAAGAATCCAGGACATGTTCGAAGGCGATATGGTGGAATGCATCCGGGCGCACAGATCCAGAATGCAGCCCGGTCAGTTCCTGGACTTCGAACGAACCGTGACCTTCGGCTCCGCCACAGGCGTGGTGGGTCAGTTTTTCATCAAGTGCCTGAGCCGCGATTCCGCCCTGGTGATGATGCGGGACATAACCGCGAGAAGGCGTTTGGAGCAGCGGGCCATGCAGACGGAGAAGCTTACCTCGCTCGGCCTGCTCACCTCGGGCATCGCCCACGAGTTGAACAACCGCCTGACCCCGATCTTGGGCTTCGCCGATCTCATCAATGCCCGGAGACTTGGCGAGAGAGACCGGAAAAGGCTCTCCGTCATCATCAATGCGGCCGATTCCGCCAAGAGCATTGTGGAGTCGCTGCTCAAGTTCTCCCGGAACAAACCCCCGGAAAAGGCCGTGTTCGACATGCGAGATATCATCAGAAGAACCGTGAGCCTCTATACGCCCACTGTCAGGAAGCGCGGGATCAGGCTCTTGGCCGATGAGGGGAATGAGCCGCTCCTCGTGAAAGCGGATATGAACTGCATGGAGCAGGTCCTGGTCAATTTCATCAACAACGCCATCGATGCTATCGACAATCAGACGGGCACGATCCGGCTGAGCGCCCGGAGATGCGACAACAGCGTACAGGTGTGCATTGAGGACTCGGGACCCGGTATTCCCGAGGAGATCATCACCAGGATATTCGATCCCTTTTTCACCACCAAGGCCAAAGACAAGGGGACAGGACTGGGCCTGAGCATCTGCTACGGCATCATCTCGGATCACAAAGGGGAGATTTCCCTGGAGAACACCGGTCATGGAGCCTTGGCGCGCATCAGGATTCCCGCAATGACCCCCGATATCCATCAGGAGCGCATGGAAACTGGTGCAGGGGCTCCATCCGCTCCGCAGGATGAACCTGAGTCATCCGTACGATCGACCATCATGGTGGTGGAGGACGAAGAAGACCTGATGGAGCTCATGGTCGATACCTTGAGCCCTTTCTACGAAGTGGAGACGTTCAGCAACGGCAAACAAGCCTTCGATCATCTTGAGGACCGCCGGTGGGAGCTCATCATATCGGATCTGAGGATGCCCGTGATGGACGGCATGGAACTCTACCTCGCGGCGGTGGAGAAGCAGCCGCGTTTGAAGAAGAGGTTTCTGTTCATCACAGGAGACACCTACGATCTTCAGGTAAAGGAGTTTTTCGAGAAAACCGGTGCGGTTTTCCTGCGCAAGCCGTTCCGTATCAAAGAGCTCAAGGATGTGGTATATAGACAATTGCACGACAGGTAGGGGCGGGAAATTCGTGGAAAAGAAAAGGATACTCGTTGTCGATGATGAAGAGATAGTCCGATACTCCCTGGTCAATATTCTGCAGGCCCAGGGGTATGAGGTGGACGACGTTCCGTCCGCGGAACAGGCGCTGGAAGTCTTCCATACGAAAAAATATCACCTGGTGCTCACCGATCTCGTTCTCGAGGGAATGGGCGGGCTGGAGCTCCTGGAGAACGTGAAGGTGGTTTCGCCCAAGACCCTGGTGATCGTGATCACCGGCTACGGGTCCATCAAGACCGCGGTCACGGCGTTGAGGCTCGGCGTCTACGACTATCTGCTCAAGCCCTGCGATGAGGACGAGCTGATTATCCGCGTACGCCGGGCCCTCGAGATGCAGAAATACGGGCAGGAGCAGAAGCGCATTCAGGAAGTGAGTGCAATAGCCAAGACCACCGTTACGCTGTCTGACAGGATCAACACCCCCCTGAACATCATTCTGGGCAATATCGAGATGCTGCAGATGGCTCCCGATCTGGAGAAAAACAGGAGGGTCCAGCAGACACTGAAGGTCATGGAAGAGCAGATTTTCAAGATCAAAGAGGTCATGGACAAGCTGGCGAAGCTCACCACGGCCGAGACCAAGAAGTACACGACGCTCAGGGATTATGAGATCATCGATCTGAGCGCGCCCAAGAACAATGGTTGACTCAAAAAACATACTCATTGTTGATGATTCGGACGATCTGTCACACGTGATCGCCGATTTCCTCAGCATGTTCGGCTACCGGGTACACACGGCGAAAGACGGGCTTGCCGCCTTGGAGTATCTGGAGAAGACGTCCATGGACATCGTGGTCAGCGATATCCACATGCCCAAGATGGACGGATTCACTCTGATGACCGAGATCAAGAGCAGATATCCCCGGACGCCGATCATCCTCATTACCGGGTTCAGCGTCAGCGAAGCCAAGAAGATGGCCTTTGAGAAGGGAGCGGATGCATTCGTTGCGAAGCCTTTTCATCTCAAGGACCTGAAAAATGTCATCGATTCCGTGATTCAAAGTTGAATCGGAACCACCATTACAGACTGAAAGCAGCAGGAGGAGGATTCCCATGAAGAAGACCAAGGTGAAGAAGCCCCGGAGACTTCTGTGCTACATCGATTTCAGCGACCATAGCTATTACATCGTTGAATATGCATTTGAACTCGCAAAACTCGTCGATGCCGAGCTGTTCGTTCTTCATTCGGTCACCGACATCAAAAAGGCCGCCGGTTTCTATGTTCCCCACATCAATACCGACCTTCTCGAAGATCAGGTGGCCAAGGCCGCACGGGACAAGATGTATGCCATCTGCCACCAGGTGGTGGGAGAGGGGATCGACGTGGATCACAGGCTCGTCACGCAGGGCAATCCGGTGGAAGATATCAACCGGGTGATCGAGGAAAAGGGGATCGAACTTCTTATTCTCTCGCACGAGATGTCCAAGGGCAGCCTGTCCGGATTCCGGAGCGATCATGTCGAAAGGTTCATGAAGAATGCAACGATCCCGTTTCTTGTCCTTCCGGTGAAGTGACGCGGATCGAGCCGATGATGCTGAGAGCAGCCGCCTTGTCCATGCTTCCCGCGCAGGAAAGCATGACGATTTTGCCCTCTGCAAACGCAAACCCCAGAGTGCGTGCAGGGGTGTAGAAGAGAATGGCATCAGCCCCGGAGGGGATGAGTATCTCGGAATTCCGGGTTTTTTTCATCCACGACGGGATGAGCTGAGCCTTGACGCCCATGAGTGTGGGGTTGTACCGGTGCGAAAGGATCCGCATCATGAGCTCCTGCGTGCTCAGGCCGCGCTCGTCGCCCAGGAATGTCCTGATCAGGGGGTTGCGCAGAGACGCTCTCCATTCTTCCTCCCGCGGGAGTTTTTCCAGGAGCTTGACTTCTCCCCGCATCTTCGCTTCGGCCGAACGCAGGGCTATTGCCCCGTCCGTGCCGATCGTGTACTTCAGGCCGGACGGAACGCACAGGGAAAACGCCGGGGAAAGCACATTGGTACAGGGGCGGGCTTCAAGCGCGACAGTCTCCGGAACGAGAAAGAGTTCGGGGGAGTTCTGCCCGGCCAGGGCAAGATAGAATCCGTAGATCGAAAGTGCGATAATGCCGGCCCCGACGATGAACCGTATGCCCTGATTGGTAGGTCTGCTTTTCAGAACCATCTCGGATGGATGGGCTTGTTGGCTGCGGCGGAATGGTCGTAATCGTCGTAGCCTGTCCTGGAGGGGAGTTCTTCCCGGTACGAGGGGGGCTCGTTTCCAGAGGCCTGATAAATGTCGCCTTCCTCCTCTCTTTTCTGAGCGTTCCTGCTTTTCGAGGTATACTGGCCGAGCAGCCTGAGCACGGCCGGCAGCACAAAAAAGAGCGCTAGGAGCATAATGAGGCTGAAGATGGAGTCGTCGTTCATATATATTAATGTATCACAGATGGCGACGATGAAACCACATTTTTTTCCCGGACCCTGTGTCCCATGATCGGGTGCTCCCATTATCCTGGCACAAACACGGTGTGCCCGCTTGCCATGAAAGAGTCTGTCCGTGTCTCTGCGGCTCATTCGGACAAGGCCTGCTCGTCATACCCGTAGCAGCCTGCGAGAGCGATTCGAAGATGGCAAGACTGCGGTCTCATCCGATGCGGACGGCTGGAAGGGCGACTGTGCCTCATTGGCCGGTAGAGATTCCCGCGTCGAGCTCAAGGGGGGATGAAGGGCTCTCTCGTGTGAACCCTGCAGCCCTGTGAGACGAATGCAACTCAGGTGCTGATGACAGTTCGTCCTGACCCGCGCTCTCCGGGCCGCCCCCGACCGGGCGGGAGAGTACACTGGTTCGCCCTGCCTGCGGACGATGTGTCGAATGCATGTTCACAGGGCTGTGCCGAAAGCCTCGGGAAGCCCCCCGCCCGCCTCCGCTTTCAGTATCGCTCGATGCACTCCTTTTGATGACTCTGCTCGCCGATCGTTTGCTGACCCATCTTTTCGGAATCGCTCAGCAACCATTCAAGCTCTTCATTTCCTGTCAGCAGGCCCTGGTATGCTACTCATGCATCTGGCCCGTCATATGATCCGGGAAGTGCTAGAACGTCAGGTCATGTATTCTCGGCGCAGCTGGGATGTAAGGGCCTTCCTTTTCGGAATCTTCTTCGCCCGGATACCAGGCGATGATCCTGGCTACAGCCGTGTGCTGCTGCGACCAGTTGGAAATGACGATGCGGTACTCACCGTCGGTCCTGTGCAACTCATAGGCATCCACGCCGTATTCCAGATCGATGCCGTCCTTTCCGGCCTCGACTCTGCGGACCTCCACCTCGTCTTCCATTTGACGAAGAGAAACACTGAGAAACTTCATGTCGCTGACCAGATCCGGCTTGACACTCTCCAGATTGAGGCTGACACGAATAAGGCCCGGAGATTTCACGATGATGTTGTAGTATAGCGAATACGAATCATGCTTTCTCGGAGCCGGATAGAGTACGGCTGTCCGATTGAGCGAAAGAAGTTCCTGCGCATGAACCAACGAGTCCGCACCGAGCATCATGAAGGCCAGGACACATGCAATCATCACCTTCTTTCTCATAAACCCTCCCTCGTTACCGGCAATTTCATCGTTATGAAACGGATGCTCCGGTCAAGGAGAAACGGACGGCCGCACCAGCCCGACGCGGCAATGCGAAACAAACCTAGATATTTCAATAATGCCCTTGAGAAATATACCAAGGGAACCTTAATGGCCTTTCCGCCAAGTATCCGGATTTTCACGGGAAATCATTGGAAGATAAGCCGGCCCGGTGGTTTCTGCTTGACAAAACGTCCGACGGGATGATGTTGAAATGACTGGAACTCGTGAAGGGAGAGCCGCTATCAATGGAACAGGCAGCGTATGAAAGGATGAAGGGCTTTTTTTCTCCCCGCCGCATCGCGGTCGTGGGGGCGTCGGCTAAAAACCAGTGGTTCGGTAACCTGATCAAGTACGCCCGGCACTACGGAGCAGCCGGACAGTTCATTCCCGTCAATCCGAGAGCGACCGAGGTTGCGGGGGTCAGGGCGGTGGCCTCTGTCGGGGATCTTCCGGCCGGGGAGATCGACTTCGCGGTGATCATGGTCAAAAGCGAGGCCGTCCTCAGGACTGTCGAAGAGCTCCTGCACAAGGGGACCAGAAATATCCTCCTCATCTCCTCCGGCTTCGCGGAAATGGGTGAAGAGGGGACGGTAAAACAGAAGCAGTTGCAACATTTCTGCCGGGAAAACGACATCCTCCTCATGGGACCCAACTGCCTCGGATTCATGAATTTTTCCGACAGGGCGAACGTGTTCTCCGGGGGGTCTGTGGAGGGCGAGCTGATCGCCGGACCTATCGGACTGGTCGGCCAGAGCGGGGCAAGCAGCGAGATGATCGCAAGCAAGCTTCTGAAAAAATCGCTCGGAATCTCCCTGTACACCGCCACCGGCAATGAAGCGGTCATTACGGCCGAGGACTGTATGGACTACCTGGTCAACGACAGCCGGACGCGCGTGATCACCGCCTTCATGGAGGGCTTCCGGAACATAGAAAGGATGAAGGACATAGCGCGTCAGGCAGCGATCAGGCAGATACCCATCATTGTCCTCAAGGTGGGCAGGTCGGAGCGAGGGATACAGGCCGCTAGGTCGCACACCGGCGCGCTTGCAGGAAACGATGCGGCTATGGACGGGTTTTTCCGCCAGCATGGAATCATCCGGGTGGAGAGCATCGAAGAGCTCGTGGAAACCGCGTCCGTGTTTTCGCACTGCCGGCTTCCCAGGGGGGGACGGCTCGGGATCTGCACCCTGTCGGGAGGACTGTGCGGTCTCTATGCGGACCTGTGCAGCCGCTGCGGCATCGAGCTGCCCCGTCTGGCGGACGAGACCATCGCCTCTCTGAAGGCCGTGCTTCCGGACTTCGCCCAGCCGGATAACCCCCTGGACGTAACCGGCTCGGGCTTCCTGCAGGGAATGGGCGAAATTCTGAAAATACTGCTTCAGGACAAGAATCTCGACATGATAGCTGCACTCTCGTTCGCTCCTGCGGGCGAGGGCGACGAGATGATGTTTGCATTCAACGAAACCTTCTTCCCTCTCGCCCGCGAGGCGGACAAGCCGGTAGTCGCGTTGAGCTTCCGGGAGATGACCGATTATGCCAGACGGTACTACGAAAAGAACGGCATGTATTATATCGAGCATCCCGAGGACTCGTTCAAGGCCATCTCCCATCTCATCAACTATGCGAAATTTCAGCGAAGCTTCTCGGATTCAGCGGCACGCTCCGGGGCCGAAGCCTCGGGCGCACGGCTGTGAGCGCCTCACAAGAGCTGTATGATACGGTAAAATCCCTGTTCGCCGAAAGGCCGCTTCGTTGTAGGGGAAGACATCTGTCCACACCGGGTGTCCGCTTTACCTGACACTTTCCGGCATACCGGACAGTCCACCATTTTTGAAAAGTTTTAAGTATTTGTATTTATTAATCTGATTATCATGGCATATGGGTTGCTTGAAGATCCGGGATGCACGTCCTTGAACCATGTGCTCAAGAACAATAACAATCCTTAAGGAGGTTGATATCGATGTTCAAATCGTATGAAGACGCCTACAGGCGCTCTTTGGAAGACAGGGAGGGTTTCTGGAGCATCGCGGCGGGGGCGATTCACTGGGAGAAGAAGTGGGACAAAGTCCTGGATGACTCCAAGGCGCCGTTTTACCGGTGGTTTGTAGGGGGCAAGATGAACACCTGCTACAACGCCATCGACATTCATGTGGAAAACGGCCGGAAGGATCAGACAGCCATTATCTACGACAGTCCGGTCACGAACACCAAACAGAAGATCACCTATGGCGAGCTCCTCAACAAGGTAGCGGACTTTGCCGGGGCACTCAAGTCTCTGGGCGTAGAGAAAGGCGACCGCGTGGTCATCTACATGCCCATGATACCGGAGGCCGCCGTGGCCATGTTCGCATGCGCACGCATCGGCGCCATTCACTCCCTGGTGTTCGGCGGGTTCGCATCCAACGAGCTCGCGGTCAGGATCGAAGACGCGAAGCCGAAGATCGTGCTCTCCGCTTCCTGCGGTATCGAACCCAAGGGCGCCATACCCTATAAGCCTCTCCTGGATAAGGCCATTGAGCTCTCCCGGCACAAGCCGGAGAAGTGTGTCATTTATCAGCGGCCTCAGGTGCAAGCGGATCTCATCCCCGGAAGAGACATCGACTGGGTCGACGCACTCAAAGGAGTCTCTCCAGCACCGTGCGTCACGGTGGAAGCCACCGACCCTCTCTACATCCTCTACACCTCCGGCACAACAGGCATTCCCAAGGGCGTGGTCCGCGACAACGGCGGCCATGCCGTAGCGCTGAAATGGTCCATGAAGCACATCTACGGCGTCGAGCCCGGAGACGTCTACTGGGCCGCGTCAGACGTGGGCTGGGTCGTGGGGCATTCATATATCATCTACGCCCCTCTGCTCTCCGGGTGTACGACCATCATGTTCGAGGGCAAGCCCGTGGGCACCCCCGATCCGGGAGCGTTCTGGCGGGTGATATCCGAGTACGGGGTAAAGGTGCTCTTTACCGCGCCCACCGCGTTTCGGGCCATCAAGAAAGAAGATCCCAGCGGCAAGTATCTCGAGAAATACGACATCTCCTGCCTGAAATATCTGTTCCTCGCAGGTGAGCGGCTCGACCCGGACACCTATCACTGGGCGAGCGATCTGCTCAGGATCCCGGTAGTGGACCACTGGTGGCAGACCGAGACGGGCTGGGCCATCGCGGCGAATTGCATGGGGATCGAAGAGCTGCCCATCAAACCGGGCTCTCCCACCAAGCCGGTGCCGGGATACGATGTCAGGATCCTGAGCGAATCCGGCAAAGAACGGCCGAACGGCGATGAAGGAGTCATCGGCATAAGGCTCCCGCTTCCCCCCGGTTGCCTTCCCACGCTGTGGCAGAAGGACGACGGCTTCGTCAAATCGTATCTCAGCGATTATCCAGGGTATTATGCCACGGGTGACGGGGGATACAAGGACAAGGACGGTTATCTCTACATCATGGGCAGAGTGGACGACGTCATCAACGTGGCCGGACACAGGCTCTCCACGGGCGGCATGGAAGAAGTGGTGGCAAAGCACCCCGACGTGGCGGAGTGCGCCGTGATCGGTGTGGAAGATCAGCTCAAGGGTCAGGTCCCTGTGGGATTCGTCGTGCTCAAGGCCGGCTCCGCCAAGACAGAGAAGGACATCCAGAAAGAGGTGGTCGCGATGGTCCGCGCCGAGATCGGAGCGCTGGCGTGCCTGAAGGATGTGGCTGTGGTCAAGCGTCTGCCAAAGACCAGAAGCGGTAAGATCCTGCGGGGGACCATGCGCAAAATCGCTGACGGGGAGAAATTCACCACCCCGTCGACCATTGAGGACCCTGCGGTGCTCGGAGAGATCGAAGCCGCATTGAGAGATTTCGGGTATCCGAAGGGATAATGCGGCACAAGGCGGTCTTTCCCTGACCTTGAGCCCGGAACAACATAAAAGCCTCCCTGCAGCGGCGTTTCTGTCGCGCCGGGAGGCTTTTCAATATCGAGCGTTTCATGGAGTTTTTATCGTATGGCAGCGGCAGGAGCGGAGATGCCTCGAGCTGCAGATTAATGACATTGCAAAGGAGATATTCATGGGGACGGAAAGTGCACGAAAGATTGATTCGGATCTGAGAGCAATGGAGGGGCCCGCCCTTCCCAGAGGCATACCGCTTGTCGGCGGGATTCTGGGGAGCACGACCTGCGGGCTTCTGCTGTATGCATGGAGCGTGTTCATCAAACCCTTGAGCACGGAATTCGGCTGGTCGCGGGCTGAGATCGCCATGGCCTTTTCCATATGCGCCCTGGTCTTCGGCCTGACCACCTTTGTTTCAGGCAAGCTGAGCGACAAGTACGGCCCTCGCATCGTGGTTCTGATCGGCTCGGTTGTCCTGAGCCTTGGTTTTGTGCTGTCCGGGTTCATATCAACCAAAGAACAGCTCTATATCACCTATGGGCTGATCGCAGGCCTCGGCGGAGGGCTCGTCTATCTTCCCCCCATCGCGACAGCTCCGAAGTGGTGGCCGGACAGGAAGGCGCTGGCCACCGGATTTGCCGTTGTCGGCCTCGGGCTGGGGTCCTTCATTATGGCGCCTCTGGCAACTGCAATCATCACACATCCAGACCTCGGATGGCGTTACGTCTTCATCTATGTGGGTATAGCGATGGGAGTGATGGGCATCATCGCTGCCTTCTGTCTGGATGTCCCTCCCGCCGGATGGAAGCCTGCCGGCTACACACCCCCCGCTCCGCCGTCTGGAGGTCCTGTTTATGCAGATCAGGATTACACGTTCAGTCAAACCATCAGAACTCCGCAGTTCTGGCTTCTGTATATCGCCTATTTCTGCGGCTGCTTCGCAGGGCTGATGGTCATCGGCCATATCGCAGGGCACGGCCGCGACGCCGGCCTGGAGCCCATGGCAGCCGCTGCCGCGGTCAGCTCCCTGGCCGTATTCAATGCGGCCACACGCATCCTCATCGGCGCGATAGCCGACAAGGTGGGGACCAGGATATCCTTCATAGGCGTTTTCGCCCTGCAGGTGGCGGCCATGGCGCTGCTGTATCCGGCTGGCTCCACAGCGGCTCTTCTTGCGATCGTAGCGGCGCTCGTCGGATGGAACTACGGGGCCATGTTCACCCTGTTCCCGGCGACCTGCCTGCAGTACTACGGGCCCACCTCCCAAGGGGCCAACTACGGGCTCATGTTCACATCCTTCGGACTTGCCGGGTTCATCGGTCCCTGGGTCGGCGGACTGCTCAAGGATACAACAGGGACGTACTCAGTTCCGTTTCTCGTGGGAGCGGCCGTGGTGTGTGTTTCGGTCGTCATCGTTGCTCTGGTAAAACCGCCTCAGAGAAAACCCGCCTAGAAATCTGTCATGAAAAGCGTCCCCTCCGCCGGTCCGGTTTCAGCGCGGCGGAGGGGACGCATGTCTTTTGACGCTTCCTTTCGGGCATCATGCACGAGCCTGCTTCACGCTCTTTTCCCGCGGCTCGAACGTTATGAAAAATTGTTTCATATTTCTCAGCCCTTTTTCCGATCATGACGAAAGATCAGTGTTTTCATGAGGAGGATACTATGAGGAAGGGAATCCTTTTTGTTTCATGTTTCATGGTATTTCATCTTTGTTCCGGGCCGGCATCAGCCATTACCTATGATTTCGACAACATCCCGATCGGAATTTACACGGAGGCCCAGTTCAACAGCTTCTTCGAGGGAGTGACCTTCGACAACACCGGAGGAGACCAATTCACCGTGGGGCGGGTCGATCAGAGAACGCCTGCTCTCGGCCCTGACTTCTCCGGTCACATGGTTATCAATACCCCGTACGCTACCCCCCGCAACGCAACCCGGGCCTATTTCGATACCGCAACCGATCAGGTGAGCATCACCCTTGGAGACTTCAACAGCGATGAGGACAACCTGTTCCTGTATGCGTTCGACAATACCGGCAGGCAGGTGGGATATGCGACATTCCTCAATCCGATCGATTCATATGCCGGAATCACGCTGTCCGTGACCGCCGATCTGCCTGAGATCTCCTGGATCGAATTTTTCGGGGTCGGAAGCCTCAGCAACAATTCGACGTTCTGGGACAATTTCACGTTCAACGAGAACCCCTTTCCCGTTCAAGAAGGCACCGCCCCGGTGCCGGAGCCTGCCACCCTCGCTCTCATGGGCGCAGGGCTGATGGGCCTTGCAGTTCTGCGTAAAAAAGTGCGCTAGGCACTTTTTACGCTGCGCATCCCCGGCTTCGCTTCCGGAGCCGGTCTTGCGGAAATGCCGTGCCTCTGGGTTGCGTTCCTTTTTTCTGCATCGCCCGGTTGCGATCCTTAGGCCGAGCAACCACCTTTCCTGTGCCGTCCGGCAGTAAGCCCGCTCCTGCTCGTCGATGTCAATTCAGGCGTCAGATTCTTCTTCAGACTGCGTTCATGAGAAAAGCGAATCATGGCCAATGAGCCAGGGGACAGTCTTCGCACCGGGGTTTGCTTTTGCGGCAATAGTCCTTACCCACGAAGACGAGGTAGGCATGGAGGTCTTTGAACACGGCGAGATCGCGTGGGAGGCTCGCCTCGAAGAGATGCCGTATCGTTTCGTAGTCTTCTGCGCCCTGGATGAGACCGTGCCTCGAGAGGATCCTCCTGGTATAGGCGTCCACCACGAAGATGGTTTTTCCGGCCGCATAGCAGCAGATGCTGTCCGCGGTTTCCTTCCCGATGCCGTTTATCGTGAGGAGGTCGGCTCTTAAGCGTTCGAGGTCCCGGCCGAGGAAAGCCTCCGTATCACCCTGGGAATGCTCTATGATCGCGCGCATGAGATTCTTGAGCCTCTCAGCCTTGAGGTTATAGTATCCGGAAGGCCGGATGAGCGAAGCGAGCAGGGCCTGGTCCGCCGAATGAATGCGCCTGACATCGAGCATGGAGTGAGCCTTGAGGAGGGCCATAGCCTTTTCGACATTGCTCCATGCGGTGTTCTGGGTGAGCACGGCGCCTATCGCCACCTCGAGGGGGGTGTCTCCGGGCCACCATCCGGACGGGCCGTATCGGCTTCTCAGTATGCGGTAGAGGACGAGGGCGTCGAACCGGTCAGGAGCAGACGATTTTTCCGGCGAGGTCTTTTCTCTGAATGACACTCTTCATATTCTCCCGTATGTCTCCCCGGATATTGAAGAGCATGGCGGTCATTTCCAGTTCGTACTCGAGGGCGGCCTTTGCGTCGAGGCGGCTGACCACGTCGAAACTCCTCTTCAGCGCCCGGACCACCTCGGGAGGCCTCCCCACCAGTTGCTTCGCCCAGGCGGATATTTCGTCGCGGAAGTTCTCGGGAGGCACTACGCGATTCACCAGCCCGATGTGATGTGCTTCCTGAGCCCCGATGGGTTCTCCCTTTAAGGTCAGCTCCTTGCTGCGAGCCATCCCGATACGCGCCACCAGAGGCGTGAGCAGCGGGTTGAAGCCGTATTTGATCTCGGGATGCCCGAAAATGGCGCTCTCGGAGGCAATGATGATATCGCCCATGAGCGCCAGGTTGAAACCGCCTCCGAACGCGATGCCGCTCACCGCGGTGATGAGTATCTTGTCATAGTCGAGGAGCATGGAATAGGTGTTTACGGCGAGATTGAAATACCTCGTGGCCTGCTCGGCGGTGAAGCTCGGCGCCTCCTTGAGGTCGATTCCCGCGGAAAAGCATTCGTCTCCCCCGGTGAAGACAATGAGCCGGACGCTGTTGCCGTCGGTAAGGAACGAGGAGAAGACATGGTTGATTTCGGAGAGCATTCCGTACGAGAGCGCATTGAGCTCATGCTTGCGGTCCATGGTGACGGTAGCGATATTTTCCGAAACCTCCACCTTGATGAACTGATACTTCATCGGCTGCTCCTGAAAAACATTCTTGCATAACTTGTACATGGATGGAATCACGCTGTCAATGCGTGAATCCTCGCTGCGCCCCGATGAGGGCCGCCGGCGGCCGGTATGCCCGAATATCCACCCCCCGGGGAAGAAAATTCCGTCTATCCCATGGGCGGCTTGATTATCGCCCGTGCTTTCTGTTAGTTCTGTATTCCGTGGCATGCTTGCGCGTAAGTCAGTTGAATGAGCTGGCCAGAGAATCGCTGAGATCGTGTCTGGACGGCGAGATATGGATACAGGGAGAGGTCCATGGGCTCAAAGTCCACGCGAAATCCGGCCATGTGTATTTCGACCTGGTGGAGAAAGCGCCGGGCTCCCGGGAAGGATACATCGCAAAAATCAGCTGCGCGTTTTTCCGGGGGGCGTATCTCAAGTGGCGCTCGGCGCTGAAATCCTCGGGCATGCAGAGCTTCGAGCTCGCTTCGGGCATCGAGGTCAAACTGAAGGCGCGTGTCGACCTGTTCGTCAGAGAAGGGCGCTACCAACTGATAGTCTCTGAGATCGATCCCGCCTATACATTCGGCGCCATAGCCAGGAGACGGGAGCAGACCATCGAATCTCTGCGGTCCGAGGGCCTTCTCGAGAGAAACAAGGCGCTTACATTCCCGAGAATTCCTCAGCACGTGGGTCTCATAACGTCCGATGGCTCGGCTGCGTTCAATGATTTCATGCACATCATCAATGACAGCGGGTATTCATTTTCAATTCTCCTCTTCGACGCCCACATGCAGGGCGAAAACACTGTGCCGGAGGTGGTGGCGGGCATCGAAGCCCTGAAGAGACATCCCCTTGTGGATGTCGTCGTCATCATACGGGGCGGAGGCGCCAGGACCGATCTGTTTTCCTTTGACGATCCCGCAATCTGCAGAGCCATAGCCCTGTGCGGCAAGCCCGTGGTCACCGGCATAGGCCACGAAGTCGATGTGAGCGTGGCCGACCTCGTTGCCCACACCTGTTGCGTCACGCCGACCGATGCGGCCCGCTGTCTGGTTTCTGCCATGAATGAGGTGTGGGACCGCCTCGATCAGGCGTGCCTGGAGATTTCCTACCGGAGCAGGGAGATCGTCCAGAAAGCCGGCGACCGTCTGCGCCTGTCAGCCAGCGGGCTCGGGCACCTCACCCGCCGATGGATGGTTTCGGCGCTATCCGCGATCAAAGAGGTCACCTTCTATCTCCATACCGCACTGACCAGAGACCTCGCAGCTGAGGAGCGGATGCTGGCGATGACGGGATTGAGCCTCGAAAACGGCTCACGGGCGGCCCTTCGCCGGGAGATGCAGGCACTCGATGGGCTGCCGCATTCCATAATCCGTGATGCGGATGCTCGCCTCATGCTCCAGGAAACCGTGATCAATCGGATTCAGCAGATTCTCTGCGACCATGCCCGGGCGGCTCTCGTCCGCCAGCAGGATCGGCTGGAGCATCTCGGTTCTCTCTTTGCCGTCCTGGATCCTTCCGGAGTCCTGCGCAGGGGATACAGCATGACCGTTGACGGGAGCGGACGAGTCCTCATGGATGCAGCGCAGGTACGGAAGGGCGAATGCATCACCACAGTGCTGGCAAGAGGGCGCATTGTAAGCACAGTGAAAGACAGGGAGGAATCATGAAGAAGGCCAAACGGTATTCCGATGTGCTCAAAGAGCTCGAAGATACCCTGGAAAAGATGAACAGAGGTGAGATCCCGATCGACGAGCTCCAGAACTCGGTGAAGGAGGCGGCCGGGAAGATCCAGTATCTCCGCCAGATTCTCCGCTCCACCCAGGCCGAGGTCACCAAGATCCTCAAGGAGATAGAGGAAGGATCTCCGGAAGAGAACGGGTAAGGCGGCCCCTCGATCAGATAATTGCCCTCGCTCGAACGGTCTGTTATAGAAGCGGTATGGAAACGGCATTCACGAATCAGTCCATCACGCCCTTTCTCGTGATGGATGTCATGGAAAAGGCAAACGCCCTCGCTGCACAGGGCAGATCGATCATTCATCTCGAGGTTGGCGAGCCGGATTTCGATACCCCGGAGTGCATCCGTGCCGCATGTGTGAAGGCCCTGGAGGAAGGCAAGACCCACTATACGCATTCTCTGGGCGTGCCGGAGCTCAGGGAGGCGATATGCGACCACTACCGGAAAACCTACGGTGTGGGCGTCGAGCCGGACCAGGTCCTGGTGACCGCGGGATCGTCCCCGGCGCTCCTCATTGCCATCGCCTGCCTTGCAGGACCCGGCGACGAAGTCATTCTGACAGATCCGTACTATGCATGCTACCCGAACTTCATCAGGGTCCTGGGCGCGGCGGCGCGCCTCATACCCACGGGCAGCGACGACGGGTTCCAGCTCAGCCCGCAGAAGGTGAAGCGCGCGTTGAGAACTTCCGTCAAGGCCGTCGTGGTCAACTCGCCCGCAAATCCCACAGGGGTCTGTCTCGACGATGAGCATCTCAAGGACCTCTGCTCTCTGGGCCTCCCCATCATCTCGGACGAGATCTATCACGGCCTTGTCTATACCGGCACGCAGCACACGATTCTCGAGTATACGGAAAACGCCGTTGTGGTAAACGGTTTTTCCAAGGCATATGCCATGACCGGCTGGCGGCTGGGATGGGCGGTCTTCCCCAAGAATCTCATCAGGGCCGCCCAGAAGCTCCAGCAGAACCTCATGATCTGTGCGCCCTCCGTGGCTCAGTGGGCGGGAATCTCGGCGCTCACCGAGGCTGTGCACGACGTCGAGCGCATGAAGCAGATCTTTGCGCAAAGGCGCCTCGTGATGCTCCGCGAGATGGCCGCCCACGGGTTCAATGTGGAGGTGGAGCCGGACGGCGCATTTTATGTGCTCGTGAACATGGCGCATGTGACCGACGACTCCTACCGCCTGGCCATGGATATCCTGGAACATACCGGAGTGGGCGTCACCCCGGGCGTCGACTTCGGCCCTGGTGCGGCCCGCTACATACGGTTTTCCTATGCGAACTCGGAGAAGAACATCCGCGAGGGCGTTTCCCGCGTCGCCGGGTACCTGAAGACGCTATGATCGTCAAGGTGCGCGACGCCCGATACGCCGGGACCATATACGAGAAGCTTCCCCGGCTGCCCCAGGTCGCTTTTGCCGGACGTTCAAACGTGGGGAAATCTTCCCTGATCAACGCGCTGCTCAATCGCAAGTCCCTGGTCAAGACGAGCAAACAGCCGGGAAAGACGAAGAACATCAACTTCTTCCGGGTGGATCTGGTGGATCTGCCGTCTTTGTATATGGTGGATCTTCCCGGCTATGGGTATGCGCGGGTTCCTCACGGAATGAAGAGCGCCTGGGACGGGCTCGCGGACCGTTATTTCCGGGGCAACGGCGATCTCAAGATCCTGATGGTGCTCACGGACATCAGGAGAGCCCCCGGCCCGGAAGAGTTGGTGGCTCTCAATCTCGCGCGCGCCTCCGGTGCAAAACCGCTCATCATCGCCACCAAGGCCGACAAGCTGACCTACAGCGCCAAGGTCAGGCGCGTCACGGAGCTCGCGGCCTCAATCGGAGCAATGCTGATCCCCGCATCCACCACTACCCGGGAAGGGATCGATACGATCTGGGAATGCATCATAAGTGAGATCTCTCCTTAAGCGGCCGCAGCGGACGACAGCTGAAGCATGATCCAGTCTTTCCGCGGGGGCTCGCGGTATGCGGCGGATGGCCGGCTTACAGAGCATTCGGGCCGGATAATCTTCCTTGAAAATATGTCCGATTTGCCATACACATCACAGGCAATGGAAAAATTCGACGTCGTCATTATCGGCGCAGGTCATGCAGGTGCGGAGGCGGCATACGCGGCCTCGAAGTTCGGGCTTGAGGTCGCTCTGTTCACCATGGATATGGACACTGCGGGGCGCATGCCCTGCAGCCCGTCCATCGGGGGCCTCGCCAAGAGCCATCTGGTCAAGGAGATCGACGCCCTGGGAGGCATCATGGCGCAGGTCGCCGACGAAACCGCAATCCAGTACCGGGTGCTCAACACCAAGAAAGGGCCTGCGGTCCGCGCCACCCGGACCCAGAACGACAGGCGACTCTACGAGGAAGCGGTCAAGTCCCGGCTGGAAGGCTCGAACATCCACCTGCGGCAGGCGCGTATCGACCGCATTGAGGTGAAAGGTGCACGGGTGACGGGCGTCACGGATCATCTGGGGATGTTTTATCCCGCCGGGGCGGTTATTGTCGCAGCAGGGACCTTTCTCCGCGGCATGATTCATATCGGAGACAGAAAGATTCCTGCAGGCAGGGCGGGGGAGGAAGGTTCGTACGAGCTTGCGGAGAGCCTGAAGGCCCTGGGCCTTGCCAGAGGAAGACTCAAGACCGGAACCCCGCCGAGGCTTCATCGGGACACCATCGATCTGTCCGCACTGCAGAGACAGGACCCGCTCGAAGCCGGTGCCTGCATGCCTTTTGCGTTCGGATCTTCGGGGTCCGGCCTCCCCCAGCTGCCGTGCTATCTGGCCAGGACAAATGTAAAGACCCATGAGATCATCCGCCGGAACATCTTCTCGAGCGCCCTTTACTCCGGGGCCATCACCGGAACGCCCGCCCGGTACTGCCCTTCTCTGGAAGACAAGGTGATGCGCTTCGGCGACCGCCAGGGCCACCAGGTGATCATAGAACCCGAGGGTCTCTCAACAAAAGAGGTCTATGCATCGGGGCTTGGGAATTCCCTGCCGATAGAACTCCAGTGGGAAATCGTCAGGTCCGTGCCCGGTCTGGAAAAGGCGGAGATCATCAGGCCGGCATATGCCATCGAGTACGAATACGTTCTGCCCACCGAGCTCACGAGGACGCTTGAGACCAAGTGTACAGAGGGCCTCTACCTTGCGGGGCAGGTCAACGGCACGTCGGGCTACGAAGAGGCGGCTGCACAGGGAATCGTGGCGGCGGTGAACGCCTGCCTCAAGATCCGGGGAGAGAAGCCGTTCATCCTGGACCGTTCCCAGGCGTACATTGCGGTCATGATCGACGATCTGGTGACCCGGGGTACGTCCGAGCCCTACCGGATGTTCACCTCGCGGGCGGAGTACCGCCTCATGCTCAGAGAGACCAACGCCCTCTTCAGGCTTACGGATGTGGCATATGGTCTCGGTCTCGTTTCCCGGGAGAGGGCGTCGCAGGTTCATGAGATCCTCAGAGAGATGAACGAGCTGGACAGGCATCTGGAGGCGAAGAGCATTGTGATACCCTCGGACATGCCTCATATCAAACCGGCCCGCGGTTCCGAAGGCGAGCGCATCACCTTGAAGCGCCTCCTGAAAAGGCCGGAGGTGCGCATGGAAGATCTTGCGGACAGAGGCCTCATTCCGGCTGTCCACCCGCTGACCGCCATGGAGGTGGAGGTGGGCATCAAGTACGAAGGATACATATCCCGGCAACTCGGAGACATCAGACAGCTCAAGGAGCTCGAGAAGGTGAAGATTCCGGCGGCCCTTTCCTACGGGAGTGTTCCGGGGCTTTCCAACGAGCTCAAGTCACGTCTGGAGGAGATCAGACCGCAGACGCTCGGCCAGGCGGCGCTGCTGGAGGGCATGACCCCGGCTGGACTGCAGGCCATCCGGCTGGTGATCAGAGAGACAGGTTTTTTATCGAAGACAGGATGCCCGCCTGCCTCTTGAACACGTAGTGCTGAAGCTGCTGGCGGTCCGAAGGGTGAAGCATGAGCGACATCCCGTAGCTGCAGCTGCCGCCTTCGATATCGCCTTTAAACATCACCGCGGCCGTGCCCAGGAGTGTCCGCCGCGAAGGCAGTACAAGCGCCACGGGACACACCTGGCTCTTCTTCATCTCCGTGTACGTCGAGACGATTCCGACGCCCTGCTCGCTCACGTCGCGTACGGGTAAGGAAACTGTCCGGTAGCCGTCGGGCAGGATATGGATAATCACCGGGGCCCTGGGGTCGGGCTCGACCCTAAGGAACTTGCGTTTCTGTTCGTAGATTCTCTCGGGGAGCAGTGCCGTGATTCTGCCCATACGGCAGCTGCTCACCGTGAGATCGAACCCCATCGACTCATCGCCGCGGGTGAAAAAGCCCGTGATCGGCTTGCCCTTACCGAACTGGTTATAGAGCCCCACAAACTCCTCGGGGCTGAAATTATCGAGAACGAGTCTGGTCTCGATCTCACCTGCCATCTGGATGACGTCGCAGGTTGCGGTGAGTGTCGGGAGATCGTCGCGGAACTGGCAGGTGAGCAGGATTTTGGCTCGTTGCCGGGTGATTTCCCGGAACAGGGGCCGGATTTCCTCAGGGCTCTGTGAGGGCTTGACGGCCTGTGTTCTGTCTGCCTGCAGCGGCTGTTCGGGTAATTGGACGAATTCCTGCTGCCTCTGGAGAAAGGCGATGAGCCCGAGCGCCATGTGCCTGGAGAGCCGGGAAGAATCGAGGAAGATGACGCCCTGGGCGGCGTAGTCCAGGAGATTGAGCTGCACGATCTCGCCTTTGGTGCAGATGATGACCGGCCCGGAGATGCCCCTGCCGCGGATGTAGCCGAGAATCTCTCCGAAGTTCCGCAGAAAAGGAAGGACGGCGATGTCCCGGGGAGAACCGTCCCGGAGCAGCGTGTATATCAGGCTGTTGATATCCAGGATCCTCAAAGGAAACTCGTCCCCTTTTATCCCGAGGTCCTCGGCTTCATCGCGGGTTATCCATACGAGGGCTCTGCTGTCCATGACTCTCCGCTACCGCACCGATGCCCCCAGTTCCTGGAGGCTCTGCCGCGCCCTGGCGCCAAGCAGCCCGTTTTCATCCAGGATGACGACCTCTCGCAAGGACTTGACGGCTTCCCGGGTATTTCCTGTCTTGAAGTAGACTTGGGCGATCTCCCAGTGTGCTTCGGTGTACTGGGGATATTCGAGGATCGCCTTCTGGAGGGCCTCGATGGCCTGGGCATCCTTATCCTGATTCATGAACGACTGCCCCAGGATCTTCCAGGCCGGTGCATAGTGAGGATTTTTCTGGAGCGCTTCCTTTGCGGACTGTTCCGCCTCGGGATAGAGTTTCTGGCTGCAGTACACGGATGCCATGTTGTAATAGGCATATTCGGGTGTGGCGTAGAGCTCGTCTTTCACGGCGTTCTGAAAGGCCTTGATTGCCGCGTCATGGTCCCCCATGCCCACCAGGATGGTGCCTTTGAGATTGTATGCCTCGCTCTTGAGGCCGGGATGTTCCAGGCCGAGCCTGCCGGCCAGATTCACGGCCTTATCGATATTCTCCAGCGCCCTGTCGAGGTCCTCTGTGCTCCAGTAGGCGAGGGCGTATGCATAGTATACCTCGGGGTCCTTTGGATTTACCTGAACTGCCCGCCTGAGCTCGACGAGGGCCCCCTGTATCTCGCCCTGCTGTATCTTGCCCATGGCGATGGCGACCATGGGCTTCGAGAGTTCGCGTTTCTGTTTGAAAGTGGAGGCGCACCCCGCCGCCAGGAGAAGAATAAGAACCGGGATCCATATTTTTTTCATGTTGTCCGCCTTATGAATGATCATCTATCGGGTTTCCCTGCTGATGACATACCAGCCGTCCTCGTTGTCCGACGCCGTGTCCACCACCAGATGAACGATGGAGAGATCCGGATAGAGTCGCTTGATCTCATCGAGATCCACAGGCTCGAACTTCTCCTTGTTGTTGAAGTAGGCCTCGGGGGTAAGCGCGTTGGATTCGTAATTCTCTTTCGTGCGCTTTGAGATCTTGTTGAGAGAATAGGCCTCAGGAGCACTCGTCTGCTGGATGATGAAGGTCCTCTTGTTCCGTGCCGCCGCCGCCGCCGCCCGTTTCCTCAGGGACTGCTTGATGAAGGTGGCGTCCAGGATCACTCCCCTGCCCTGAGAGGCCAGTTCGTCCGCCAGTGAAAACATCTTCTCGTAGACGAGGTTTCTCTTGTTCATGTCAGAGGCTACCTTTTCATCGAAGATGTCCTGACCCTTCAGGACATCGCGACGGATCAGATCGGTCCGGAGTATGGCATAACCTTTGATGCGGGCGATCACCTCGGTTGTTTCGGTCTTGTTGGTCGCCGGCAGGCCGCACGCGATCAATACCGCATCGTCCACGATCTCACGCTCGACAAAATCCTTGAACGGCTCCCTCATGAATCACATCCTCCATGGCACATATAATCGATCCGATGGTCCCCCCGAAGCATAGAATGAAGGACACACCGCATTTCTTTTATACCACAAGTTGACGGGAGGCAAAGAAGAACTTGCCGCTTTGTTCAGAAATCGAACTGGCCGGCCACCCAGCCGGGGACCTCGACAGTCCCCATCACCGGGGGCTGCTGGTGACAGTCGGACCCGCCTGTCGCCATCAGGGAGTGACGCTTCGCGAAATCGGCGTACGACTGGACGACGGCCTTCTCGTGGCGCGAGTGCCAGCATTCGACTCCGTCGATATATTCGAGCATCGAATCCCGGATGATATCCTGCTGCTGCTCAACCAGAGGCGTCAGCGATACCAGGGATGTCCCATTGGGATCTCCGGGGTGTGCCAGCACCAGCCTGCCGCCCGCTCTCCTGATGAGCGCTGAAGCCTCGGCAAGGCTCAGAGGCATCTTCGGGACATCGCATTTGACCAGATAGCGGTCGAACGCCTCCTGCTTGTCGCGCACGATGCCCTTTTCGATGAGATATGCAGCGATATGCGGTCTGGCGAGGGCTCCGTCGACATTCGCCTGGATCGCATCCATATCCTTACCCGTGAACTCGGGCATTCCCTGGGCCCGGAATTCCTCATTGAGTTTTTCCAGGATCTGCTCGGCCCTGCGGACCCGGTGGCTCCTGAGCCGCTCGAGTTTGTCCGTCAGGGGGGGATGGCGGTAGTCGAAGCCGTAGCCCAGGCAGTCCAGCGACACCTCTTTGCCGGCCTTATGCCCGGCATGGGAAAAGGTGATGTTGAGCTCTATCCCGGTGATGTACCGTATGCCGTATTTTCGCGCGAGGCTCTGCGCCTGCTCCTGAGCGGCGACGGAGTCGTGGTCGGTTACCGAGATGACGGAGAGCCTCCGCCGTGAGGCCTCGGCGAAGATGTCCCTTACGTCCCATCTCCCGTCAGAGCCGTTTTTTGAATGGATGTGCAGGTCGATCCTCATGGCATGATATACCGGTGGGCGAGGTCGTAGTACCTGCGGGCGGTCTCGAGCGCGGCCTGTTTTCGGGTCCCGTCGAGGCCGGCGTCGTCGAGCATGAAGGAAGTGACCTTGGCCCGCACGTAAGCCCGATAGACCTTGTAGAACAGAAGCACCTTTTCCATGGTGCGGTCACCCGATGCCCGGATGAAGGATTGTACGAAGACATCGCCCAGATCGCCTCTCCCGTTGTAGTCGAAATCCATGGACACAAAGGCTATATCGGATGCCACATCTCCGAAGCGGAACCGTTCGTTGAACTCGATGCAGTCGAATACGAATACGTCGGATCCGTCCAGGCAGATGTGCTGAAGGTGGAGATCCCCGTGACAGTCCTTGATGAATCCGCCCGCGACCCGCTCTTCGAAGAGTCTTCCGTTCTTTTCCAGAAAATTTCTGCTCCACGCTTCCAGATCCCGGAACTGCTTCTCCTCGATCGGGCCTCCGATATACTTCCTGGTCTGGTCGAAGTTCTCGATCACATTGACGGCTATGACATCCACATTTCCGAAGGAATTTGATTTCTCATCGCACGTGATGTGGCCGTAGACCCCGGCCAGGTGCCTGCCCACGATATCCACATCCCCGGCGGAGATCCTTCCCCGGCTCAAAAGGTTGTAAAGCATCTGCCCCTCATTGATCCGCCGCATCTTCAGCGCATACTCAACGACGTTTTCATCGCCCCCGATGACAAAACCTCGGTCGTTTCGCGAAATCGGCTTCACCTCGAGGTAAATGTCCGGAGAAAACCGGCGATTGAGCCTGAGCTCCTCGGCTGTATAGAATTTTCTCTTCTCCAGCGTGGAGAAATCGAGAAAGCCGAAGTCCACCGGCTTCTTGACCTTGTAGACATACTCATCTCCGATGAACACCCAAGATATGTGGGTCTGTATGAGACGAATGCTCTTCGGCCTTTCCGGATAGCTTTGCGGATTCTGCAAAAAATCGATCAATGCCTTGTCCGTCATGAATGACGCCTCCTGCCAGCTGGCCGCATGCAGCCAGGATATCAGTTCCTTTTTCTTTGCGCAGCATCACGGTATAGGGTGAGTTCTTCAAATGTTCTTCAAAGGCGAGCACCGCCCTCTGATCGGGGGCCTGGAACTCGCACCCGGGCCAGGGGTTGAAGGGAATGAGATTCACCTTGGCCTTGAGCCCGTGGAGGATGCGGATGAGCTCCCGCACGTCCTTGGGAGAATCGTTCACCCCCCTGATCAGGACATATTCAATGGTGATCCTCCTGCGGTTGGGGAGCTGGTAGGCGCGCAGCGCCTCCATGAGGTCCGTCAGGGGATACTTCCGGGTGATAGGCATGATGCGCTGTCTGACTGCATTGTCCGCGGCATTGAGCGAAACGGCAAGGGCCGCCTCGGTGTCCTGTGACAGGCGTTTCAGCCGCGGCACGATGCCGCAGGTGGATACGGTGATTCTCCTCTTGGAAAACTGGGGGCCGTCCACGTCCGTGAGTATGCGCACGGCCTTGATCACATTGTCGTAATTGAGCAGAGGCTCCCCCATGCCCATGAACACGATGTTCCGAAAGCTCCTTTCAGGATACGTCCTGAGGGGGTGGAGCACCTGGGAGACGATCTCTGAAACTTCCAGGTTTCGGATGAAGCCCATGGTGGCGGTGAAGCAGAACCGGCATCCCATGGCGCACCCCACCTGGGACGAGACGCAGATGCTCCAGTGATCTTTCTCCGGGATGAGCACGCTCTCGATGATTCGGCCGTCGCTCAGGCGGTAGGCGATCTTCTGCGTGCCGTCGGATGACTCCTGGGAGTCCGCCACCTCGGGATAGGATATGGTGCAGATTTTCGCCACGTCTTCCCGGAGCCGTTTGGGAATATCGGTCATCTCGCCCAGGACGCCGGCGGCCCTGCCGAAGACCCACCTGAATATCTGGCCTCCCCGGTAAGGGCGGTCGCCGAAGAGGGCTTTCATCTGCTCCTTGTCGAGGTCGAGAAGATTGATCATGGCAGAGCCATCCTAAGGAGTGGTGAAGAAAAATGCAAGAGAGAAGGAGCCGGCCGAATCACCGGCCGGCGCGGCACAGAAATGTCTCTCTCCCCCAAGATCCATCCGGCTGTACGGAGTCGAACAGCGGGCCGGGCTGTCCGATCATCCGCCAAGGCCCTCGAGAAGGGCTTGCAGGTTCTGTTTCGCGTCTCCAAACACCAGGATGGCTCTCCCGTTGGTGTAAAGGGTGTTGGGGACACCCGAATAACCCGGCCTTTCATCGAGGTTCAGGACTATAATGGAGCGAGCCTCATGCGCCAGGAGGATCGGCATGCCCGAGATGGGGGTGTCCTCCACCTCCGCCGCGGCCGGGTTCACCACATCGCATGCGCCCATGATCAGGGCGAGATCGGTGTCGGCAAACTCGGGGTTGATGTCTTCCATCTCGATGAGCTTGTCATAGGGGATGTCCACCTCGGCCAGAAGCACGTTCATGTGCCCGGCAACCGGCCAGAAAGGTGTCGAGGTAATTGGCGCTTTTCTCGGTGAGCCCTGAGAGATGTGCGGTGACTTTGTCGCGGATCACCTTTTCGCCTTCCCTCTCTATCCGGTAGGCGACCCCGGCCAGAGGCAGGATCGACAGGAGGAGGAATGAGGAAATCAGCAATATTCGCAAGGCCCTGAAATTCATTGCATGATGATCTTCTTGACGCCCCGTGGAGCTGCGGACACGCCCGCACGATGACGGGAGCACGCCCAGGCCTGCCCTCCGGTGCATCGACCCCTCCCAGAACGCCGCTTCCGGGAGTCCAGGAGAAAGGGCATCCCGATGGTCGGTAATCGAAGATAACGGGTGGTGCGCCCGACAGGAATTGAACCTGTGGCCTTAGGCTCCGGAGGCCTACGCTCTATCCAACTGAGCTACGGGCGCACATGTGTTAATGCCTGGCCGTCAGCCGTTCGACGGCCTTCTCCAGCCCGCCGAGGGTTATCTCGAACATGGGGAATATCTCCCCGATGGCCTCGATGGTCTGGGTGTGGGGCCATGTGTACGCATATTTCGGATTGAGCCATACACTATGTTTGAATGTTTTGGCAAGATATTCTAACCGCTTTATACTCGGCTCGCCGGACTGGCTCGCATAGTAGATGCTGCCGTTGCGGCTGAAGAGCTCGTAGGGCGCCATGGATGCGTCTCCCACGATGATGAGCCTGGTCTGCGGATCGTACCGGGCGAATTCTTCCAGAAACACCACCTTGTACTGCCTGGTGGGGTCTTCCCACACATGAGAATAGATGGTGTTGTGGAAGTAGAAAATCTTCAGGTCCTTGAACTGGTTCTTCGCATGGTTGAAGAGCACCTGGACCACGTTGATGTACGGGTCCATGGAGAACCCGCCGTTGTCGATCATGAGGATGACTTTCAGCTTGTCCCTCATGGAGCGGTCGAACACGATCTCGATCTCGCCCGCATTCTTCATGGTCTCAACGATGGTCTTGTCGATGTTCAGCGAGTCTTTCGGGCCTGTGGGCTGCATGTGCCTGAGCCTTCTCATGGCCTCAGAAATCTGCGAGGGCCCGAGCCTCGTATCCTCGGTGTAGTCCTTGTACCGACGGTCCAGGGCCACCTTGACGGCGGATTTGTGCTGTGAGGCACCGCCCACCCGCATTCCTCCCGGATGATAGCCGGAGTGGCCCACCGGAGAGGTTCCGCCGGTGCCGATCCAACGGTTTCCCCCGTCGTGCCGCTCCGTCTGGTCTTCGAGCCGCTTGCGGAAGTAGTCCTCCAGCTCCTCGGGCGAGAGCCTCTTCAGTGCCTCCTCGTCGATTCCCAGGAAATCCGCCATCATCTTCGGATCCTTGAGCCATTCCTCCAGCATGGCCTGGATCGCGAGCTCGATCTCGGCGCTGATGTCCTCGCTCAGTTCCGCGCCGGTGAAGTAGTGCGCAAAGACGCGGTCGTAGAGATCGAAATGGCGTTCGGACTTGATCATGACGGCGCGCGATATGCAGTAAAAATCCTCCAGCGAGGTTATGAGGCCCTGATGAAGCGCGTCCTGGAGGCGCAGGAATCCGGACGGCGAGATCGGAAGCCCCTTTTGTCTGAGAAGGTAGAAGAACTCGATGAACATGGCGGCCTGCCCCTACCGGTACGAGCCTCCGAGCTGTTTCTGGAGAATATGGTAGTCTTCGCTCTTCTTGAAGAGCACCCCGAGAAACGGCACATTGTTCCTCGCCAGGTGCTTCGGATCGAAGCTCTTGTCCATCAGCAGGATCCGTATCCAGTTGATGAGCTCCCTGGTGGCCGGCTTCTTCTCGATGCCGCGGATGTTCCTCAGCCGGTAGAAGGCCTCTACGCAGGCATCCGAAATGTTCTTGTCCAGTTCGGGGTAATGGGCGCTCACGATCTTGCGCATCATCTCGGGGTCGGGAAAGGCGATGTGGTGAAACACGCATCTGCCCAGGAACGGATCCGAGAGGTCTTTCTTCGCATTGGAGGTAATGATGATGATGGGCCGGTTCTTCGCCCGGATGGTCTTGTCGATCTCGATGATATCGAATGACATCTGGTCGAGCACGTCCAGAAGGTCGTCCTGGAAGTCGGTGTCCGCCTTGTCGATCTCGTCGATCAGCAGCACGGTTTTCACGTCCGAGACAAATGCCTGGCCTATCTTGCCCATCTTGATATAGTCTTCGATATTGCTCACGTTGCGGTTTGAGTCCCCGAACCTGCTGTCGTTGAGGCGTGTGAGCGTGTCGTACTGGTAGAGGGCATCCACGGCCTTCATGCTGGATTTGACATTGAGGACGATCAGGGGCATTCCGAGATTTTCCGCGATGGCGTGTGCCAGCAGGGTCTTGCCCGTGCCCGGCTCTCCCTTGATGAGCAGGGGCATTTCCAGTGCGATGCTCGCATTGACGATCTTCGAGAGCTCACTGTCGAGAACATAGGTGCCGGTGCCGGTAAAGGTGTATTGTCCCATGACCTCTCTCCTATGGCGGGGAATATTTTTGGTTTTCTTACCATAGAAAATAGGACGATACAACGGCTGGCACAAGAATGGAATAGGAATTCCGGCCGCTGTCTTTTTTGTCTTCCGGCCTTTTTAAGATGTTTTTCGGTCGGTTGACTTCAATGGAATGTTTGAGATAATAATTGAGCTTCATTCTACATGAAAAGGAGTTTTTCTTGGAGAGTAACGACGATAACCAAGATAGCATCAGTTATCTGAAGCGGTTGTGGGCCCTGCTGACAGGAGAGAAATCCTCGCGGGATACCAAGGAAGAAATAGAAAAGATCCTCGACGAGGTGGAAGAAAAGGGAATCATCGACGAAGACCAGGGCGACATGATCCACAACATTATCGTCCTGAAAGATACCATGGTCCATGAGATCATGGTGCCCAAGATCGATATGGTGGCCCTCGAAGCGTCTTCATCGCTCGACGACCTCATCGAGGTCTTTTCACGGGAAGGCTGCTCGAGGATTCCCATCTATGAAGAAAACCTCGACAACATCATCGGAGTGGTTCACGCAAAAGATGTCCTGAAATACTGGAATGTGAAGGACAGGCCCAAGGATGTCCGCGCACTGATGCATCCCCCGTATTTCGTTCCCGAGGGTAAGAAACTCATCGATCTTCTCAAGGAGTTCAGGGAAAAACGGCCGAAGATGGCCATCGTGATCGATGAATACGGGAATGTGGACGGGCTCCTCACCATCGGGGATGTCGTGGAGGAAATCATCGGTGATATTGTGGGCGAAGACGATGCGGCCGGTGAGGAGGAGATTGTCGAGGAGGGAGACGGCGTGTACGCCGTAGACCCCAGGCTCTCCATCGACGAGTTTTCCGAGGAGTTCGGGGTGGAGATCCCCGAGGGCAATTACGACACCATCGGCGGGTTCATCACCTGCCGGATGGAGCGGATACCCGAATCCGGAGAAACCATGGAATACGAAGGGTTTCTTTTTGAGATCGCCGATGCGGACAAGAAGAGGATATCAAAGCTCATCGTCCGCCCACCGGCAAGGAAGGAATCTTGAACAGACTGTTCCTCGCGTTGACCGCGGGAGTGCTCTGCGCCTTATCGTTTCCGTCATACAACCTCTGGCCCCTGGCATGGGTATGGGCTGTCCCCCTGCTGTATCTCATGGAGGAAGCGCGCCCTGCCGAGAGAGTTTTCCACGGGATGGCGGCAGGCTTCGTCGCCTGGGCGGGCATTCTCTACTGGATCGCCTATGTGATGGAGACCTACGGAGGCATGAGCCTGCTTCCGGCCGCGGTTCTGCTCTTTCTCCTCCTGCTGTATCTCTCGATCTACTTCGGGGTGTTCGTCTGGCTTTCCGCCGGGCTCATCCGATCCCGGTGGGCATTCGTCACCGTGCCCGGGCTGTGGGTCATGCTGGAGCTCATCCGGTCGTACGTGCCGTTCTCAGGGTTTCCCTGGACCCTCATGGGATACACCCAGTTTCCCTTCAAGCCGTTCATCCAGATCGCGGAAGTCGGAGGGGTGTATCTCATAAGCGGACTTGTGCTCATGGGCAATGTGGCCCTGTATCAGACTCTCAGGAGAAAGCAGTACACGCACCTTGCGATCGGCGCGCTCGTGATTGCGGCATGCACCGTCTGGGGGGCCTGGAGGATGGAGCACCTGCCCGTCCAAGGGGAGCCCTTGAAGGCGGCGGTCGTCCAGGCCAACGTGCCTCAGGATGAGAAATGGCTTCGCGAAAAGATCGCCCCCACCATCGAAACCTATGAGCGCCTGACCCTGTCTGCGGTGGAGCGGGGGGCCGAGCTCGTGGCGTGGCCGGAGACATCCTGTCCGTTCTACCTTTTTCAGCAGTGGGAATACACCCCGCGGATTCTGGACCTGAGCAGATCGCTCGACGTGAAGCTCCTGGTGGGAAGCCCTGCCTATGAAGATGGAAAGTACTACAACCGGATGTGGCTGCTCCACAGGGGGAGGATCGAGGGGTACTACGCCAAGGTGCATCTGGTGCCTTTCGGCGAATATCTGCCGCTGGCAGGCCTGATCGAGCCCTATTTCGGCAGCCTTACCGGCGGGGTGGGCAATTTCTCGCCCGCGCAAAAGGCGAGCCCCATCGGAGATGTCGGGGTGCTGATCTGCTTCGAGAGCATCTTCCCGGGCCTGGCCAGGGATCTCTGCAATGAAGGAGCCGCTTTCCTGGTCAACGCTTCCAACGATGCATGGTTCAAGACCTGGTCGACTCCAGAGCAGCACCTCATGATGGCGAGCTTCCGGGCGGTGGAGAGCAGGCGGTGGCTGCTCAGGCCGGTGAACCACGGGATATCCGCCATCATAAGCCCGGCGGGAGAGATCGTGCAGGAGATCGGGCTCCTGAAGGAAGGCTTCATCACTGCGGACATCGCCCCTATCCATGAAAAGACCTTCTACACCAGATTCGGCCCGGTCGCAGCCTTTCTCTGGACGGGTTTTTCTCTCATTGCGGCATTGACAAGGCGCCGCCATGGGTGCTAATGGCTGAGGGCTATGAGCGGAGACTACCAGCAGGCAATTGATCTCATTGAGGAAAAGCTCGAACACGTACGAGGTTATCTTTGAGATACCCCGCAGGAAAGAGCGTCTGGAAGAACTGGAGGCAAAGCTCGCCGATCCCGGCGTCTGGAAAGATCCGGTAAAGACGCGCGAAATCCAGTCGGAAAAGTCCCGCATCACCGATATCCTCGACAGCTGGAAAAAGGTTTCGTCCCTCTGGGACGATCTCCAGGTTTTTCTGGATCTGGCAAAAGAAGACGAGCAGGCGGTTTCGGCGGACATCAGGGAAACTATCGCCGCTCTGAACAAGAACCTCGGCGCTATCGAAAAGACCCATGTTCTCTCCGGGCGTGACGACCCCAAGAGCGCATTTCTGGAGATTCACGCCGGTGCGGGGGGGCTCGAGGCCCAGGACTGGGCTGAAATGCTGCTTCGCATGTATCTCAGGTGGGCGGAGAAGGAGGGCTTCAGGACACGGATCATCGATATCCTCTCCGACGAGGCCGCGGGGATCAAGAGCGCTACCATCGAAGTGGAGGGGCAATGGGCCTTCGGATATCTCAAGGGAGAGACCGGCGTTCACCGGCTCGTGCGGATATCCCCCTACGACTCCAACAGCCGCAGGCATACGTCGTTCGCATCCGTGATGGTCACCCCTGAGGTGGATCAGACCGTGGATATCAAGATCGACGAAAAGGATTTGAGGATCGACACCTACCGGTCATCCGGTCATGGGGGACAGCATGTGAACAAGACGGACTCGGCCGTGAGGATCACGCATATCCCGACGGGAATCGTTGTGCAGTGCCAGAACGAGCGCTCACAGCACAAGAACAAGGCCTTTGCCATGAAACTGCTGGCTTCCAAGCTCTATGAGCTCGAAGAGGCCAGGCAGAAGGAGCGCATGGACGAATTCTTCAAGGAGAAGAAGGAGATCGCGTGGGGATCCCAGATACGTTCCTACGTGCTCCAGCCTTATCAGATGGTCAAGGACCACCGGACAGACCTCGAGGTAGGCAACGTGGATGCGGTCCTGGACGGAGAGATCACGGACTTCATGGATGCCTTTCTCGCCATGAGCGCGACCGAAGGAAAGAACAGTGCATGATGCCATACGGCAGCGCAGGAGCATCCGCCGGTTCACGCGGGAGCCTGTTTCCGATGACCTGGTGGAAGAGATACTCGATGCGGCGAGATGGGCGCCCTCGGGGCTCAATAACCAGCCGTGGCGCTTCGCCGTCATCCGCGATGCACGGGTGAAGGAAAGGCTCGCTTCACTCACCCGTTACGGGGCAATCATCCGGTCTGCAGACGTGATCATAGCCGTGTTCTTTGATACGGCGTCGGGCTATGACTGGACAAAGGACCTCCAGTCGATCGGCGCCTGCATTCAGAATATGCTGCTCGCCATTCATGAATCGGGTCTCGGAGGCGTGTGGCTCGGTGAGATTCTCAAGAGCGGCTCCGAGGTCAAGTCGCTTCTCCAGGCGCCCGATGCCTATGAGTTCATGGCGGCCGTCGCCGTGGGGCATCCGGACGGGAAGCCTCCCCGCGCTCCGGCGCGCAGGCCAGTTTCCGAGCTCGTCTTTTACCGGAAATGAGCCGGATCTCGGCTTCTCTTCGATCCCGGATGATCCGGATGCTTTCAGTCGTACGGCTTGACCTGCCGCCCCTTCCCATATATACACTGGTGCACCATGCCCATTGAACGGATAGAGCTGCCGGATAAAGAAGTCATGATCGTAGGAACCGCTCATGTATCCCTTGTGTCGGTGGACGAGGTCCGCTCTGCAATACGCGAATACCGGCCGGACGAGATCGCGCTCGAGCTCTGCCCGAACAGATTCGAGGTGCTGAAGAACCCCTCGGGATGGCAGGAGATGGACATCGTCAAGGTCATCAGGGAGAAGAAGACCCTGTTTCTGTTCGCAAACCTCGTCATGGCTTCCTTTCAGAAGCGGATCGGGGAGCGTTTCGGCGTTAAGCCAGGTGACGAGATGAGGATCGCCATTGAGGAGGCTGAAGAAACGGGGACCCCCCTGGCTCTCGTGGACAGGCCGATTCAGCTCACGCTCCAGCGGGCATGGAGATCCCTCGGTGCATGGGAAAAAGCCAAGCTCCTGTTCTCTTCCCTGTTCTCTATTCTGTCGGTTGAAGATATCGAGGAGGACGAGATCGAAAGGCTCAAGGAAAAAGATGTGCTCACCGGCACAATCGAGGAGGTGGCCAGGCAGGCCCCTACTGTCAAGAGGGTGCTCATCGACGAGCGTGACGCCTACATGGCTCGCAAGATAGCCGATCTGAAAGGGAAACGGGTCCTGGCGGTTGTGGGAGCAGGCCACATGGAGGGGCTCATCGGGCAGCTGAAAGACCCGACGGGAGACATCGACGCCCTGGAGTATGTTCCTGCGAAAAGGCAGGGGATGCTCAAATGGTTCATACCTCTCGCAATTCTTGCACTCATCATCGCCGGATTTTTTTTCGGCAGCCCCGAGCAGGGGTATGAAATGGTCAAATGGTGGCTGCTGTGCAATGCCGTGTTTGCCGCCATCGGCACAGCCGCTGCATTCGCCCATCCTCTGTCCGTTGCTGTAGCAGCCGTGGCGTCGCCCATTACCTCCCTGAATCCGACACTGGCTGCCGGCTGGTTTGCCGGCTTGAGCGAGGCATATATCAAAAAGCCGAAAGTCTCCGATTTCGAAGCCATCCAGAACGATATCACCCATCTCGCCGGCTGGTGGAAGAATCCTGTGACCAGGATCCTTCTCGTGGTCATCTTCGCCAACCTGGGGAGCTCCATGGGTGCTCTCGTCGCCATGCCCATACTGACCAGGATCGTGCTCGGCGGGTAGCGCTTCTGTAGTTTTCCGCCGGTTATTGGCTCTCTGGGGAGCGACTCTTATATTAATACTTATATAGGTAAACCCACTCCCGGATCGTTTCCGGCAATTCCCGGTGGGAAGATATTTTCTATGAAAAGCCATCCTTTTTTCCCATCCCGGCTGGAATACCGGCAAGGTTTATAGATAACCCATTGAATCAATAGAGGCTATTTAATGGTACATTATTTGCTTTCGAAGTTATGCTTATTTATGTTTTCTTCATTTCCCGTGCAGGATTCATGAGGGGTGTGTGGGTAATATCGTCAGTGCAAGGAGACACTATGGATAAGATCGGCACCGGATGGTATGGCCGTCCTTCCATCATGAAACTGCTGGACATCAATCCTGTCGTGCGCAGCCGGCTCCTGGAGTACGGTGATATAGGAGAGAACGCATTTGATGTCTACACCCTGTATAAATCCGCCGCAAAGAGACGGCTGACGGATACCATAGAGACAAGCGACACCCTGGACATGCAATGCCTGGCCTGGATGACGAAGGGGCAGCTCCTCGAAGCCAGAAGGCTCCTGAGAAAGCTCGGTTACATCACCGAGGTCATCGACAAGGGCGAGGGCGGGAAGCCGGAGGTTCGCTATGTCAAGATCGAACACCGGATCGACAGGAGCCAGTAGAGTCGACGCTCTTGCCCGGCATCTGGAATACCGCGCAGCCTTCTTGGAAGAGAAGTCTGTGGGCGATCACATGTTTGCTGCCCGGCGCTGCTCTGTTTTTTCGGCGTTTCTGTTGATGAGCTCATCCACTGTTTCTTTCAGTCGGGTAAGGTCATGAGACTTCAGCACGTAGGCATCGGCGGTCCTGACAATAGGGTTGTCGCGGTAGCCTGCATAGGCTGAATGAATGACGACGGGGATATCGAGCTTTGACTTGAGAATGTAGCCCAAGGCGTCGATTCCGTCCATTTTGGGCATTCTGATATCCATGATGATGAGGTCGGGTTCGTTTCGATTCCCGTCAAAGAGCAGGGACAGCGCCTCCTTCCCGTTCGATGCCGCCGCCACGTCATATCCCGCGTCCTTGAGCTCCTCGGTGATGAGGAACTGGAGATGGCTGTCATCCTCTACCAGCAGTATGTGTTTCATACGTAAACCTCCTCCAACATGTATTCTATAGGGTTTTGAACCTGGAAAGCCAACACCCTGCATCCCACAAGTTGCCTTCAATCCGCTTCCGCTTCGCGTTGAACCCGATCAATCTCTTTGCAGCATAAAATGTGCCATTGATCGTTATGGCGCAAATAGCAATAAAATGCAGGAAGTTATGATTTGGTCAGAGATATGTGAGAGAATGGGGGGATGAAATGCAGCCGGTTTTGCCAAAAATCTGACAATATTATCCCGCCGGAGTTTCCCCCCGAGTTGACGGGGGCTGAAAGACTGTATGGTTTTGCCAGGGTATCGCTTCTTGTCGGAAGAACCCTACACCGGATGATCGCAAGAGTCTTACACGAATATCATCGGATGTCTTATTTCCGTGACAGACTGGATATGATACTTACTGAAACTGCCAGAAGATAGGAATTACATCAAATGAATATGCACCAGTTCTTCTGGCTTTTTTTTTGCCCTCTCGACCGGAACCCCTGAAGCATTGAGAAAAGCAGGTTGTCTTCAGTCGTCCAGCGGTTCGTCACAGTGTCGCCGCAGCCGGTAAGCCTTCAGAAAGGCTATTCCCCACCCATGACTTTCGGGCCGTTGCCGTCCCAGACAAGCCACTTGCCCGTATCGAAAAAGGCGGGAAGGACGATCAGCTCACTGCTCATAAAGCCGCGATGTAGATGTCCGCAGATGACGGTATCGACGCCCCGGCGGCGGGATATGTCTTTGTCGATAGCTGCGCGAGGCGCCCTGACAGCGGCCGACGATCGCACCAGGAACCGGGCGAAACGCTCTTTGATCTCTCCATTCAGATGCCGGTCCAGAAGTCTGAGCACCGGCCATCCAAGGGCATGGAGGAGCTTGAATCCGTAGTCGTCCCTGGTCAGGGTGTGGCCGTGTGCAAGAAGCAGACGTACGGAGGAGGGCGGTGCAATGATCTCCTCTTCTCCGAGGATATGCAGACCGAGATCTCCGGCGTTTGCCATCAGGAAATCCCGGTTCCCCGGAATGATATGGACACCGGGAGATGCGAGGGCCTCCACGACGTCCCTGACTTCTTCATGAACTCCCGTGAACCAGTAGTCAAAGAGATCGCCGAGGATATATACGTCGGATGCCTGCAGCTTAGCATGATTCAGCCAGTGAATGAATTTTTCGGAATCTTCACGGCAACCAGGCCTGATGTGGGCATCGGCGACAAATATAAGCATTGAATGATTCAATCAAAAGTCGCTTGCCTTGGCAAGCAAATCATTTTATAAATGAATTCCCATGAATATCGATCAGCGGGCCAATCCTTGGAAATGGAGCACATTCGTCCTCGCTGTCCTGTTAGCTTCCTGCGTTTTCTGGTACCTTAGCACCGGCGACAATGTGCGGGGATCGGCCGGGGCTGCCTCAGAGCATGGCGAGAAAAACATGGCCGGCCAGGACGAATCCGCATTGTCTGCGCAGGACGATGTTGTCCTGCCGGAGCACGATGTGGAGAAGGGGCAGGACTACTCCGCTCTTGTGCCGGCACCGGATGCATCCGCAGAGCCTATCCGGAAGATCTCCACCATCGACCGCGGGGACAGCTTCTACGCGATCCTCATGCAAAACGGGGTGTCGGCCCGCCAGGCTTATGATATCCTGAACGAGACCAAGCCCGTATTCGATCTTTCCAAGATCGTACCGGGCAGAGAGCTTGTGCTCATATTTTCTCCCGACAATCAGGATCTCATCGGCGTCGAGTACTCCATCTCCGATATTTCGCGGCTTGACGTCTCCATCAACGGCGAAAGCATAGACGCAAGAAAACAGGAAATTTCCCGGGTTCTGCCATCTGGATACTCAGGGCGGATCAAACAGACCGATTATATTGTGGAAAAGGGCGACAACCTCTATACTGTCCTGCGCAGTAACGGGGTATGCGACTACCAGATCGGCCTGGTGATTAAGTCAGTCAAGAAGGTCTATAATCTCTCAGGCATCATTCCTGGAAACGCCATGAGCATATGGGTCACCGAAGAGGAGCCGGCGCGCCTCGCACGGCTCACATACGAGATAGACTATCTCAACCTGCTCGAGGTTGTCCCCGAAAACGGCGCCTACAAAGCCACCAAGCAGACATTCGATGTGGATGTCAGGCATGAACGGGCCGAGGGCACGATCAACAGCAGCCTCTATGAGTCGGCGATCCAGGCTGGCCTGTCTCCTGAGGTGGTGATGGCCCTTTCTGACATTTTTGCCTGGGACATCAACTTCTTTACCGATATCAGGCAGGGCGACCATTATACCGTGATATACGAACGCTACTATGTCAAAGATACCTTCAGAGGATACGGAAGGGTGGTGGCTGCACGCTTCGTGAACCAGGGGAGCCCCCATGTGGCCGTTTACTTCGATGACGGCGACGGGGTCAAAGGATATTACGACGAAGAAGGCAAACCCATCCGGAAGCTTTTTCTCAAGGCGCCGCTGAACTACCGCAGGATATCCTCCGGTTTCAGCCGTAGCAGGATCCATCCCATTTATCAGGTGGCAAGGCCTCACTTGGGAGTGGACTACGCAGCGCCGTCAGGCACTCCGGTCGTCGCCCTCGGAAACGGGACAGTGACCTTCAAGGGTACGTCAGGAGGCTTCGGCAAGAGCATTCAGATTACCCATCAGGCCGGCTATGTCACTTATTACGGACATCTTTCGGGTTATGCGAAGGGAATTTCCAAAGGCACGCGCGTGAGCCAGGGAGAGGTCATAGGCTATGTGGGATCGACCGGTGCCTCCACAGGGCCGCATCTTGATTTCAGGGTACGGCACAATGGCAAGTTCATCAATCCGCTGAAATTGAAACCGGTCAACGGCCCGCCCCTGAAAGGAAAGTCTCTGGCCAGATACAAGGAATTTTCGACCAAGCGGCTGGCCATGTTGGACGATCCTTCCTTGAACCATACCGCAAAGATGGATATTGAAGATGTATCCCTGTAAGGAGGTGTAGGTAATGAGTGCATACGCTCTGATCACGATTGTTGTCATAATACTGCTGTTTCTTTTCTCCGCGATCAAGATCCTCAATGAATACGAGAGGGCGGTGGTTTTCAGGCTTGGCAGAGTCCTCCCCGCACCCAAGGGGCCCGGTCTCATCATCATTATCCCTGTGGTGGACCGGTTCGTCAGGATCAGTCTCCGCACGGTCGTGCAGGACGTTCCTCCCCAGGATGTGATCACCCGGGACAACGTGACGGTCAAGGTCAACGCCGTGGTCTATTTCCGGGTCATAGAACCCATGAAATCCGTCATCGAGGTGGAGAACTACCTCTATGCCACGAGCCAGCTGTCCCAGACGACGCTGCGGTCGGTGTGCGGGCAGGCCGAGCTCGACGAGCTCCTCGCCAACCGTGAGGAGATCAGCTCGCGGATCCAGGAGATGCTTGACCGCCAGACCGACCCGTGGGGCATCAAGGTCTCCGCCGTGGAGCTCAAGCACATCGATCTGCCGGAGGAGATGCAGCGGGCAATGGCCAAGCAGGCCGAGGCCGAGCGTGAGAGAAGGTCAAAGATCATCCATGCCGAGGGCGAATTCCAGGCCTCTCAGAAGCTGCGGGATGCAGCCGATGTCATCGCCGGGCAGCCCATCGCCCTGCAACTGAGATACCTGCAGACCTTGCGCGAGATCTCCGCCGAGGGAGCCGTCAATACTCTGATTCCGCTCCCCATGGAGATCATCGCACCCTTCCTCAAGGGCCTCAAGGGCTGAGCCCTGAAAAAGGAAATGCCCCGGGTCCCCGTCATGGATGCCGTTAAGCCGGCCGCCAGCCGGCGGCCGAACTTCCCGCCGGTATCGATCAATGGCGGATATTTCCGGAGGAAGCGGCCCTTCCTTTCTCCGGACGGGCTATTCTTTTTATGAGAGTCGTCACGAGCCACAGGAGCCTGGCTTTCCGGGCCTTTCTCGCTGCAAAAAAAGACAAGGGGATGATGCTTCTCGAAGGAAGAAGGCTTGTGGAGAACGCCCTTTCCAGAGGCCTGGTTCCCGGGCTGGCGGCCGTGACCCCGGAATATATCCGAGCGCACGGCCCGTCCCGTTTTCCGCATACAGTTCTGAAGGAAGAGCTGCTTGCACGCATCGCCGATACCAGAACCCCCCAGGGAATACTCGCCTTTTTCCCTGTTCCATGGGCGGCGGCGGAAGATCTCGCCGGCCGCGAGAGGATCGTCATCCTCGACGGACTGCAGGACCCGGGCAATGTAGGGACCATCATCCGGACCGCCGAGGCGTTCGGGTTTGATGCAATAGCGCTGACAGAAGGGTCCGCCTCCCCCTTTTCCCCCAAGGCCGTCAGGTCTTCCATGGGTTCGGTGCTGGGCTTGACGATCGCAAGGGTTCAGCCTGAAGAGCTTGCGACGTATCCCCACCGTATCATCACCCTTGCCCCCCGCGGCAGCGCGAGGCTGAGCGCCGATCTTTTCAGGAGCCCCTGCGCCGTCTGCCTGGGGCAGGAAGGAGCGGGCGTGAGCCCCGAGATGCTCGCCATTTCTCACGAAACCGTGTCCATTCCCATGAAGAAAAATGTTGAATCGCTCAATGTGGCCGTGACCGCGGGGATCGTTCTGGCCTGCGCGGGCGGCGTTCTCCCCGGCTGAGAACGAGCGCCCCCTGCGGGAGCTAATCTCTCCCGGCCCCTGTCAGATTGATCCGCGCCCTGATCACTTCGACATCGGTGTTGGCCCGGGCGGACCCGCCGAAACGCTCGATGACATGACCAGGCCTCAGGAAGCGTTTCGTTTTCAAACCCCTCTCATCCATGTCGACCTCGACGATCCCGTGTTTGATAATGGTCACGTAGGCCTCGTCGTCGAAGGAGAGGGCCTGCCCGCGATGAAACCGCGCAATGGTGAGCATGTCGTTTCTCAGGTCCGCCAGGGGGTGATGAAGCAGCTCTTCTCCGGCCTTTTTGAGGATGCGTTCATGATACAGCGCTTCCAATGACTGCCTGAGCCCGGGAAAGCGTCTGCAGAGCGGCCTCAGTCCGGCGGCCGAAATCCTTGAGATCCTGCATTTCACGAGGGCCTTGACCGATGCGGACCGGCTTGCCTGAAAGAAGAATCCCAGCTCACCGAACACGTCTCCGGAAGAAAGGACTGTCACGAGTGTGTTGTTTCGATACACTCCCACGGCGCCGTCGATGACAATGTAGATGTCCTCTCCGACATCATGCTGCCTGAAGATATACTGACTTTTTTTCACCTGGAAAATATCCATGATATCCAGAAGCTCGATGAACTCTTCCCTGGTGAGCCCCCTGAATATCACCACAGCGTCCTTTTTCAGTGCCGTGCTGCTCTGTCTGTACTCCTCCCGGAGATCGCCCTGAAGATCCATGGTCCTAAGCAGTCTGATAAGCAGGGCATGCACCTTCGGATGGTTTCCGAAGATCGTTTTGGCCACCTTGGCAGCAGCCAATGCCTTGAACGGCATCTTCCTGTGAAGATAGGCCCGGACGCAGGACTCGAAGATCTCCAGGCTCTTTTTCATCTCGCCTGCGGCGGCCGCCTTCTCTGCCTGCCGGAGAAGCTTTTTCGGATCCTTCTCCGGAGATAACGGATTTTTCATACTGACCTCCTTATGTCATGATCGATTCCGGGTGATGCATGCATTGTCCTGCCGGAAACGATCAAAAAATAATCATAAAAGCATTGCTCCAGGGGGGAGGGATCTCATCTCCCCGCTCCCCTCCCGTATTGCCGATTCACCGCATATTCCGCGCCCGGCGCATGGGTGCGATCCGAGTCTAAAGGCGTATGACGTTTTCCCTGATGAACGCGGCGATATGGCTGCTCGCATCCCCGTCCCCGAATGGGTTGTCGGACTCGGACACGGACTTGCTGGACATCTCCTTCACCGCGTGCTGGATCTTCTGCGGGTCGGGCTGCACCAGCATGTTCGCCCCTGCGGCGAGGGTCTCGGGCCATTCAGTGGTGTCCCGCACCGTAACGCAGGGAGTTTTGAGGAGATATGCCTCCTTCTGTACCCCTCCCGAGTCGGTGATGATGCAGGATGCATCCCTGATCATGGCGAGCATGG
>ENA-UPXM01000123-UPXM01000123.1-activated-sludge-metagenome-genome-assembly--contig:-NODE-123-length-102561-cov-8.326313_pt1 | contig 102561 bp, 89 predicted proteins | sample MGYA00238178_ERZ772708 | MGnify/ENA primary metagenome ERZ772708 (study PRJEB29002, sample SAMN05720212) | activated sludge metagenome | isolation source: anaerobic digester from wastewater...
AAATTAGGGCATTATATTCTCACTTTTTTTGTAAATTTCTAAATCAAAGGTCTCAGTATTATACATCCCTTCTGTGAAAGTAATCCACAAGCATCGCCTAACAACCAAGAACTTTTTCAAAGAGATTGATGTGATAAGAATGGGCAGAAAGTCAAAATACTATTATTTTAAAAAGTATAGAAAAATAAACTTTGTCACATTGGCTATCTGGAACTTTAGGCTCTGGTTAGAATATGATGTTTATAAATTCTTTTTATTTAAAGTATTTGGAAAACAGAATTTTCTGCAATAAGCGCATTGGATTAGTAGATTAGATACAAAATCGTTAAATAATAAGCTGGGCAATAATCATTATTTTTAAATATAGATAATTAAAACATATCTTTTCTATCTCAAAAAAAACATAATAAATCTCCCTTACATACCCTTTAGATTCCTATAAGATTACCGTTCATTCTCCAAGATAGCAAGGAGAATGCAAGGGTAGTCATATAGGCATGTATCTGATAAATAGTCATATACAATAATGTTATGAAAATTTGTTAAAAAGGAAAAAATAAGACCGATAACAGGATAATTTGCTATTTTTATGTACCCACTTTAATAGTAAAATAAAGCAATTTTCAAGTAGCATTTTTACAAGTAGTTTTTGATTTCTATGTAATAGCCTCTTATTTGCACTAAAACATATTTTTAATTACAAAGGTAAAACCATTACCAATACTGCTTACTTCCTTATTTTTTAGTTGATATAATAAAAATTGCTTTTCTTTATAAATTTACTTGACAATAAAGTGAGTTTATAAAACATTAATTCAAAAGAATAAATCTTGGAGGTCAAAATGACAATGAATGAATTTCTCGACAAGGTAGCAGCAAGAAATCCTGGCGAACCAGAATTCATGCAAGCAGTTAAAGAAGTTGTAGAAACAGTATGGGATGCATATATCGCAAATCCACGTTTCGTAAAAGCCAATGTTCTTGAAAGAATCGTTGAGCCAGACAGAACTTTTATTTTCCGCGTACCTTGGGTAGATGATCAAGGCAATGTTCAAGTTAATCGTGGCTACCGTGTACAATTTAACGGTGCAATTGGACCATACAAGGGTGGTATCCGTTTCCATCCATCAGTAAACCTTTCAATCTTAAAGTTTTTAGGGTTTGAACAAATCTTTAAGAATAGTTTAACATCTCTCCCAATGGGTGGTGGTAAAGGTGGAGCTGATTTTGATGCACAGGGCAAATCAGAAGGCGAAATGATGCGCTTTAGTCAAAGTTATATGCTTGAATTATTCCGTCATCTTGGACCAGACACAGACGTTCCAGCTGGTGATATCGGCGTTGGAAGACGTGAAGTTGGTTATATGTTTGGTATGTATAAAAAACTCACTAACGAACACACTGGTGTTATCACAGGTAAGGGTCTTAACTGGGGTGGAAGTATCATGAGACCAGAAGCTACTGGTTTTGGAATTATCTACTTCTGCGAAGAGCAGTTAAAACAAGCTGGCGACTCATTAAAAGGCAAGACAGTTGCTATTTCTGGCTTTGGTCAAGTAGCATGGGGCGCAGTAACAAAAGCAAATGAATTAGGCGCAAAAGTTGTTGCTATCTCTGGACCTGACGGATACATCTATGACAAAGACGGTGTAACAGGTGAGAAAATTGACTATATGCTTGAAATGCGTAACTCAAATAGAAACAGAGTTCAAGATTATTCTGATAAGTTTGGTTGTGAATTCCACGCTGGCAAAAGACCATGGGAAGTTAAAGTTGATGTTGCTATTCCATGTGCTACACAAAACGAACTTGGTGTTGATGACGCTAAGAAACTCATCGCAAACGGCGTAAAGATCTTAACAGAAGGTGCTAATATGCCATGTACACCAGATGCTGTTCATGAATTCCAAAATGCTAAAGTTATCTTTGGACCTGGTAAAGCAGCTAATGCTGGTGGTGTAGCTACATCTGGTCTTGAAATGACTCAAAATGCTATGCACTTGAGCTGGGGTGCTGATGAAGTTAACGAAAAATTATTCAGCATCATGGTAAATATCCACAAAGCATGTGTTGAACATGGTAGAGAAAAAGATGGATCAATTAACTACGTTAAAGGTGCAAACATTGCAGGCTTCATGAAAGTTGCTGAAACAATGTGTGACTTAGGTGTTGTATAAATACAAGATTATAAACATGTAGGCTGTCAGCAATGGCAGCCTTTTTTCTACTAAAGGGGGAAAAATGAACATGCATTATAACAATGCAAATACGCTTATGGGGCTGCTTAAAGAATTTTATGAAAATGAAGAGAACTTAAACACAATAACAAAGATTAGCAAATCCTTAGCCTTTTGTTTTGAATCAGGTAAAAAAGCCTTAATTGCTGGTAATGGAGGGAGTGCCTGCGATGCAATGCATTTTGCAGAAGAATTTACAGGAAGATATAGAAAAAACCGTAAAGCCTTGCCTGCGATATCACTAACAGATAGCTCTCATATCACTTGTGTTGGCAATGATTTTGGTTTTGATTATATTTTTTCAAGAGCAGTTGAAGCTTATGGTAAAGAAGACGACTTTTTTATTGGTATCTCAACAAGTGGTAATTCAGAAAATATCATCAAAGCCATTGAAGAAGCAAAAAGTAAACAGATGATTACCTTAGCATTATTAGGTAAAGACGGTGGAAAAATTAAAGGTATGTGCGATTATGAACTTATCATACCAGGCGAAACATCGGATCGAATACAAGAAATTCACATGCTTATTTTGCACTCTATTATCGAAGAAGTTGAAAGAATACTATTCCCGGAACTTTATTAATTTGATGAATTGTCAAAAAACAGTTTCTATATACATTGATTTTAGAAAAAGAGTGGTAGACACAAACTACCACTCTTTTTATTTAATAGCAAGTTTACTTTTATTATGATAAAGGGTGTTATGCAACACCCTTTATTGTTTCAAATGCAATCTCGCCCCCTTAAACTGAGGTTGAGTTTTTATTCTAATATTCTTTAGCTTCTTCTTGCCCTTTTAATACTCTTACACCAGCTTGAGTGAGAGCTTCCATTTCAAATTCTCCAGGGAAGACATGTACAGGTGCAATGAATTCTATTCTTTTGCTTAATTCTTCAACGATATACTTTCCGTAAGCCAAACCACCAGTTAAGAAGATGCCATCTACTTTGCCGTTGAGGACTGTAGCACAAGCACCAATCTCTTTTGCAATTTGATATATCATTGCATCAAATATTTTCTTTGCTTCTTGATCACCTGCTTCGATTCTTTCAGTAACTACTCTACCATCGTCTGTACCGAGATAAGCCATTAAGCCTGCAGTTTTGGTGAGATAGGTATTCAATTCTTTTTTGGTATACTTTCCAGAATAAGATAAATCTATTACATCTCCTATGGGAAGTGCACCAGCACGCTGTGGAGAGAAAGGTCCCATACCTAAAAGGGCATTATTAACATCAACAACTCTACCTTGTTTGATGGCAGCTACTGTTATTCCACCACCCATATGAACGCCAACCATGTTTGTCTCTTCAAATTTCTTGTTCAATTTATCGCCAAGCTTTCTCGCTGTGTATCTGATATTTAGAGCATGGAAAAGAGACTTTCTTTCAACTTCAGGAATACCTGAAATGCGAGCAATATCATCAAACTCATCTACTGTAACTGGGTCAACAATATAGCAAGGAATATCGAGCTCTTTAGCAATTGCAGTTGCTATAAAAGCGCCAAGATTTGAAGCATGTATTCTGCCCCAAATTGTTGGGTCTTTTAAATCTTCAAGCATTTTGGTGGTAATCTTATAAACGCCACCGCTCACAGGGCGAACCAATCCCCCACGCCCTACTACTGCATTTAATGTAGCAGGATCAACATTGTTCTCTTTCATTGCCTCAATTACCAATCCTTTACGGAATTGATCTTGTTCTAAGATAGAGCCAACCTTGTCAAGTTCAGCTGGATCGTGTCTTAATGTCTTAATAAAGATTTCTTTTTCATCATCAAACACAGATATTTTGGTTGATGTAGAACCTGGATTAATAGATAGTATACGGTAGTTCATTTAGCCTCCATTTTTAATATTTTTATTGATGTCATATTGTAATCTTAACCTTTTATGTCAATCATTTTTACACTTGATTTTGACTGAAACGATAATAGGTAGCCTGCAAGAAAGATCATTATGGAACCTGCTACAAGATAGGTATTTAATCTTAAACCTAAAAACAAGATTTCATTTATAGTTGTAAACACGATAGTTAAGAGAAAAAGAATCGACGCTGTATTCGTGTTTAATCGAGACAATGCATAATTCCAAAAGATATAGGCAAATCCTGATTGAAAGACTCCCATCTCTATCAGCCAAAACCACTCTATGAAGTTCGCTGGTGGTGCTTTACTAGTAAACAGAAATGGTGTACCCAACACTGCAGAGACAACAAACACCTTTAATAAGAATTGGATAATTTTAATTGGATCGTTTTTAAGTGGTTTTACATACTGAGCTGAGTAAAAGATATACGCCCCAAATGATAAGCCTGTTAAGATGCCCAAAACAACGCCAACGGTGAATCCATCTTGAAGTTCAGGGAATTTGTCTTTACTGAGAATTATTAATCCTATACCTATAAAAGAAACCAATAGAGCAGCGATCTCTTTAAGGCTAGGCTTTACTCTCAAATAATAAAAAGAAGCAAGTAAAACAAATATTGGAGATATATTTTCAAGAACCATCACCAATGTACCAGGCAAATAATTCAAGGTTAAATGATATAGTAAAGAGTTGCCAAAGATGCCTACAATAGCGACTAGGAGTATTTGTTTTTTATTCTCAAACCAGGTAAAACTTAGAGATTTCTTGATCATTAAATACAAAAAAAGAACTAAGCTGCCAAGCCAAAATCGCAAGGCGAACACAAAGTACATGTCCACACCTTGCAAAGATAAATATCGCCCTGCAGGTCCGTGTATTCCCCAAAGAAAGAGTGCAATTAACGCATAGAAAAAACCTTGGCTCATACAGCCTACAGTTTGTCCCAAAAATCAAGGCATACTTGTTTAAAAGTACGCCTTGTTAATGTCTTATTCAAACTTCTCTGCATGTAAGAGAGAAGTTACTGTTTCCATTAATTTTTCTTTATGAATCTTGATTTCGTAAGCATCAAAACCAGCATCTTTTGCTTTAGCTCTACTTTCATCACTTGTTAGAGTAGTAACAGCTACACAAGGTGTATTGATAAATTTGGCATTCTTACGTACCTCACGTGTAAACTCATAGCCGTCCATTCGTGGCATAAGTAAGTCTACAACGAAAAGATCGTAGTTTGTTTTTGTTATCTTCTTTAATGCGTCTAATCCATCAATTGCAGTATCCACTTTAAATCCAGCTGATTCGAAATACTGTTTTTCAAGCGTACGGAAAAAGGAAGTGTCTTCTACTATCAAAATTCTGTATTTAGAGTTCTTATTGTTCATTTTCAACAAACTCTTTTCTGGTTCGGCAAGTTCTACAATTTGATAAATATCAGGGAACAATACTAGTTTATCTTCTAATAAAGCAGAGCCAATCAACCCTTTTGAAGTAATATTCTCTGTGTCTATATGAATCTTTGTTGATAATGAATCTATAATCTTATGAGCGACGATGCCAATAGGGTTTTCAAGCAACTTAGGAATGATTACATAACGGAAATCCTGTTGCTCTTGACGTGCTTTAACTGGCAAGAAATGCTCTAATCTTATAACTCGTAAGCTTTTGTTTTCATGTTCAATATACTCTTTTTCACCTACAAGTTCAAAATCATCATCATACAGTTTTTCAATACGTTTTATGAGGTCTAAATTCAATGCAAAATACTCTTCTTCTGCATTTTCAAATAATAGAATATCTTGATGTTCTGAAGCATCGCCAGAGATTATATCTTCATCTATATTAAGTGCCTTTTCTTGTTCTCTTATACTTGCAAAGTTGAGTCCTGCTTTGTTTGCAAGCCCTGAGATATCAAGAATTAAAGAAACAGAGCCATCACCCATAATTGTAGTACCTGAGTAACAGTTAGTGTTTTTGAAAAATAGAGGAATAGATTTTACAACGATCTCTTCAACCCCAACTATCTCATCGACAACGAGTCCAAACTCATTCATATCATGTTTTAATACTAAGACGCGGGTAATTTCGCTATCCTCATGTTTTTCTTCAATTCCTAGTACTTCACTGAGATAGACAATTGGCAAAAGATTATTTCTAAGTCTTAGTACAGGCGATTCATTAACTTTTTCTATTTTTCTATTTTCATCATCATTTTTAACTCTAACAAGCTCTTTTAAAGAAACTTGTGGTAAAGCAAAATGCATCTCATTAGTTTTAACGATTAACGATGGAATGATTGCTAATGTAAGTGGTAATTTCAAGTTGATTTTTGTACCTACATTAATAGTTGATTCGATGCTAACAGATCCGCCTAGCTTTTCAATGTTTGTTTTTACCACGTCCATACCAACGCCACGTCCTGAGACATCAGAAACTTGCTCTGCAGTAGAGAATCCAGGTGCAAATATTAATTCAAGCATTTGTTTTTCTGATAGCTTATCACCATCCTCTTTTGAAACAACGTTCTTCTCAATAGCTTTTTTTAGTATTTTTTTGGCGTCTATTCCAGCTCCATCATCAATGACATCGATATTAACCTTACCCCCTTCATGGTAGGCTTTCAACCAGACTGTGCCCTGCTCGGGTTTACCTTTTTTGAGCCTATCAGCAGGTATTTCAATAGCATGGTCTGCACAGTTACGCACAAGATGTGTCATAGGGTCTGATAAGTTTTCTATAATAGATTTATCTAAATCAACGTCATTACCAGAAGTCTCAAGTACAATTTTTTTATCAAGCTTCATACCAAGCTCTCTAATCATGCGTGGGAATTTGTTAAATACGAGAGATATAGGCTGCATTCTGGTATTCATAATCTTTTCTTGCAAAACAGAGGTTGTCATATCAATATCTTGCAATACAGCTGAGAGACCAGGTACATCTTTAGCAGGCTCAGAAGCCATTCTCAAAAGTTGATTTCTTGCTAATACAAGCTCACCTGCGAAAGCCATCAAGTTATTTAACAGAGAGACAGATACTCTCAATGTCTCTTGGTGATGAGTTGTATCTTTTTTTGATGAGTTTACGGTCTTTTCAACTTCAGCTGTATGAGGAATTGCTTCTTGAAGTGTTTCTTCTACAGGCTCAATTTCTGCTTCTACGGGCTCTTCTTTTTTAGCCTTCTTTTTCTTTTGCGGTTCTTCTTCTATTTTGTCCTCTTCAGGCAATACATCTGGGCTTTGATGAGCAGTGTGCAGCACCCTAAATTCTTTATCAATAAACTCTGGAATATCCATGGTTAATATTTGCGAGTCTTCTACTTCAAGTCCAATTGCTATCAAGTCTGGCTCTAATACAGATGAAAATAAGTATACAAAAGACATGTCATTATCAACAATGGAGTTATCAAGTCCACTAATAGTCGACAAATCAGCATAAGAACCGATTAATCTACCAAGCTTTTCAATATTTTTAAGGTAGTCTAAAGGAGTTTTACCTTTTTGCTTCATATCCTTTTTAGTAAATGCATGAACTGAATAGAGAAAATGCCCGTGTGCTAATGCTTTCTTGAGTTCTGAAACTGGTATTTGAAATTGTTTGGAAAGTTTGTCTGGCAAGCTATCTTTGTTTTCCACAGGTATTTCTACCATTTCAACAGCAGCTTCGCCAGTCAAAAATGCATCTAATTCTTTTATGACATCGACAGCATCAACACTTTCACTATTATCAATATCTTCTACCATTTGCTTAAGTAAATCAGTTCCTTCCAACAACTTAGTAATCATTTTAGAAGTAGGTGCAAGTTTCCCATCTCTCACCATTGACAACAAGCTTTCCATAACATGACTTAAAGAAGTTATATTTTGAAAACCAAAGAAACCTGCTGATCCTTTTAGACTATGTACAGCTCTGAAAATACGGTTTATCAGTTCTGGATCAGGATTTTCTTTATTAGATTCTAAAAGTAATAAATCTGGTTCTAGACTGTTTAAATGCTCATTTGCTTCTTCAAGAAACATTTGTAACATTTCAGGATCTTGTCCGACCATGAACGCCTCCTTATTTAATTAAGACACTTCAAAATACGAAGTTAATTTGAATAGATTGAATAGATTGAGTATTGCTCGTGATGTATTGATAACGGAAAATATCCTGTTTTCAGCATGTATCTCTTTATAAAGTCCTACGACAAAATTTATACCCATAGAGTCAATTTCTGCGACATTACCAAGGTTTAACACTATATTTTCAATATTCGGGTTTTGTGCCAGTGCATCTTTAGCCAGGCTGGTTTGACTATCAATAGTTGAAGCAACCAAGTTTGACTTTGCAACTAACTCCATAACATTTTCTTTTATGACAGCTTCCATGTACTCTCCCTTTTCTATTTTTTTAATTCAACAATTATTAAATTATTTTTACTATATATTTTATTACAAAATTCATTTATCAAAAATAATCCTCGCTCATTAATACGCAGTTCGTCCTTTTCTATTAAGTGTAAATGCTCTTTAAAATCAAAACCTTCACCTTCGTCCTTGACAGCAAAACCTATCCTACCCTCATGAATATTCAAAAAAACAGCAAATATTATATCTTTAGTCATATCGAGCTTATTACCATGCTTGACAGCATTTGTAAGCAACTCACGTAATACGAGATTAAACTCAAAAAACTCAAGCTTTGAAATATCATTATAATAATGGCTAATAAATTTACCTAGCAAGTCTGACACATTATCAATATCTTCATGACGGCTTTCAACGTGACAGAATACAGACTTACACTGCTTTGGGCAAAACTCCTGTTTTATTAATGTAGACATATGAATCACATCATTTAGAAAGTATTCAGTCTTTATTTTATCACAAATTGCTGATATATCTTTATTAGTTGATCTTAACAGCCCCTCTTCAACGTCCTGATAGCTATTAAAGTAAAAGAAAATGGCATTAGTTGTATCAATTCTATCTATATTGATATTCAAAAAATGATTGAGGTCTTTAAAAAAATAAATATTGTTATCCTGCTTACTCTTATTAACTTCAGAAACAAAATCACTAACAGTAATCTGATACATATCATGATCGAGCTTTTCATGATTTATTTTTAAATCAGTATTAACAAAAGTTATCTTAGGATTCATCTTATTTGTTATCAACCTCCTTTTATATTTTACTATATTTGTTTAAACACTTTACAATAATCTATCATAATTTGTTTTACAATGCAAGCTATTTTTTTAAATATTTAAAAACAGCTAAATCAAATTTCAAAGAACTAATGAATTGATTGAGTTTCAAGTCGCTATTAAGATCCGCAAGATACGCTAAGTTAAGCTCTACATCATGATTAATTCTGACGCTTGTACCTACTGTTAAATAAGACAAATCTACCGCCCTAATGCGCCCTATTGAGGGGATATCATGATAAAAATTGGGGTGAAATTCATCATGTGTAGGACTTGAATAATCTGGAACATTATACTCACCTGAGAAAACTTTTGGCTTATAAATATAGCCTACCCTGAGAGAGTAGTCTCCAAGCATATCAAATGGGTTCTTTACTTGTTTTTCAATACCAAGTTTCCATGTCATTTGATTTTCCATATAATCAGCTTGTTGGCTATAAAAAGTATAGTCAGTATCTGCTAAAACAAACAGGTTATTATTTAGTTTTAGTGTTGCGCCAGCCTTTATCTCTGAGGGAATTGTCATCTTGTAATCTATATATTTGTGTTTGTAATCAACATCAATTGATGGCAAAAAAGAAGCCCCAATATTCACATAATCTGTCTGATACAAAACGCCTGGCTGAAACTGAATAAAAGACTCTTGAAAGTTTAATAAATCGACTTTGCCTTCATTTCTATACTCTTTAAAACTATGTATATGAAGGTTTGAATTAATCCCATAAGACAGTTTATCTGTCAGCTGATGTGCAAACATAAGACTAATACGATGATTATAGTATTCAGGGGTATAGTCAATAGTTGTAGTTGTTTGTGGTAATGATCGGCTAAAAGAATAATATTCAAGAGAGTTTTCAAGACTGTACATAAAGCCAAAATGGAAGTTTCCAAAAGGCGCAAGTGTTAATCCAACAGCATTAATGGGTGAATTTGATTGGTACTTGTTATCTTGTAGTTCGTTAAATTCAGTAATTCTGGGCTTTACAGCAATCTCCAAATACAGATTATTATAGGTATCAAGCAGTGTAGCAGGATTATGATTACCATACTCAGCCCCGCCAGTAAAAGCAATACCAGTGTGCCCTCTGCCAGCCATTTCTGCATTGATAAAGTTCTTTGAATACATGTCATAAAAACCTTGTGCAAAATCGGGACCTGCATAATCTACAGGCTCTGCGAAGAGGCAAAAGCTTATCAAAAACATCATGATAAATGACAAATGCTTCATTATATACCCCTATTCACTTAAAAATATCGTCTGCTCTCGATTTGGACCTACAGAAACGATTGATACAGGTCGTTCGAGTAAGCTCTCTATCTTTTTAACATAAAGTTGTGCATTTAATGGTAAAGACTCCCAAGTTTTGCATTGAGTAATATCTTCTTTCCACGAATCCATGACTGTATAAACAGGTTCAGCATTTTCCAATATTCTTTGGTCTGCAGGAAACTCTGTAATTAATTCACCATCAATCATATATCCAGTGCAGATTTTTAATTCATCAAAGCCTGTTAAAACATCGAGCAGAGTAAGTGCAATGTTATCAATTCCATTAATCATAATAGAGTATTTTGCTGCCACAGCATCAAACCAGCCACAACGACGTGGTCGCCCAGTTGTAGAACCAAACTCATTACCTTGTTTTCTAATTTTATCACCTATCTCACAATTCAATTCTGTAGGAAATGGACCTGACCCTACGCGACTAAAGTATGCTTTGAATACACCGATCAAGAGATCAATCTTATTAGGTGCAAAACCTGTAGCAATAGAGATGCCCCCGGAAACAGTGTGAGATGACGTCACATATGGATAGGTACCAAAATAGATATCTAATAGAGTTCCTTGCGCACCTTCAAAGAGTATTTCTTTATCCTCATTATAATACTTATTTAAAACATAGGGCAAATTAACAAAGCAATCTTTCATACGCTCGCCAAAAGCAAACAGGCTTTCAGCTTGAGAATGTATTGTATTATCGTCCATTTCAAGGCGGTGGTATTTATTTAAATAAGACAGCTTATATTTTAGTAACTCTAAGTCATTTAAATCACACATTCTTACGCCTATACGAGCAATTGAATCTGAATAGCAAGGACCTATTCCACGCTTTGTTGTGCCGATTTTTTTATCTCCAGATAGTTCTTCTTGTCTTTCATCGAGCTTTTTATGAAGAGGTAAAACAATTGATGCTCGCTGATCAATCAAGAATCTTCCTTTAAGGTTTACACCTTTATCTATTAAAGCGTTCATTTCCTTTTCAAGTTGGTCTGGGTCTATAACAACAGCAGAACCTAAAGCGCATTTCTTGCCTTCATGAAATATACCCGAAGGAATCAGGTGCATCACAAATTTCTGATTATTAAATTGTATTGTATGTCCAGCATTACTACCTCCTTGAAAACGTACAATAATATCTGCATCGCTAGCAAGTACATCCACAATTTTAGCCTTTGCTTCATCTCCAAAAAGGCATCCCAAAACCGCTGTTACGCTCATTTCATTACTCCTTATAAACCTTTTTATACTTCATATTTATCATAAAAAGATATAATATATAATTAATTCTTTCTGTCAACAAAAATAATATAATATCAAAAACTATTTAATTAATAGTCTCTTTTAATAGTTTTTCTATGATTTGGCTTGATTTAAAGCCATCGGCTTCTGCAGCATAAGAAACTAATACTCTATGCCTCAAAACTATGTCAGCAACAGCCCTAACATCATCAATTGATGGCGACAATCTGCCTTTTAATGCTGCATATATTTTTGCTGCTTGAACCAAATACTGCGATGCTCTTGGTCCTGCACCCCAATTCACCCACCTTTTAATGTATTCTGGAGAATCTATTTCATTAGGTCTGGTAGCTCTCACAAGGCGAACTGTATAAGATAAAACATGCTCACTAACTGGTATGTCATAGATAGCTGATTGAATACCTAAAATGGATTCTTGTGTAATAATTGCCTGGGGTTCATTGACTTGCTTGCTTGTTGTACTCAGTACTATTTCTTTTTCTTCTTCAAAGCTTGGATAATCAATTATAATATTCAACATAAACCTGTCTAATTGAGCTTCTGGTAAAGGATAAGTTCCTTCTTGTTCAATTGGGTTTTGAGTAGCAATCACTAAAAAAGGTGAGCTAAGAGGAAACGTGGTATTACCTACACTCACTTGAAACTCTTGCATAGCCTGTAATAGTGCTGACTGAGTCTTTGGCGGTGTTCTATTTATCTCATCTGCCAAAATCAAATTAGCAAATATAGGTCCCTTGATAAATTGGAAGTACTTTGTGCCATCACTCTTATTTTCTGTTAAAACCTCTGTACCTGTGATATCTGAAGGCATCAAATCTGGCGTAAATTGAATGCGACTAAATTTCAATTGTAAGATCTTTGCCAATGTTGATATCATCAGGGTCTTAGCCAAACCTGGTACCCCTTCAATTAGGCAATGACCATTTGCAAATAAAGCTATCATTATCTGCTCAATTACTTTATCTTGACCGATAATTACCTTATGCAGTTCACTGATAATCTGGTCTTTAGTATTTTGTAGATTATCAAGTAGTTCCATATTGTTTTGTGCTTGTGTCATCTTTATCTCCATTATTTATAAAATCAAAAAATTGCATCCCTGCATAGTTCAATCCGACTATCCCTACAGTGATCACAATTATACCTGTTATTATGTGCGAAAAAGCCATTACAGCGCTCACCATTTCTTTATTGAGTCCAAAGCCTATCGAAAAAATCAGCACCATAATCAGTTCATTTGAGCCTATCTGAGCTGGTGGGTGTGGCAAAATATAGCTCAAGTAGATTAGGGTATAACCAAATAAAACATAAGTAAAACTTATACTTTGTGCAAACGATTTAAACAGTAACCAAAAGAATAAACTGTCGCAAAAGACTGCACATAGAGTCAAGGCAATAACCGGGAATATTAAGCTTAAATGGTTCCTAAATATCGCTATTCCTTCAATAAAGTTCAAGATAAACTCATCTATCTTCAAACGAAATCTCAATGGTAAAAAGAAGAATATCTTTTGCAAACTCTTCACTATGCTGTCTTTTTTAATCGCAGCAAATACTAAGATCAGAGCTCCAAGCATAAATATAATCAGTAAAAATCCTATCAAGCTTAATAAATACGAGTTTAATTGAATTGGCAAAAAGAACAATAGAGTTAATACCACAAAGATGCCCAAAGTATCAAATAGTTTATCTAAAAAAACTGAAGAAAAGCCTTTAGAGAACTCAATCTCATGATTCTCTTTCAAAAAGAGGCATTTTGCTACTTCGCCAGCTCTAATAGGTATCAGGTAATTAATAAAGTTACCTGCCATCAGGTATAAAAAGCTATCCCTTTGGCTTATTTTTGCATTGGTTGAGAGTAGTATCTTCCAACGATAAGCCCTTATATAATAAGATAATACATATATAACAAAGGCAAGGCTTGCTAGATAAACATTCACATGTTTTAGATAATTAACAAGCTCATCTAAATTGACCCACTTAAACCAAAAAAACAGTAATGCAATGCCAGTTAGCACACCTACAGCCAGTTTTATATAATTCTTCTTTTTCATAGCCTTTTATTTATCGAATAAAGAGTAAGTATTGATGATGAGCCCAAAATCTCTTAAAAGATTCTGGTGCATGTTGTTCAAATAGTTCATACTTCTCAAATTGACGAGGCATATCTAAGTTTCTACCAGAGTAGTAATCCAGTATAGTTATTGGTCTCTTCTCAATCTTATTATCATCTTTTTTAAATGAAAAGGCACCAAGCCCCAACTTCTTTAAAAAGTCTTCTTTCGACATTCCTATATCGGGCCACAAAGGGCAGTCTAATAGTTCGTGATGAAGCAATTTCCAGTTGAGTTTCTCCATCTCAGCTTTTATTGTTTTAGGTCTGATATGCGACTCAATCAAATACTTTTCCAAGTCTTCTTGACCAAAGTAGCGCTGTTGAACATAGCCCAGTCCAGTTTGATTGGGAACCATGATTATTATTATGCTCTTTGTCACTCGGTCCAGCTCTGATAAGAACATTTGCAAGTCTTTAACAAACCATAATGCTGAAAAATTCCATGACATATCAAAGCTCTTATCAGGAAAATTCAAATGACTATAATCATCAATATACTCAGCTCTGAGAGGCAAGTTTAGCGTCTTCCATGTTTCTTTAATATTATCGAGCCTATCCATATCATGATCTAATAGACTAACTTCACAGCCCTTCAAAGCCAGCCCCATACTATTAATTCCACTCATACCTGTAAATCCAAAAGAGGGCGCTTCGAGAACTGTCTTTATTTGAAAGTGTTTCACAGCCTTATAGAGTATTCTATTGATAATAAAACGCTCATAAGTTGATCCCAATCCCTCGTCTGGATTGCTAAAATACTTATCCCAAAAGTGTAAAATTGGTATTGCCATTTATCTTTTTTCTCTTTTCATATACCAGTCTATTGACTTTTTAAATCCTGGCACTGTTGTAACCTTCTTCAAGTTTAAATCGCGATAAGTAGCCTCTACATCGTAGTACCAGCTTTTGGAAATAAGTTCAAATCTACTTACCCATAATTCGCTTTTAAAAAAAAGGCTAATGCGCTCACCAAGCTCAAACCAACCCTTATCGATTCTCCTATTTGGAGGATACGGTCGTTGATTAATCTTATTAGAGATAAACTGTACTAATTCATCGAAAACCACGGGCTTATCATCAGCCACATTCCACTGACTGCCTGCCTTGAAATCATTTTTTAGAACTCTAATAAAAGCTTCACTAATCAAATCAATATGAGTCATATGAATTCTTATAGACCGTTTTGGATAAACCAAAAGCTTCCTTTTTATTAATTTCATCAAGGTAAAAGGAAAGCCATAATCCTCTCCCCCATATGTAATTGCTGGCCTGAGTATACATGCATTCAATCCTTTTTCAAGCACATATTTTTGAATAATAGCTTCGCTTTTTATTTTGGTAAAGTGATAATAATTATCCTCTTGTTTAGGACTCAAATTATTAGCAGGTAACTCAATTGGAATTGCTCCAAAGACGCCAACAGACGAGCAAAATATCATCTTAGACTGATGTTTCACAGCATGTAATACCAACTGCTCTGTAGCATACACATTTGCTTTCAAGTAATCTTCTTTAGTAAACTTCCTACCACCTCTCAGTGCTCCAATATGTAAGATATATTTAAAAGATTTTTTGAATAAGTATTCTCTAAGTCCTCGAGTATCTGTCAAATCAATCTCAACAAACTCAATCTTATTGGCAAACTCTTGATATCTCTTTTTGTCTGTATTGGGTCGTATTAAAGCTGTTATTTGATAATTCCCAACTAATAGCCTGGCTACGTTTTTACCGATAAATCCCGTAATACCTGTGATTAATAATGTTTCCAATTACTCTCCAAAGAAATCAAGCACTTTTTCTATAAAGCTTTTCTTCTTAGGTATTGTTTTTTTTACCATGTAAAAATGCGGGATAATCTCATTTTTAAGCATTTTTTCGGGGAACGTAGATGACAGCAAGGTGGCGATTTTATCATCAAATTCATTGCGTATTACTTCAACTGCTTGAGGGTAATCATAAACGCCTGAACGACAGTGACAATCAGAACCCAGAAAGTGAGCCCATCCTCTATCTATCAGCTCAAAGGCAGCATTTTGTACTTGTTGCCCATACCCTCCTAAAATACTACCAGTATTAATTTGCAAATAAACATCCCTTTGCAAAAAGTCATCAGCTCTACTGGGATCATTCTTAATCTCCATATAGCGCTCTGGGTGTGCCAAGATAGGTCTCATACCCTTTCGGTTCATTTGATAAAGCAATTGATACAGATCTTCTGTAAAGCCATTTAAATTATTTTCAACTAAGACATACTGTGAGTTATTTATAAAGAAATTTTCTTTAATAATATCATTGACTATGTTTTCTCCATTTAAATAAACTTCAGCAGAATGGTAAAATTCTACATCTGGGGCATGCTCAGCCTTCAATTCTATTATTTGTTTAAAGATAGCAGAGACCTTTTCTCTCGTACTATCATAAAATCCAGGCATATAGTGAGGTGTAAAGACAAGCTTTTTAACCCCTGAAGACTGTACTAATTGTAAATAATCAATGGTAGTATTAATGTCTTTTGAACCATCATCAAGACCTGGTAAAATATGGTTGTGAATATCAATCATAGTTTCTCCATCCCTTTATTCTTAAACACTATGTATAGCTTCTGCAATATCCTTAACAAGAGTATAATTGTCTAATTCTTCAAGCACTGTTCCAATTACGATAAAATCAGCTCCTGCAGCAGCTTTTTCTTTTGCTGACTCAGCAGTTCTAATCCCCCCACCCACTATTAATGGGATATCCAACTTATTTGCAACATATTTTATCATCTCATTGGGAATTGCTTCTTTAGCACCACTTCCCGCTTCCAAATAAATCATCTTCATACCCATATATTGACCTGCCAGAGCATGAATGAGAGCAATATCATTTTTCTTTCGTGGTATAGGTAAACTGTGGCTCATATACTGAACAGAAGAGAGATTGCCCGACTCTATCAATATATAACCTGTTGGAATGCTCTCCAACCCTGTATGGTAAAGCTGAGGAGCACATCTCACTTGTTCTTCAATCAACACTTGAGGATTACGACTACTTAGCATATTCAATAATAAAATAGCATCAGCATAACCGCTTACAAAGTTAAACAGTCCAGGAAAGATAATCACAGGTATCTTTACAGATTTCTTGATCTGCAAAATAGTTTCTTCATAATTATCTTCAATCATGATACTGCCACCTATTAGAATAGCATCAGCATTGCATTTTTCATATATCTCTGCAAGGCGAACATTAGTCAAAACATCATTTTTATCTGGATCAATAAGGCAAAACAAACATGGATGCTTTTTTCTCATTTCTAATAGCTTTAAATATATTTCTGTTTTCATATTATCCACCTAAATTCAGTCTAATAAATAAGATACTACATAAATTAACAAGAGAATTAACATATCTATCTTCATCCATTTGTGAACAGTCTTTACGATGCTTTTATTCTGCGAACGAAGTAATATTGTTAAAAATAGAGCTAATGGCACTACCACAAGTATATTTAGCCATAAAAACTCAAAGGGGTTGGTGATATTCATTCTGTAAAACACAAAGATAAAAACTAATAACAAAATAGCAGGAACAAAAAGTAGCCACACTGTTTTCGCTTTACCAAGCATAATAGCCACAGTTTTAGCATTCTGACTTTTATCGCCTTCATAGTCTTCAATGGTCTTTGTCCACTCTCTAATGAGTGTGTATAAAAAAGCGAATATCATAATAGGCAATACTTTTTTAATACTATTTGTTAATAATGCACCATAGAGAAAAGTAGAAGCAGCTGTCCATGCTACGACCAAATTACCTATCAAGCCTATCTTTTTAAAATATATAGCATAAAACAGTAATAGTAAAGCATTTACAGTAGCGAGAAGCAAATGCCATATACTATCACTACTCAGGCTTAAAAGTAGCCCTATTGTCAATAAAACAAAGGTAATTATGCTTGCTTGCTTAATATTAAGTAGTCCTTGCGGTAATACTCTTTGAGGTTGATTTATTTTATCTATTTCCAAATCAAAAATATCATTAACCACATACCCTGCCCCAGCTATTAATGTAGCGGACAAAGCTATTAAGAAGGTCTCTATTCTAATGTTTAGTCCACCTGAATAATAGGTTCCAAATAGCACACAGATGAAGCTAAAGATGCAATTTAGTGGTCTAATAATTCGTGTAGACTTTACAATGTTTCTTAATTTATATCTTTCATTCAAGGTCATTATCTTATGGCAGTCTATCCTTTATCATTTTTACGAATTCGATTAATATATGATTATTAGGCAAGTTCTTGATCAATTTACTTGAGTCACTTATGAGTTTTTCAGCTGTTTGTCTTGCTTTATCAAGCCCTAATATAGAAGGGTATGTAGATTTGAAATTACGAGCATCTTCATAAGGCTCTTTACCGAGCATTTCAAAGTCACCGATATCATCCAAAATGTCGTCAATTATCTGATATGCAAGTCCTAAGTTTTGTGCATAATTCACCATATTATTTGTGGTATTCTCATCTGCATCTGCCATAACGCAAGCAAGATGGGAAGCAGCTTCAAGTAATGCTCCTGTCTTTTTTAAGTGTACATATTTGATAACAGTAATAGGGATATTTTGTTTGGATGATGAGATAATATCTACTGTCTGCCCGCCAATCATACCTTGAGTAGATACTAAATTACACAAGACTCTAATACAGTGTACAGCTTTTCGTGGATCTTCCAGTTTGGTAATCATTTCAAATGCTTTTGTCAGTAGGGCATCACCAGCCAATATAGCAGTAGCTGCTCCAAATTTAACATGACATGACTCCTTGCCTCTTCGCTCATCTGAGTTATCAACTGATGGCAAATCATCATGAATCAAAGACGCTGTATGCACCATTTCAAGAGCTGCTGCGATTAGTGATGCTTGTTCCATTTGCTGTTCAGTTGCTTTTTTTACCAGCATCTCATAAGTTGCAAAAAATAGAATAGGTCTTAATCTCTTGCCGCCACTAAATACAGAGTATCTCATGGCTGCATACAAATCCTTGGGCTCTTCTGTTTCTGGGGTTAAATACTGATCAAGTACAACATCCAGCATTTTTGCTCGATCATCAAAGTATTTTGGTAGTATCATGTTGACTCCTATTCTATAGTTTAAATATTCTTTTATAAATCTAAGAATAATAAATATGATTATATTGTCAATGAAAAATTGTATCTTATCAAAAATAGTTTGATAAACCAAAAATAAAAGGCTAAGATTTGGCAACTAACCAATCTTTTTTTAATAATATAAATAACTCCATTTTGTTCTAAAAATTTCAGATATCACACTACCCATTTATCTTTATCGCGTATAAATAACAATTAGAAAAGCTATCATTTTCAATTTTAAAGTATTTATAATAAATCTCCTTTACTTTCCCTTTTAATTCCTATAAGATTACCTTTCATTCTCCAAAATAGCAAGGAGAATAGCAAGGGTGTCATATAGATATTTGATTGAAAATTAGTCACATACAATGTTCAATAAAAAAGTAGTGAAATGGGAAAGTATTTAGCGATATTTCAGTATTATTTTAGGTTAATATTACAAAATTTATTATTCATTATTTGGAAAATGTAATTTTCTTTTTGCCTTTAAAGGTTCTGTATTTTTTATTATCATAGCTAAGTTTGAAGGTGCCAATCTCCATCACTATTAAAGAGTCAAACACACACTACTAAGAATAATGAAAAATTTTATGCTCTAATTTAAAAAAAATCTTGCATTATTTTGAGTGTTTATTAAATTGGTAACAAATATGGAAAGTGGAGGAACTTATGAACACAAATATTACAAGAATCAAAAACATTACTCTTATGTTGGTTATTATGTTAGCTGTTAGCTTAATGTTTGCACAAACAAGTTTTACACAATGGGATTTCGAATCAAGCGATCTTAACCCAGCAAATGGAACAGGCACTCTTACAACATTAGGTGGAATCTCTTATGAGTTTATCACAGGTTTTACAGGAACAGGTACAGGCGGCTTAGCGCTTCAAACAACAGGTTACCCTGCTCAAGGTACTGGCAATAAAACAGCAGGAATTCAAGCAATGGTCTCGACTGTTGGTAAAGAAAACATTGAGATCACCTGGCATCAAAGAAATAGCAACACTGCATCAAGTCGTATGTGTTTACAATACACCTTGGATGGTGTAAACTGGAACGATTTTATCGCAAATTCAACAAATGCATTCAACACTAATACTGTCACAAATAACGATTCAGGTTTCGATAATGGCTTATATATCATCGATGCAGGTGCTACTTGGTTTTACCGTAAAGCAAGTTTTGCATCAATTCCAGAAGCAAATAATAACCCTAACTTTGGTATTAAAATTGTATCTTCATTTGAATCTGGCACAAATGCCTATGGACCTGCAAACCCAACTGGTTCATATGCAACTGGTGGAACTTATCGCTATGACAACTTAACCTTTGCAAGTACAGCTGGCACAGTAGTCTTAACACCTTCTTTTGACCCTGCAGGTGGAGTATATGGCTCACCTATAAATGTTAGTATTTTATGCCCAACAGAAGGCGCTTTAATTTACTATACAACAGATGGCGAAGAACCAAGCCAATCCTCAACCTTATATCAAGACCCTATCAATTTATCACAAACAACAACACTGAAAGCTAAAGCTTTTAAAGATGACTATACACCAAGCAATACTGTTAGCGCTACATATTCATTTACAGCTTCTGTTGCGAACTTGAGCGAGTTGAAACAACAAAACGCAGATGGAACAACAATTTATACTGTAATAGGTGAAGTATATGTCAACTATACACAAAGCTTTAGAAATCAAATATTTGTACAAGATGCCAATGCTGGTTTATTAATTGACGACTATTCAAATGTAATCACAACTAATTTCAACATTGGAGACGGTATCACTGGTTTATCAGGTAAAATAGAAGAATTTAATGGCATGTTGCAATTTGTTCCTATTGCAAATATAACTGCACCAAGCTCAACAAATAATCCAATTACCGCTGTACCCGTTACAATACAAGAATTAAATGCAAACTTCGATATATATGAATCTCGACTTGTAGCTATCAGTGGTCTATCTTTTGTAAATGCATCAGGAGAGTTTGCAACTGGCACATCTTATGTAATAACTGATGGAACAGGTAATGCAAACTTCCGTACATCTTTTTATGATGCAGACTATATCGATACAGCAATTCCAACAGGAACAATAACAATGGCATGCATCCCACATGAAAGAGTAGATGGTAGATTTGTTGGAAGTCGTATGTTGTCTGACTTTGCATGGGTTGCTACAGAAACAGAAGTCATCAGCAAAACAAAGATGCTTCAGGGTAACTATCCAAACCCATTCAATCCAAACACAACAATTGCTTTCCAAATCAGCAAAGCAAATAATGTTAATATCGCTATTTTTAATTCAAAAGGACAAAAAGTAAGAACTTTAATCAACCAATATGTAGCAGCAGGTAATCATACAGTAAATTGGAATGGCAAAGACGATAATAATAATAATATGCCTTCTGGCATTTATTTTTATAGATTACAATCAGATAATCATTCTGAAGTTAGAAAAGCTATTCTCATGAAATAAAAGATTTTAAATCATTACGCCCCTTTGTCTTTCAGAGGGGCGTTTTTATTTATTGACAAAAAAAGACGATTATGTTTATTAAACATAAGCATATTAAATAGGAGGAGTAAAAATGAATTTGCAAGGTAAAGTCGTCATAGCACAAGGTGGAGGACCAACCGCAGTGATTAATCAATCTCTGGTAGGTGCAATATTAGAATCAAAGAAGTTTCCTCAGATAACCAAGATATACGGTGCAGTGGGCGGAATCAGAGGCATCATTAATGAAGATTTTCTTGATTTATCACAAGAAACTACACATAACCTTGAGCAAGTTGCTATTAGCGCATCATCTGCTTTATTATCTACACGAGATAAACCTGATGATGATTATTGTACAGAAGCATTTCATGTGATGAAAGCACACGATGTTAGATACTTTTTCTATATTGGTGGCAATGATTCATCGGATACTGTTAGGATTATAAACGAAAAGGCTATTCAAGAAAATTATGACTTTAGAGCAATTCATATCCCAAAAACCATTGATAATGACCTTGTTTTAAATGATCATACTCCAGGGTTTGGCTCTGCAGCACGATTTGTAGCTGAAGCTTTTATTGGTGCCAATCTCGACAATAGGTCATTACCTGGCGTTTATATTGGTATAGTAATGGGAAGACATGCAGGCTTTTTAACTGCAGCCTCTGCAATGGCAAAGAAGTTCCCTGATGATGGACCGCACTTGATCTATTTACCTGAAAGGGTCTTTGATAAAGAGCAGTTTTTGCAAGATGTAAAAAACACCTATGATAAGTATGGACGCTGCGTAATCGCTGTTTCTGAAGGTATTACAGATAAAAATGGAACTCCTATTATTAGCACTCTTAGCGAGACAGTTGAAAAAGATGCACATGGCAATGTCCAATTGTCAGGAACAGGCGCGCTGGGTGATTTATTGTCAGATTATATAAAGAAAAACCTCAAAATAAGCAGGGTTCGTTCTGATACTTTTGGTTACTTACAACGCTCCTTTATGCCTTGCGTATCAGATATTGACCAAATTGAAGCAAGAGAAGTTGGTGAAAAAGCAGCACACTTTGCAATCTGGCACAATATCAACTGCTCAATTACAATTCAGAGAGTTGGCAATTATGCTGTCGAGTATAAACCCGTACCTTTGAAAGAGATAGCTGCAAAGACGCGATTAATGCCTGATGAATATATCAATAGCAATGGAAACTATATAACAAATGACTTTATATCTTATTGTGCCCCTCTGATTGGTTCAGATTTTGTACTACCAGCGAGAATCAGAGCACCAAAGGTGGATAGAATAGTTAAAAAGTAAAATAAGAATTATAATAAAAAAGCCACCCTATAAAGAGTGGCTTTTTTTATTAAGTGAGTATTTATCTTTTAGTTGTTTGTACTGTCTTTGCGTATTCAAACATCTTGTCAAGAGTTGGATATTTATCGAAAATAGATATCGCATCCATTAGTTGTCTATCAATTGCCAATCCAGCTTTATAACCAGCAATTTCGCCAAACTTCTTGTCAATAATACTGCTTGTTAAAGAATTCCTTATGAAAGCATAAGAGCTATCTAATGTGCTGGATTCATATTTCAGCCCTTTGTTTTTGCCAAAGCTGAGGAAGTCTTGAATTAGTGCATCAGTCGCTACAAAATCTTCAGTAATACTTTGCTTATTTTTTGTATAGTAGTCGATTGAATATTCAAAGAAGAGGTTTAGTCTTCGTATTTCCATTTCAAGCTCAGTAAGTTTGTCTTGCTCAATTTCAATGTCTGGAGTGATTCCACCACCTCCATAGACTGTTCTTCCATTTACTGTCTTATAAATGTGTTCATTAATATCTTTTTCTATCATTTCCTTTTCATCTGCAGTAACTTCTTTTCCTTTAAGAATCTTGTCGTTTATGTCTTTATGTATGCAGCGTCCAGATTTAATATAATACTTCGAGATTGTTATTTTGATACCATATCCTTCAGATAGCGGGAAAAGCTGTTGAACAGAGCCTTTTCCAAATGTTGTTTTACCAACTACTAAGCCTTTGTCCCAATCTTGTAAAGAGCCTGCAAATATTTCAGATGCGCTTGCGCTGGCTTCATTTACTAAAACTATTACTGGATATCCTGTTCTCATTCTATTAAAACGAGTATTATAGTTTTGATTATAATAATCAAGCCTGCCTTTTGTTGAAACAACGAGTTTGTTAGGTCCGATAAATTCATTAACAGTATCTACCGCTTCATTAAGTAAACCACCAGGGTTAAATCTGAGATCTATAAGCAGACCTCTAATTCCTTCTTTTTCGAGATTATCAATGCTTTGTCTTAGTTCTTGAGTAGTGTTTGCATTAAATTGCCTAATGCGTACATAGCCTATTCCATTATCAAGTTTGAATGCATATGGGATACTTTTAATCTTTATAATATCTCGAATAATCTCAAAGTCTAAAGGGTTATTTACACCAGGTCTTGAAATAGTAATGACTACTTTTGTGCCTTTATCGCCTCGCATTTTTTTAATAACATCATCCGTTGAAATGCCAACAACATTTGCACCATCTACTTTTACTATTTTATCACCAGCAATAATGCCCATTTTGTAAGCAGGAGTTCCCTCTATTGGCGAAACAACTGTAATGTATTCTCCCTGCTTATCTATTGTTATGCCCAAGCCACCAAATTCGCCTTTTGTACTTGTTTGAAAATCTTCAAAGTCTTCTGGCTTCATAAAATTTGTATGCGGGTCAACATCATTAAGCATACCATTTACAGCGTATTCAAAGAGATCTTGAATTTTGAGCTCTTCTACATAGTTTTGTTTTACCATATACATGGTATCTCTGAACAATTTCAAGTATTTATATAAATCATCTGTATCGTTATGGCTTTGTGCATGCCCTATAGAGTAATTAAAAATAAGTGTGCCTGCAAATATCCATATAATTAAAATTGAGTAGAATATAATTTTATTCTTTCTTAGAACCTTCATCTTTGACCTTCTTTCATCTTCCATAAAGTTGTCTCCTTTATTTCATTAAAAACATCACATATGCTATTTTGTCCATTTATGCTAACGAACCTGGTAGGGTTGTCAAGAATTATTCTATTAAAGCCTTCTTTCACTTTATCATGAAAGCTTCTCGGCTCATATTCAAGCCTATCTGGTTTTTTATCCTTAATCCTTCTAAAGCTTTCGTCGATAGTAATATCTAAAAAGAATGTAAGATCGGGTACAAGACCAAAGCTCGCATAACTATTGATTGTCTTAATCGTGCTTATTTCAATACCCCTGGCGTACCCTTGATAAGCCAAAGTAGAATCAAAATAACGATCACATATCACTATAGAACCACCCTCAAGAGCAGGAATAATTAATTCTCCTGTATGCTGAGACCTCGATGCCATATATAAAAGTATTTCAGTCTCTTTGTTCATTTTAGAATTTTGACAGTCCAACAAAAGATCGCGTATTTTTTCACTAATATCGGTACCGCCTGGTTCCCGTGTGAGAGTAACATTGTAGCCATTTTCAACTAAATAATCAAACAATAGTTTTGCTTGTGTTGATTTACCACATCCTTCGATTCCTTCAAATGTTATAAAAAAACCTTTCATTTGTTCTCCAAATCTTTATTAAAGCTAAATAGCCTTAAATAATGGTATCTTTCTGATATAATTCATCATTTCTTTCTTGGAAGTCAGTTACAAAATGTAAACCACGACTTTCTTTTCTTTGTAAAGCTGATTTGATGATTAAGTTTGCAATAATAGCAAGGTTTCTGGTTTCGATAACTTCTTTTCTTATATTATTGTGATGATAGAAATTATCTATCTCTTGGTAGATTGAGTTTAGCCGTGTTTGCGCATATTTGAGCAGCCTTCGACTTCTTGTAATGCCAACATAATTCTGCATAGTATGCTTGACAACTTCTCTATTGTGCGAGATTACAACCCAATCATTTTCATTAAAGACTCCAACTTCCCTCCACTCTGGTATTTGTGGAAAATCTACTTCTTCTAAATTAGATGGATGGTTTCCTGCTCGCTTCGCTACGACTAAAGCTTCCAAAAGAGAGTTAGAGGCTAATCTGTTTGCTCCATGTAATCCTGTACATGCAACTTCGCCCGCAGCAAATAAATTAGCAATGTCTGTTTCACCATTAATTGTAGTTAAGATACCACCACAGAAATAATGTGCTGCTGGTGCAACAGGTATATAATCTTTAGTAAAATCAATCCCTCTTTTTAAGCATTTTTTATCAATATATGGGAAATGCGATTTAAGTTTTTCATGATCTACTTGTGTTGCATCGAGATAAACATACTTTTCATCACGCTTTTTTAACTCAAAATCAATAGCTCTTGAGACTATGTCACGTGGTGCTAACGAGCCCATAGCATGATAGTTTTCCATAAATGTTTTTCCATTTTGAAGTCTTAAAATAGCTCCTTCACCTCTCAATGCTTCCGTAATTAAAAAGGTATGCCCATCTGGTGAATAAAACGCTGTAGGGTGAAATTGAATAAACTCCATATTAGCTACACGGGCTCCTGCCAGCCTTGCCATAGCAATTCCATCTCCTGTTGCGACATCTGGGTTTGTGCTTTGCAAATAGACCTGTGCAGCACCGCCTGTAGCTAACATTGTTTTTTTGCTAACAAAGGTTTTGATTTTATTATCATTTATATCTAAAATATAAGCTCCCCAACATGCAATACGAGGAATGAAACCATCTGTTTGCGGAATATGGTGTTGGGTAATGAGATCGACAGCTATGTGGTTTTCAAAAACATCAATTTGCGGGTTCTGTTTACAGCTGTGAATAAGAGCTTGCATAATCTCATGCCCAGTTGAATCTGCAGCATAAGCGACGCGTTGCTTTGAGTGTCCTCCCTCTTTTGTGAGAGATAGATTCTCTATAGACCTATCTAAAAGTGGGTTTTTTACTGTAAAGAGAGTGCCTTTTTGTAGTAAATATTCAATTGCTTCAGGTCCTTCTTTTACAATAATCTCAATTATTTTCTTCTTTCCCAACATAGCACCTGCTATAAATGTATCTTCTACATGAGAATGAAAGCTATCATGGTCATCAATTACAGCAGCTATTCCACCTTGTGCATAGTCTGAATTGCAATCGAAAAGCTCTTTCTTTGTTATGACTGCTACTTTGCCAAGTCGTGAGACCTCTAAGGCGTATACTAAGCCTGCAATTCCAGACCCTAAAACTAAGAAATCATATTGGTACATGTTACCTCCTGACCCTTACAATATATGATTATTTATTGATAAACACATTATTAATGCATCACCTGTGGGGTTTTGATAATACCCTTTTCTAATATACAGCGGCTTAAACCCCATTTTCTGGTATAAGCTTAATGCGGGAGTATTTGTAGTTCTAACCTCTAAAAAGAAATTTTTTATATGCTTTTTCATTTCGATAATATTACTTAATAAATAGTACCCGAAGCCCTTATGTCTATACTCTTTTTTTATTGCAATATTTGAAATGTTAAATTCATCGACTGTTTCATAACCAAATAAAAAGCCAATAATATCTTTATTGTCATTTATGGTTAAAGCAAAAGCTTCATCATGTATGAAAGATATTTTAAATCCATCTACACCCCAAGTGTCTTGTTCTAAATCCATTTCTATGGCGAGAGCTTGGTCAAAATCTTCTTCAGTCATTTTTTTTATATTACATTCCATTAATATACTAATACCTGCCCTTTGCGTAGATTTACAACTTCTTTGCCTTTGATTTTTTTTATCTTTAAATTATTCTTTGACATTAGATATTGAACACTAACTCCAAGTTTTTTTGAGATTTTGTATAGATTATCTCCATCTTTAACAGTGTAGCTTGAAGTTGATGATTTTGAAGTAGTCCCATTTGAGCCGGTAACTAATAGGTTTTTGCCAGCATTTAATCTATCAGATTTCATATTATTCAATGATTTTAAGCGATTTACAGTAGTTCCATACTTTTTGGCAATACTGCTTAAGGTCTCACCTGAGCGAACTTTGTGATACTTGCTTACAGTCGTTGTTGGTGCGGCAAAGGACTTTTCTGCTTTAGCAAGGAGCATTGTATCAGCTATAGCATCGATAGGTACAAGTATTTGGTATTGCCCAGGAGGTAAAAGTATTTCATTTATCTTTGAATATTTTCCCTGATTACGTTTATTAATTTTAATCCAAGGATTTAATTCCCAAACTGTTGAGAGGTTTGTCCCTTGAGCAATAGCCCATTCATTGAGATTATGATGCCCTTTTAACTCTATATCAACAAGCTTGGCTTGATCAAGTAAGTATGAATCTCTTGTAAATCTTTTTCCAAAGAGCTGTTCTTCGTTTTCAAATATCATTTTAATTGCTATTGCACGCCAAATATAGTTATTAGTTTCATCATGACGCATAATTAATGAGAAAAAGCTTTGTGCTCCTTGTTCATTAATCGCTTTGTATATGTTTCCCATTCCAGCATTGTAGCTTGCCATAGCCAAGAGCCAGTCATCAATATCTCTTTTTAGTAAATTATTATACCCGTCTATTAAGTACTTACAAGCTGCATCTGTTGATTTAAACACATTTCTTCTCTCATCAATATAATCATTAATATTCAAGTTGAAAAGTTTTGCTGTACCTGGCATAAATTGCCAAATACCAGCAGCTCCAACCGATGAGAATGCCATATAACTTAGATTACTTTCTGCAACTGCCAAATATTTAGCATCATCAGGAACACCATGTTCTTCGAAATAAGATTCAAATATTGGGAAATAGCAAGAGCTTCTGGCAAGAAAAACTGGTGCTCTTTTCAGTTCATATGAAAAAATTGTCTGCAATTTGTTTCTCATTCGCTCATTCTTCAGATCAAATGATACGCCTGCAAACTCGTAAGATTCTGGTAGTACAAAGTCTTTCCCTGTATTGTAATCATTTTCGAAGCCACCCTGTTGCAAAGAATCAAGCTGACAGTATATGTCGTCTATTATAGACTGTAATTCAAAAATTGTCAGTGACTGCTTTTCTATGATCTGATATAGAGAATCTAAATCAAGCAAGGCATCGATATCTGAGTCTTTTTTATTTTTTGTCTTTTTAGAGTTTTGAAATAAAAAAGCATTTAAAACAGAAAAAAGAGAGATAAACATCAACAACACTATTACATATCTTTTCATTAAAACAATACTCCTATAATACACTGTAAAGAATATAAATAACGGGAACAGCTATCATAAAGCTATCAAACCTATCTAAAATGCCTCCATGTCCAGGTATTAGGTTTGAGCTATCTTTTACGCCACAGTCACGCTTGATCAGCGATTCAAATAGGTCTCCAAACTGTCCAATTGTACCTATAACAATACCCATGAGAAGAGCCCAAAATAGGCTTATTTTGTTTGGAACAATGAAATGAGCAATTGTAGCAAACAAAACAGCAAAGACAAAGCCGCCAATAAAACCTTCAATTGACTTTTTGGGGCTAACATTAAAGATATTACGATGCCTACCTAACCATACTCCAATAAAGTAAGCAAATGTATCTGTTATCCAAATGAGGATTGCTATGAATGGCAACAAGTAATTACCATTTTCTAAGCCATGAAGGCGATATACAAAGCCCAGGCTTATCCCACAGTAAACCATTATCATTAAAGAAGAACTTACTCTATAGATGGCATTTTCAATTCTATTTCTAAATATTTCTTCTGCACCAAATAAAGCTAATGTAAAAAACAATAAATAGAGCGAGTATTTCAAGTCATATTTCGCAGACATATAGCACATTAGTGCAGCGAAAGGTATAACTGAAGCCATAAGATAGAGTGACTTATTTTTTAACATTTTAGACAACTCATAAGAGCTAATTAAGCTCAAGAGAATAAGAAATATGATTAGTGGAATCTGACCATAATAATAGATAAATAACAATAGTGGTATAGCTATGACTGATATTAAAACCCTTTTTATCAGCTCAATCATTTTGTCCCTCCATAACGTCTCTGTCTTTTTTGATAATCCAAAATTGCTTCGATAAATTCGCTTTTACGAAAATCAGGCCAAAGCGTGTCAGTAAAATAAAACTCTGCATAAGCAGATTGCCATATTAAGAAATTTGACAATCTTTTTTCACCGCTCGTACGAATAATCAAGTCTGGGTCTGGCATATTTGCAGTATAAAGTTCTTGTGAAATAATCTCTTCATTGATTTGATTAATGGTTAATGTATTATTCTGTATCTTTGTTGCAATGCTTTTAATACCTTCAATCAATTCCAGCCTACCTCCATAGTTAAATGCAATGTTAAAGTTTAAACCATTATTATTATATGTTTTTTGACATTCTTTATTAATTTTACTTTGATATTCTTTTGAAAGACCGATATCTGTACCCAAAAATCTTACAACAATGTTTTGTTTACTCATAGAGTCAATTTCATTAATTAAAGAGTCTAATATAAGCTTTAATAGCCCTTTTACCTCATCATCAGGTCTTGTCCAATTCTCTGTTGAAAAGGCATAAATTGTCAAGTATTTTAGACCTATTTCAACAGAGGCTTCTACTAATGCTCTGACAGATTCTACACCATTTTTATGTCCCCACAGACGTCCTGCACCCTGTTTCTTTGCCCATCTACCATTACCGTCCATAATAACACCAATGTGATCGGGTAAATTCTTATCAAGTTGTTTTATTAAATCTTTATAATTCATAACTGCATTCCATCTATTTATCAGCATTCCACTTTAAAAAAGCATTAATAAATTCGTCTATTTCGCCATCCATAACGGGGCTAATATTACCTGTTTCGTAGTTGGTTCTATGATCTTTAACCATTTGATATGGAGCAAAGACATAAGAGCGAATTTGATTACCCCAGCCAATTTCAGTCTTGGATGACTCAGTTTTTTGTCTTTCTTTTTCTCTCTCTTGTTCATAAAGTTGAAAGAGTCTTGATTTAAGCATTTGCATAGCTTTTTCTCTGTTTTGTATTTGTGAACGCTCATTTTGGCACTGAACAATAATATTTGTTGGTATATGTGTTATTCTGACAGCAGAATCCGTTGTGTTTACGTGTTGCCCGCCAGCTCCGCTTGCGCGATATGTATCCACCTTGAGATCTGATGGATTTATTTCAACTTCAATATCGTCATCTATCATAGGATAAACATAGATAGATGTGAAAGATGTTTGCCTTTTACCTTGTGCATTGAAAGGAGAAATCCTGACTAAACGATGAACTCCTGCTTCTCCTTTTAAATACCCATAAGCGAACTCGCCAGTAATCTCAACAGTTGCGCTCTTTACCCCAGCCTCATCACCTGCTTGAAAGTCAACGATATTAAACCCATATTTTGATCTCTCTGCCCAGCGTTTAAACATTCTCAAAAGCATTTCTGCCCAGTCCTGCGATTCTGTACCGCCAGCGCCTGGATGAATTGTTAAAATGGCATTATTCATATCGTATTTCCCATTTAATAAAAGCTTTACTTCAAGCTTCTCGACAAATTCAACAGCATCATGCAAGAAACTCACTGCTTCATCAAATAGCTCATTATTCCACTCATCCTGTAAGATATCCACATATGTGGTCAACTCCTCAGCTATGGAATATAGTTTACTATTATCTTCAAGATCACCTTTTAAAATAGAGACTTGTTGAGTAACTCTTTTCGCATTAGATTGATTATTCCAGAAGTCGGCATTATGCATTTGGCTTTCAAGGGCTTCAAGTTCTTTAGTAATTTTATCTTTGTCAAAGAAAACTCCATAGGTCTTTTATTCTATCTAATATATCTTCATATGTTTTTATATATTCTTGTAAATCCATTTATCCTCCATAATTATAGTTTCCAAGGTAATAGGTAGTCTTTAACTTCTTCATTAAAATACCTATCGGTCATTGTTGCAATGAAGTCGCGCACTTTTTCTGCTGCAGAATATGATTCCAAATAATCACTATTCTTATACGAAAGAAAGTGTTTGAATATTTTTGATTCTGTGTCATTGTTGGCAATATCTTCTAAGTACTTCTCAAACAAGATTTCCATACTTCTTTTTATAATTCTGTTTGCTTTTTTTATCTCTTCATTTAGATATATTCTTTGGTAATTAAACTGTTTCAACTTAAATAAGTAGTCAGATGTTTCAGCATCAAAACTTATGTAAGGTTTCTCATAACTATTTAAAATAACACTTTTAACAAGCGTATCAATTATCTTGCTATTATTATTTCCTAAATACGTGGCACAATCACTTGGTAATTCATTTCTTTTCAATATATTAAGCCTAATTGCATCTTCGATATCTTGCCCAATATATGCTATTGTATCAGTCACTCGAACAACGCAAGCTTCCATTGTTGATGGCATAGTATGGCACTTTTCTCCAGCAGTTTTTTTGAGAATATAGTCTGTAATATCTTCTTGAGTTTTATTTAAATTGGGTTGTAATTGCGTATTGTGAACTTCGCCATCATGTGATATAATACCATCTCTGGTCTGAAAAGTCAGATTTAAACCGTGCCCTCTACGAGAGATATGATCGACTATATGAAGACTTTCAACATTATGGTGAAATTGTCCAATGCCGTGTGATTCGCATAGCTGGCTAAGTGCACGCTCGCCGTCATGCCCGAAAGGAGAATGTCCTAAATCATGTCCAAGTGCTATTGCTTCTGTGAGCTCAAGGTTAAGTCCCAAAGCTTTACTTATTGTTCTTGATATTTGCGAAACATATGTTGTATGAAGGTTTCTATTCGTCATTTCTTCATCGATAAAATTAGAAAATGAAAAGACCTGAGTTTTACCATGATACCTACGATAAGCCCCACTGTATAATATTCTATCTCGATCAACAGCAAACGGTGTTCGCAAATGCTCTTTATTTTCCAGTTGAGCACGCCAAGCATTTTCGTCTCTAAAAGCATAGTCTGAATAATTATAGCGACTATTATTTATTATTTCGTAGATATCTTTCAATCTTGATTGGTCAAACATTTGCAACTTTTCTTTCTGAGAGACTCTTTATCTTGCGATAATATAAGAATTGCGGTGGGAATCCTTCACTCTCTTTTAGTTCATCAAAATAGGTTGTAAAGTGATCTTCAGGAAAAATATATTGGCTATCATTCTCAAAGATAGGTTCAAAGTCGTCTCGTTCTTGAAAGTGCTTTATTATCCAATTTGCATAATCAATATGGTCAGTTGACAGTTTCAAAAAGCCATTATCTTTAAGTAAATATGATAAGCTATTTATAAAATCATGCTGAATTAATCGACGGCTATGGTGTTTTCTTTTGGGCCAAGGATCGGGGTGAAATATTATAATTTCGCTAATTGTTTGAGGCTTAACCCACTTGTTGATGTTTTCATCAATAAAAAGATTCAATAACCTTACATTCTTATTGATTTTTATATCAAGCTTTTTTACTGTATTCATTATGCGTTTTGACTTTACTTCCACTCCAATATAGTTAATATTTTTATGAAAAAATGACTGTAACTGTAACAATTCACCCTTTCCACTACCTATTTCGAAGTGTATTGGATTATTATTGTCAAAGATTTTCTCAAAGTTTAGTACCTCATTATCTTTTTTCTCAATTACAAAATATTCAATTTTCTCATTTATTTCCATAATAATTCCTTTTATAACCCATTTCTTGTTTTAATCAAAATATGTCAAACAAAAAGTAAAAAGAACTATCTTTTTTTTGAATATTTGAACCAAGGTTAATTACAAAACTTATAGATAAGGCTGTTGCATTATATCCAAACGATAAATTAAACTATCATCACTACTAAAGAAAAGTTAAAAAAACTCATCTTACTCTAACTCTTAAAAATCAGCAATATATCTTCTTTACATTCCCTTTAGATTCCTAAAAGATTACCTTTCATTCTCCAAGATAGCAAAGAGAATGTAAGGGGAATGTCATAGACATATTATTGTTAAATAATCATATACAATAATCATCAAAAAAATTAGTAAAATGAAGAAAACAACAGGAATCAACTTCATTTTAGTTAAGTATTATTTGAATACTGCAATTTTTTCTTGACTTAAAAGTGGTTCGTATAAGCTTTGTAAAAAACTATTAGGATATGCTATGATAAAAAAAAGAAATATACAGATTCTTAAAAATATTGCAACACGAACTCCCAGCTTTACCATGAATAATATACTGCTTACTTATCACTGTACGCAAAAATGTTTGCAGTGTAATATTCCTTTCATGAAGTCTGAGATACCATTTATGACTGAAGGTGTTTTTACAACTGTGATTGATCGTTTGGATAATTCTGGCGCGCAAGGTATTACACTATCAGGAGGGGAGCCAATGCTTCATCCACAACTTGATGACTTTGCTAAATACGCTAAGAGTAAACAATTTAAAAGGGTACATTTGCTATCAACTCTATATGGACCAGAAGAATTAGTCGATAAAACTATTGAAACTGTGTTTAGACATAAGCTCTCCATCTCGTGTTCATTCGATGGCTTTGGCAGCACTGTTGATGAAATTAGACAAGCAGAAAACGTCTCCGATACAGTACAAAAGAACATGCAAAAAATAATTGATGAAAACAAAAGGCTTTCTAATCCTATTAAAACATCGGTAAATATAGTTATTTCCCAAAAGAATCTTGCACAAATACCCGATATTCTTGACTATATTGAATCTATCGGTTGGAACTTCAATATCGATATCTATCGCTTTACTTCAAAGGCACACCGAGAGAATGATGACATGAAAGTTACTGAGAATGAGATGCTGAGTAAAATCATCAAAAGAATCATCAAATCACCCTATCTGAAAACGCCAATCTGGCTGTACAAAGGATATGAAGACTATCTTAATAATAATTATAAAAAGATCTGCCCTTACATCAACTCCCCTGTTTTAGGGAGCAAATTCTTTATCCAACCCAATGGCGATGTGAAAGTATGCATCGGTGACCCCATTGGCAACTTAGCAAAGCAGACAGCCAAAGAGATATTCAGCAGCCAAGCATGGAAAGAGAGAAAACAAGAGATAAAAGAATGTAGCGGTTGCTGGAACACTTGTTACACGCCAGGTGCCTCAATTTGGAAATACCTTGATATGGATACTATAAAACAAATGACCAGAATTAAGCCCTACTAACAGCTTAGAATCACTATTATTACTATAGCAAAACTCCTACAATAGGCACTAAAACAGTCAAAACAACACCACTGATAAAGCCGATAATAGCATATTCTGCACCAGCACTCTTTTTGATAAAGGGCAAGGTCGTATCCATTGCTGTAGCACCCCCTGTACCGATAGGTGCAAGGTTGCCAAAAGCCTTAACTAAAAGCGGTGCAAACATCATAGTTAGCAATTCTCTTAATAGATTTGATAAGAGTGCTATGACTCCGACAACTTCTCCAAACTTCTGGGTACATACCATAGCTGATAGGCTGTAATATCCCATCCCTGAGCATATTGTAATAGCCTGTCTAATATCAATTTTATTGATAATCAAGCCTATAATTAACCCCATCAACATTGATCCCAACATAGCAGTCAGAGGTATGAGAATAGCAAAAGCATGGTATCTCTTTATTAATGCGATGATATTTATCTTCCCTATCCCAATACCTATGAAGAATACGAGCAAATAAAGAGAAATATCAGCAGCAAAACTGCTCCAAGTACATTTATCGCCCAACCACAATATGGTCACAAAAAACCCTATTAAAAAGCTCAATAAAGGCAGTATCATCTCAAGTGTCATGTTCTTTTCTTTCGCAGTACTTTGAGATTGATCTTCGACGCTAATATTATGTTGTTGGACCTGTTCGCTTGGATTAGCATTACTCTTTAATTCAAGGTGTGACCATAGTATTTTTTTGTTTTTTGTTAAATATTTATTCAGTGGGATTAGTGCAAGCACACTTCCAAGCATACCAGCTAAACAGAGGATAATCGACTCAGCACCAAGCTCTTTGAAGTTTGTAAAAAGGTCTTTTTTAAGAGCGGTTGACATACCTAAAAAGAAAAGTAAAAAATAAGCAGAGATAGAAGCGAGGATATTTGATATGAAAAAGATAAAATTCACTCTTTTTAAAGCTGTACCTATCGCTAAACCACCGAGTATTGCTAAAAAAATATAATACAATTAATCACTCACTTATTAGTCTTTTATCTTCCAAATAGTACCTTGAGGTGTGTCTTGGAGCTCGATTCCCAGCTCAAATAAGTCTTTTCTAATCTTGTCTGAGAGTGCATAGTTTTTCTCTTTTTTTGCATCTAATCTATAAGAAATGAGTAATTCGATTAACTTCTCAGCATGTTGGTCAACAGAGGTTTCCATTGTCTCTTCAAGATTTGAGAAAAAGCCTAAAACCTTACCTAATTCTAAAAGAGTGACTGCTGCTGCTTGTCTAACTTCTATTGAATTCTTCTTTGTTTTAGCTTCTTTAGCAAGGTCAAATAGCGATGCCAAAGCTTTTGCTGTATTGAAGTCGTCATCCATAGCTTCCCTAAAGGCTTCTACAGTGCTAATAAATGCAGATTTATCAATTGAATCAAGCTCTAAGTTTAAGATATCGACTTCTTTGAATACAGAGTAGAAATTTGCTAAAGCTTTTTTGGATTCAATAATAATATCTTCATTAAAGTCAATAGGGCTACGGTAATGCTTTGACAAAAAGAAAAACCTAATTACTTCTGGGTCATATTTTTTCATTATATCACGTGCGGTAAAGAAGTTATTCAAGCTTTTGGACATTTTATTACCATCAATATTCAAGAAGCCATTATGCATCCAATAATTTGCTAAAGGCTTGCCATCAAGTGCATAGGCTTGTGCAAGTTCATTTTCATGGTGTGGAAATACTAAATCCACTCCTCCCCCATGTATATCAAAGGTTTGTCCGAGCATTTTGCGTGACATCACGACGCACTCTGTATGCCAGCCAGGTCTTCCCGCTCCCCAGGGGCTATCCCATTTAGGCTCACCGTCTTTAGCTTTTTTCCAAAGGGTAAAGTCTGCTGGATTTTTCTTTTGTGTATTGGCTTCAACACGTGCACCAGCCTGCAAATCTTCAAGGTTTTTGCCAGACAATTTTCCATAAGTAGGTATTGATTCAACAGCAAAATAGACATCACCATTAGCCTCGTAAGCATTGCCCTTTTTTACAAGTATATCAATCAAATCAATCATTTGTTGTATATATTCTGTAGCCTTTGGGTTATAGTCAGCTGGATTGATATTCAGAAGCTTTAAATCATCAAAGAAAGCTTGTGTATATCTCTTTGCAATATCTTCAAAGCTTGACCCTTCCTGATTAGCTTGCTCGATGATTTTATCGTCAATATCAGTAATATTTTGGACATAAGTGACATCATACCCAAGGTAAGTAAAATACCTACGCACAACATCAAAAAACAAGAATGGGCGTGCATTTCCTATATGAAAATAATTATAGACAGTAGGTCCACAAGCATACATATTTATCTTACCTGCATTCACAGGGACAAACTCATCTTTTTTTCTTGTCATTGTATTATAAACTCTCATTATCGCTCCTATAATGGCTTTCTATGTATTATTGCTTTTGCTAAAAAAGCTAATTGTGATATTTCCATTTACTTTTTGCTTTTCAATATATGGTATGAATTTCTGGTCGATTAATTCATTGCTACTGTGCTCTAAAACGAGCATGCCGTCTTCAGCAATTACATTTCTTTCAAAGATTATTTCCAAGATTGCATTAATACAATTCTTATTGTAAGGAGGGTCAGCAAGTATAAGGTCAAACTGCCTTTCTGTCTTTTTTAAAAACAGCTCTACTTTCATCTTTTGAACAATGATTTTATCTTTGCAATTAAAACGATTTGCATTTTGTAAAATAACAGTTAAGGCTTTGTCACTCATATCGACCAGGCAAGCATCATTAGCCCCTCGTGACAAAGCTTCAAAAGCTAATGCACCACTGCCTGCGTACAAGTCTAATACAGACAAATCTTCAACATCATACAAGGTAGAAAAAATCAACTCTCTGTTAAAACTGGTAGTTGGTCGTGTTGCATCGCCTTTAATAGTAGATAGTTCTCTACCTTTGTATATCCCTGCGATAATTCTCATTTTATATGTTTAAAGCGAGCTCTGAAAAAGAAATAAACAAGTTTGTTTGGCTTGCCAGTTCATTTTTAAATTCTGTAAACTCTTCCTTGTTATAAGAAGAAAACTCAAATTCATTCCACAAATTCTCAAAAGCAACACCATATCTAACTTCTTTTAAGGTAGATATATCAAAGAGATTGGCTAAATAGTCTGCCATATTAATAATCTTTGCACATTTTTGAATGCTCTTATCTGTTGCAGCATATGGCTCATGATGATAGCGAACAGTATCTGTTATTTCTTTAGGTAAATTCCAATACTTTAAAAGTTCAGCACCTTCATGGGCATGAGTAGTATGAATGATAATTCTTTCCAGTTCGATAAAGGGTTCTTTTTGCTCTATTGCTTGATTTTTGACAAGTAGCATTATATCAGGATTGACTTGATCAAAGAGTATATAACCAATATCATGAAATAAGCCTGTTAAATACAATACAACACGCTCTTCTTCGGAGAATTCAACATCTTTCTTTAAATACTGTGCAATTCTTCTGGCTATAAATGACACAGCAAGATTATGTCTCCAAAAGTGCTCAATAACAATGTTTTTTAACTTAAATTTCTTAAGCATGGTAGAAATAAAGAGCGTCATAGCAATAGTCTTAACATCAACTCTGCCCAATCTTGTAATTGCCAAGTTTAAGTCATTTATAGGAGAATACCCGCCAAATATAGCACTATTTGCTATAGATAATATCTTTGCTGATATCGATGAGTCTAATGACACTATTTTTGCTATTTCCTTATTGGATACAGAGTTGTCATTTAGTATTTCAAGCAGTTTTTTTAACACGCTTGGCATTGTGGGCAAGTAGTCAAGTTTTTCTAATTCAATTTTATAAAATTCCACTTTACTATTCCTTTCAGTTCACTTTACGAAATTTAAATTGAAACTCTAATTGTTTTGGTTTTTTTTTAAAGTTTGGACAAGCAATCAACATAGCATTATAAGGTTGTTTGCATTCTTTAATACATTTTTCACATAATTTATTGATCTCTTGGTTTTTGTCTGCCATGATTTTTACTTCTTTACTTTATCAATTATATAAAATAACTCTGCTATACTAATATCTGATACTCTTTTATCTGAACCTAAAAAATCAGTAAGAAAGCTACATAAGTCAGCCACAGACATAGGGCTTTTATTAATCTTTGCAATAGAATTAATATTAAACATATCGATGCTTTCTTTAAAGATAGGGGTGCTTATATCCTTCGTTGGAATTTCTGCAATGGTTTCTATAGGGCCTTCAGGCTCATAAACAAGCTCTATCTCCTCTGCTTCTGTCATATCATTTTCATTTTCTTCAAACTCTTCTTCGATAAACTCTACCTCTTCAATAATGTCAGCCAAAGACTTTTGGTAGTTTTCATATAGTTCTTTAGGTAATATTTTAAACAGAGAAAGGTCATTTGCAGAGAAAATACCTTGAACAAGATGATGATATTTAAGTGTTGGCTCTTCAAAAATCTTTCTTTCAGCAGTATTCATCTTTTCAAAGATAAGTTCATCATTATTATTATCATAAATCTTTTTATAGGTCAAGTAAGCATCAAAGTATTGTTGCTGAGCTTCGTATAACTGAGCAAGAGTAATTGTAGGTGCTATCTTGTTGTTATTATTACTCATTAAGATCTCCTCAAAAATTGACTACACATATTTTAAATACCACTTTCTACTATGGAAGTATCTGTATTTTGCTTTGATGTTTTTCCTATTACTGTTTGTTGTTTAATCTTTTCAAGTATTTTTGGTCCTATCCCTTTAATGTTTAATAAATCTTCAAATGTGCTTATTACATGTGTTTCCCTGTACTCAATAATTGCTTTAGCTTTGACTTCACCAATACCATTGAGCTTTATTAATTCAGAATGGCTCGCTGTAAGTATATCAATTTTTTGATTCATTGACACATCTTTTTGTTTTGAGGGTTGACTATCAGCAGATACTATAAAAAAAGTAGGTTTATCATTCTTTATTACATAAAAAAAAGGACTCAATTTCTCAAGAGTTTTCTTGCCAATGCCCTTAATCTCTGTGAGTTGTTCTACACTGGTAAAGCTCTTACCTTTGCGATACTCAATAATATCAGTTGCTTTTTTGGGGCCGATTCCTTTAACTGTCAGTAGTTCATTATAAGTAGCAGTGTTAAGATCAAATGTCTGAATATAATCAGTTTCTATTTCTTTTTTTAAGTTTTCAACTTGCCCTGATACTGCATTTGATGCATATACCAACTGATAATGAGACAGCAATAACCCTGTTAAAAACAAAGACACAAATAATAAGAGCAGTCTTTGTTCTGACTTTATAAGAATATTCTGTAGGGCTTGATTAGGGCTTAGCAAGTTATTTCTCCTTCTTTTCTTCTAATTAACATAAAATGATGTTTATGATATTAAACATAGTCTATTCTGTCAATCTTTTTTTTCTCTTTTTCAAAATAAATAACATTCAATCTAATAATGTATATCAGCCATCAATAAAATCGAATTGTTCTATATTAGTTAAAAGCTTTTCAAACTGTTCAATATAATCTTTTGCTACATCGACAAACAATACTGATTCAACTTTATCGCAGGTGGTATAATTGCACCAGCCTTCAAGCGATTCGAGTATTGATCCCATAAATATAACCTCATTTCTCGGAACTTGAATATAATAGCTATTCGTCTGATCTTGGTTGATTACTTTTTTTACTTGTCTTATTTTCATTTGTTCTTTTCTTTTTTGGGTGCAAGCAAAGATTGATTACTTCATCGACATTATCAACAAAGATCAGCTCCAAACCCTCTTTTATCTCTTCTTTAATCTCTTCAAGCTCGGGACGGTTTGCGGCAGGTACAATAACTTTTTTAATTTTAGCTTGTTTTGCTGCCATAAGTTTTTCTTGTAAGCCCCCTATTGCCAACACTCTACCTGTTAGTGTTATCTCGCCAGTCATTGCAATATGATGATAAATAGGTCTGTCAGACAAAACAGAAATAATAATACACGCCAAGCCTATTCCTGCTGAAGGTCCATCTTTTGGCACTGCTCCTTCGGGAATATGAAGGTGCAAATCTACTTTTTTATAATTCTTATAGATACCGAATTTCTCACATTGACTAACTGCATAACTATAAGCCGCTTTAGCAGACTCTTGCATGACTTGTCCTATCTTTCCTGTAATGGTAATCTTGCCACTACCAGGTAACTTGAGAGCCTCGAGCAGCAAAATATCTCCTCCAACAGGTGTCCATGCTAAGCCTACAGCTACGCCTAAAGTATCTTTTTGTGGTATATCTGAGAGTAAATATGGTTCATAACCCAGAAATTCTTTTAAGTCTTTTAATTTGACTGTATAAGACTTTTTAATTTCATTACCCACATACTTCTTTACTATCTTTCTTAGGATTGTGCCTATCTTTCGTTCCAGCTCGCGTACGCCAGACTCTCTGGTATATTTATTAATGATTTGAGTAATGATTTGTTCACTGATATTTATTTTAATTTTATCTTCGATATTAAACTCATCAAGCTTCTTTTTAATCAAGTGTCGCATTGCAATTTCACGCTTTTCTATCTCAGTATAGCCTGGCATACTGATAATCTCCATTCTGTCATAAAGTGGACGTGGAATTGAAGATAAAGAGTTTGCTGTAGTGATGAATAGCACATTTGAGAGGTCATAACCAAAATCTAAAAAGTGATCTCTAAAGCTCTTATTTTGTTCAGGATCGAGCACTTCAAGTAAAGCGGAAGCGGGGTCACCTTTGAAGTCCATACTCATTTTATCTATCTCATCAAGCATAATCAGCGGATTAGTTGTACCTGCCTTTTTCATACTTTGCATAATGACACCTGGAATAGCGCCGATATAAGTTCTTCGATGTCCTCTTATCTCAGATTCATCACGAACACCACCCAGCGATATACGAATAAACTCTCTATCTAGAGACTCAGCGATTGAGCGTCCGATAGACGTTTTGCCAACTCCTGGAGGTCCTACAAGACAAATGATCTGCCCTTTGATTTTATCACTGATTTTCAATACAGCCAGATATTCTAATATTCTATCTTTTACCTTTTCCAATCCATAGTGGTCTCTATCCAGTATTGCAGCAGCGTCCTTTATGTCAAAGTCCTTATAAACTGGCTTTGCCCATGGTAAATCTAAAATCCAGGTAAGATAATTATACACAACAAAATGTTCAGGCATGCTTGGTGACAGCTTACTGAGCTTTTTAAACTCATCATCTGCTTTCTTCCTAACTTCTTTAGGTAGATCAAGTTCATTTAATCTCATCTTTATACTTGCAAGATTATCTTTTTCATCATCATCATAGCCGAGCTCTTTATGAATTATACGCAATTGTTCATTGAGAAAATACTCTTTTTGTGATTTGCTAATCTGCCTTTTAACTTTCATTTCTAAATCATTCTGTATTCTCATGACTTCTATTTGTTCTGCTAAGAAGCCAATAAGTTCATTGAAGCCTTCTTCCAAATCATCAATTTCAAAGTATTTAATCTTATCTTTCAATGGTATTTCAAGATTAGCCAGCGTAAAATGGTAGATTTCATAAGGGTTTTTAAATGTTTTGATACTCTTTATCAAGTCAATCGTTATACCTCTATCTTTGGCTAAGTATTCGTCTAATGTGTTCATAAAAACGTTTATCAAACCTTGAAATTCCATACTTGCAATTTCTGTCTTATAAGGGTATGATTGGAGATTTGCCTGGTAATAGCTCTTTTGTTTAATATACTTTTTTGCTCTGGCTTTCTTTACACCTTGCAATATAACTCTCAAAGACCCATCGGGCATTTTGAACACTTGATTTATCACACAAATTGTGCCCACGCGATGCAATTCTCCAGCTTTTGGATAATTCTCTGACCCATTGTCCTCAATCTGTGGCACAGCAAATATTCTACTTCCATGTTTATCAAGTGAAGTATTAATCGCATCAATAGTCCCCTGTCTACCAGCCACAACAGGAAAAATGACAAATGGCAAGAGTAATTGATCACGAAGAGGAATGATAGGCAAGCTCTTTTCTAACTTTTCATTTCTTTCATTTTGTTGATCTTCAAGATCTTTTATTATATCTTCATATTTTTTCATTTAGTCACCCTTTGTTCTTTATTTTTAATGATATTCCTTCACCACAATTCTTACACATATCAATTTTGGCTCGATCTTTAAGAATCTGGTGTCTAAATAGATTGAACTCTTTGCCATGCCATAAATTTTTAAAGCTTTGCTGTTGAATATTACCTATTTTGAAATCATTATCTTTATCAAAGCAACATACAGCTACTTCGCCATCCCAATTTACTACAGGTTGTGTCCAAATACGTCTACACCTATTTTTGATTCCATATTTAAGTTCAAAATCATCACCTGTTATCTTGTAACGGCGGTACTTAGGGTTATTTGGCAAGAAAGTATATATATCATCTTTATCATATATCTGAACCGTTTTGAGTTGGAGCTTATCAACGCCTATTTTATGTGTAATATCTTTAATTTCTTCTATTTCATGCTCATTATGCTTCATGACGATGAATTGCCAAATCACCTTTGGTAAGCTCGTTTTGGCTGCTTTTTTAGCTTTAATAATAGACTCAACATTATCTATAACTATCTGTAATACTCCATTTCTTCGATACATATTATATGTATCTTGGCTTGCACCGTCTGCAGAAACTATCAATCTATCGATGCCTGCTTCAACAATCTCTTTAGCGCTTGGCAAAGCATTAGCATTCGTAGATACAAGCAAAAGCATCTTCTTTGACTTGGCAATCTTACACATCTGAATAAAGTCTTTATTTAGAAAAGGCTCCCCTTGATTCCACATAATCAACATAAAAGTATATGGTGAAACTTCATTTATCACCTTCTCAAAAGTAGCAAGGTTCATATACCCCTTATCTCGCTTTAGTTGACCTGTACCAGAAGGGCAGAGAGGGCACTTCAAATTACAAATATTAGTTGGCTCAATCATCAATATTGGTGGATAGCCCCATACAACTGACCTGCCAATAAGTATTGATATATAATATGATAAATATGCCTTGATTAGGTTCACAACCCGCTTAAACGACATATAATTAAAAACCATTAACAAATATTCAAACATTCTTTCTCCTAATTACTACATTTTTGAGATAAGAATTTATGTCAAGTTTTTAGTTAATAGTAGCCGGTTTCTATTGCCAGAAAAACTCTACCTCTGAGACAGGGAGGCAATTTGATATCTTATATCTATATTTTTATAAAGCTGTTCCATAATCTCCAAATATCAAATTAAACGATCACTATTGCTTAAAAATATGGATAATAAAACACCATCTATTCATCTCATAAAAATGATTAATAAATCTCCTTTCCATTCCCTTTTAATTCCTATAAGAATCTCTTTCATTCTCCAAGATAGCAAGGGGAATGCAAGAGGAGTCATATAGACATAATATTGATAAATAGTCATATACAACAATAATTAAATAAAAGATGTAAAGGGAGAAAAATTGACCTGATAATGGGATTATTTGATTTATTTTCGTGACTATTTTAGTAAATAAATATGGTAATTTTCAGGTTGATTTTTTAAAAAAGGTATAATGATATTTTGTAAAATAGCACCACAATATAGAGAGCTTTTAATGTGATTATTGGAGAGATAGATGACTGTTTTGTTAGTGAAGGCTTATAATTATACTAAAATCATAAGTTTATTCATTAATTGATTTTAAGTATTCTTTTATCAAGTCTTGGTATTCTTTTGGATATGCTTTTAACTCTTCTTGTAGCTGATTTCTTCGCAGTTGGTCTTTAAATCTATTCTTCACGCTATCAGGCACATCCCAGTCTTCTTGCCTACCTGTTTCACCTTTTCGTTTCTGTGAGTGCTCTCTTTTTTGAATTGATTTTTCAATATCTAATAGCTTTGACATAATGTTGTTTTGTCTATCTAACAAAGACTTATCTAACTTACCTTGCTTTAATTGTCTTGATATTGCTTCCAACTCTTCAGTGAGTTGTTTTATTTGTTGCGTATGCTTTTGAGCTTCTGGATTGGTTTGCAAAGCTCTGTTTAGATTATCTGCAAGCCTCTGCTCTTCAGAAGCAAGTCTTTGCATTTGCTGTCTCATTTGCTGTGACATTTGATTGCCATTCTGCATCATTTGTTCCATCATTGATTGAGTGAGCATATTCATTGCCAGTTGCTCTTGCCCCATCTGCTGTAATTGTTGCATAAGGCTTTGCATACCACTACCACCTCCACCACCTCCGCTCATATTATCCAAAGTTTGCATCAAGTCAAATATTATTAGATTTAAGCCCTTTAGAATATTCTGCATATTGGTTTTGGCTGTATGAAGTTTATTATCCTGAATATCAGAAAAGAATGCACGAAAAGCATTTTGCGTTTCTGATACATCATAGAAATACTTTTGCCCTAAGAACATGAGTATTTGAGGTGCTGAATACAAATACTTTAAAGATAACTGTATAGCGTCATAATTTGCTATCATTTCAGGCATAATTGGCAAAGGATCATGGACAAATCTATTGTTTAAATCTTCATGAAGCTTTGACATAAGCAAAAGCCTTTTGATAGTATTTTGCACTATTTCGATCATCTCCTGAGCATCGCTACCGCCCATTGAAGAGCGCATCTTTTCGAGCTTTTGGCTTAATTGAGCCATTTTCTGTAAAGAGCTTTTTTGGCTCTTTTGTGCCTTTTCTTTATTATTCTGCTCTAAATTCTTTATTGCATCCTCTAAGTCTTGCATTAATCCGTCTTGATCAATGTCTTGGCTAAGTTGATCGAGTGCATCGAGGTATTCTTTGTCTTTCTGTTGATCGAAAAGATCTTTACTTTTATTAATCTCATCTTGCAATTTCTCGAGCATATCTTTAATTTGTTGTTGCTCTTTTGATAAATCAGATTGAGACTTAGCGTCTTTTGTCTTCTCATTAATAGAAGCTTGCATTTTCTCCATTTCTTTAGCAAGCTCGCTTAGCTTTTGCAAAGCCATTTCTTTTTTTATTGATTCAAGCAAGTCAAGTGTCTGTTGTAGCCTTTGGTTGAAATCTTCTAAAGAAAACTTAAAATCTTCCATTGTCTTCTTTAGCTGATCAGGACTCATTTGATTGATATTTCTTTGCATTTCCTTCAGCAAATCTTGTAACTCAGGACTTGTAATTTCTTCCATTATCTCTTGAATCTTTTGCATCTTTTCGATTATATCTTCATTAATAGCATTGTTGTTTTCAAGATTCTTTATCATTTTTTGGTATTCATTGGCTACGTTATCAACAATTTTATTAAAGTCATCTTGCTTCTTTAATAATTGTTGTACATCGCTCTTGTCGTCGGCATTTGGTTCTTTTTTTCTGAGAAGCTCACGTCTTTTCTTTTCAAATTCATCTTGTAGTTTTTTTGACTCTTTTAGAACCATTTCAAGGTTTTCTTTGTTGATATTCTCTTGCTTTTCAGACTGTTTGAATATTTCTTCCATTGAAGGGAATGTTAGCTTTATTCTTTTTGAAACACCTTTTTGCTTTAGAGGAGAATTATCTTCAACTTCAAACCAATAGGTGACTATATCGCCAGGGAATAGCATAAACTCATCCAAATCAAGCATATAAGTTGACTCGTAAAACGACCCAGGAATGTAATTCTTAATGGTTTTACTATGAAAAATGAGATCATTAATCTGGTAGTGAATCTTTAAATTCTGTAATCCAAAATCATCTACAGCCTGAAATAGTGTGCTAAACTTCATGTTTTGATTGATAACCGTGTCTGACTGAGGAAAAACAATATCAATACGTGGTTCTGTGTCGGTGATAACATTTAGTGTTTTAATAATCGGTTTTGACTCAATGCCAAGCTTATTTGTCAAAGTAAAAAAGTAGTTATATGTCTCTTTAGCCTTTAAATCGATACTCCAATTTGTTTTGCCAATTTGCTTTAAAGGAAAAAAGGATTGTTCATTAATGACAAACTTTGCGTCTTTAATACTAATGTCAGTTTCAATTTCATAAGATAAATCGGAGCCTTTTAACACTGTAATATTCCCATCAGTATTTTCAAAATAAGAAGGCTTGATCTTTGTATAGCTTGGGTAGTTGATCTTAATATGTAGTTTTTTAACTACAGGCTCATCTATTACTTGAACATAAAATGTATCAGAGCTACCATATTGTGTTTTTATGTAATAATGAAAAGAGTTTTCAATATGATACATAAGCTTTGAAGCATTATCTAAATTCTCTTTTTTCCATACTTCACCTTGGCTCGTCCATAGTACATATTGAGCCCCTTTTTCAGGCTCTATAACCTCAATTTTTAAATTAGAATTACGGCTTAATTGCACATTTTGAGGTTTTAGTTGAATATGCTTATTGTATGTTAAAATTTCAGCACGTCGAGCCCTAAAGAGTTTCCATGTTTGGCTATAGTTATCAGGCATATAATAAAAAGTAATTGCTGTGCCTGCCATTAATACCACAAGCATCAGAATTAAGGACTTTATATTGAAAAAGTTATAATTGAATTTAGTAGAGTTTATTCGGCTTATAGCTTGGTTAATATACCTATTCTTAATATCATTACTGCCATGAGTGGGTGTTAAATAAAAATCTAAAGCATTAGAAATAGTATCAGACTTATCATCATAAAGCTGATCGAACTGATAAGCAATAGTATTGATCGATATCTCATCCTTTTGAGATTTGAGAAACAGGTAGATGATTAGTAAAATAAGTAATACACGTACACCCAATGCAAGGAAAAACTCTTGAAATGGGGTGAGCCCCTCGAATAATGTAATAGTAAAAATCAACTGTAAAGAGACAAAAAATAGAATAGCAGTATGTATTACAGCTAATAACCAAATGATTATGTTTTGCTTTAAACATATTGCTTTAATGCTTTTTAACAGTTCGCTATTTAGCTCACTCTTCTGTATATTATTATTCACAAACACTCCGATAATCTACATAATCCATGCCTTGGACGATATTCTTTTCATTAAGCATTTTTGTCAAATGATTTATCCATTGTCTCTTTACTCCAGCAAATTGATTTTTTGCATTACCATGCCTATTGAGGTTTGAAGTGAAGAGTCTTGATATGATTGTATTCGGATTTAACACCCTAATAATCTCTATTAATAAATCGCAATATTCGCCTAAAGAAGAATAGGCTATGCTTTGTATCACTGAATCATAAATAGCACCGTATTGAGTATTTTTATAGGCTATGAGATGGTGAATTTTTATATCATCAACCCCAGTTCTATTTAAAAAGTCAATTGTAGAAAGTATGTCAGCTTTTGTTTCATTTGGAATACCAAGCAATATGTGGGAGCCTACTCGAAACGAATACTTTTTTAATAGATTAATTGCATCAATACTATGCTGATGGCTATGATTTCTATTTAGAAATTGAAGACTTTTATCATGAATGGTTTGGATACCCAATTCAAATGTCACGTCCTTTTCCATACGACTAAAAAAAGAGAGTAAGTCTTCATTAATATAATCAGGTCTTGTGGATATTATTACTTCATTAATTAGAGGATGATTGATCGCTTCAGTAAATAGTTTTTTAAGAAAGGCAAGATCACCATAGGTACTCGTATTGTCTTGAAAATAGGCGATAAATCCAATGTCTCTATATTGCTTTGAAATCTTATTTGTTAGATAGTCAATCTGTTGTGTAATAGAGCCTAATTCTTTTGATTCATTGTCAATAAAGCTTTTTGGCTCGCAAAATATGCACGGTGAGCCATTGACTCTTTGTGGGCACTCCAAGCCGGTAGACAAGCCAACTTTAAACATTTTCCTACCATACTTATATTTGTAGTATTTTGAAAAAGTGTTGATTCTCTCGTCGAGTCCACTCATTGTAAATGCTTACCAATTAAAAATGTGAGGTTTATGGTATGTCATTTTATCGAATTGATAGAAGTTTGTTTTTTCAGAGATAAAATGGTATTGATCTGTGCCCATATAATCATTATCAGGAAAGTAAACAAAAGATAGCTGAATTGTTGGAAACACGAGCCTATCGTTATTAATACGTAAGCCAAAGCCAACCGATGACTTTAAATTATGCTCAATTATTGACTCCCCCACATCAGAAATAAGAGCTAAATCAGCAAAAGATACAAAAGCAGATTTAAAATGGAACAAATTAATTGGTAGAATAATATTGTTTTCTAAACTGAGTAATGCTCTTTTATCACCTTTAAAACTATCACTACTAAAGCCACGAATATTGCTTTTAAGATCCAGTAATTGATCAACACTATATGGGTTAATTGCTTTGGAATATCTTGCTGAAATAAAGTGTCTAAACATAAAAGGCTTAAGCGACATTAACGGAGAGAAATAAATAGTATCAAAATCAAGTATGCCATGATCTAAATTATTGTCTTTGAGATAAAACCCAAATTTTGTGCTACTTAGTAGATAACCAGCATTGTATATATAGTTTGCTACAGTAGATGATAACCCAAGATAGTCTCTTGCTGGTGAAACTTGATATTCTCGTCCTAAAACAAGCTCAAACTTATTTCCTATAGGAACCTCTTCAGTTTTACCAAGCGCAAATAAGTAAGTGTCTTGATAATATGCCCTATTCAAATATGTTAGCCCAACTAAAACAGAAACATTATCTTGATAGTAATGATTATCGACGGAAGGATCTTTGTGATTTAGTTTCTGGACAATACGTGAGCCTAAGATAAAATGCTTATATTTATTATATTTTTTACCTTCTGTTTCTGAAGAGATATTATAAGCAGCCCACAAGTCTTTTTCATGGTAGTCAAGAGTTAAATGGATTGAGTCTGGTTCTATCAATTCTTTTGATATTTTATAAACGTCTACATTAAATCCACCTAATAACTTCAAATCCTCTTGAATGTATGAGCTATTAATACCAAACCCATATTTAGTATAATCAACATCAGAATTATAATAAATATGACCAATACCGTGCTTATTAAACAATCTTGAGAACTTATATTCAATATCTGGCTTATAATTATTCTTCCATTCATTATTCTTTTTAATAGTAATAGAAAACGATCCCCCTAAGCCCCCAAGGTTGGTATCTTTTAACCTTAAATTCCCCTTCTCTTGAAAGAAGCCAATGTCTGGATTTACTTGCAAACTCCAAACATCTTGAATAAATACCAATGCATTTACTTTATTATCTTCTGTATTTTCCAGAATAATGCTTGCATCGTAAATAAAAGAGTTTTGACGTAAATATCTTTCTGATTCAACAAAAAGAAATGGTTCAACAAGGTCGCCCTCCTTGAATAATATGTTATTCCTTAGAAAAGTCTCTTTTGTTTTAATATGCAAGTTATTTGCGATAGATTTACCAGTTTCGAAGAAGTTGCTTTTAGAAAAGTCTTCTTCAAATGGCTCAATTACCATGAATGCTATTGAGTTAATCTCTAATCCTTCAAATTGGGTAAAATATTCATATTTAAACATCGTATGAATCACCCTCAAAGAATCATTGTAATTGTCAATAGGTCCTCTTGTGAAGGCTTTGACAAGAGTTTTCTTTATTAATGTATCGTTACTTGCTTCAGCATTTAAGCTCATAAAAAAAAGCAAAAAACATAGCTGAACTATAAATAAAACCTGGTTCGGATGAAATAGCCTTTTCATTTCAAGATAAATACTCGTTTTTGTTTTGCAAATTATTTATTATTCTATATTGACAATTATAGCTTGTCCATCACTATACGTTTTAATTGTTCCACAGTTAAAGTAATGATTTGGATACGGCGAAGAAGTAGGTGGCGTGCCTGTGCCAAAAATATAGTCATTAGCAAAACGATACAAAGCCTTTGGATGTCCATATGAATTATTTGTCCCAAAGCTTATAATACCAATTTTGGTGTATTTAGTAAATATAGCGTCAAGAAAGGTTGAATTACATGTTGAATTTGTAGAACTACCATGATGAGAAACTTTGAAAAGATCTGCACTCAAACCCCATGGGTTTTGAATCATAAAAGTCTGCACCGCCCCTTCAGCATCGCCAGTTAATAAATAATCTGCATATCCGTAGTTTACTTTTAGAACGATACTGGTATTATTTAAATTATCTTGATTATAAGCTGGAGGATAACCTATACTGAGTATTCTAAACTGAACATCGCTCTTTAGATTAATTAAGTCACCAACATGATAATTATATGTATTACTGTTTGATAAATCATAATCCCATGTATAGTTGCCAGAGTTTTTTATGTCGTTGAGCCCTCCATAATGATCTGCATGATGATGTGTCTCAATAATATAATCAAAATGGTCAATATTCTGTTCATTTAAATAATTCAAAGCTAATGGTTGTCCAAACCCTTGCCAATCGGTTGAATTATTCCCTCGCGTACCATATCCCCCATCAATAATGATATTATTATTTTCTGGTGTTTTTATATATATGGCATCTCCCTGCTCAACATCGATAAAGTGCATTTCTAAAAAAGAGTAATTCGTATTACTTGAATAGAAAAAGAAGACTGTGTCTTGAAAAGCCTTCTCGTTTTCAGCTCTAACTTTTATATAATACTGACTATTGATGTTTTTACATGGTAAATTAATGGTAAATTCATCGCTTTTTTCTTTAACTGACCAACCAAGATATTTATCTTCACCATCGATTCTTTGGAAATATTCAAAGCGTAAATAGATTTCTTCGGTTGTATTTACAATTAATTTATTATCATCTACAAGAGCTTGTGTAAATAACCCGTTTGTTTGCTGGATATCATTGTGAACGATCTGCTCATTAATACCGCAAGCAAAAAGAAATAGAGATATGGTAACTACAAATATCTTTTTAATGTAGCCAGTCATTATATTATGCCATTGCAATAACAGATATTTCTATATCTCCACCTTTTGGTAATGCAGCAACTTGGATTGCTTCACGTGCTGGAAATGGTTCAATAAAGAATTGTTTGTATATTTCATTCATTTCAGCAAATCTGCCCATATCAGTTAAAAAAACGCTTGCCTTTACAATGTTTTTAAAAGACATATTAGCTTCTTTGAGTATGCTATCAATATTCTGAAATACTAATTTGGCTTGCTCTTCAAATGTACTTGCGAGATTACCGTCTTTTGGATTAATTCCTAATTGCCCAGAAACAAAAAGCATGCCATTCTTTAGTGCAGCTTGAGAATAAGGACCTACAGCTTTAGGTGCATTTTCAGTATGAATTGATTTCATCTTTCCTCCATTTATTGAATTATTGTTGATTTTTTTATTGTTTGGATATAGTTGCCTATATCGGCTATTTGTACAGGCTCTTGATGATTTTTAAGGTTATTCTTAACTAATAATTTGCCTTCTCTAATCAGTTCGTCTGATATCCTTATATCGACTTCTGCTTCATAGTTATTGGCAATTGTAGTCATATAATCAAAATCTTTTGTAAAGCTTAAAATAATGGTATGAATATTATTCTCATGCATTTCTTGTGCAATTTGTAGGACAAAGACATCAAGATCGGGCGCCATTGGGGATATTAAAACCTTGAACTGATTCTTTGGCATCATAAATATATTTCTATTTTCCATTACTCTAATAATTGACTCAAAATCAGCTGAAAACCCTATAGCATGGACTTTTTTCTTTAACACAGATGAAGCAAGAAAATCATACCTGCCTCCATTTGCTAAAACTGTTTTGTGACCATTTTCTTCGATAACAAATCTAAAGATTGTTCTGTTATAATAGTTAAAAGCAGTTGGCAAATATGGTGCAACTACATATGCTATGCCGAGGTTTGAGAGCATTTTTTGAAGCTTCTTTAAATGTGAGCTACATTCTTTGCATAAATAATCGCTAATAACTGGAGCTAAATTACTTATGTTCTCACAATTACTGTTTTCACATTGAAATACCTGAAATGGGTTTAACTTTATATTATAATGACATTCAGGGCAATATTCATCTTGATGTGATCTTATAAATTTATTTAGTTCTTTAACATAATTAATCCTACATTTGCTACATCCAAAACTGCTTATCTCAAGCTGGTAGTTAAATATTTCTAAGCTTTTAAAAACTTTAATTGCTAACAGTATTATTTCGCTATCTGTAAGCAAATCATCACTACCTATTATTTCTGCACCAAACTGATGTATTTGTGACAATTTGTTATCATTTTGTTTACGAAACATCGGTCCAATATAAAAAAGCCGTGATAGCAATTCATTAATATTATTCTTCATCAGACTATGCAATACAGTGATTGTACCTTCAGGTCTTAAACTTAGATTTGATACTCCATTTAAGTTGAAAAGTAGGCGTTTAGATGAGTTTTCTTCTTCTGAATAATAGTTTAAATATGATTCAAATAGCTCTTGCGATTGAATGATCGAAGTTCTTATTTCTTTGAAACTATACAGCTCCATTGTTTGCCTAATAATGTTTTCAACATAATTCCATTTCCAAACATCGTTTGGCAATATATCGTTGTTAGCTATATTATTAATTACTCTTTGCATCTTTGAAGCCTCGATTGCTTGATTGTAATCAAAAGTATTATGGTTGCAAAGCCTAATGCATCAGCAAGCATATCTAAAAAGGAAAAAGAGCGACCTGGTATAAGTAACTGATGAGCTTCATCAATGATTGGAATTATTAGCATCATATATATCAAATGTTTCTTAATTGATTTAAGATCTAACTCTGCTGACACCTTATACTTATAATACAAATATGCCAATATCATGTATTCACAAAAGTGCGCTAGCTTATCCCACGATATGTTTTCGGCAAATTTTATTGGAGATTTAAGATTTGGATACGATGATACTGCTGCAATCAAAACTGCCCAAATCCAAAAAATAATTCTTAATTTCTTCATTATGACCCTTTACAAAATTAGTTAAATGACATTTTATTAATTTGTATAATTTGTCAACAACCAAATTACAGAAAAAGGAGACATTTCGTATTTGGCTTTTATTGGTATACGCTGATCGTCGTCAGTGAACCAAAAGTATAGGCTATTATTTTCATTAACAAGGTTATTGGTTAAAATATCACTTTTTGAATTATTGTTTAAATAGGACTTTTTAAAATCTAACTTTACAAGAAGACAGTTCTTCTTGCCCAAAATGGTATTTACCTTTTCTATTTTCATAAAAGTGCTTTTTACTTGCCATAGATTTCTATTAACTTCGAGGTTCATAGCATGATCTTTTTTTAGGTTAAGCCGACGCAAATGAATTAATGTAGAGAAGATATCACGAGAATTAGGTTTTATCTGGTATTCATATATAGCATTTGTATTTAAGTCTTTATAAGAAGCATTGTCATAATTATAGGCAGTAATTGATTTTTCTTTATACTTAGTTTGTATAATATTCTTTTCATATGTCAATGGCAAAAAGGAATCATTAAATGTTATTTTATAAGTATTGTCAATCGAATCTGAGAGAAAATTAGTTATATTTGTAGATTTCGCCTTGATCAAGAAAACATCTTTACTCACAGACATATTCACTTTAGCTACAGATACACCTATATAATTAATATCAAAGCTCATTGACTCAGCAATGAGATGACAAAAAGCTAAAAATAAGCAAAAGCTAACAAGGCTAATTTTCTTCAATATTATCTTCAAGCAGCTGCAATTTTACATAATGAATACGTTGTCTTTTTATCTGTGTAATAGTGAATTCAGCCTTACCTTCTATGATGAATTTTTCATTCTTTTGTGGAACGTGATTTAAAGAATCAAAAATAAATGCAGCCAAATTCTCGTATTCTTCATCGATATTTAAGTTAAAACTCGTGTTAATTATATCTATATTGATCATACCACTTATGAGGTAACTTTTTTCTCCTATTTGAGTCATTAATGGGCTTTCAACGTCGTACTCATCCATGATCTCACCAACTAACTCTTCGATAACATCTTCAAGGCTTATTAAACCTGAAGTTCCACCATATTCGTCAACTACCACAGCAATTTGTACTTTATTCTTTTTGAATTGGTTGAACAGAGTTTGTATTTTCATGTTTTCTGTAACATAGAATGGCTTTCTCATGATTGAGCTAAGTGTTTTATTGTCTTGCTTTAAGAGTAAATCTTTTGCATATAGCATGCCAACAATATCATCAATATTTTGGTTATAAACAGGAATACGTGAATAGCCAGATTTATTGATTATACTTTTTGCATATTCCAAACTTTGAGAAAGCTCTACACCGACAACATCGACTCGTGGGACTATGATTTCTTTTACCTGTGTAGTTGAAAACCTAAAAATACTCTCTATTATTTTTTTCTCATTTGATTCTAAAGGGTGATTTAACGAATTGGATTTAATGAAATTATGAAAGTCCTGGCTTGTTATAGAAGCATTAAAGCTATTTACTGTATCATTCTTTTTTGTAAACACGCCCAAGAATTTATCTAAAACATAAACAAATGGATAGATAACTACTTTAAAAATGGTTAATGGGAAACTACTAAAGCTTGCAAACTTGATAGGCATAGAAAATGTAATAATCTTTGGTGCTATTTCTCCTATGACGAGCAAAAGTATGGTCATAATTAAAATCTCAATTGCAATAATAATGCCTTTATAATCGGGGCTAAAGTTCTCTGCTATATCGATGGCTATTAAGGTTGCAATTGTTGTAGATAGGATATTTACTAATGTGTTGCCTAGTAAAACAGTGATTAAAAGTTGTCTTGTTTTAGAGAGCAAACTTAGTATTCTTTTTGCAGATTTACTATTTGACCTCTCAAGCTTTTTAATATGTATTTTAGACAATGAAAAAAAAGCAGTCTCACTCCCTGAAAAAAAAGCAGATAACACTAATAATAAAGCTATCGAAATATACATCAGCAATAAACCCCTTCATTTTTTAAGGTGTTTAATATCTGATTCTCAAGATCTTGCATATTTTTCTTATCATCTGTTCTTAGATGATCAAAACCTAATAAATGCAATACACCGTGCACAAACAAGACTATCAATTCGTCTTTTAAATATCTGGTGTCTTTTTGCTGGTTAGCAACATTTACATCAATAATTATGTCACCGATGAAGTTTGATTCTTTAAACTCTGAGGGAAAACTCAACACATCAGTCTCACTATTCTTGCCACGATATTTTTTATTATATGCTTTGATATTCTCCTCACTCACTAATTTTAAACAAAGAATATCTTCTTTTTTATAAATGCCACTTTGAATAAAAGCATCAACTACTTTTTGAAATACATCAATATTCTTGGTTTCAAAAAAGGACTCATTAATTAAATCAACGTTGCTCACTACTTGTTTTCACCTCTTCAGGGTATTCAATTCTTTTTCTATAAATACTTTCCATAATTGGCAACATTGTATCTTTAACTGTTTTGATTTCTGACAGAGTTAATGGAGTGTCATCCAATTGCTTTTCTTGAATAAGTTTAATTACAGTATCATCTATCACTTTTTTTAAAGATTCAGAACTATATTCCGTTAACGATTTTGCAGTTGATTCGACAATATCAGCAATCATTACTAAAGCAGACTCTTTTGTTTGTGGAGTTGGACCTGTATAATAATAATCATTCTCATTAATAGGTTCCAAGTTTTTTTGAGCTTTATGATAAAAGAACTTGATCTTATTATCTCCATGATGCTGCACGATAATATCAGAAATAAACTTTGGCAGCTTGTATTGTCTTGCTAGCTTTATTCCATTATTCACGTGGTTTTTTATCATTGTTGCGCTTTCTTTTGCAGGTATTTTATCGTGTATTTCATTGGAATTTTGATTATTCTCAACAAATACTTCTGGATTATATAGTTTACCTATATCGTGATAATAACTCCCCACCCTTGCAATTAATGGGTTTGCGCTTATTGCTTCTGCTGAAGCTTCAGCGAGATTGCCTACTGTCAGTGAATGAAAGTATGTTCCAGGCGCTTCTTTTGACAATCTTTTTAATAGCGGCTGATCAAAATCAAGAAGTTCAAGAAGAGTTTGTTTACTTGCAAATGAAAACTGTTTTTCAATCACAGGCAATAATAGATGCGCCAATAAAATAGATATAAAACTAGAAATAGCGCCATAGATTATATTAGATACCACACTTGTCCAGTGGTCAAGCTTGAAAAGGCTAATAGATAATATAGTAATAATATAACCAAACACCATATACAAGAACAAGATAAATAGATTTATATGTTTATACTTTTTAATACTATAGATTGCAAAAAGGCTTGGGAATATGCTATTTAATACAAAATAGTAGTTCCAGTTGGAATACTGTGCTAACAATAACAGATTAAAAAAACTAAATACAAAAGAATAAGCAGGTATGAATAAATAAGATAATATGACTATAAATAAAGAAAATGGCAGTATCATTAAGTACTTATTATCAAATGAAAAGCTAATTATTATGGTAAAAATTGAATTAATGAGCAGCATCAATGTAACAAGCCATGTATGTCTTAACTCATTATAGCGTTGTTTGAAAAATATAGAAGTAATAACAAAGTACAGAGTAAAAACAATCATATTGAAAATAACTAGTCCAATTGCTGAAATGAGATAATCTCCAATTTTTTGTGTGCTCTTCTTTTCCTGATATGCCTTATTTAAAGATTCTATAACAGTTAAATCATTTTCCGTAATCTGTCTATTCTTGGAGATAATAATTTCATCTTTTGAAATATTAGCTATAACAATATTCAAGTTTTTACGTATTTCTTGTTTTTCATTATCAGTAGCTTCAATATCCTCTTCAATGTTTGCAATTAAGAGGTTATCAAGAAAATTTGAAACAACTTGCTTTTGTGTAGTGGATCTAATTGTTTTTAATATTCTTTGTCTTGCTTGAGTAATTGAATAAACTGAGTATTTGGAAGAATTTTTTAACTGACCATTTTCATTTAATCGAAATTCAAGGGGTTCAAAGCTTGCATCATAAATAGGCACTTCGTTTATTATTTGCAATTGTAGACTAAGAATATTATATATATTTTGTCGATTATTACTTGATTTTAGATATTGAAATGTTTCATTAGTAAAGTGATATTTGCTTTTTTCTAACTGTTCTACAAAGTTGTCAATATTACCGTCTTCAAAAATGCTATTTATTTCAATAAAAAGATAATCAAGCTCTTTGAGCATTTGAAATTTAGCATTTTCAGAGATTTTATAAATAGGCTCAAGGTTTTTTGTGATTTCATATATTTCTTTTTGGATTTCTGTTTCACGTTTTTCAACAGGAAAATCAAATGGTGCCCTAATGTCTTGTTGAGATATTTGCCCTATCTGAAATTGGTAACGCGGATTGTTACCATAAAAAAAAGAAAAAAAGAAATAACAAAGTGCTATTACAAAGGAAGCTAATAATGAAATGATAAGGTTTTTTTTATAATAATACATATAAATGAGAAAAAAGTAGTCTCCAAAAGGAGACTACTAGGCGTAAATTATTTTAATCTCTTGGTATAGAGAATGTTTGATTTGGATAAATTATATTTGGATCCTTAATTTGATCTTTGTTTGCCCGGTAAATTAGCGTCCATTTGCTTCCTTTTCCGTATACTTCTGGGTATGCAGCGATTTTCCACAATGATTCGCCTCGATAAACCTTCCAACTAGTAGGTAATCCGCGTGGAATCTTTATTTCCATTCCTTCTTTAAGGATATTGGGGTCTTTGATCTGATCGCGATTCGCGCGATAAATAATTCCCCATTTTTTAGAATCACCGTATATGTGGTCATATGCTGCTATCTTGGATAAGTAATCTCCTCTGACGGTTGTGTAATTATCTTCACTGTAACCATCTTGAGATTGTGCTTGTTTAGCCTCATTTTGTGCTTTTGCAAACGCCTTCATTGAATTATCAATTGCAACAAATCTTCTGTCTAAATCATTAAATTCTCTCTTGAATTCTGGTAGTTTTGCAAGACGCTCTTCTTTTGTTTTATCATATGCTACATTCAACTCTTTAAAAGCCTTTGCGTTATCCCATAGCTGAGAATCGCTCATGCTCTCCCAATTTGTAGCTTGATCTTTGTAGTAATTAATTGTTGAACGATATGCATTAAGATTTTCTTCTGTTATGCCTAAAGTGTCATATAGTCTTTGAATCTCTTTGTTTATATCTTCAAGTTCCTTATTTAATTCTTCGATAGCTGCTATATCACGTTCGATATTTGCTTCAGCACTCTCTCTTCTTTGTCCTAGTGATTCATATCTTCCTTCTAATTCGATGATATACTGTTCTCTTTCAGCTTTACTTAATTTCTTATACTCATCATCATTTAGATAGGTAAAAGTAGCACGAAGAGTAACAGGGAACAATACTACAAGTATTAAACTAATTAAAATTATCTTTTTCATACAATCATACCCCTTTACTGCATTTCTGCTTCCATTTGCTTGAGAGTAGAAAGCTTGCTATTTCTTTCATCAACCTCTTGTTGAAGTTCTGCTCTTTGTTTAGCTATGCCTGCAGCCCTTTTTTCCGTCATAGTTGTCTCTTCTTCAGCTTTACTTAGCTGATCTTTTGATATTGGTGGTGGTGGTGGCGTACATGCAGCAAGAAATAACATGGCAAGAATACTTCCCAACCCTATAACTTTTGATATGCTTTTCATAAAATCTCCTTTAAAACATATTTACTATTACATTATATAATTTAAATATCTTTTAATTTTTGTCAACTTATATTTTTGATAATAAATTTATTTATTACTTAAAGACCTATATATTAATACTTTTACTACATTTATATGATTGCATGGCTCGTTTGTATTTCCGCCATATAATAAGTTAAAAATGCACCAAATGTGTGAATTAATGCTATTTTAGCTGTTTTTTTACTGTATGAAGTTATTGCACGATAAATAAAAATAATCTACTAAAAATCTCTGTTTAAAAATGATCTTATTGAAAAGAAAACAGTGTCATAAAAGAACAAATATCTCTGTAATCTGGTCCTGATTTTCCAGCTTTTTGCTCATTTTTCATTTATTAATGTATAAGGCTATTTATCAATAATATACCTACACGACTCCTCTTACATTCCCTTTGCTATCTTGGAGAATGAAAGGTATTTCTATAGGAATCAAAAGGGAATAAAAAGGAGATTTATTACGAACTTTTGAAAGATAGAAAAAGATGTGATTTGAGATCGCTTTTCGATCCTCTCGATATAAAAAGAACAATCACTAATTAAAGAGTTTATAGCCAGCAATTTTTTAAGATCAAAATGCTTTTAAAATGGGCATTTTGCATGGCATCTTTAATGACAGATACTTTGAGCTATTGCTATTAATCACTACATCAGACCAACATTCTACGTCTACTTTTTGAGTATAGTAATAATAAATAAAAAAGTCTTTGACAAATGGATGGCATTAATTATATTGTAACAGAAATACAATATATATAGATTATCTATAGAAAGGTTTGATATTGGGAGAAATAAGAATTGAAAATGTTACAAAGAATTTTGGCAATTTTAAAGCTGTAGACAATGTTTCACTAACAATAAATAATGGTGAACTTTTTTCCTTTCTTGGACCAAGCGGATGTGGAAAAACTACGATATTAAGGATGATAGCTGGCTTTGAGATGCCTACAGAAGGTCGAATATTTATTGAAAATCAAGATATTACTGAATTACCTCCTTATAAAAGGCAAGTCAATACGATTTTTCAAAACTACTCTTTATTTCCACATATGAGTATCTTCGAAAACGTAGCTTTTGGTTTAAGAATAAAAAAAGTACCTGAAAATGAAATAAAAAAACAAGTACATGAAATGCTAAATATTGTACAAATGTTTGAACATAAAGATAAATATCCAAATGAAATAAGCGGCGGGCAAAAACAAAGGATTGCCATTGGTAGAGCACTCATAAATAAACCAAAAGTATTATTGCTCGATGAACCAGTAGCTGCGCTTGACTTAAAATTAAGACAAAGAATGATAATCGAGTTAATGAACATTCACGATTTAGTCGGAATTACTTTTATTTATGTTACCCATGATCAAGGCGAGGCAATGAGTGTTTCTGATCGCATGACAATTATGAATAAGGGGCAAATTGTTCAAACAGGGCAACCTGGTGATATTTATGAAAGACCTAATTCCATATTCTCTGCATATTTTATAGGTGATACCAATCTTATTTCTGGTGAGGTAGTTGGTATTGAAGATGAATTTATAGAAATAGAAACTGAGCTTGAACAGGATGGTCAAAAAATAGTATTAGATAGCTCTTGCCACTTAAAAGTTGAAGTAGGCGAAAAAGTCACGCTCTCTCTACGCCCTGAGAAAATCGCAATCTCAAGAAAACAACCAAACATAAAGAGTGATTTTAACATCATAAAAGGAATAGTCGAAGATATACTATATTTAGGCACTCATACGCAATATATTGTAAGAGTTGGTAAACACAAGTTCCGTGTGTTTAATCAACATAAACGTGTATATTTTGATGATGTAGCATTAGACTGGGAAGAAGAAGTTTATCTATTTTGGCACGATATCGATTCATTTGTAATTGAAGAACAAATCCCACAAGTAAAGGAGAGCGTAAAATAGGTGAAAAGCGAAGAATATCTTCAGAAAAAGAAAAACTTATATAGCTGGGTTTTGTCGTTCCCAACGATGGCTTGGCTTGTTTTTTTCTTTTTAATTCCATATATTATCATAATCATCTACAGCTTTTTGCAAACCGATATTTATGATGTGAAAGCTGTTTTTTCTTTAGATGCATATCGAGAAGTATTTTCAGTAGAATACCTTCGTTCTTTTTATCTTTCTTTTAGACTGGCATTAATATCGACAATAGTATGCTTATTATTAGGCTATCCTGCCGCATATTTAATAGCAAGGAGCTCAGAGAAAATCAAAAATATACTATTAGTCCTGATTATTATCCCCTTTTTAACTAACTTTATAATTAGGATTTTCTCATGGAGAATATTTTTATCGCCAGAAGGAATACTGAATAATTTACTAATTTATTTTAAGTTTACAGAATCACCACTAATGCTCATTCGTAATGATTTTGCTGTCATTCTTGTTATGGTATACGTTTATCTACCGTATATGATTCTCCCCTTATACAGCAATATCGAAAAAATGGATTTTAGCCTATTAGATGCTGCTATGGATTTGGGCGCAAACAAACTTAAAGCATTTTACAAAATCACCTTACCACTCTCAAAAGACGGAATCTTAGCAGGCTCAATCCTCGTATTTATTCCTGCCTTAGGAGCATATATAATACCTCAGTTAGTTGGTTCACAAGACTCATTGTACATTGGACAAATAATTACTTATAAGATTAAAAACATACCAAGGAATTGGCCTCTCGCCTCTGCCTTGTCACTAATCTTATTGTTATTCATTTCAGTTTTACTTGTTTTATTCTATTTCTTGCATATAAAGTTTAAAGAAAAGATGGTAGAGCTTGATGAAAACTAAAAAAAACAAATCTAATATCTTCAATATTACCACCTTTACTTTTGTAATAATTTTTCTTTATATCCCAATATTACTACTTGTTATATATAGCTTTAATGACTCTAAGTTTATATCTTCGTGGAGAGGATTTACATTTAAGTATTATGGATTACTATTTAAAAATAAAGATATAATTAACTCTTTTAAAAACACTATGCTTATTGCAGTGTTATCAACAATATTTTCTACTATCCTTGGCTTAGTTTCAGCTTTGGCACTTGAAAATAAGAAATTTAAAGGTGCAAAGTTTTTTCAAGGATTAATATTTATACCACTGATAATGCCAGATATATTAATGGGGGTTTCATTAGCATTATTATTTAGCTTTTTAAAGATTAAAATGGGTATGCTGACTGTTTTATTTGCACATATAACATTTTGTGTTTCTTATTCAATCATTGTTATTCAATCTCGGCTTGAAGGCTTTGATTACAATTTAATCGACGCAGCAATGGACTTAGGAGCAAACAAAAGGCAGATTTTCTTTAAGATTCAACTTCCTCTTTTAATGCCTGGAATAATTGCCGCAGCTCTGCTTACCTTTACATTATCGATAGATGATTTTATGATCACATTTTTTACATCAGGTAGAGGCTTTAACACGCTGCCTGTCTATGTCGAAGGTGCTATAAGGCGAGGCACTATTACTACAATAAACTCATTATCTACCCTAATGATCGGGCTTGCATTGTTTTTTGTGGTGATTAGCAAGAGAATAAGAAAGTACCTTTTTAACCTTTAATAAATACATTTAGGGAAAAGTATGTCATATATTGTTTTAGCCAGAAAATATAGACCGCAGAACTTCACTGAGGTGTATGCACAAGATCACATAGTTCAAATTATTAAAAATGCTATTGAAAGCGAACGAATAGGGCAAGCATATCTATTTACAGGATCGAGAGGGGTGGGTAAAACTTCTCTCGCCAGAATATTTGCAAAAAGCCTAAACTGTATACATGGACCGACCATCAGCCCATGTGGTATCTGTACTAATTGTGTTGAAATAACACAAGGAAATTCTGCTGATGTTATTGAAATTGACGGTGCATCAAATACAAGTGTTGACGATATACGTGATCTACAAAAAGAATTAATGTACTCAACCAATAATTCAAAATTTAAGATATTCATAATAGACGAAGTGCACATGCTAAGTAAAAATGCATTTAATGCACTATTAAAAACGCTGGAAGAACCTCCCAAAAATGTCTTGTTTATCTTTGCAACCACCGAACCACATAAAATACTACCAACTATTATATCAAGATGCCAGCGCTTTGATTTCAAAAGAATCCCTGTTGAAGCAATTGTTGCAAGACTAAAAGAAATCTGTAAAATTGAACAAATTAGCATAGATGAAGAAGCTCTTTTCGTTATTGCCAAGAAAGCTGATGGAGGCATGAGAGACGCTTTATCTTTGATGGATCAAGTGATTTCTTATGGCAATAAACATACAACAAGCGAAAATGTAAGGACCATTTTTGGCATGGTTGATAATGATATTTTTCATAATATGATGAAAGCTATCGCAAATCACAACCCTGCAGAAATGATAAAGCTTCTAGCTATTGTGACAGATAAAGGTCTTGATATTAATGAATTTATCAACTCTTATTTAGACTATCTTAGAAATATGCTACTAATACATTTGAATATTCCTACAAAAGACCTTAACCAAATTCAAGTAGACATGATGAAAGAAATATGTAAAGAGTTTAGCCAAGACGAATTAATCTACATTATGTCGTATCTTATAGAAACTAAAAGCCAAATTAGACAAAGCCACAATTCCAATATAGTAATTGAGATGTGTTTTATAAAACTATCCAAAATATCAGAAATGAAGTCAATTAATCATATACTTGAACAGCTTGAGTCAGGAAATATTGCAGTACAGCAAATACCAAACACCAAACTCACAACACAAATTCAAGACATTAGCAAAAAACAGACGCAAGCTATTCAAGAAAAGATTATTAAAGATGTTAAGAATACAAGCCCATTAGTCTATGAGATCACCTTAGATGCAATTAAAGAGAACTGGGCTGCGATATGTGAAAAAATAAATAAAGAATTCTCTGTAATAGGTGCTTTTTTCCAAAACTTAACCATTAAAGCATTTGAAAACAACGGACTTCACCTTATTACAAATCAAACAATAGCTTTTGAAATGCTAAAAAAACAAACAGCTGGCATAGAAGAAATTTTCTATAAGCATTTTAATTTGAAAATAAAAGTATTCTTTGAGCTTGTACAGGATAAAACTGTTAATGTAATTAAGAACCCGACTCTTCAAGACATTAAAAATGAGTCACCTAATTTAGCTCAGTTTATTGAAATGACAGATTCAAGAATTACATGATAACGCTTTACTATATAGTTTTATTTTTATCTTTTATTTACCTTCTTTTCTTTATTTATTTAAGTTTTGGGCATTATAAACATAGATATTATAATAAAAAGAGTACTTACACTAATTTTTCAATCATTGTAGCTGCACGTAATGAAGAACAACACATTGCAAGGCTGTGTGAAATCCTCACAAGCCAAAATTATCCAATAGACCATTATGAAATAATTATTGTTGATGATAGATCAGAAGACTCGACATTACATTTACTTACTAAGCTTACATCAAAGAGTAATTTGCATATTTTTAAAGTTAAAGATTTTATCAATGAGAAACAATACTCTAATTTAATAGGTAAAAAAAGAGCATTACAAATTGCTATCGATAATGCCAAATATGAGTACCTCGCCTTTACAGACGCCGATTGCTTGCCGTCAGAAGAATGGCTTAATGAAATAAATAAACACATTGACGATAAAACTGACTTTATTGCAGGCTATTCACCATTAATCTATAAACGCCCAAGTATTATTGATACCTTTAAGTCTTTTGAAAGAATGTCTATATTTGCACTTACCTCTGCAAGTTTTGGGCATAATATCCCAATGACATGCACTGCACGAAATATGGTATATAGAAAGTCCAATTTTATTAATGCTGGAGGTTTTAGCAAGATTGGGCATATAAAGTCTGGTGATGATGATTTAATGCTGCTATTGCAAAGAAAACTAACTAATAAACATAGTTTTATGTTCTCACAAAATTCTATTGTGCCATCTATTGAAGACAAAACAATTTCAGAACATCACCAACAAGAAATAAGACGTGCTTCAAAGTTAAAATACTACCCTGCATACCTTAAAACCATTGTATTGTCAGTTGCTATTTTTTACTTTCTATTATTATTACTCTTCCTTTTCTCAGTTTTAGGGCTTGCAAAATGGAATATATTTCTTGTAGTTTTTTTAATCAAAACCATAGCAGATGCCGCTTTGATTATAACATGGCAGATTAAAATGAAATTATATAATAACATATTATTACTACCGTTTATGGAATTATTCTATATCCCATATTTTTTGTTTTATGGACTAAAAGGAACTTTTGGGGCATATAAATGGAAAAATTAAAGCAGCAATATATTAATGAGTTTGCTCAGTTTGATAAACAAAAGAGTGAAATTAGACGACTTTGGAATATTGATCCTGAATCAGCAAAACTACTTTTCTTTCTTGTACAGATAAAAAAACCTAAACATATTTTAGAGATAGGTACATCCAATGGTTTTTCATCATTTATGATGAGTGTCGCTTGTCAAAATGATAATTGCTTAATTGATACTATAGAAGTCGATGAAAAGCGCTTCAATATGGCAACGAAAAACCTAAAAAGTAGGAAAAACATCATAATACATTTTGGAAAAGCTGAAGATATTATACCATCTTTAGACTGTACCTATGATTTCGTTTTTATCGATGCTAATAAAAAATCTTACATCAACTACATACAGCAAATAATACCAAAACTTGATAACGATGCAGTGATAATCGCAGATAATATCAACTCTCATCAAGAAACAACAATAGCATACAAACAGTTCATAACAGCCAGTAATAGCTTTACTACAATGCAATTAAGCCACGAAGCAGGACTATTAATATCAATATATAAAAAAAGTAGTTGACTTTAAGTTTTAAAACATTAATGTAATATTAAAATGCTAACTTTATGGAGATGAAAAGTGAATAATTCAGTCATTATCGGAATCGCAGGCGGGTCTGGCTCAGGGAAAACAACAATCACATCTAAAATAAAAGAAACTTTTGGCAACCAAGTCTCTTTGCTTATGCAGGACAACTATTATAAAGACTTTGTATCATTAGGCATTGAAGAAAGATCGAAGATTAATTTTGACCACCCACATTCATTTGACATTAAACTGTTAATTGAACACATAGAAGCATTCAAGAATAATATACCAATTGAAATGCCTGTATATGACTTTAAAAATCACTGCAGGACAACCCAAACTATCACAATACTACCAAATACAATAATGATTATTGAAGGGATCCTTGTCTTTGAAAACAAACTACTTAGAGATTTAATGGACATAAAAATATATGTTGATACAGACCCTGATATTCGAATCTTAAGGAGAATACAAAGAGACATGATAGAAAGAGGCAGAACTTTAGATAGCATTATAAATCAATATATTACAACTGTTAGACCAATGCATATTGAATTTGTTGAACCGAGCAAGAGATTTGCAGACATTATTGTTCCAGAAGGTGGACATAATGTTATAGCACTTGATATGATAACTACGAAAATTCATGATATTTGTAATAAAAGGAGAGAGCATGATTAAAAATTTAATATTCATCATTAGTATCATTCTTTGCATTATACCACTAAATGCAGAAGAGAACTTGACCATTTACAATGATAATTTTGCTGTGTTCAGAACAAAGCTTGAAATACAGCTTGAAAAAGGATTACAAAGCTATCTATATAGCGATATTCCTGCCCAAATTGAGCCTATCTCACTTATTTTTAAATCAAAGGATGATAAGATTAAGCTGCATTCTCAAAACTATGAATATGACTTGGCAAACTCAGATACAATACTAAATAAGTATTTAAATTCTAACATTACTGTTTGTTTAAAAGACAATAGCGAGTATTCAGGCACGCTTACTTTCTTTGACTTTAATGCTATAGGTCTTCAAGATGATAAAAGTAAAGAACTCTATCTCATCAATAAAAGCGAATTTAAAAGTATTAAATTGGCAAACCTTCCTGGTAATTTTTATATTAAGCCGACGCTTAACTGGCTATTAGACTCTCCTGCAAAAGGTAAGTACCCTATCGATATATCTTATATCACAAAAGGTTTAAGCTGGTTTATTACCTACAATGCTGTTTTGAAAAATAATACGCTACAAATCAGCCCTTGGGTATCTATTAATAACCATAGTGGCAGATCTTATAACAGTGTTAACCTCAAACTTCTTGCTGGCGATGTCGCAAAAAGAGACAATTATAGAAGAAGCGACAAATTAAATGTAATGGAAATGACAGCTATGGGATCCCCCACTTTTCAAGAAAAAGACTTTTCTGACTATCATCTTTATACTTTAGATCAAAAAGCAAGTGTCGCTGATAAACAAGTTAAACAAATGTTATTATTTGAACCAAAAACAGTAAATGTAAAAAAAATCTATAAATATCAGAGTAATGCTCTCGCTGACAACAAAGTGCAAAGCGTTATTACATTTAAAAATAGTAAAAAAAACGGACTAGGCATACCACTACCTACTGGTATAGTTAAAGTCTATCAAGTCGATGACAGCGATGGCAATCTTGAGTTTATTGGCGAAGATAACATATCTCATACCAGTCTTGATCAAGAAGTTTCTGTTAATATTGGCAATGCTTTTGATATTATTGCAAAAACTAAAATAGTAAAAGACAATACTATTCGCAATGATAGAGAACAAGAATTTGAATTAACTATTGAAAACAAGAAAAAAGAAGCTATAAAGATTTTTATAATGCACACTATTGGATACAATGATTATCAGATTATCGAAAAGAATTTTGACTTCATAAATACAGACGCATATACAATAACTATTGAAAAGAATATTAAAGGTGGCGAAACTGCTATATTAAGATGGGTACAAAGAGTTAAAAGGAGGTAAAAATGAACATTGGATTTAAAGACATTCACGAACTTTCAGCAAGCCTCTTAACCAAAAACACTATTGAAGAAAGTGTTAGTTATATAATAAAGGCTATTGAAGATGAAATCCCTATCCAATCAATGGGCATATTTATTAAAAATGATATGAGCGATTATTTCATTATTAAGATGTACAGATACCTTTCTCCAAACTATGCAAGAGATGCTCAAATTCATGTTGAAGATAAAGTATTAAAAGATTTACAAAGATTAAACATCCTTCGCTATACTGATTCTCATGAGAAATTTGAATACAGTGCCATAGACATACTAATCATCCCACTTTATCACCATAATTCATTATTTGGGTTTCTGTTTGTAGATAGAAAAAACGATTATTTTAGCGACTATGAAATTGCAAAGATCTCTGTTTTTTGTTCTTTATTATCACTTATAATGACAATTAACTCTCTTCAAATACAAGTTGAAAAAGCTAATGAGTTAGATTCCAACACAGGGTTTTATAACCATAAAGGCTTTTTAAAGTACTGTATCAAGAAACATGCTGTTATGCATAGATATGATAGGGTCTATTCATTATGTTTACTAAAAATTGACAACTTAGAAGAAGTAGCACAAATAGTCGGCAATAATAAACTGCCAATGTTTTTCCAAGAAATATCTTCTATAATAAAAAACAATATTCGTGATACCGATATTGTTGGTGTTCTTTTCTCTGACATGTTTGCTTTATTTTTATACGAAGCAACAAAAGAACAAGGAGAAATTGTTAAAAATAGAATACAAGATTCATTAACCAAAAACCCAAGATTTGTATCTGTTGTTTTTAAATGGGCAATAAATGATAATCTTGCTTCAAAATGTGATTTTGTTGAGTTATTATCTAAAACAGAAGCTGAACTTTGATAAAAGATTCCATTTATCAAAAATCATAAAAAGCTAATGCTTTTTCAATAGATGACCATAAAAATGGCTTTGTGATTACATAATCAATGCCATAGGGTACATATTTTATAATCATATCTGTTGTTGGCTTTTCAACAATCAACATAATAATTGCACCTGGGTAATAGCATTTAATACGATCGATGACCTTAATAGACTTTTCAGCTTTTAAGTTCTCTGCCACAAAATAACAATCATACTCTTTTTGCTCGATTTCTTTGTATGCTGTGATTACATTGTTTAAAATCTTCACATCAATATTATAATAGAATAATACAGAGCTAAGTTCATTATAATCTTCAAAATTTTCATCTATTACTAAGATACTCTTGATACTTGTATTAAATGTTTCCATTACTTATCTCTTTTGTCTTTTACTTTGTAAAGCTTAAATATTGTTTGATTTGTAACATTGTAATCAATCTTTTCATAGTAATTTTTATGATTGATTTGTCCATCGCCTTTAAAAATAGTATAGTACTTCTTTTGTTTTGTAAGCGGATTTATGCATAATCGATCGATAATATCCTTTGATTTGTTTTGTTTAATAAATGTATTAATAATTATAGATTGCTCTTTTAGCTTTTTAATCAGCTTTGACATTATTATAATTCTATACAATGAGAAGAAAAGAATAAGTATTGTTAATATTAAAATAAATCTTAAAAGCAAGTATATTTGATTAAACATCTTCAAACAACCTATTAATTAAAATATCATAATCCACTTCATCAAAGGGATAATTAATAAACTCTATTTGCTCAATGTTACCTGAGTTATTTTTAAACAAATTACTATTATGGTCATCAAACATGAATAAATCCTTCAAGATACTCTCAGAGCCTGATTGCATTTGATTTGACAGGTTTATAGTGCCTATTTTGATTTGTGCATAGATTTGTTGTTTAGCCTTTTCTGAAATATTCTTATAAGCTGCAATTAAATGGACTTCTTTTTCTGATATTTGATTTGAAAAAACACACATCAAGTTTTCAGATTGCTTTAAGATTTCTAATATTCTATAAGTATCAGAAAATAAAAACTTAATTTTTACAAATAAAACAGAGCCTGCTTTAGCAATAGTATCATATAAGTTTTCTTTTAATAATCTGTAAACATTATCAAAATATGTTAAGCTATTATTGTCTACTATAAATTCAATATCCTTTGTATACAAAACACTTATATTTGTCTTTTGTTTAACTTGTGAGCTTGTTGGGCTAAGTTTTAGCAATAGGTTTTGTACTTTTTCATTAGAAAAAGGTAATGTAATTAGTCTATCAATTCCCATACGAATGAATCGGGCTTTTTGATTGGTACAAATACTATCTTCAATCACGAGTACAACCTTAATATTTGGATGCTCTTGCTTAATCTTATAAGCTGCCTCAAATCCATTTTTATTATCAAGTGTATTTGGAATAAAGATTAAGTTATTATTGTGTTTTATTATTTCAGTTAATTTTTCAAGGGTATCGTAGACGACATATTTTGCTTGTTTTGTTAAAGTTCTTTTTAATATTTCTTCAAGTTGTTTTGATTCCTTATTAATATAGACGGTATCAATATCATTTATTGAGATACTCGTACTACCATGTTGTAAGATAGGTTTGACAAAGTGTTTATTGCCTTCAATACTAAAAACGAAATTATAAATAAATCCAGTTTTTTGATTCTTATAAGTCATTTGATGCACATTAGCTTTATTGTTTTGTTTAAATGCAAGCGAAGTGCTTACTAGCTTATCAAACAATAACTGTAAATCATATTCAATATTTGAATAATCAATAAAGCATGTAATATTTAAACTTTCAATAAAGCCAATAAATCGATTAATAATGATTTTACTTGGTGATACATTGTTTTTTGAAAGAAAAGATCCTAAAGACTCAAAATAAATTACATCAGGCATATAATCTTTGATATACACTTTTAGATCTTCAAAAACTATATCTAAATTATTCAAACTTGATAAAATAGAGCTTAGTTCTGGAGGCTGTTCAATAATTAATAAATCATTATTTTCAATATATGGTTTTACATCAAACCCATGCAAATTAAACTCATCTGAAAATATATCAGCTTTAGAATCACAAACGAGCATGAATCTTTTCTTAGCTTCAAGTTGGCTTTTCATAACTTGTATTAAAAACAAAACAGACATTTTTGTATTATTGGCACGAACTCCATATATTTCTTCTTTTTCCAAGTCGTTCAATACTTGATCAAAAAATGGAATGCCAAGTGTTATTTCACTCATATTACACCATATTTAAATAAGCTAAGTATGCTTTATACTTTTGCTGAGTTAATTGTATAACTTTTGAGAGGTCTTCTTTTTTGATCTCTAAAAAGCTCCAGACCCATTTAGGGATTAATTCAACTAATAGCGAGCTTGACTGCCCTATTTCCATTGCTTTAACTATATTATTACCAAGATTTACAGCAGCCACAACATCTTTATCTGTTGGGGTATAATTGATATTATGGTGGTACTTTATTGAATTAACTATTATGTTTGGAAGTAACCATGCTTCTGCAAAAAAGGCTCCTACTTGCTGATGATCAATGCCTAAGTATTTATTCTCTAAAGCTATTGAGTATTGATAATTATTCTGATTGAAATCTTTGATCAACAAATTGTATTCTTCTTGTAAAAAATCCATCATAATAAACTTTCCCAAATCGTGGAGAAGGCCAGCAGTAAATACTTGGTCTGATAGTTGAGGTTTTGTATTGAGAATTATTTGTTGAGATGCAATAGCTACACCTAAAGAGTGCTTCCATAAATTCTCTCCAAATATTGTCTTTTGTTTATTCAAAGAATTTTTTAACAAGTTCACTGTAAATATCTTTTCTAATGAGACAAAGCCAATGATTGATACGGCTTGTTTAACATTTGCCACTTTTTTAGATACACCATAAAAACTTGAATTAGCAACTTTCAAAACAGACGCTGTTAAGCCTGGGTCTTTTTCAATGATTTTCCCAAGCTGATCTACCTGTGTATCAGAACTTGACATTAGATTATTAAACTCTGACATTACTGAACTATAATATAGGAGATCTGTTGAATTCTGTAAATGCTGATGCATGATATTTGTTATTTCATTTTTACTCTTCATTATTCCACTTTTCCCATAAAGTCATTTGAACTATTATTTCATACATTTCGTACATCATTCTGTCACTTAAACACTTTCCAAAGATTTGAAGTTTTTTTGGTCTTATTTGCTGTAATAGAGCTGAGCGCTCTTCTATTGACATCTCTCTTGACTCATTTTCTCCTGCAATAATGATTACATCCACATTATATTTTTTTAATATATCAACATAATAATCATCTAATACAAGACCTGATTTTGCTAAAGTTTGACCATTTGAGCTTATCACATCTTGAGCAAGTTTCATTCCAGCTTCTGCATTATCAATTGTTATTGCTTTCATATTTATCCTTATATTTTCTTAGAAATCCATTCATTATTATACTTATAAAAAACATATTTCACAGCGTTATTTTTCAGCAAATCTACTGTCCTGTCATAGTATTTATCAAAAAATTCTATCCTATGTGAATCAGAACCAATAGTAATCAACTCCCCTCCTAACTCAATAAATCTTTTAATAACTGATTCATCGGGCAACGTGCTATTACAAGATGATCTGAACCCTGAATAGTTGATTTCAAGACAAATATTCTTTTCTATAATACTTCGAAGGATAGTATCAACTATATCTTGGAAATGAATACTTTTCAAATTATCTTCGCTTATCTCTCTTCTATATATGTCTAAATGACCCAATGTATCAAATCCTCCCATATTAATCATTTCAACTACTTCAAGATAATATAACATAATATCAGACTCTTGCAAAGAAAAATCTATTGGAGTTGAAAGATTTATTCCATTTCTTAATAAATGTATTGAACCTATTATATAATCCAAGCTAATATCTTTAAAAATTACGTCTCTAACTTCTTTTGTACGGTGCATCTCACCCATTTCCAGACCAAAGCCAATTCTTATTTGTGGATACTTTTCTCTTAAACTTTCGATTTTCTCTTGATATCTTAAAACAGGTAAGACTCCATACTTAACAATTTCTTGTGGTAATAAATCAAAATGCTCAGTAAAGCAAATATATTCATAATTATGATTAATTGCTTTTTGTATCAATTCTTCTGAGTTTATTGTGCTATCTAAACTATATTCTGCATGTAAATGTGTGTCAATCTTCATAAATGATTACCTTTGGTTACTTTCTAATGCTAACAATGCGCTGCCTAAAGCACCTGTTATTGAGGGGTTTTCTGGTGTAAATATCTCGCTTTCAAACAACTCTGCAAAGATTTGTTTTATTGTTTTATGGTGTGCGACGCCTCCAACAAAAGAAATAGGCTTTGATATTTCCATTGTGCCTGTTTGACTCAAGATTCGTTTTGCAATCGACAGATAAATAGAGTAAATAATATTCTCTGCTTTTTCCTCATTTGCCAACAATCCAATGATCTCTGATTCTGCAAAAACCACACAAGTACTACTAATTGTAATGACCCTATCATGGTTTAAAGCTAATGAATCCAGCTCTTCAATTCCAAGCTCTAATATTTGTGCTAATTTTTCTAAAAATCTACCTGTTCCTGCTGCACATTTATCATTCATCACAAAGTCTATTGCTTTGCCATTATTATTTACCATTATCACTTTTGAGTCCTGCCCACCAATATCAATTATTGTTTTACAATTAGGCAATAGATAGTAGCTACCCTTTCCATGGCAAATAATTTCTGAGAATTTGTAAATTGGAACTTGACTGTCGATAAAGCGCTCCAAATTAGCTAAGCTAATACTATTTCTACCATAGCCAGTACCGCCTATTGCCATAATATTTGATGAGTTTAGATTATTCTTGTCCATTATCATGTTTATTAATCGATTAATATTCTTAATGGGAAACAACCCGTTTTCGACAATATAGTAGTCGATTATTTCTTTTGTGATACAGTCAATCAAAACAGCTTTTACTGTTCTTGACCCACAATCAATTCCTAAACTTACTCTCATACTTATTAGTTATAAACAAGCGTATATAATAATTCTGGTTTAAAGTATTTTTCAGCAATTACTTGTAAATTGTCTTTTGAAATCATCTTTAAACGTTGTTCTCTATTTAAATAATACTCATAATCTTTGTTTTCTAAAAAAAGCGCTGACAAGATCTGAGCTTGGGACAAAACACCTTCTTCTTCAAGAAAACTCAACCCTCTAATATATTGCTTTGCTGAATTAAACTCCTTTAAACTAACTCCTCTTTGTCTAATAGTATATAAGACTTCATATATCACATCCAATGCCACATCTTCATACATTTTATCAACAACCGCATAAGCCCTAAAATATCCTGTATGAGCTAAACTATCAAAATCAAAACCAATAGAATATGCTATTCCTCTTTTTTCTCTCAATTCTTTAAAAAGTCGTGAATTTAAATCACCGCCCACTATTTGAGATAAGATTAACAATGCTGACCTCTCTTGAGTTTCAGCATATAAACAACTAAATCCCCCAATATATATTATTGATTGATCTGCCCCATTTTTCACTACTTTATGCTTTTGTTTTGCAGGTGATATATCAGAGATAATACTATGTGGGTTTTCATTTAGATGATTGCCCTTCACAAAAACCTCATTGCACACTTGGATTGTTTTATCAAAGTCCAAATTACCTGTGATCACCAAGTTTGCTTTGCAATTTATCAGATGATTTTTATGCCATTCAATACAGTCATCAACACTAAAAGTTCTTAATGTTTCTACCTGCCCATCCTTACCTAAAAGATTTGAATGCATACCGAATAATAGCTGTTTCCATGAATAAATTGCCATAGTTTCTGGATAGTCAGAATAACGTTGGATATTATTTGTAATAGCTCTCTTTACATTTTTAAAATGTTCTTTTGGAAAAGTAGGCTGATACAGCACATTAGACAAAAGGTCAAGCGACTCATAAAGATGATTGGAAAAACATTTCAACTTGAGTTTGGTATTCTCTTTTGAACAAGACACTGAAAACAAAATGCCGTGATTTATGCAATACTCTAAAAACTCATTATATTTCATTTTCTTATTTCCATACAGAAGCATAGTAGAGCTAAGTTGATTGAGTCCTAATTGTGCGTGGTTTTCGTATAATTGAGAGCTTTTTAAAGCTAATGAAATACCACAAACATCTTTTTGTGCAACTTTCTTCATAAATAATGAAATACCATTTGGTAATACATGTTCAAAAAAGTCGCTTTTATTGTTTGTTTTTTTGATATGAGTACTTATTGTTTTAACTTGAGTTAAGCTTTTACTATGCTCAATAAACAAGTCGTTATTAATCTCTTGAGGAGTACAGTTTTGCTTATAAGTTTGAAGTATATCTTGTATCTGGTTTATATCTAAAGGCTTTTTCCCGGAGCTTGCAATCATTATGCGATCTAATCTAAAAACATCTTTTGCAAGTGCCATCAAGTCAGAAGGTTTTACTCTTTTTATATTATTTATATAATTAAAGAATTCTTGATACTCATATATTATTTCTTCATATGCCAGGTTATTGTTTAATTCCTCCATATATTCAAAGGAATAATAGTAAGAATACTCAAGCTCCTTACAATGATGTTCAAGTTCATCCATTGTTATTTTTTTAGATAGAAGGCTTTGTATTTCTTCAAAAAATATCTTAATAATAGCATTTGCATACTCCATCTTTCTGGGAAATATCAAGATATAACACAAGCCATTTAATATGCCTGAATAAGAATAAACTTTAATATCATCTACCAATTTCTCTTTTATAAATAGCCTTTTATATAAAATTGAGTTATTCCCAGTCGTAAATATCTTTGTTAATAGGGTTTGCGTAATGGCATATTTACTTCTTTCTGAATACTCAGGAAATGCAAAAGCCAAATAATAGCCTTTCATCTTCTGCTGAAAATGGGTATATATGCTATGATTCAATTCTTCATTATAGCCTTGAGGAGCCGTGCTTGAGTACTTTTTTATATGTTTTGCTAAAGACAGACTATGTTGCTCATCGCTATACCAATCAGTAAAATACTTTTCAATTCTTCTTTTTGTATCAGCAAAATTTATATCACCAGCAATTGAGATAAAGCAGTTTTGGGGAGAATAATACTTTTTATAAAAAAGCCTAAGTTGTTCAGCAGTACTTTTTTTTAATGCTTTTAAAGACCCTATTATTGGCTTACTATACGGGCTATTTTTAAAATACAAACGTGGTATTTGCTCAGCAAAATAATCTTCTTTATCATTTTTATACTGCTTCAACTCCTCAATGACTACACCCTTTTCTGACATAAAATCTTCTTCTGTAAAGTTAGAGTATATAATAAGTTGGCTGAGAATTTCTAACCCTTTGCTAATCTTATTGCTGGGGAGACTCAAATGAAAACAAGTCGAGTCATTTTCTGTATAGGCATTAATATACGCACCAATATCAGATGCTTTTTCTACTATTTTATTTGATGGATATTTAGATGTTGACTTAAAAACAAGATGTTCAAGCAAATGGCTAAAACCTTCTTCTTCATCGCTTTCCCAATTAGAGCCCACTTTAATATGTAATTGTAGATTCACAATAGGATGCGAGTCATCCTTAGCGCAGATCACCTTTAATCCATTATCTAATATGAAATGTTTGATTCTCATTTATACTATTTTGTATATTGCTCTACAAAAGCATATGCTGAATGATTATGAATTGACTCAAAGTTTTCAGATTCAACACTAAACCATGTTATGCGATTATCGTTTTTCATTTTTAAAGCAATCTCTCTCACAATATCTTCTACAAATACTGGATTCTCGTATGCTTTTTCAGTTACATATTTTTCATCTACTCTTTTCAAAAGAGAATAAACTTCACAACTGGCGCTACTTTCTACGTATTCAATTAATTCTTCTAACCATATAAAATCTTGATAACGAACCTTCAATGTTACAATAGACCGCTGATTATGAGCTCCGTACTCACTTATTTCTTTTGAGCATGGGCATAATGCAGTAATTGGAACGCTGACGCCTATTACAAAATCAAACTTCTCTTTCAAGCTTGCTTCAAACTCACATTGATAGTTTAAAAGGGATTCAATTTTTGAGACAGGGGCTTTCTTATTCACAAAATAAGGAAATTGCAGCTTTATATATGAAGAGTTTGATCCTAATGTTGATTTTATATCTTTTAAAAAAGGTTCCAAATTATCGATTAATGATTCTTGATGATAACTGTTTAAGACTTCCAAAAAGCGGCTCATATGTGTACCACGAAAGTCTTTTGTTAGCTCAACAAATATATCAATATTTGCTATAGTATGCTGTATTGTATTCGTTCTATCTTCCACAATTATTGGATAGTTAATATTTTTAACACCCACTTTATCGATAGTAATATCACGGTAGTCTTTTTCATTTTGCACATCATTTTTTAACAAAATCTATCTCCGAAATTAAGTATTTTTTTATTCCTTCTGTTTTCAATGAAATCAAATCATCGCCAGATTTATAATAAATTATAGCTTCTGTATCCGGGTATTTCTTTATTAGTTTAATCCCATCTTCAGGAGACATTACAAATAAAGCTGTTGATAATGCGTCAGCCAAAACTGCGTCCTTTGTAATCACTGTTACTGAAATAGTGTTCTGAGCAGGGAATCCTGTTTTCGGGTTAATAATATGATGATATCTAACCCCATCAACTTCAAAGTAACGCTCATAATCACCAGAAGTAACCACAGCCATATTGCTGACTTCAAGCGTAGCAATTACATCTGTAGGAATTCTTGGGTGCTGAATCCCAATTCTTGTTTTTTTATTGTTTTTAGAATATATTTTTAAATCTCCACCTGCATTAATATATGCTTCTTCGACACCTTGTTTAATAAGATAATCCATAGTTTTATCAACAATATACCCTTTGCTGATACTTCCAAGATTTATTTCTAAACCATAGGGTCTATGTAGAACTGTTGGTGTTATTTTAATTTTGTCCAACCCACAATTATTCATTGCATGTTTCAACTGTTCATCATTAGGTATTGACTTCTCCCCCATATTCCATAAATTAATTAGTTCACCAATAGAAACGTCGTATAACCCATCGCTTTCAGTATATATTTCTTTTGCAAGTGTTAAAATATCAAAAAAGCTTTTGTCGATATTTACTGAATCTAATGGGTTATTATTAATTGCATGTAATTCTCCATCAACATTATAATAAGATAGTTTTTCATTATAATTTCTTATTATATTGAATGCTTTATCAATGCTTTTGTCAATATATTTATTTTTAGAAGAAACAGAAATATCAACTTGTGTGTCCATTAGAATTTGAGAGTTTTTAATATGATATATTTTTTGATTGTACCTATAATAGCTAAATGCAATTAATAATACAATTATTAATAGATTAATCCAGTCTCTTTTTTTCATATGCCCTCGATATCTTTTTTTACCAATTTGCAAGTATAAAGGTTTTTGTCAACATCTTTTTCACTGTCTTATTATTAGTGTCTTTTACCAAAAAAACCAATACAGCTTTCTTTTAAAAAGCCAGCTGGGAAATTGCCCTTTTTTTCGTATTAAATAGTACAAAAAAAGAACAAATTTTCCTATTAACATCCCTGTTTTTATTGCTCTTCACTTATTTTTTGTTCATTATTGTATAAGACTATTTCTCAGTAAGATATCCATGTGATACCCTTTACATTCCCCTTGCTATCTTGGAGAATGAACGGTGGTCTTATAGGAATCTAAAGGGAATGTAAGGGAGATTTATTGGAAGTTTTCTGAGATAAAAAAAGATGTATATTATTATCTCTTTTTTTTAAGAAATGATGATTGTTAATTTATTATTTTAAGATTATAAAACAACCTTTAAATGCGTGTCTGTCTAAAATTGCATACGCAATCTATTTAGTGTTCAAGTCCGATCTTTTGTTCAGTTCTGAACGGTATTTATTCTTCATTATACATACTTAAAATTCAATATAACAGTATATTACTCTATTTTTAAAGATATGGCACAGTTCTGGTATATATTAGATCATAAGTTTCGCAATCAAGAGAAGAAAAACGGGGGGAAAAATGATAATAACAGTATGTGTTGGAAGTTCTTGCCATATTAAAGGATCGCATTCTTTTATAGATTATTTGCAGAAAGCAATTCCAGCCTATAATTTAGAGCAAAAAATAGTGCTCAAGGCAAGCTTTTGTATGGGGCATTGTTCAGAAGGCATCAATATTAAGGTTGATGATGAACATATTACAGTGAGAAATTTAGACGAAATGAAAGAATTGTTTGTCAATCGTTTGGTAAATGAGGCGGAGAAAGAAACATGCATTCCTTCATAAAGATAAGAGAAAGTGACTGTAAAGATTGCTACAAATGCGTTAGACACTGCGTTGTCAAGGCAATACAGGTCAAAGACTCACATGCCAGAATCATAACAAATAGATGTATACAATGTGGAAAGTGCATTGATGTTTGCCCACAACATGCTATCAGAGCTATATCTTCACTTGATCAAGTTAAAAACTTAATTCTAACTAAAAGTACAAATGTAGTGAGTTTATCCCCAACTTTCACAGTTGCTTTTCCAGAATACAATCCAGCTCAATTTGTCCGAGCATTACTCAAGCTTGGATTTAAAGCTGTAGAAGAGAGTTCAGCTGCAGCATATTGGGTTTTAAGAGAGTATGAAAAGTTAATACAAGAAGAAAAATTTATAATTAGTTCAGAGTGTCCTGCTTTGGTCAACCTAATTGAGGTATATCACCCTGAATTGATCGAATTCTTAGCACCCGTTGATTCTGCTATGCTTGCTCATGCGAAGTTGCTAAAAAAAGCTTATAAACAAAATAATGATGAAAATGTAAAGGTTATCTATATCGGTCCTTGCCAGAGCGCTAAAAGTGAGAATGAAAGATTTGACGGTGAAGTTGACTATATCTTATCGTTTGAAGATATCCGTAAATGGTTTAGAGAACAGAGTATTTATCCAGAAGTTATAGATAATGCACCCTTTGAAACACCTGAACTACATACTCAAGAGAAAAATTCAAGACTCTACCCAATTCAAGGCGGTATGTTATATAGAATAGGCATTAATCCCTTCGCACTCAACTTTTTGAAGGTCAGTGGCTTTGCAAGCTGTAAGAGATTCCTTGAATCTATTAGTAGTAATCATGAGTCATTAAAGTTTGCTGAAATGCTTATCTGCGAAGATGGCTGCTTAGGTGCCCCAATGATGAATCAAAATAGCCCACAGCTCGCTAAAATGAAGTTACTTGAATATGCAAAATCTAATAACAAGATACCAAATATCTTTGATTATGAAGGTACAGAAGTAGATTTGACACGTACGTTTAAAAAAAGAGATATTATCTTCAAAGATGTTGAAGAAAGTGAAATACAAGAAATACTTAAAAAGTCAGGTAAAATAGGCACAGAAGATGAGCTTAACTGCGGTGCATGTGGATATTACTCATGCCGTGACAAGGCTATAGCTGTTGTTCAAGGTATGGCAGAATATGAAATGTGCATACCTTATATGCGTGAGATGGCAGAATCTCGTGCTAATAGGATTATCGAGAGAGACCCTAATGGGGTATGCGAAGTTGATGACCAATACAAAGTTGTTCAGTACAATGAAGCATTTAAAGTAATCTTTGATTTACCAAATTATACAGAACTTGCAGGCAAAGATATCCGTGAGTTTATTGATATTGATATCTTTAATCCTGATTATAAAAACAAGCCTGCAGCCCTTGTGCATTCAAAAAAACGTAATAAAGATATAGAAATTATCTCTTTTGATCTAATTGAAGACGGCATGCACGTTGTAATAGTGACTGATATCAGCCAAAAAAGTGCTAATAGAGATCGTATCAATGCGCTCAAAGAACAGACTATAGAAAAAGCAAATGAGGTTATTCACAAGCAAATGCGCGTTGCTCAAGAGATCGCATCATTATTAGGCGAAACTACTGCAGAAACAAAAGTTACTCTGCTTGATTTAATGAAGGTATTCCGAGAAGAGACAAAGGAATAAAATGAAAAACTTATACTTTGAAATCGCCTCAGCTCAGTTGAATAAATTCAATGAAGAATTGTGCGGTGACTCTATTATCAGCAATCAAGGTGATCGCACATCAACATTGATCCTTTCTGATGGGCTCGGTTCAGGTGTCAAAGCTAATATACTTGCAACTCTCACCTCTCGGATTATCTCTGTGATGCTTAAAAACGGTAGTGAGCTTTACGACGTGGTTGAGACATTAATTGACACTCTACCTACCTGCTCCTATCGTAAGCTCGCCTATAGTACTTTTTCGGTCGCTCAAATGTATAATACTGGTACTATACATCTCGTCGAATATGACAACCCCCCTGCTATTTTAATAAAGAAAAACAAGTTTTACCCAATTGAATATAATAACCTCAATATACTTGGAAAGAATATAAAAGAAGCAATCGTTCCTGTTGAACCAGGTGACTGGCTTATCTTGGTTAGTGATGGTGAAGTCCACGCAGGTATTGGTGGTGTTTGGAATCTTGGTTGGTCTTGGGAAAGAATATCAGAATTTATCGAAAGAATAGTCCAAAAACCTCTCACAGCACATGAATTGGCATTTGAACTTACAAATATCGCAGAGCAATTATATGCAGGAATGCCTGGAGATGATACGTCAGTAGCAGTGGTGAAAATCAGAGAAAAAAAGAGATTAAAGGTTCTTATTGGCGCTCCAGCAAAAAAAGAATTAGATAAGTTTGTAGTCAATCGCTTTATGAGTGAAGATACACGTAAAGTAGTATGTGGTGGTACAACAAGCAATATAGTTGGCAGAATACTTGGGCAAGAAGTTGGAGTTGATATGGACTCTATCAAGCCTGGTATTCCTCCAATAGGTATTATCAAAGGCATTCATTTAGTAACAGAAGGCATCATTACTATTAGTTCAATCTTAAAAATACTCAGTGTTGATGAGGAAATACCTATGCAAGTATTAAACCGTAATCATGATGGCGTCAGCATGCTTTTAAGAGACCTTTTAGATTCTGATGAAATAACATTTCTCGTAGGGCAAGCAATGAACCCCGCACATCAAAACCCTGGTATCCCAAAAGAGTTTGGTTTAAAAACCAAGATAACAGAAGATATCGCAAAACATCTCAGTAAACTAAATAAAAAAGTAGAAATAGAATATTATTAAAGACATAAACGATCTCACGGGAGGAACTAATGATCGAAGAAACAATGGAAGAACAAGTAAAATGGGTCGAAGGGCTATTAACTCAGTTTGGTAATAGCCGAACATCATTGATACCGATTCTACAAGCTGTACAGGCAAAATATCGCTACTTACCCCAAAATGTAATGACTGAAATTTCAACTCAATTGGGCTTGCCTCTGTCAAGTATCTACGGCGTGGCAACATTCTATGCACAATTTTCAACAGAACCTAAAGGCAGACACATTCTCCAAATTTGTGATGGAACAGCGTGTCACGTAAGAGGTGCAAAAGAATTAATTGAGAGAATAAGAAAAGACTTTGGTTTATCAGAAGAAAAAAACACAACTGATGACAAATTCCTAACACTTGAAACTGTTGCATGTATCGGTGCCTGCGCTATGGCGCCTGCATTAATTGCCGATGGGCACATCTATGGGCAAGTTAAAGTTGATAAACTTTTAGAAATTGTAAAAGAATTAAAAGAAGGAGATGTACAATGAAAGATTTCCACAATACTTTAGACGAACAAATACTATACCACCCAGAGCAACCAAGTAAAACATATTGTAAATATATGGTTGGCTTGCAAGATCTATCTCCTGCAGAAAAAGATATTGCTGATAAAATGACAGATACATACCGTAAAATACCTACCACCTTCAAGTGTCAAATTGCAATGTGTAAAGGTACTGGTTGTCAAGCTTCTGGTGAAATACCACTAAAAACAAAGTTTGACGAATTAATCAAAGCAAAAGGGCTCGAAAAAGATATTCATATTATTGAGACTGGCTGCCGTGGCTTTTGCGAGATGGGACCTATCATCGAGATATTCCCACAGAAGATATTCTATGTAAAGGTTACTCCAGATCATGTTGAAGATATAATCGAAAAAACTATACTCAATAACGAAATTATCGATGAATTAGTCTTCCAAAATACTCCTATCGCTGATGAGATTAACTTCTATAAAAAACAAACTCGTCGTGTTTTAGGGGAATCTGGTGTGATAGATCCTGAAAACATCAATGATTCTGTAGCTGCAGGTTCATATTTGGGCTTAAAAAGGTGCTTGTTTGAACTCACACCTGACCAAGTCGTTGAAGAAGTAAAAAAGGCTGGCTTACGTGGTCGTGGCGGTGGTGGATTCTTAACTGGTATTAAATGGGGCTTAACTGCAAAGCAAGATGACCCTATTAAATATGTAGTTTGTAATGCAGACGAAGGCGACCCAGGTGCATTCATGGATAGATCAGTACTCGAAGGTGACCCACATAAAGTAATCGAAGGTATGACTATTGCAGCTTATGCTGTAGGCGCTCAAGAAGGCTATGTTTACGTCAGAGCTGAATACCCATTGGCAATTCAAAGACTAAAAGAAGCTCTTGAACAAGCTACAGAAGTAGGTTTCTTAGGCAATAAAATCATGGGAAAAGACTTTAATTTCTCTCTTAAAATAGCCCAAGGTGCTGGCGCATTTGTCTGTGGTGAAGAAAGTGCTTTAATCGCATCTATTGAAGGTAAACGTGGTATGCCTACACCAAAGCCTCCATTCCCAGCTGAAAGAGGTTTGTTTGATAGACCTACAAATATAAATAATGTTGAAACATATGCATCAGTCCCACTCATTCTTAGACATGGTTATCAGTGGTATGCTTCACTCGGTACAGATAATAACCGCGGGACTAAGATCTTTGCTCTCTCTGGAAAGATTAGAAACACTGGTCTCGTTGAAGTTCCATTGGGTATCACTTTACGTGAAATCATCTTTGAAATTGGTGGTGGCATTAAAGACGGAAAAGAATTCAAAGCTGCTCAAATTGGTGGACCATCTGGCGGCTGCTTGACAGTTGATCACCTCGATATGCCTGTAGATTTTGACTCACTACAAAAAGCAGGTGCGATGGTTGGCTCAGGCGGACTTGTTGTACTTGATGAAACTACTTGTATGGTCGAAATATCAAGATACTTTATGAGCTTTACTCAGGATGAAAGCTGTGGAAAATGTATCCCATGCCGTGTTGGAACAAAACAAATGCTTGAGATTATGACAAAAATAGTAGCTGGTGAAAGCACAATGGACGACTTGAAAACTCTCGAAGAATTAGCAGTAGTTGTTAAAAATGCATCACTCTGTGGTCTCGGTAAGACAGCTCCAAACCCTATTCTCTCTACAATCAAGCACTTTAGAAATGAATACGTAGCACATATAGTTGATAAGAGGTGCCCTGCTGGTGAATGCCAAGCTCTAAGACAATTCCATATTGATCCAGTTCAATGTAAAGGTTGTACAAAATGCGCAAGAGTATGCCCTGCTGGTGCTATTATCGGTGCTGTTAAAGAACCTCATGAAATATTACAAGACAAATGTATCAAATGTGGTGCTTGTATGAGTGCATGCCCATTTGGCGCAATATCAGTTAGCTAATCTGCTTTATTTGGGTAATACTACTCAATAAAGATTCATATAACCTCCCCAAAGCTCCAAAAGCGAAAAGACGCAACGGTCTCCCCGCCGTTGCTCTTTTTTTTATTATGCATAAATTTATAAGATGTGCAAATATCTTGACAAAAATAAGACATACTTATTATTATAACTTTAATATAAGAAGGTTATATGAATAATAAATTACCAAGCCCATCTCTATTAGCAAACACTTGCTCAGATATGATTTCCCCTTACTTTTGGCTGAATAAACTGGATAGTATAGACAAAACAATCATTTCTCAAAGCCATATTAAAAGACTAAATAAGCTGACTTTAGATAGATCTTTAATCAATAATATTTTTGATCAACATAGTTCAATTATTAATACAAGCAATGATATTATATGCAAGTATTATAGCTCATTGACTGAGAGCAAGTATTATCAAAAAAATGGTAACATTATTACAGAAGATTGGATCAAAAACCTTTTAGAGATTAATAACTGGTATGATAGCCCCCAATTATTTATCACAAATAGGCTTGCAAATGAGCGACTATTGCCAACTGATGACATGATTATGGAAACACCAGATGATTATGAATTTGATCTCTTACAAAACAATGCCCTTGATTATGGAACATTATGCATGGTCACTGCAGAATCAAAAGACAAAAAATGGCTATTTCAAATCAATCAATCATCTGCTGGCTGGATTAAAAAAGAATATATAGCCCCCATTCACAATGCTGATTACCAAAGTAATAAAAGCCTTATTATCGTATCTGAAGCCTATTCTTCACTATTTAGAGATCCTCAGTGTACAGAGTTTGCGATGGTTGTGCGTATGGGTACAAAGCTCTATTTTCAAGGGCAGAATAGTATAGCTTATACAATCTACAACCCAATTAGCCCTGAGCGACCCTATTATGTACTTAAAAAGGACGTCAGCAAAGGCTTTTTAAAATGTACATATCGCAATATCTTTGAACAGGCGTTTAAGTTTATGCACACACCCTATGGCTGGGGTGACTCAAATGGCTTTATCGATTGCTCAAAGTTTATACAATTATTATATTCTGTATTTGGAATCTCAATGCCGCGTAATGGTGCTTCACAAGGGAACACAGGGTTAGAGCTTTTTGGCAATGAAACAATGTTAGGTAAAGAAAATAAAGAAGCATTTTTAATGGCAAATAGCATCGCAGGTCTTTCATTTTTTAGATTTAAAGGACATATCATGTTGTTTATTGGAATGCATAATAACAAGGCATATTGTTTACATTGCCTTTATAAATATTATGACAAGAATAATGTTAAATACATAGTAAACAGGATGATAGTTAGCGATTTATCACTTGGTGAAGGTTCAAACATAGGCTCCTTTTTGCAAAGAATAAGCCAAGCTAATTGTCTTTTATTCTAATAGATTCTTACAGCCTTTGAGGGAGGGATGATCTGATAGTGATTGTCTTTTAGTCTTTCAATAAAAAATTTCAATTGCCTATATTTCATATCATTATGGCAATGAGTTATAACGACAATAACATTACCCTTCATTTTTTTAATCTCATCAACTTTTAGTATTGCCCTCTTTTTGGAGGACTCAGGCACATCAAGAAACTGTCTACGCTTTGCAAAGCGGATACCCATACTTTCAGCCAGCTCTTCAATAACAGAATGACTATCCGTAAAGCTATCAATATAAAATAAAGATTTTTCTTTCGTTTTTCTTAAAACAGTTTCCATTACTCTCCTATCAGCAGCAGCTTTGCTACCCATATGATGATTAATACCCACTGCTTTATTTAGTTCATCGAAATACTTTTTCATTTGGACTTCGATTTCTTCATCGCTCATTTTCACAAATATTGCATTTGAGCCTGGATCATCTTTGGGATAAGAAAGCGGCTCCATTGGCATATGTATCAAAGCTTCATGCCCATTTTGAACTGCTAAGTTCATTGTTTCAACACTATGAGCCAAACCTGGAATAATTGAAAAAGCAATCTCTTTATCAAGATTTAAAAAACTATCAAGCAGCTTTCCTTTAATATAACCAAAGTCATCGACAATTATACAAATCTTAGGTAATTCGGAGTTGATTGTATATAGTTTACCTTTCTCTGTGATAGATGGTTTTGGTGTCACAACCACATAATCTCTATCTTCAGTTTTTGGCTCGAGTGCGATACTATCTGCCTCTGCATCGTGATAATCAGCCTCGTCATATAATAATTCACTTTCTGGCACATTTTCTTTTTGCTCAGTTTGTGTTTTTTCAATAGGTCGTATGATGATCTCTTCTTCTTTTTCAAACAAGCTGTCTTTTGACAAATAGTATACAAGAAAACCCATAAGGAGAAAAGCTATCAAAGCTATTATTGGAAAGCTTTTCCCTCTTTTGGTTTTATTCTTTTTTGCTTTACTATGTTTTGGCAAAGCTAAGCCCTCTCATTGTTTTTTGCATTAATATCTTTAATAATCTGTTCTTCGATATTCTTTGGTACTTTTTCATACTTCAAAAACTCGAGAGTAAATTCTGATTTACCCTGTGTTAAAGACCGTAAAATTGTTGCATATCCAAATACCTCGACGAGTGGGATTGTCGCATCAATCATTGTAAATACGCCGTCAACAACTGTATCTAAGACCAAGCCGCGTCTCTGATTGATACTACTTAACACAGTGCCACGAAATTCTGAAGGAAGTTCGACATTAAGCTTCATAATTGGTTCAAGTATTCTTGGTTTTGCCTTTTTATAAGCCTCTTTAAAAGCTTGTATTGTGGCGAGTTCAAAAGCAAGGTTTGATGAATCTACAGGGTGAAAATTACCATCATTGATAGTCATTTTGACACCAACAACAGGGAATCCTATCAACGACCCTTTATCAAGGCTGGAGAAGAATCCTTTTTCAGTCGCTGGCATAAATGTTGTAGGGATTACGCCACCTTTTACATCATCAACAAACTCATTATCGTCAGAGCCTGATAGCTCAATAAAACCAACTACACGTGCAAATTGACCTCTACCACCTGATTGCTTTTTATGTGTATAATCAAATTTAACTGTATCGGCAATTGTCTCACGATATGATACTTGTGGCATACCTACTTCAAGATCGATTTTATATTCTCTCTTCATTCGCTCAATATAAACATCTAAATGCAATTCGCCCATACCTTTGATAATTGTTTCATTAGATTCTTCATCAACCATCAATTTAAAAGTTGGGTCTTCTTTTACGAATCTATTTAATGCTTTACTCATATTATCTTGAGACTTTTTATCTTTTGCTGTAATAGCAAGAGAAATTATAGGATCAGGGATATACATAGACTTTAAAGAATATTTTATATCGCCAGAAACAAAAGTATCACCCAAAGCGCAATCAATACCAAATAATGCGACAATATCTCCTGCATAAGCTTCTTCAATATCAGACATAGAATTGGCATGCATTCTGATCAAACGCCCTATTTTGAATCTTTTATTCTGTGAAACATTGTATAAGTCATCGCCTTTTTTGATCTTACCTTGATATATACGCACATAAGTTAATTGACCGTATATCTGATTTTCTAACTTAAATACCATAGCAACTGCCTCTTTATCAAAAGAAGAAGAAAGCTCTATCTCTTTTTCTTTATTATTCAAGTCATAAGCCATATTTGTACGGTCAGTTGGTGCAGGTAAAAAGTCTAAAACATAGTCTAATAAAAGTTGTATACCCTTGTTTTTAAAAGCTGAGCCCATAAATACAGGAGTCAATTCTGTTGATAAAACGCCTTTTCTAATAGCTTCTTTTAATAGTTTATTAGTGACTTTTCCTTCCAAAAACGCTTCAGTAAGCTCATCTGAGAATATTGAGGCTTTGTCAATCAACTCTTCTCTGAGTTTTTTAGCCTCTTCCAGCATTGCAGATGGAATCTCTTCTGTTCGTATTTCTGTACCAGCATGCCCATCAAAGTAAAATGCTTTCATCTCTATTAAATCGACAATTCCTTCAAATTTATCTTCTAAGCCAATAGGCATTTGAGCTAAAACTGCATTTCTGCTAAGCTTTTCTATCAGCTGGTCTTTGACTTTATAAGGATTAGCGCCAACGCGATCCAACTTATTTACAAAAGCAATATTTGGCACCCCATATCTTTTCATTTGTCTATCGACAGTAATTGATTGCGATTGCACCCCCGCAACAGAACAGAGTACAAGAATTGCACCATCAAGCACTCGTAAGGCGTTTTCAACCTCTATGGTAAAGTCCACGTGTCCAGGTGTGTCAATAATGTTTATAGCCGTATCTTTCCATGTAACATTTGTAGAGGCTGAGCTAATTGTAATGCCACGCTCTTTTTCAAGCTCCATAGAGTCCATTGTAGCGCCTACGCCGTCTTTTCCACGCACTTCGTGTACGGTGTGTATCTTGTTTGTATAAAATAAAATCCTTTCTGTGAGGGTCGTTTTACCAGAATCTATATGAGCACTAATGCCAATATTCCTGACTTTATTAATGTTATAATTCATTACATTCCTTTCGCTTATGATTTATTATTTAAAAAAATATACAGACAACTGTTTTTTTACGAACAGTTTTTTAGTCAAAAAATCAGATTAGCCAATATCGTCAAGTAAATTAATCAATTATCTTAAAATAATTACTATATTCTATTACTGTTCTCTGTAAATAAAGCATTGCCTTCTTTTTCTATCTACAAATGATCTATCATTATTATATAAGATTTTCATGGTTTGCTATCCTTTCCATCCCCTTTAGATTCCTATAAGATTACTATGCATTCTCCAAGATAGCAAGAGGAATGTAAGGGGAGTCATTTGGAGTAAAATCTTTATTTTCAGTAGATTAAATGACACGTCTCTGTAAAAACTAAAAACCAAGAAGAACATTATAATTTTCGTTGATTAACTCTTAAGAATAATGTAAAAAATTGCTAAAATTATCTATAAATAAAGCAGGTCATTTCAAAAAACTCTTGACATATTATTAACTTTAAAAATATAGTAAGTAGAGAGGAATAAAATATGGCACGAAATACAGAATCGAAGTTAAAAAATGAAATGTTTTCTCTAATTAGAGAGAATCAAGAGAGTTATTTGGCTACATCGCTTAATAACCAACCTTATGTTAGACCACTAATACTCTTTTATGCATGGGGGCGGTTTTGGTATATAAGTTTAAAAAATGAAGCTAAAACAGCACAAATTCAAAGCAATAAACGTATAGAAGTATGTATTCCATTAAGAGAATCAGGAAATACAGGGTATATTAGAGCTATTGGTTCCGCTAAAATCGTAAATGACCCTAATCTAAAATATGATGCAATTGATTTTTGCTATTTTTTTGATGAGTACTTTGATGGTGCTGATGATCCAAACTACATACTTATCGAGCTCTTTTTTGAACAAATGGAATTGATGAGACCTGGTGATAGTTATTCAGAGAAAATAAATTTATAAAATAAATGAATGCTCTAACAGAGAAAAAGACCATATTATTAGCTTTTATTACAGCATTTACTTTAAGCATTTACATCTTAGAGTTCTTCATACCAAAGCCATTGCCTTTTCTCAAATTGGGTTTAAGTAATGTAATGATAGTATATTTGCTTTTTTCAGGACTAACAATAGAGGCTTTAATAGTGACAATAGCTAAAACCATTATTGGTGGTTTTTTTACAGGAACAATCTTTAACCCCACAACTATAATGTCTCTAAATGGAGGGCTTGCTGCTTATTTCTTTATGTTTTTAGCGCTAAAAACAAAGATAAATTTTTCTGTTATTGGCATTAGTTTAATAGGCTCCGTAATGCATAATCTTGCACAATTATTTACAGTTAAATTTCTTGTTTTGCAAAACCAAAAAATATTCTATTTGGTCCCTGTATTGTTAATCTTGGCACTTCTTACTGGCTTTATAACAGGCTATATTGCACTATTATTATTAAAACATTTAGATTTAAAAAAGTTATATGAAAAAGCAAATTTTTAAGTATTTAAAATTCTTAATAGGCATCACAATTTTTATACTTGGCATGATTGCTGGTATTTTCTATTTTTTTAGCAAAGAGCTTCCTCCAATGGAAGATGTTCAAAGCTATAGAATTAACTCTGGTTCAGAAGTTTATGATTGTAACAATAACCTCATTCATGTATTTCAAATGGAAAATAGACGACTCACAAGCTTTGACAAACTACCCAGTCATCTTGTAAACGCACTTATAACTGTTGAAGATGCTAATTTCTATAAACATTGGGGTGTAGATGTTTTTGCCATGTTTAGAGCAGTCATTGTTGACCTAGCTTCTTGGAACTTTGCTCAAGGAGGTTCAACAATAACCCAGCAACTGGCACGAAATATGTTTTTAAACTTAGATAAAAAAATGACACGTAAAATAAAAGAAGCAATGCTTGCTGTGCTAATTGAGAGATACTTTACAAAAGAAGAAATACTTGAAATATATTTTAATAAGATATATTTTGGCGACGGAGTATACGGTGTAGAAACCGCTGCCCATAAGTATTTTGGTAAGACCGTGCAAGATATTAGTATTGCTGAAGCAGCATTGCTTGTAGGAATGATCCAAAGACCCAATTATTATTCACCAATCAAAAACCCAAAACAAAGTACTGAAAGACGTAACTTTGTTTTAAAGAAAATGTACAAAAGTAGTATTATAAGCTCGACACAGTACGAAAGCGCTCTAACTGAAAACATAGAAATAGCCCAATCCAGATTCATTGATAACTTAAACTCAAACTACTTTATTGATTATATTCGAATCAAGCTTGAAAGAGAATACGGTACAGAGCAACTTTTTACAGGCGCTATGAGAATATATGCAACAATTGACTATGACTTACAAGTGTATGCTGATTCAGTTCTAAATGAGCAGTTTTCAATACTTGAAAACAATAAAGGATATCGAAAAAAATACAAAGACTATCCAGCACTGGCATCAAATATCAGTTCGGACTATCTGCAAGGCGGAGTCTATGCGATTGATCCAAATACTGGTTATGTAAAAGTGATGATAGGCGGTAGAAATTTTAACCATAGCAAGTTTAATCGCATAACCCAAGCAAAAAGACAGGCAGGATCAGCATTTAAACCATTGCTTTACACTGCAGCAATTGAAAAAGGATATACCCCATCAACGATTATACATGACAGACCAGTAGTCTTTAAGAAAAATAATCAAGTATATTGGGAGCCCAAAAACTATGACAAAACAACTCTTGGATATGTGACACTGAGAGACGCTCTAAAAAAATCATTGAATATTAGTGCTGCCAAAGTCATTTATGATATTGGACCAAATAGCGTTGTTAAAGTTGCTGAAAACTTTGGTCTTACAACAAATATACCTCCGTATTTATCAATCGCTGTTGGCAGCTGTGAAGTGATACCCAGTCAACTAATCAGCTCTTTTGGTATATTTGCATCTGGTGGTGTAAAAGTTGAACCTATTTATTATACCAAAGTTGTGGACAGTAAAGGAAAAGTGCTAGAAGAACGAAAACCAAATATGACCAGAGTACTTGACCCAAAAGTAGCATGGCTAATGACTGACTTACTTAAAAGCGTCGTAAATAGCGGGACTGCTGCGAGCATAAGATCATATGGCTTTTATTACCCATGCGCAGGAAAAACAGGTACTACAGACGACTATCGAGACTCATGGTTCATTGGCTACACACCACGACTGGTCTTAGGTGTTTGGGGCGGATTTGATAACAATAAAACAATGGGAAGCGGCATGACGGGATCAGTTGTAACTGTACCTGTATGGACATCTATTGCCAAAAAAGCTTATGCAGATATGGCTACAAAAGGTATAAACATTAATGAAGATTTTGTTAAACCACAAGGTATTGTTGAAGAAAATGTTTCAAAGGTCACAGGTTTTTTAGCAAATTATACCAGCAGTTCTGTCATCAAAGAATATTATATTGAAGGCACAGAACCAACAACATATTCAGACTCTCTTAACTATAACTTTTTTCCTTCCAAAATCGATCACAGAAATGACTCTGTTTTAAACGTCAGAGAAATAAGCCGTTAATGCTGATGTCTATCCTAATCGTAATCGCCATAATAAGCATAATAGTATATTTGCTTTTTATTGCAATCTTTTTGAATAATATTGTTGAACATAAAAAAACCATTAAGCAACATTCACTACCTGTCAGTATAATTTGTAGCGCTAGAAATGAAGAACATAATATTCGAAGATTTCTTGATGCATTGTTGATTCAAGAATACGATTTAAACCTTGTGCAAGTCATCATTGTTGATGATTGTTCAGAAGATCAAACAAAAGAAATATTGGCTCTTTATAAAGATAAATTCAAAGATTATGACTATTTTACATCAGAGGGCAGAGAGACAGTCGTTTCTGCAAAGAAAAATGCGCTCACCCAAGCAATTTCAAGAGCAAAGCATGAGATAATTCTAACAAGCGATGCTGATTGTATACCAGCAAAAACATGGATAAATGGCATAGTAGATATATATCAAAACAATCCAAGTGCAGACATGGTAGTAGGTTTTTCAGAAACAAATATCGGACAAAGAATTACAAGTTTGAATAAACTTCAAAAGCCACTCTTTAAAAGTATTCCCTTTTATGCATTATTTGAGCATTTTGATTTTATGACTCTAATGTTTGCCACCGCTGCGTCTATCAATGCAAGTTTATATTTATCATGTAGTGGACAAAATCTGTCATTTAAAAAGTCTTCTTTTGACTCTGTAGGTGGATATAAACCAATAGAGAAATATATTTCTGGAGATGATTTACATTTAATGCAATTGTTTAAACAAAACAAAATGAACATTTTCTTTGCAAATAATACAAGCGCAAGAGTTAAAACGCAAGCAATTCAATCATTTTCAAAGCTCTTAAATCAGCGTGCACGATGGGCTTCAAATATGAAATATATGCTTAGTTCAAACTTCTTTTTCTTTATTTACTTACTTGCTGTCTTTTTAGTTACAACACTAATTCCTATTCTATTATTTTGGCAGTTTAGTCTAATAGTGTTGATCTTTATTAAAATAATAATTGATCTAACTTTTATCATACATTCAATGAAAGCTTTTAGGATTTGGGATAGATTTGGCAGATATGGCTGGCGTTCAAAGATAAACTTTTATTCTTTATTCCTTTCATGGACATTAATACAACCGATATATACATTGATAATTAGCTTTTTAGGCGTCTTTTCACTGTTTAAGTGGAAAGATAGAAAGGGGTTTGAAAAATGAAATATGTTATATTTGATGATCATAAAAAAGAGCAATTTCTTCCTATGACATACTTACGCTTAATCGGTGATTTAAGAGTAGGAATATTGAAACTTAGACAAAGAATTGAGTATCTTTTTGAAATTGAACAAACAAACTATATTATGGATAATAGCTTGTTTGATTTATACAAAGAACGCCATCCAGATTGGTGTTTGAACTATGTTGAAGAAGCTGATTATATTTTTATCAACAGCAGAGCAAAGATTAATTATGACAATATACAGCAGATTACTGGGCTAAAGCAGAATGCTATTCTAAAGAACGGAGAAAATATTATTGCTTTTCACATATCCTGTAAAGCTCAGAATATTGACAATTCAGAGTTAATCAAGCTTTCTGAAACTTGCCAAACAGTTGAAACACAAGACATTCATTGTTGGGAATACCTATGGGAGATGATGCATGAAAACGGGCAGTGGATTACATTTGATTTTGAAAACATCTTTTATGAAGTAGATAACTATATTGAAACCGAGTTAGGTGTTACACTAATAAACCCTTATGACATTTGGATTGGAGAGGGTGCAGAGCTGAAAGCTGGTGTTGTTATTGATGCTTCAAACGGACCTGTTGTAATCGATGAAAATGCCACTATTATGCATAATTCAGTAATAATTGGACCAGCTTACATTGGCAAAAAAGCCATGATAAAAGTTGCTGCAAAAATATACCCAAACACATCTATTGGTCCCGTTTGCAAGGTTGGTGGTGAAGTAGAAGATACCATAATTCAAGGCTATTCTAATAAGCAACATGATGGCTTTTTAGGGCACAGTTTTATAGGAGAATGGGTCAATATCGGTGCAGATACAAATAACAGTGATCTTAAAAATACTTATAAAAACGTCGCAGTCTATAATTATAGCGTAAGAGATAAGATTGAAACTGGAAGCACATTTGTCGGATGTTTTATCGGCGATCACAGCAAGATTGGAATAAATTGTTCTATTAATACAGGAGCTTTAATTGGCTTTGGTGCAAACTTATACGGAAGCCCATTAATTCAAAACTTTATTCCAAACTTCTCTTGGGGGCAAGCAGACCACTTGGATAAATATCAAATAGAGAAGTTTTTATCAACAGCTAAAATAGTTAAGAATAGACGAAATAAAGAATTGTCAATAAACGAAATAGAAATAATTAAAGATATAAATAAAAGAGGAATATAAATGAATAAGAATCCAAATGACATTATTGAAAATAGTGATCAAATAAAACAAACCATCATACAAGATGAGCTACAGATTAATAATGAACAAACAGAACTCAATATAGAGACTGATGAGATAAGTAATGATCCAGAGTATCAAGAATATGTCGAAGTTGAGATGAGAAATTGGAGAACTGCATATTTCACAAAACCAGAAAACTTAAATATTCAACCAGATGACGTAGTAATTGTTCAGGTAGATAGAGGCTTGGATATTGGCGTGGTAGTCCAAGCAGCTGTAAAAAACGAAGAACAAGATGATATGCAAAAAGACTCAAAGATATATTCAATTGTAAGAATCGCATCGGAACATGATTTACAGCAACTTACTGGAATAGAAAAAAAGGAAAAGGCAGCTGAAGAGAAGTTTTTAGAACTTGTGGTGAAGTATCCCTTTGAAATGAAATTAATAGACACTAAATATCAGTTTGATGCGAATAAACTTACATTCTTTTTTACAGCAGAAGGTAGAATAGACTTTAGAGAATTTGTAAGAGAGCTTGCCCAAGTCTTTAGAACACGCATTGAACTACACCAAAGTACCGGACGAGATGAAGCAAAACGACTCGGTGGATACGGTATGTGTGGCAACAAATATTGCTGTGCTTCATTTCTAAAGAGATTTAATCAAGTTACAATCAAAATGGCAAAAGATCAAAACCTATCAGGTAATCTTGCTAAGATATCAGGACCTTGTGGAAGATTGCTCTGTTGCTTACACTTCGAAGGCGACTTTTACACAGAACTTGCAAAAGATTATCCAGAAATTGGCGAAGAAATATGGGTTAATAAAAAGAAAATGTATGTCTTTAGAAATGATTATCAATCAAAAATGGTATATTTAAGTGGTGAGGATCAAAGCATTATTTCAACACATATAGACGATTTTAACAAACAATATAGAGGGAAAAATTAACATTAATGAAGACACATATTCTTTCTTTAGACCCACAAGAAATTGAAGCAATAATATTGCAATGGGGAGAAAAGAAATATAGAATAATACAGCTTCTTGATTGGATATACAAGAAGAATTGCCTTTCATTTGATGATATGACGAACTTGCCTAATGCATTAAGAGAAAGACTAAAAGAAAGCTTTGATTTCACTTTGCCAGAAGTTGACATTAAACTAAAATCTAAAGACTCTTCAGAGAAGTATAGCTTGAAATTGAGAGACGATAATTACATTGAAATGGTGTTTATGTTTAATAATAAAAAAAACACATTATGTATCTCTTCTCAAGTTGGCTGTGCAAGAAATTGCCAGTTTTGTGCCACTGCAAAAATAGGTTTAATCAGAAATCTTGAAGTTGAAGAAATAGTGTCGCAACTCTTGATAGCCCAAAAACTTAACCCAGAAAACCGAATCACAAACATCGTCTTTATGGGCATGGGGGAACCTTTAGATAACTATGATAATGTTGTTAAAGCTATTCAGATCATACAAGCCGATTTAGGGATAGCTTTTAGCTCACGGAAAATGACTCTCTCTACATGTGGCGTTGTCCCTGCTATTAATAAGCTAGCTGATAGCAATGTAAAAATAAAGCTTGCTGTGTCACTAAACTCAGCAATTAACGAAAAAAGAAGCGTACTCATGCCAATTAATCAAAAGCACTCTTTAGATGAGCTAAAGGTAGCACTGATTGAATTTCGAAAGAAAACAAGCTATCGAATAAGCTTTGAGTACATCATGATCAAGAATTTTAATATGTCTGATTTAGATGTCAAAGCTTTGATAAAATTTGCTGGCGATATATCTTGCAAGATTAATTTGATTAAGTGGAACAGTGTACCAGACTTACCTTGGATTTCTCCAGCAAATGAGGATGTCGAAGCTTTTATCAAAAAGCTTACAGTCATCTCAGCTGCAGTAACCTTAAGGCAAAGTAGAGGTGAGGATATTGCTGCAGCATGCGGTCAATTAGCAACACAAAGATTGTCAAAACAAGAAAATGACAATAAAGAGAAATAAAATGTAATAAATACTTGACTTTTGGATTATATTATAAAAATAAGACATAAAAGGAAAATTAATAAGGAGAATATGAAATGACAAAACATTTAAAAATGGGGCTTAAAATTATTCTAATTTTAGGATTCTTATTATCTATTCAAAGCGTATTTGCAAAACCTGCGAAATCAAACAAAAAAGCAAAGAAACCCGCAGCTGCAGCTACTAAAGTTGAAACAGTTGCTGTCCCAAAAGACACAATAATTGTGCAGTTAACCAAAGGGACGGTAACAACAAAAGACATGGAGTTTAAAGTATCTAAACTTCACCCAATGTACCAATCACGTTATAAAACAGTTGAAGGACAAAAGCAGGTAGTCGAAGCTATTTTACAAGAAGAGCTATTTTACACTGAAGCACTTGAACAAAATTACCAAAATAAGCCTGAGGTTTTAGAGGCTATTAAAACTGCCCAAAAGCCTATTATAAATGAGAAATTCTATCAAAAAGAAATAGTTGATAAAGTAAAGATTGATGACAAAGAGATAAATCAATACTATATAAATAACAAAAGCAAATTCGCTATTCCTCCTACAATAAAAATTAGGCACTTACAAGTACAAACTCAAGAAGAGGCAGATCAGGTTACATCTCTTATTGATAAAGACGAAAACTTTGAAGAGTTGATTGCGCAACACTCAACAAATAAATACTCTAAAGAGAAAAAAGGTATAATCGAGAATATTCGTCACAATGGCTATATAACAGGCGTTGGTAGAGATGAAGCGCTTGACAATCTTATATTTTCTGCAACAACCAATGGTAAAATTGAATCAATCCAATCAGAAACTGGCTTTCATTTCATCCAAAAACTTGAACATATAGACGAACAAGTTAAAGAGCTTGACACTGTGAAAAAAGACATTGTAAGCCAATTAAAAATGAATAAAGAACGAGAATTATACGATACCTTAATAGATAAATTGTTAAAAGACTACAATATAGTGATAAATAATGATTATATTAAAGTTACAGACTTTCTGTCAATTCACCCTGATGAATTTAATAATATAGTTATAAACTCCAGCATACCAGAGCTTGTCTACGATGCAAAACGCACATTTTTCCTACTCAAGAATCGCTTTCAAATGGAAAGAATGAATGTGGAAAACCCCGAGACACGCAAACTTGCTATAAAGGATGATTTAAACGGCTCCCTTGTTTACTATTATGCACTTAGCAAAGGTTTTGATAAAACAATTTCAAGCGATTTAGAAATGATTAATAGTGCAAAAGCAGTCATTGTTCGAATGGTTTACCAAGCCGAAGTCATTGACCAAGCAACAATAAGTGACTCTGAAATAGCCGAATACTACAACGCTCATAAAGATGCATACAAGGAAAGGGCTTATCGCGAAATAAGACAATTCACATTCCAAACAGAGAAACAAGCTAACAAGACACGAAAAAAAGCTGCAAAACTCATTAAAAAGGGAAATGAAGAAAAGATAATCAATCTGCTTAGAAAAGAATCAAACAATACAGATAAAGACGGGTTACTCACACCAATCTACAATAATGGTATCGTACCAACCTATGGCAATGATGTTGAATACAATAAAATGGCTATAGAGATCAATGAAAAAGAAGTAAGCCCTATTTTTAAAAATAATAGAGGTGAATATGTATTCTTCTACTTGGTTAGAATAACTGAAGAAAAACAAAAGCCACTTGAAGAAGTAAAACTTAGCATTCAGTCAAATGCTCAAAGAAGAAAAGCAACTGAAATATTCAAAGCAAAACTCGAAGAATATCGTGCTAAATACGTTGTAAGTGAGCATTATGATCTTCTAAAAACTAAAGTTACAGCGAATGAACTGTTTGATTTTGCTGAAGATGCACAAAAGAAAAATAGCTACCGCGATGCTGTTATCTATTATGACCAAATCATTAAAGAATTTACAAATGGCGTAGATGACTATAAAGCATGGTTTATGAAGGCTTTCATCTTCTCTGAAAATATGAACAATAAGGATGAAGCAATAAAACTCTATAAAGAAATGTTGACAAAATGGCCTAATGGAGAGCTCAACGACTCAGCATCATATATGATTGATCATATAACAAATGGAGAAGATGACACATTTATACTCTCTGAATAAATATTAATCTTATAATTAATTACACATATTATAAAGAGGTACAGCGATGTACCTCTTTTTTTACTTGACTAAAAATGGCATATAAATTCTTTTAATCTTGAGTGCTTAATAGTGGAGGTAAAGATGCTTTCTGGAAATGAAATTAGACAACAATTTATAGATTTCTTTAAAAATAAGGGACATAACTTTGTACCATCTTCATCGGTAGTACCAACAGATGATCCTACTTTATTGTTTACCAATGCAGGTATGAATCAATTCAAGCAATACTTTTTAGGACTACAAGATGCGCCCTATAAACGTGCTGTAAATAGTCAAAAATGCATTCGTGCAGGCGGCAAACATAATGACCTGGAAGAAGTTGGTAAAGACTCTTATCACCATACTTTTTTTGAAATGCTCGGCAATTGGTCATTTGGTGATTATTACAAAGAAGATGCAATTAAATGGGCATGGGAGTTACTAACAGAAGTATGGAAGCTGCCAAAAGAGAAGCTTCACGCGACTGTTCACCACACCGATCAAGAAGCTTATGAGCTTTGGAAAACAAAAACAGATATTAACCATGACTTCATTACTTTTCATGGTGATAAAGATAACTTTTGGGAAATGGGAGACACTGGCCCCTGCGGTCCTTGCACAGAAATACATTTTGACACTGGTATTGAGTACTGTGATAAAGCAAATGATCCGAACCATAAATGCATTGTAAACGGCGACTGTCACCGCTATATCGAGCTTTGGAACCTCGTATTCATGCAGTTCGACAGACAAGCAGATAAATCACTTGTGCCTCTAAAGCACAAATTTGTTGATACAGGATCTGGGCTTGAAAGAGTATGCCGTGTTATTCAAAACAAAACATCAAACTACGATACTGATTTGTTTTCACCCATTATTGATGAGATTTCAAAAATCACAAAGCATCCTTATACAGATGGAGAAGCTGGTATAGCACATCGCGTCATTGCCGATCATGCACGCTGCCTCTGCTTTGCTATTGCAGATGGAGGAATGCCTTCAAATGAAGGTAGAGGCTATGTATTAAGGCGTATTTTAAGACGTGCGGCAAGATATGGCAGGTTGCTAAATCAAAACCACCCGTTCCTTTATCAATTAGCAGATACCATCGCAGAAAACTTTGGAGATCATTTTAGAGAGTTAAAAGACCGGCTTTCCTATATAAAAATGATCATAAAAGCCGAAGAAGAAAGGTTTAACCTTACTTTAGATAATGGGCTTCATAAATTTGAAGAAATAACCAGCAAGCTACATAACGATACAATAAGCGGATCAGACGTGTTTACCCTCTATGACACATACGGGTTCCCACCTGATTTAACTCAAATACTTGCAGAAGAAAAACATTTAAAAATCGATATGGACGGCTTTTCTATAGAAATGGAAAAGCAAAAAGAGAGAGCACGCTCATCTTCAAACTTTAAACTTGCTCTTGAGGATATATCTTGGATAACTCTTAAAGACAATACAGAAACTGAATTTGTTGGCTACAATACAAATCAGACTGATTGCTTTATAACAAAATATTCTATCGATAATGAAGGAAAGATTAGTCTTTTGTTAGACAAGACTCCTTTTTACGCTGAATCTGGTGGGCAAGTTGCTGACAAAGGACGCTTATTTAACGAGACAACAGAAATAATAATTAACAATGTACAAAAGTATAATGACAACTACCTCCACACAGGCGAGCTTGTAAAAGGCGAAATAAACTCTTTTAAATATACAGCTATGATAGAGGATCAATACCGTCTTAATATTGCACGAAATCACACTGCTACTCACTTATTGCACGCAGCTTTAAGACAAGTTTTAGGAGAACATGTGCAGCAAAAAGGATCTTTAGTAGCAGCAACCTACTTACGCTTTGACTTTACTCATATTCAAGCTATGAGCACTGAAGAAATAGAGACAGTGGAAGATATAGTCAATAATGAAGTTAGAAATGCAACCAACCTAACTGTTGAGCATATGCATATTGACCAAGCCAAAGAATCTGGTGCAATGGCATTATTTGGTGAAAAGTATGCCGATGACGTAAGAGTTGTTAGCGTTCCTGGCTTTTCTAAAGAGCTCTGCGGTGGCACACACTTAAATAATACAGGACAAATCGGTTATTTCAAAGTCATATCAGAATCATCTTCAGCCTCTGGAATTAGGCGTATTGAAGCTGTCACAGGCACAAATGCTGAGCTATATGTTAAACAATTAAAAAAAGAGCTCTCCAGCATTGCTCAATTAGTAAACTCTCCAGAAAAGAAGCTATATGAAAAAATTGAAAAGATGATAGCTGAACAAAAAGAACTTCAAAGTGAAATAGAATCCTTTAAGCAAAAATCTGCTGGAGATACTATTACAAACCTACTAAGTAATGCAATTAGCTTCAATAATATAAAACTAATCGTTGCTAAAGTTAATGTACAAAATCAAGACGACTTAAAGACCCTTGGTGATAAAGTAAAAGATAAAATTGGATCTGGTATTAGCGTACTAGCATGTATTATTGACGATAAAGTATCAATCATTGTTAATGTCAGCAAAGATCTTACAAAACAATATCAGGCAGGCAAAATTGTATCAGAACTATCAGCTATTGTTGGCGGTAAAGGTGGTGGCAGACCTGACATGGCAATGGCTGGAGGTAAGCTAATAGACAAGCTTGACGAGCTTTTAGCATCTGCACCAAAGGTGATAAAGAGCATGTAATTTGGTTAGCCAGGATAGCTCAGTGGTAGAGCAACTGATTCGTAATCAGTAGGTCGAGGGTTCGACTCCCTTTCCTGGCTCCATTTAATAGTAGACGTTATTGGATAGTTACAAATATACCTAATATAGA